>Ga0079224_100014233_pt1 | contig 11109 bp, 11 predicted proteins | sample Stecom2015_FD_80414 | JGI IMG/M metagenome (GOLD analysis project Ga0079224, IMG submission 80414) | Agricultural soil microbial communities from Utah to study Nitrogen management - Steer compost 2015 | ecosystem: Environmental > Terrestrial > Soil > Agricultural land | place: USA: Utah...
GGAAGCGGGAGAGACTGCGGAGTAGCCGCGAAGACCTCGACTGACGCCGGGCGTGGGGAGCGGCGCCGTCCTCGGAAGTGGTAGGGCGGCGCGGAACCTTGTATTGTGTCGGAGTCTCGAGTCGGCAGAGGACGAGCCGGATCGGGACCATCATCGGTGCGGCGGCATTCCGGGGTGTCCGCCTTCTGCGTCGAGCCTGGGCCGCTGGCCTTCTCGGAGGAAGCGATGGACGGCTTTGCCCAACGCAAAAGCGCCGTCGTCTTGGCGTCCCGCGAGAAGACCGCTCCGCCTTCCTTCGCAATCGAGTCGAGGCGCATCCTCCCCCGATCGAGCGTGAGCCGCCTCCGCCCCTTCAGCCGAGTCCGTCCGAGTCTCGTGACGTTCTTCATGGTCGCCTGGATGTGGACCATGCCCGCCATCACGGTTGCCCAGGAGGTGGGCTCGACCGACCTGGTAGCCGCGTTCCTCCTCAATTTCCTGCGATTTACCACCTGGCCGAACGAAAGCTTCGCGAGGGGGAGCGATCCCGTGGTGGTGACCGTGATCGGCGCCGACGCCGTCGCGCTCGACCTCGCCATGCTCTGCATCGACGAGCGGATGGGAACAGAGCGGCGTTCCATCGTGGTCCACAATCGCAACGGCGTCGCTCCGGGCGCGCGCGGGCTCGGCCGCCCGAACCGCCCCGCCACGGGCGAGGATCTGCGGAACAGTCACATGGTCTTCGTCGGATTTGCCGCAGCGAGGCACTCCCCCTGGATCCTCGGCCAGGTCGAGGGACTCCCCATTCTCACGGTGAGCGATGATCCCGGCTTCGTCGAGAAGGGTGGGATGCTCGCGCTCGTGATCCGGGGCGGACGGATGACCTTCGACGCCGATCCCGACCGGATCGACCAGGCGGGGTTGAGCGTGAGTTCCAAGGTGCTGCGGCTGGCCCGCCTCGCGCATCCGGGGGGCCGATGACACGCCGGCGATGGATGGGAACGATCGGCGGCAAGCTCCTCCTGCTCGTCGCCGCGACCGGAACGGTCACCGCGGTGCTGGTTTCGATCTTCGTGCTCTCCCGGACCTATGCGCGGGATCGGCAGAACATCGTCGAAAGCGTCATGAGCGACGCCGAGGTGCTGGCGATCCACTGCGAGGCGCTCCTTCTCTTCGAAGATCCGGTCGCGGCTGAGGAAACGCTCGCTTCCCTCGCTCCGATCGAGCATGTCGCGGCGGTGGCGCTCTTCGATCGGAAGGGCTCGGAGATCGCCCGCTACGAGCGCGAGGGCTCGAGAGCGGTGCCGCTGCTCTCTTCGGGAGAGCCGGGCGGAGTCTTCCGGCGGTCTTGGTTCCTCTTCCGACAGCCGGTGCGTCACGGGGATGAAGTGGTCGGGATGGTGGCGTTGGCCTACGACATGTCCTGGGTCACCGTGGACTTCCTCAGGAACGTCGGCCTCACGCTGCTGGTCTCGTTGCTGGCGGTCGGAGTGGGACTGCTCGTGGCGATGCCGCTGCGCCGTTCCATCGCTCGACCGGTGGAAGAGCTGGTCCTCGCATCGCAGCGCGTCGCGCGGGAAGGCAGCTTCGCCACGACCCGGGCGCGGAAGTTCGCCGACGACGAGCTGGGCAGCCTCACCAACGTGTTCAACCAGATGCTCGAACGCATCGAGCAGCACGAAGAGCGCCTCCAGCGGGCGCACGAACGCTATGAGCTGGTCAACCAGGCCACCAACGACGTGATCTGGGACTGGGATCTGGTGAGCGATCGCATCGTCTGGAACGACGCGGCGCAAGCGACGCTCTTCCACGCGAACGCATCCCCGCTCGGACCGTTGCCGGCGGAACGGATGGCGCGGATCCATCCCGATGACCGCGCCAGGATCGTGGCCGCGATCGATCGGGCGATCGTGACCGGAGCCCATCGGTGGGGCGCGGAGTATCGCGTGCTCCGCAAGGACGGGTCCTACGGCGTGTTCGTGGAGCGCGGGATGATCGCACGCGACTCGCGGGGACGGGCGTATCGGATGGTCGGCTCGATGGTCGACCTCACCGATCGCAAGCGCTCCGAAGCGGCGATCCAGGAAGGGGAGCGCCGGCTGCGCGTGCTCATGAACGCGGTTCCGGCGTTCGTCTGGATGGCGGACCGCAACGGCAAAGTGGAAGAGTTCAACGCCCGCTGGCACGACTACACCGGAGTGACGCTCGAAGAAGTGCGCCAGGGGAAGTGGCGGCGCGTGGTGCATCCCGACGATCGGGCGGAACTCGTGCGCAAGTGGAGCCTCTCGGTGCAGTCGGGCCTTCCCTACGAGCACGAGCTCCGGATGCGAGGCCGGGACGGAGAGTACCGCTGGTTCGTTTCGCGCGCGGTGCCGGTGCGGGACGACAGCGATACGGTGGTGGGCTGGTACGGCACCACCGTCGACATCGAGGATCGGCGCCGAATGGAAGACGAGCGCGCCGCGCTCCTTGCGCGCGAACGAGCCGCGCGCAAGGAAGCGGAAGAGGCCAACCGGATGAAGGACGAGTTCCTGGCCACGCTCTCCCATGAAATCCGCACGCCGATGTCCGCCATCCTGGGATGGGTGCAAGTGCTGCGCACGGGCGACACGACGGGGATGGACGCGAGCGTCGCGCACGGTCTGGAAGTGATCGAACGAAACGCGCGCGCGCAGGCGCAGTTGATCGAGGACCTGCTGGACATGAGCCGCGTGATCTCGGGCAAGCTGCGGCTCGAGGGACGTGACGTCGATCTGGTGGAGGTGATCGAGGCGGCCACCAGCACCGTCCATCCCGCCGCGGTGGCGAAACGGATCACGATCCGCACCAACCTCATGCCGGCAGATTGCATCGTCTACGGAGACGCCACCCGGCTCCAACAGGTGGTCTGGAACCTGCTCAACAACGCGGTCAAGTTCACGGGAGCGGGAGGGACGATCGAGATCGTGCTCCAGACGCTGGCCGATCGCGCCCGGATCGAGGTGCGCGACGACGGGGAAGGGATCGAGCCGGAGTTCCTGCCGCACCTCTTCGAACGATTCCGCCAGGCCGACTCCTCCACGACCCGGCGATTCGGGGGGCTCGGTCTCGGGCTCGCCATCGTCAAACAGCTCACGGAAATGCACGGCGGAACGGTGCGGGCCGCGAGCGAAGGCCGGGGATGCGGGGCCGTGTTCACGATCGAGCTTCCCCTGTCTCCCTCGCGGCTGGCCAAGGAGTTCGCCGACGAGGGCCAGCGTTCCACCGGCTTTCTGCCCGATCGAGCCAGCGCTCGACCGTCGCCGGTCCCGCGGCAAAGCGGGCGCATCCTCCTGGTCGAGGACGAAGAGGATACCCGGGAAGCGATGACGCAGCTGCTCGAGCGCAACGGATATCGGGTCGCTTCGGTAGCGAGCGCGGCCCGGGCGCTCGATGCGCTGCGCGACTACACGCCGGAAGTGTTGATCAGCGACATCGGGATGCCGGGGATGGACGGACATGAGCTGATCCGACGGATCCGCGAGCGGCCGGCCGACGACGGCGGAAACGTGCTCGCGTTGGCCTTGACTGCGTTCACTCGCGCGGAAGATCGCGAGCGCGCGCTACGGGCCGGCTACGATGCGCATCTGGGAAAGCCGGTGGAGGAGACGGAGCTCCTGCTCTGCCTGCGCCGGATCCGCGCCCGCGCGGCGCGCGCCCGCAACCAGCACGGGGGCCAGCCGACGGCGCTGTGATCCATTCGAGGAGTGGGTCGCTCACCGGGAAGAGCGGATTCTCTCGATCGCCTCTTCGGTCCAGACGCGCGGGTTGTCGAAGTCGAGCGTGAGCCAGTGGCGGAAGCCGGTGCGCCATTCACGAGCGGCTTGGCCGGTGGGGTAGGGGCAGCGGGGCCGAGGCGTGCTCCACTGCGTGGCCGCCCACTTCGCGTAGGTGACGCCTCCCTCGAGGAAATATCGCGACTGTACTTCCGTGCGCTTCATTCATCACCTCGTTCAAACGTCTGGGTTCGGCCTCAGGGTTCAGCGTCGGGAAAGCCGATCTTGGCATGCGAACGGTGCGCGCTTTCAATAGGGCCGCACGACCGTGGTGTTCGGATCCGCGACCAGCTCCGCGTAGCGCGGCGACTCGACGGGAATGAGAGCAAGCCGTCCTTCGGAATCGCCGTGAAAACCCCATCCGCCCGTCTTGCACAACGCGCTTCCCCGCAGATTCCGCTTCGCGATGTCGCAGTCGAAACGCCGGCCGCGCACCACGTGGATTTCGTACAACAGTGAGGAGAGCGTCCACCGGTACGGCTCCTCCGAAAGGAGACGGTGGTAAATCCAGGTAATCGTGCCCCGCTTCGGGACATGAGCCGTGCCGGTCGCTCCCGGAATCGCGACGAAGATGTCTCGATACCGGCTGTCGAAAGCGGCCGGATCGGCGACGTACTGCGTGAGCGGCGGCGGGGCCTTTTCGTTTTTGGTAAGGGACACGGGCACCATCCTGATTCGCCGACTGCGAAGGTCGAGTTGCGTCACGAGAGGAGAACCAGCAGAGGGCGATCGAGATCGGGCACCGTGGAGGCTTTCGGGCCTGCACGCGCGAGACTCAGTCGACGGTTGCCGGCGCACCTTTGACGGTAGTCCGTATCGGGAGCCAAAGGCAAGGTAAATCCGGGCGCTCGGAGGGGCGCCGAGGGCCGACTCAGCGTTCGTTGCCGTGTTTGAAGTGGCCGGTCGCTTTTGCGAGCAGGAGCTGTTGCTCCGCCGGTCCGCGATCGACCATCTCGCGCAAGAGCCTCTCGGCCGGCTTTCCGGCGAGCGTCTTGATGAGGCGACCTTCGAAGTAGATCAGGACGCGGCCGTCCTTGACCGCTCGATAGCGGAACGGCTCGTCTTCCAGTTTGCCGCGTCGATCGATGACCATTCGCTACGATCCTCGTTTCGCTCCTACCCTCGTGCGCCCTTCGAACGTACTTCGCTTCTTCCGGTTCGCCTTTCTCATCCGGTCAGCTCCATGCCGTAATGATCGCATCGATCCTGGTCGCGGCGAAGTCGTTGCCGATGCCCCGGCGTGGGATGGTCGCCATCGGGACGCTGGGCTATGCTCGTCGCGTCCCGATTCTGACCGAAGGAATTCGAGGAGCAGTCCTGCTGCGAGCGAAGCAAATGATCCGCGAGGGCGCATGCTTCGTGAAGGGCGATGCTCCGAGGGCGCACATTCCGTATCGTCCGTGAGGGCGCATGAGAAACAGATCCGCCATCTTCGTTGCCTGGATCGCCGTCTTCGCCCTGGCCGGTCCCGCCGCCGGATCGGTTCCGAAGCGGATCTTCCTGGAGCATTTCGGCGCGACCTGGTGAACGTTTTGCCGGTGGGCGCGGTGCGCGCTCCATGAGATCGAAAGCGAGAGCGGGCGACAGGTGATACACGTGGAGACCCACGTGGGACTGGGAGATCCATTCACGATCGCCGAGACCACCGCGCGCATGGACCGCTACGGGGTGGTCGGCATTCCGCACGTCCGAATCGACGGCAAGATCGCGATCATCGGCGCGTCGGAGTCGTGCCCGGCGCTCGGGGAACAGTATCGAGCCGCGATCGACGCGCAGCTGGAAGCTTGGGAGGCGACGAGCCCGGTGGAGATCACAGGCAGTCTCGAGATCGACGGAGACGTCGCCACGGTGACGGCGGTCGTGGACCTGGTCGATCCGGGCTACACCTTCGACGCGCATCAGGTGACGCTCTTCCTCTACGAAGACCACGCCTACTGGTGTTGCGGCCCGGGCGGCGTGGACCGATGGGACGAGGTGGTCCGGATGGTGCGTTCGACATCCGCGCCGCTGACGGAGCCGGGCGCTCGGCAAACGGTGGTGGAATCGGTCGACGTGTCCGGTCTCGATCGCAATCGGCTGCGCGCGGTCGCGATCTACGAGGAGATCGGCGGCGAACTGGAAGTGATCCAGGCGAGCGACTTCACGCTCTTTGAATCCTGGTTCCCGCGTGTCGCATCGGTTCTGGACGGCGAGGGAGAGGCGATCGTTCCCGGCACGCTGAGCAACGTCGCGAGCTACGACGATGAGCTCGATCTGGAGCTGGATACCGGCTTCGGATGGCCGGCGGACTTCCGCGTCGGAGACGATCCCGAGTGGCATACCGAACTCACGGTTCCGCTGCCCGCGGGCACGCAAGTCCCGTGCTCGGTGCGGGTGCGGACCGACTCCGCCCGGCGCACCGGCGAGGGCACGCTGGTGGCCCGCTCTTCGATCACCGGGCAAACCGATGCGATCCGGATCAAGGTGTTCAATCGGGCGCCCTCCATCCTGCTGGTGGATGACGACCGCGGATTCCCCTACGACCAGCGGTTCACGGAGGCGCTTTCCAGCCGCGGCTATTTCTCCGACCGCGTCCTGGTCGAAGTGGACGCGAACGGTCCGCCGCTCCCGGCCTTGATCGGGTACGACGTGGTGATCTGGGAGACCGGCCACACCGCGAGCACGCTCAATCCTGCCGACATCGAGCGTCTGCGCGCGTACCTCGATGGAGGCGGCGGCCTCTTCCTGCAGAGTATGGAGTATCTCTCCACTCATGGATCGGATCCGTTCACGCGCGACTATCTGGGGATCGGCTCCTATCGATCACAGGAAGGAGCGGAGTCGGCGTATGGAATTGCGGGCGATCCGATCACGCATGGGATGGCGTTTCCCGCGCTGCAATGGCAGGATCCGAACCATGACCGAGTCGACGTGGTGGAGCCGACCGAGGACGCGCGAACGATCCTGCGCAAGGAGACAGACGAGCCGATCGCGCTGCGCCTGGAGCGGCCCGACGGAGCGCGCGTGGTGTTCAATCCGGTCCTGGTGAGCGCCTTCGCGCAAGACGGCCCCGATCCGAGCAATCTCGCGTCTCTGGTCGTCAAGACGGTGGAGTGGATTGCGGACGTGCCGAGTCCCGCTTCCATGCCCGCTCACTCCCCCACGGCGAGCGCCGGAATGAGGCGCGCGATGCCGAATCCGTTCGCTCCCGGAGTCACTTTGGAGTTCGCGCTCTCCGAAAGAGCGGCCGGCAAGGGAGTATCGCTGGAGGTGGTGGACGCGTCGGGCCGCAGGGTGCGGCTCTTGCTCGAAGACCGGCTCGTTCCGGGAGTGCACCAGCTCACCTGGGACGGGCGCGCCGATGGTGAGAAAGCGGCGCCCAGCGGCGTCTACTTCGCGATCCTGCGCTCCGCCGACGGCGAATCGGTGATCAAGTTGACCCGACTCGATCGAGAATGACTTCCCAGTCGCTGCGTCACGGGCTCGGTTGGCTTCTCCTGGCGGCGGCGCTCGCCGCGATCCTGCACGCGATCGCGTCCGCGTCGGCTCCCCTGCATCATCACACCTCGCAGACGTTCCTCTATCTGGGGGAAGGATGGGACGAATACCTGGCGCGCTGGGACGAGCCGTGGGTGTCCCGCATCGGATCCACCGCGCTCGGCTACTTGCTGACCGACGCACCCACCGTCGAGCAGTTCTCCGTGCGGGTCGGATGGTGGGTCGTGCTCTGGTTCCTCGCGATTTCCGGGCTCTGGATCGGTTACCTGCTCGACTGGAGGCTGCGCGCGCTCGCGATGCTGGCCAACTTCTCCGCGATCTCCTTCGCGTATCTGCCGGCCATCCTGGGAGGCGAGGCGACGCGGATCTATCCGTGGGACTTGCCCGCGCTCTTCTTCATGACGCTCGCCCTGCTCCTCATCGAGCGTCCCGCGCCGCGCGTGGTCTGCGCCCTGGTGGTGTTCGTGGGAATGTTCATGAAGGAGACGGTGGGGCTCGTCTTCCTCCTTCCCCTGGTGCGGAAGGAGCTGCGGACCGCCCTGTTCCTGCTCATGGCCGCGGTGGCCGGGAGGTTGCTGGCCAAGGCGATCACCGGATGGCAGCCCGGCTTCGTGGAGCTAGTGGGATACTGCTCTCCAGAGGAACCGAACGCACTGCGGATCTGGTACAACCTCCGCTACTGCTTCCAGTGGGAGCACGCGTTCCATCCACTCTTCATCAACGCGGGGTGGCTGCTCGCGGCGCCGCTCTTCATGAAGAAGTCGGGGCGCCCGATGCTGCTCCTCATGGGCGGTTTCGTCGCCTTGACGTTGCTCTGCGGCGTCATCCACGAGTACCGGATCTGGCTGGAGGCGATGCCGATGGCGCTTCTGCTCGCAGGGATCGGCCGGGACCCGGAGTTGCTTTCCCTCCGCGAAGATCCGACAATGCGCGCCATGTCGTCAGTCCGGGGAGACAGCCGGGGGGAAAAGTCGTGAGCTCTGCTTTGCCGAAGACGTTGCGTGGGGGCGGGCCGAATGCCCGCATGATCGAGGCGATCGCGTTGCTCTCGTCGGTCCTTCTCTGGGCGTGCGCGTCCACGCCCCCGGGAGAGGGCGGGAACGCGAACGAACAGCGACGTGAATCTCGCGACGAGGCGCGCTCCGGCGAGGCGCGGCCCTCGGCGCGTTTGCTCGGAGTGGCCTTTGCGCCCGGGTACACCGTTCCGGTCATCCGCATGGGATCGGGCGACGTCCTGGATCTGACGTTCGATGTCGCGGTGTCGGGGAACTTCTCCATCCGCTTCATGCCGGCCGATCGCGACTGGACGCCGTCGAGCGCTCCGGAGCCGCATCCTATGCCCCGCCCGGATCGGATCCTCGAATACCAGGACTTCTTCGGACTGGATGATCAGTATGTGCGGTATTCGTACCAGTTCCCGAACTCGAGAGTCTCCTTCCCGCGGAGCGGCAACTACGTCCTGGAGGTGTACGAATCGGACTCCGGCGCGTCTCTCTTCTCGCGCGACTTCGCGGTGAGCGACGACCTCCTCGACATCGTCATCCAGCCGAGCGCGCGCGCGTACGTGGAGTTTCCGGACGAAATCCGACCCGAAGCGCGCGTGGACCTGCCCCGCGACCCGAACTTCGCCACCGAGGATTGCACCGTCTGCTTTGTGAAGAACGGCTGGATCGACGATCGCTACTGCACCGACGAGTTCCGACTGGAAGGGCCGACCTACGTCTACACCGCGCACGACATGTTCCGGCCGACCGTCCAGGTGCGGTATCTCGATCTGCGCAGCGACCAGTACGTCTCGCGCCGTTTCGAGCATACCGTCCCGAACCAGCTCATCCTCTTTCCGGACGATCTCCGGGAGCGGCCCAGCTACACCTACGCGACTCCGATTCCGCGCTCTCCCGCAGTCAGCGCTCCCCAGCTCGGCCCGTACGTGCGCGCGCAGTTTTCGCTTTTCAACGTGCCGGCGAGCGCCGGGGCTCCCTACATCGTGGGCAACTTCAACGACTGGAAGAAGCGGCCCGACCACCGCATGAACTACGACCAGGCGAGCGACATGTACACGCTCGAGCTCCTGGTGGAGGAGAACGAGATCTACTACGCGTATCTCTGGGACGATCAGCGCTCGGTGATCGATCGGACGCAATTCGAAGGACCACCGGCGGTCGCCTACACGGTCCTCCTGTACGCCAAGGACTGGCGCTATCCGACGGATCGGCTGCTCTCGGTACGCGGAGACCAGCTCCCCTGAAGGGGGGCGCCGAGATCCAGAACGGGCGGCCGCGGCAACCAGGTCCCTGAGCGGCGGCCGCAGATCCCTGAGCTACGGCGGCGGAAACCAGGTCGCTGAGCTACGGCCGGGGAGGTCAGCTTCACCGAACGGTCAGACGACCGATTCCGGCTCCATCGGGATCACGATCCAGCAGATGATGTAGGCAAGGACTCCGGTCCCTGCTCCCAGGAGCAAGACCAACGCGATCACGCGCGGGATGACCGGGTCGATTCCGAAGTACTTCGCCAGTCCGCCGCAAACGCCCGCGATCTTCTTGTCGGTGCGGGAGCGAGTCAATCTCCGGGGAGTGCCGTTCATCGAATTTTGAACCTCCTCGATCGAGCCAAAGACATTCCTGTATGACCGGCGTGACCGGCGGCTGGGCTCGGCGCGGGGAGAGCGGCCTCTCCGCCTGGAACGTTTCGGCTGCGAGCCGGTCCGAGGCCTGCCGGTCCTGCGAGCGACGACGGGGATCGTACGTCCGAATCGGCGGGAACACCATCGTCAACCGATCGCATACAATCCGGCTTCGGGCGCGAGAGCGGCAGCGCACAGTGACGCCCGTGCCGCGAAACGCGGGTCGAACGGGACGGGAGGAACCGGAAGAGCGTGGAGTTCCGAGACTACTACAGCGATCTGGGCGTCTCGCCCGACGCTGACGAGGCCGCCATCAAGCGCGCCTATCGCAAGCTGGCGCGTCAGTACCATCCCGACGTGAACCCGGGCGACAAGGCCGCGGAGGAGCGGTTCAAGGTCATCAACGAAGCGTACGAGGCGCTGAGTGATCCGGAGCGGCGCCGCAAGTACGACGAGCTGCGCCAGCAGTACCAGCGTTGGAAGCAGCGCGGGGGGACCGGCGAGTTCGACTGGCAGCAGTGGCAAGCGCCGCCCGGCTACGGCGGCTACACGCGCGAAGTGAGCCCGGAGGATCTGGAGGATCTGTTCGGGGACGAGTCCCCGTTCTCGGACTTCTTCAGCTCGATCTTCGGAGGGATGCCGGGCGGCGGCAGGAGCACGCGAGCCGCCCGGCCGCGCGCCGGTCGAGACATCGAGGCTCCCGTGGAAATCACGCTCGAGGAGGCGTTCCGCGGCGCGGCGCGGAGCATCGAGCTGCGGGACCGGCGCATCAACGCGCGGATCCCGCCCGGAGTGCGCACCGGATCGCGGGTCCGGCTGCAGGGACAGGGCGAGCCGGGTCTGCGCGGAGGCCCCGCCGGCGATCTGTACTTGATCGTCGAGATTCAACCGCATCCGCGCTTTACCCTGGAGGGCGACGATCTGACCGTGCCGGTCGCGATCGATTTCTACACCGCGGCCCTCGGTGGCGAGGTGCGCGTCCAGACGCTGGATGGCGCGGTCAAGCTCAAGATTCCGCCGCGCACCCAGGCGGGGCGCACGTTCCGTATGCGCGGACAGGGGATGCCGCGCGGAGTCCGTTCTTCGCAGCGGGGCGACCTGATCGCGCGCATCGAGATCGTGCTTCCCGAGCCGATGAGCGAGGAGGAGCTGGCGGAGCTGCGCCGTCTCGCTGCGCGCCGCACGTCGCGCGCGACGTGAGCAACCGGTCACGAAACGATCCCGACCAACGAA
>Ga0079224_100014234_pt1 | contig 11108 bp, 9 predicted proteins | sample Stecom2015_FD_80414 | JGI IMG/M metagenome (GOLD analysis project Ga0079224, IMG submission 80414) | Agricultural soil microbial communities from Utah to study Nitrogen management - Steer compost 2015 | ecosystem: Environmental > Terrestrial > Soil > Agricultural land | place: USA: Utah...
CGGCTGCTGCGGCTGATCGAGCAGGCGTGGTACGGGATCCTGATGACCGCGCTCAACGAGCACATCGGTCCCGAGGAGCTCGCTGCCGACACCGAGCTGATGTGCCGGCTGCTGCTGCGCGGCCGGGACGAGCCGATGCCGTCCTGAGACCTCCCGGCGGGCGTGGTCCGCTTCGTGCGTGATGTCCCGGTCACCGGGATGGCGCCCGAGGGGTGTTCCGGCTCACACCCATGCTCGTACTCCGCAGGTCCGGGTCCTGCCCCCGCCCCTGCCGCCTCGGCGGTCACGAGAAGGAGAACGACCAGATGACAAACCTCAGGAGCCGGCGGCGCGGAGCCCGCCTGGGCGCCGCCGTCATCGCGCTGGCGCTCACCGCCAGTGCGTGCGGAGCAGAGCGGGAGGCGGCGGACGCGTCCGCGCCTGCGGACGACGCGACCCAGGCGGTCGACGCGGCCACCTCGTGGGGCGACCTGGAGTCCCCCTGCGGCGACGGCGACGGCGGCGGCGCGACCGACCAGGGCGTCGAGGCCGACAAGATCACCATCGGGTACGGCGACGACCGCGGCTTCGTGGGTGCGCCAGGTCTGAACCAGGAGATGGGCGAGACCGTCGAGGCGCTGATCGAGTGGTGCAACGACCAGGGCGGCATCAACGGGCGGCGCATCATCGGCAACCGCTACGACGCGGCGATCACCAACTCCGCCTCGGTCATGCAGCGCTCCTGCCAGCGCGACTTCATGCTGGTCGGCCACGGCTTCGGGTACGACGAGGCGGGCGAGCAGTTCCGCGTCGGCTGCGAGCTCCCCATGGTCCCGGCCTTCGCCGTCGGGCCGAACACTGCGATGGGCCCGAACAAGTACGAGCCCGTCCCGCTGCCGATCGACTACTACAACGGCGCGATGCTGACCGCCCTGATGGAGGTCGAGCCGGCGTTCAAGACCAGCCTGGGCATGGTCGGCTCGTCGTCGCCGGCCGTCCAGCTCGGTCTGAGCCGGGTCGTGAAGGCCTTCGGCGAGCTCGAGATGAACCTCAAGGACTGCGGCGTCACGATCGGCCAGGAGGGCGAGGCCAACTACGTGCCGTTCGCCCAGAAGCTGAAGAACTGCGACGTCGAGACGCTGTGGAACACCAACAGCCCGAGCCCGATCGCGTTCGGTCTCTTCGAGGCGCTGCAGCGCGTCGACGCCGACATCCAGTACGTCATGGAGACCACCTGGTACTCCGAGATGGTGCGGGAGTGGAACGGCCAGACCGGCGCTGTCGACGGCTCCCTGATCGGCTCGATGTTCCAGCCGCTCGAGAACGCCGACCTCATCCCCGGCGTCCAGGCCTACGTCGACCTGGTCGAGAAGGCCGGTACGACCCCGTCGCTGCTCGGCATGCAGGCGACCTCGGCGTTCCTGCTGTGGGCGACCGCCGCCGACGCGTGCGGCGCGGATCTCACCCGCGACTGCGTGATGGCCGAGCTCGACAAGATCAGCGACTGGACCGGCGGCGGTCTGCACGCCCCGTCGAACCCGGGCGAGAACATGCCGACCACCTGCGGCATGGTCCTCCGTCTCGAGGGCGCCGAGTACGCGCAGGTCTACCCCGAGGAGCGCGGCGAGTTCTTCTGCGACCCCGAGACCCGGATCGAGCTCGACCCGGCCTCGGCGGGCGTGGAGCTCGACGAGAACCGCATCTCGAAGACCTTCGCCAAGCAGTAATCCCCTCCGCACCGCCCATGGCCGGCCGCACCGCGGCCGGCCATGGGGGTCCCCCGTCCATCCCGAGGTGATCTCCGGAGAGGTGAGCCGAGCGTGACGATGTTCTTGACCTTCACGGTCCTGGGCCTGGTGCTGGGGGCGGTCTACGCCATCGCGGCGTCCGGCCTGGTGCTCACCTACAACACCTCGGGGATCTTCAACTTCGCCCACGGCGCGCAGGCGATGATCGGCGCGTTCACCTTCTACCAACTGCAGGTCGTGTGGGGCGTACCCACGCTGCTGGCCGTCGCGATCGTGCTCGGCATCCTCGGCCCGCTCATGGGCTACCTGCTGCACCGATTCATCATGGGCGGCCTGCGCGACACCGCCGAGGTCACCAAGATCGTGGTGACCGTCGCGATCCTGCTCGGCTTCGTGTCGCTCTCCCACTGGGTCTGGAGTCCGCAGGACGCGCGGATGGTCCGGATGTTCTTCGGCGCCGACAGCTACGTCTCGATCGGCGGCGTGGTGATCCGCTACCACGAGATCATCTGCCTGGTCGCGGCCGCGGGCATCGCGATCGGCCTGCGGCTGCTGTTCACGAAGTCGCGCATGGGCGTGGTGATGCGCGGTGCGGTCGACGACCCCGACCTGTTGCGCCTCAACGGCCACGATCCCGAGCGGGTCGCCGCGATCGCCTGGGCGATGGGCTCCACCCTGGCCGTGCTGGCCGGCATCCTGATCACCCCGGTCGGCGGCGGTGCCCTCGAGGCGAACGCCCTCACCCTGCTGGTGATCGATGCGTTCGCCGCCGCGTTGTTCGGCCGGTTGCGCAGCATCCCCCGGACCTTCGTCGGTGCGGTCGTGCTCGGCATGGCGAGCACCTACCTGGTCGCGTACGCCCCCTCCAACTGGACGTGGGTCACCAACCTGCGCGACGCGCTGCCGATGATCCTGTTGTTCGTCGTGCTGCTGGTGCTGCCCCAGGACCGGCTGCGCGGGGCCGCCGTCCGCACCCGCGAGCGGTATGAGGTGCCGACCGTGCGCCGCGCGGCGATGTGGGGCGTCGTGCTCGTGGTCGCCACCGTCGCGTTCCGCCAGCTCATCGACGACTCCAGCGTCGGCACCCTGATCCTGGGCCTGACCTTCGCGATCAGCGCGCTCTCGCTGACCCTGCTGACCGGGTACGCCGGCGAGCTCAACCTCGCTCCGATCTCCTTCGGGGCGATCGCGACCCTGGTCGCCTTCCACACCGGCATCACCGGGCAGGGGCTCGACGCCCGGATGAGCCTGACCGGGCTCGTGCTGGGCGTGCTCGCCGCCGCCATCACCGGCGCGCTGGTCGCCCTCCCGGCACTGCGCCTGCGCGGGCTCTACCTCGCACTGGCCACCCTCGCCTTCGGCGGCATCGTCTCCTCGATGGTGCTGCGCGAGACCCAGCCGCGCTCGTGGTTCGGCCACGAGTTCGCGCTCTTCCCGCAGGGCACGATCATCGTCTGGCCGCTGAAGGTCGGCCCGCTCGACCTGGGCGACCAGGACGTGTTCCTCTACACCGCCGCGACGATCTTCGCCGTCCTCGGTGTGGGCGTGATCGCGCTGCGCAACAGCGGCTACGGGCGCCGGCTGGCGGCGATGAAGGACAGCCCCGCGGCCGCGGTGATGCTCGGCCAGCGACTGGTGCGGCTCAAGCTCTCGGTCTTCATGATCTCCACCGCGATCGCCGGGCTCGGCGGCATCCTGATGTCGATGGCGCTGTCGTCGGTGACCTCCGACCACTTCGTCTACACGCTGTCGCTCTCGCTGGTGATGCTCACCGTCGTCGGCGGCATCGGCTACGTGAGCGGGGCGTTGTTCGGCGGCCTGATCGCCGGCGCCGGCTTCAGCCTGATCGTCGGCACGTTCAACGAGCTGGGCAGTGCCCACCCCGAGCACGCCTCGACGTTCAGCATCATCTCCCACCTGATCCTGGTCGCCGTGGCGCTCGTGGGTGTCGGGGTCGCCCACAACCCCAGCGGCAACATGTCCTCGATCTTCGCCGGCCACCGCTTCCTCGCCGGCGCCCCCGAGGTGCGGTACGCCGCGATCGGCGTCACCGTGGTGCTCTACGGGCTCGCGTACGCCGGGGTCATCGGCACGTGGACGTTCGGGATCCTCGTCGCGGTCCTGTGGATGGCGCTGCCGGCCCTGGGGCTGTGGCTGCGGGCGGAGAGGCTGCTGCCACCCGAGGCGCTCGCGGCCCGGCGCGGCGTACCGCTGGAGTTGGTCGGCGTCGACGTGCCCTACCCCGACGGGTTCGGCGGACAGCTCGACCGCACCCTCGGTCTGCCGGCCCGGGCGCGCCGCGCGACCCCGACCATCCCGGCCCAGGCCCAGGCCCCGTCCGAGGAGGGCGAGTCGCATGTCCGCGTCTGACATCCTGCTCGAGACCCACGAGGTGGTCGTCCGCTTCGGCGGCAACACCGCCGTCGACCGCGTCGGCATCGACGTGCGCACCGGCACGGTCACTGGGCTGATCGGCCCCAACGGCGCGGGCAAGACGACGCTGTTCAACTGCATCACCGGGATGCAGCGCCCCGACGCCGGCCGGATCGTCTTCGCTGGTGAGGACATCACCCGGCTCGCCCCGGGGTCGCGGGCCCGGATGGGGATGGCGCGCACGTTCCAACGGCTGGAGCTGTTCCTGTCGCTGAGCGTGCGCGACAACATCCGGGTCGCCGGCGACATCGTGCGCGCCAACACCGGACGCAGGATCGACGTCGAGGCCGAGACCGACCGCGTCCTGGAGCTCACCGGGCTCACCGACATCGCCCACCGCGACGTGTCCGACGTCCCCACCGGCCGGGCGCGCGTGGTCGAGGTCGCGCGGGCGCTGATGACCCAGCCGCGGCTGCTGCTGCTCGACGAACCGGCCTCGGGGCAGACCGAGCAGGAGACCGAGCGGTTCGCAGAGCTGCTGCGTGGCCTGGCCGACGACGGTCTCGCGGTCTGCCTCGTCGAGCACGACCTCCCACTGGTGATGGGGCTGTGCTCCCGCATCCACGTCCTCGACCACGGCGCGCTGATCGCCTCGGGCACGCCGGCGGAGATCCAGGAGTCCCCGGCCGTCATCGAGGCCTACATCGGCACGGAGGTGGTGGCATGACGCTCACCCAGTCCCACGACGCGGTGCGTCCGCGGCGGTCCGAGGAGCCGGTGCTCGAGCTGGTCGGCGTGCGCGCGGCGTACGGCGCGATCGAGGTGCTCAAGGGGGTCGACCTCAGCGTCCCGGCCGGCACGGTGTGTGCGCTGCTCGGCCCGAACGGCGGCGGCAAGACCACCACCATGCGGGTCGCCAGCGGCCTGATGCCGACCACGGCCGGCGAGGTGCGCTACTCGGGGCGCAACGTCACCGGCATCACCGCCGGCGAGGCCGCCCGGCTCGGGGTCTGCTCGATCCCGGAGGGCCGCGGTGTCTTCGCCAACCTGACCGTCCGGGAGAACCTCTGGGTCGCGACCGGCACCGGCACGAGCCTCGCGGAGATCGAGGAGGCGGCCTATACCCGCTTCCCCAAGCTCGGCGAGCGCCGCCACCAGCTGGCCGGCTCGATGTCGGGCGGTGAGCAGCAGATGCTCGCGTTGTCGCGGGCGCTGGGCACCGACCCCGCCGTGCTGCTGCTCGACGAGCTCTCGATGGGGCTCGCGCCGATGATCGTGTCGTCGATGTACGACATCGTCGGCGCGCTCGCGGCCGAGGGCATCTCGATCCTGGTCGCCGAGCAGTTCGCCCGGGTCGTGCTCCCCATCGCCGACACCGCCGCTCTGATGCTCGGCGGGCGGATCGTGCAGGTCGGCGACCCGGCCGAGATCGAGGACGAACTCTCCACCACCTACCTGGGAGGCTGACCAATGCTCACCGAAGAGCGCCGCGCCGAGTTCCACGAGCAGGTCGCGGACCACAAGCTCAAGGCCGACGGGTCGAAGTCGGACCGGCCGGTCCGGATCATCGGGATCCTGCTGATGATCGCCGGCGTGGTGGGCGCGTTCGTCGCCTACAACGCCTCGCTCGCCCAGTCCGACACCCGCGACATCACCTCGAGCCTGATCCTGGCGGTGGCGTGCCTCGCGCTGGCCGTCGTCGGCACCGGGATGTATCTCGCCACCGCGGTGACGAAGGTGCTGCGGTTGTGGCTGCTGCGCCAACTCGTCGAGGGGCAGGCCCACACCGACCAGATCGCGGCCGCCCTGCGCGAGCGCGGCTGAGCCCGGCCGGCTCAGCGCCGGACGAACCGCAACCGCCAGGCCTCAGGGCCGCGGTCGAGGTAGTCGATCGCGTAGGTGTCGGGGAACTCGGCACTGATCTGCTCCAACAGCGGAAGCGGGTCATGGGGCGCCACGAGCACCATCCCGCCGCCGGGAGTGAGCTGGCCCAGTGCGCCCTTGATCGCGCCGTGGCGCACGGCGTGCGGGATCGCCCGCGCGTCGAGCTCCGGCAGGGAGGTGGCCGGTGCACAGCCGCAGCCACAGCCGCTCGCTGCGGTCAGGCCGAGATCGTCGCCGATGGTCATGTCGTCTCCTCGTGGGTCGAGTGGTCGTCGCGCGGTTATTTTGGCACAATAAACTCCGTGAAAAACAATCCGCCGCGTGTCCGTGGGCCGCGGCCCGCCCGCGCTCACCATCCGCGGCTCTCGGCCGCCCGGGTGTCGCTGCTGGAGACGCTGCAGGCGCAGACCGAGCCGGTCGGGGTCGACGCCCTGGTCTCCGCCACCGGCCTGCACGCCAACACGCTGCGCGAGCACCTCGAGGGTCTGCGCGACCTCGGCCTCGTCACGCGATCCGCCGCCCCGGCCTCCGGTCGCGGACGGCCGGCCTGGCGCTATGCCGCGACGCAGGAGAGCGCCGACGACCCGCGCCCGGAGTACGCCGGCCTCGCGGTGGCCCTAGCCCGCGTGATCGTCCGCACCAGCCCGGACCCCGCCGGCGACGCGCGGGCCGCCGGCGTCGAGTGGGGGGACGAGCTCGCCCGGGAGCACGGGGTGCGGGCCGCCGGCGCATCCACCCCGGCAGCGGCTCGCCGCGCCGCGACCGAGGTCTTCGCCCGCATGGGGTTCGCTCCGACCGCGGATGCCGAGCACACCGAGGTGCGCCTCACCCGCTGCCCCCTGCTGCAGGCGGCCCACCAGCACCCCGAGGTCGTCTGCTCGGTCCACCAGGGGATCGCCGAGGGACTGCTGGCCGCGGCCGGCGACGACCCCGCGGCCACCGAGCTGGTGCCGTTCGCCGAGCCCGGTGCGTGCCTGCTGCGCCTGGGGCGGTCGTCGTGACCGCCCTTGCTCCGCCCCGGCCGCGGACCGCAGGCCCCGCGGCCGCCTGGCGTCCGGTGCTCATGGCGCCGGCCGGGATCGCGCTGCTCGCCGGACTCGACGCCGCGTTGTTGCTGCTGGACCTGCCCGCTCCGGTCACGACCGATCGGCTGCCGCTCGTCCACGGCATGGTGCTGGTCCTGGGGTTCGTCGGGACCCTGATCGCGCTGGAGCGCGCGGTGGCGTTGGGAGTGCGGTGGGGGTTCACGGCACCGTCGTTGCTCGGTGCCGGCGCGCTGCTCCTGCTCGCGCCGGTGCCCCTCGCCGTCGGGCGGTTGCTGCTGCTCGGCGGTGCCGTCGCGCTGGTGGCGGTCTATGTGCCGTTGTGGCGTCGGCAGGCCGACGAGGCCGTGCTCGTGCAGACGTTGGGTGCCGTGCTCGCCGCGGGTGCCGCGGCGCTGTGGCTCGGCGGGGTCGCGGTCCCCATACTCCTGCCGTGGCTGGTGGGGTTCGTCGTCCTGACCATCGCCGGCGAACGACTCGAGCTCGCGCGGCTGGCGATGGGCCCCTCCGCCGGACCGACCCTCGTGCTGCTGGCAGTCGCGGTCGCAGCGGCGACCGCGGCCTCGCTGCTCGTCCCGGATGCTGGCTCGATCGCCCTCGGCGCGGCGCTCGCCGCCCTCGTGGCCTGGCTCGCGCCCCACGACGTCGCGCGACACACGGTCCGCGCGGCGGGCCTGCCGCGATACATGGCGGTGTGCATGCTGGCCGGCTACGCCTGGGCGGCGGTCGCCGCCGCCACCTGGCTCACCTCGGGAGCGGTGCACGACGGGGCGTCGTACGACGCGGTCGTCCACGCGGTCTTCCTGGGCTTCACGCTCTCGATGGTGATGGCGCACGCGCCGGTGATCCTCCCGGTCGTGCTCGGGCGGACCCTGACGTTCCACCCGGCCCTGTATGCCCCGGTCGTCCTGCTGCACGCCTCCCTCGTCGTCCGGCTCTGGCTGGGCGACGCGCTCGATCTCCCGCACGCGTGGCGGGCCGGCGCGGTGCTCAACATCGCGGCGGTGCTGCTCTTCGCCGGCCTCACCGCGTGGCGGGTGGCGACGTCACGGCGGGAAGGGGCAGTGCGATGAGACGCGGATTCTCGCCGCTGCGCGACCTGCCGGCCCTGGTGTGGCTGCTGGGCGTCGTCGTGGTCGCCTTCGTCCACCCGTGGATCCCCGAGCCCCGCTGGCTGCTGATCCACCTCCTGCTCCTCGGTGCGGCCACGCACTCGATCGTTGTGTGGGGCCAGCACTTCGCCGACGCCCTCCTCAAGGTCCCCTCGACGCCGCGTCCCGCCCTGCTCGCGCTGCTCAACCTCGGGGCCCTGGTCGTGATGGTCGGCACGCAGATCGCGTCGTGGCAGGTCACGTTCGCCGGTGCTCTCGGCGTCGCCGGCGCGGCGGGCTGGCACGCGGCGCGGCTCGTCGGGCAGCTGCGCCGGGCGCTGCCGGTGCGGTTCGCCGCGGTGGTGCGCTACTACGTCACCGCGAGCGCGCTGCTGCCCGTCGGGGCCGCCCTCGGAGTGCTGCTCGTGCGCGGCCTGCCCGGTCCCTGGCACGGACAGGTGCTGCTCGCCCACGTCGCCCTCAACCTCCTGGGCTGGGTCGGACTGACGGTGTCGGGCACGGTGATGACGCTGTGGCCGACCGTGTTGCGGACGCGGCTCGGTGCGGGCTCCGACGCCGCACTGCGACGTGCCCTGCCGGTGCTGGCCGCGGCCGTGCTGGGCACCGCCGCCGGCTGCCTCGTCGGTGCCTGGCCCCTCGCGGCGGCCGGGCTCGCGTCGTACGCCGCGGGGCTGGTGCTGCTCGGTCGGCCGCTGCTGGAGGCCGCCCGGCGCAAGCCACCTGCCGAGCACCCCGCCTGGTCGATGGCGGCGGGGCTGGGCTGGCTCGTCGGCTGCCTGGTCGCCTGGGCGTACGCCGTCCTGCGCGGCGGCGAGGCGGGTGCGGTGCTCGCGCGGTTCGAGGCGATCGTGCCGTTCCTCGCCGCGGGCTTCGTCGCCCAGGTGCTCCTGGGCGCGTTGGGCTACCTGGTGCCGTCGGCGCTGGGTGGCGGAGGTCGGGCGGTGCGCGCCGCGAACTCCGTGCTGAACCGCGCGGGCCCGTTCCGCGTCGCGACCGTCAACCTCGGGCTGCTGGTGTGCCTGTTGCCCACCCCGAGCCTGGTGCGGGTGGTCGTCTCGCTGCTGGTGCTGCTCGCACTCGCGGCGCAGTTGCCCCTGTTGGTCCTGGCGATCCGCGCCTCGCACCGGGCACGGCGTACGGACGCTGCGATGCCGGTCGCACCCGCCGCCGACCCGTTGCGGACCCGCCGGGCACTGGGGTCCGCCGTGGCCGGTGCGGCCGCGGTGCTGCTGGCGGTCGCCGGCGCGGTGGCTCTCGACCCGGCACCCGTCGGCACCCTCCTGGCCTCCTCCACGACGCCGGCCGTGCCGGCGACGGGCGAGACCACCATGGTGCGGGTCGAGGCCGGCGACATGCGGTTCACCCCGTCGCGGATCGAGGTGCCCGCGGGTGACCGGCTCGTCCTGGAGGTGGTCAACACCGACACCGACGTCCACGACCTCGTGCTCACCAACGGCGCCCGCTCCGACCGGCTCGCGCCCGGCGATACCGCGCGTGTCGACGTCGGCGTCGTCGGCTCCGACCTCGAGGGCTGGTGCTCCCTGGTGGGCCACCGGCAGATGGGGATGACGCTCGACATCGTGGCCACCGGCGCTGCGCCAGCTGACGCCGCGCACGCGCACCACGACCAGGAGAGCGACGAACCCACTGCTGCCTACGACGCATCCGCCGCCCCCGAGCCCGGCTTCTCCGCGCGCGACCCCGAGCTCCCGCCGCTGGCCGGACGGGGCCCGCAGACCCACCGGCACACGCTGACCGTCAGTGAGGTCGAGCGCGCGGTCGCGCCCGGCGTCACGCAGCGGCTGTGGACCTACAACGGGGAAGCGGTCGGTCCGACGCTGCACGGGCGCGTGGGGGATAAGTTCGTCATCACGCTCGTCAACGACGGCAGCATCGGGCACTCCATCGACTTCCACGCCGGCGCGCTCGCGCCTGACCGGCCGATGCGCACCATCGCGCCGGGGGAGTCGCTGACCTATCGGTTCACCGCCGGGCGCGCGGGCATCTGGATGTATCACTGCTCGACGATGCCGATGTCGGCCCACATCGCCAACGGCATGTACGGCGCCGTGGTGATCGAGCCGCCCGACCTCGCGCCGGTCGACCGGAGTCTGCTGCTGGTGCAGGGCGAGCACTACTACGGTCCGCAGGGCGGCGTCGTCGATGCGGAGAAGCTGGCGGCCGAGCGGCCCGACGCCGTGGTCTTCAACGGCTATGCCGACCAGTACTTCCACGACCCGGTGTCCGTGCGGGTCGGCGAGCGGCTGCGGATCTGGGTGCTCGCCGCCGGGCCGAACCGCGGCACGTCCTTCCACGTCGTCGGCGGGCAGTTCTCCACGACGTACGCCGAAGGCGCCTATCTCCTGCGTGACGGCGGGCCGGACGGGACCGGCGGTGCGCAGGCGCTCGCGCTCGCGCCGGCGCAGGGTGGCTTCGTGGAGCTCACGCTGCCCGAGGCGGGCAACTACCCGTTCGTCTCCCACGCGATGGTCGACGCCGAGCGGGGTGCACGGGGCGTGCTGCGCGCCGTCGCGCGTTGAGCGCCGGCCGCCAGGGCGAGCGCGCGCCGGGCCAGCGGTTCGGCGGCTGCGCGATCGGCGGGCACCAACCCGACCCGCGTACGCCGGTCCAGCAGGTCGGCGACGTCGACGGCGCCCTCGTGGGTGACGCCGAAGATCAATTCGGCCAGCGTGATCCCGCCGGGACCGGTGGCGACCAGCTCGGACTCCGGGAGCCCTGTGGCAGCGCGGGCCTCGTCGATCACGGTGCGCGCCTCGGTGCCGAAGCGGCGGACGAGCCGGGCGGGCTCGGGGAGTGCGGCGAGGGTGCCGCGGTCGGCGGCCCCCAGCAGCGGCAGGTCGCGGGTGCGGCTGGGCGTGCGGGTGAGCCCGGTGGCGTCGACGGCGTCCTCGGCCATCCGGCGGTAGGTGGTGAGCTTGCCGCCGACGACCGTGACGACCCCGGACGGC
>Ga0079224_100014235_pt1 | contig 11108 bp, 9 predicted proteins | sample Stecom2015_FD_80414 | JGI IMG/M metagenome (GOLD analysis project Ga0079224, IMG submission 80414) | Agricultural soil microbial communities from Utah to study Nitrogen management - Steer compost 2015 | ecosystem: Environmental > Terrestrial > Soil > Agricultural land | place: USA: Utah...
AGGCGAGCCGCCGGGGAGGGGGCGTTCAGGAGCTCGTGGAGCTCGGCGCGCGACTGGGCGAGCTCGGCGCGATGCGCCCGCAGCGGCGAGAAGGCCTCGTAGCCGCGGGTTCGCACGGCGCCGACCCCGACCGGGCCGAGCTCGACGGAGTCTGCCGAGCGGAGCACGGCGAGCTCTTGGGAAATGAGGGCGCGGTCCATGATCGCGCTAGCGGATGCGCCGGCCCCTCCGGATGCTCGCGCGGCGCTCGACCCCGCGACGAACGATCGGGAACGCGCCCAGGCCCGTGACGGGGAGCGTCGCCGGCGCGGGCTGCCGGCGTGCGGTCAGGGGCAGTCGCCGATCTTGTTGCCGGTGTTGCACTGCACCGTGCCGCTGCACGAGTTTTGGCCGTTGCAGCGCACCTCGCAGCGATCGGTGTTGCATTGGACGAGGTTGCGGCACGAGCCCTGCCCGTTGCAATAGATCGCGACGTCGGGAGCATTGCCGATGACGTCGCCACCGCACGAGCGGAGGCCGTTGCACTCGACCTCGATGCGACCGCCGTTGTCGGCGCGCACGCCGTCGTCACAGGAGCCTTGCCCGAGTCACTTCACCGTGCAGCCGTCGTGGCCCTCGCAGGTGATCTCGCCCGCACACGAGTCCTCGCCTTCGCACGCGATCGTGCACTTGCCGGTCTCCTCGTGGCACTGCACACCGCCCGCGCAAGCGCCTTCGCCACACGTCACGGTGCAATCGACGTATTCGGGACACTCGATGCGCCCGGCGCAGGACCCCTTCTCCGTGCAATCGAACGCGCACTCGTCGTCGTCGCACGTGGGCTCGGGGATCCCCGCCGCGCCGCCGGACGTTGGTTCCGGCTCGGAGCCGCCGCTCGCGCCGCCCGCACCGCCCGGACCCGGCTCGGGTCCCGAGCCGTCCGCGCCGGCGTCGTTGTTGGGCGTGCCGCCCGTCGACGGATCTCCGGTGCCGCCCGTCGCTGGCGGCTGAACCGGCGCGCCCGCCGTTCCGGCGCTGCCGCCTCCGCCCGCATCCATTCCGGAAGCGCCGCTCGTCCCAGCTCCTCCGCTCGTCGCAGTGCCCCCGGACTGTGCGGGAGCTCCCCCGCTGCTCGGAGGCGTGCCGCCGGAGCCCGTCGTGCTCTGCCCTTGACCAGCGGGAAGATCACTCGTCTGACCGTAGTCGCACGCGACGAAGGGGAAGGCGAGCAGCCCGAGGGTGAACGACCAGCAACGCAGGGACCGCATCATGAGCAGCAATCTCTCCGACGAGGGCACGGAACCATAGCGCGAAAGCGCTGCCGACCTGCAACCGATTCCACGTCGAATTCACGCGAATTCGCCCTCGGTCGGCCGGCGGCTTCGTCATGGAGCTTGCCTTTGCGGCGGCGCTGTTTTTCCGCAGTGTCGCGGAGACACCCCATCGAGACGATCGAGGCGACGGAGCGTTGTCGCGACGCGTAGTGTCCACCGGACGGAGGGGTCGAGCGCGGGCCCCGGTGGTAGCCTTCGCTCATGGAGACGTCGGAGCTTCACCGCGGGCGAATGCTGGATCACGTGCAGCTGGTCGTGAGGGACGTCGAAGCGAGCAAGCGTTTTTATCGTGCCGTTCTCGGTACTTTGGGGATCCCTCTCGGCGGCGAGGGCGAGGACTGGTTTTGGGCAGACGAGCTCTTCATTTCCAGCCAACAATCGCAGGCTTCGGCGGGCCAGCTCACCGGGCGCGTTCACCTCGCGTTCCAGGCAGCGGACCGACAAGCCGTCGACGCGTTCTACCGAGCCGGGCTCGACGCCGGGGGACGTGACAACGGTCCGCCCGGGGAGCGGCCGTATCATCCCGGCTACTACGCCGCGTTTCTGCTCGATCCGGACGGCAACAACATCGAGGCCGTTCATCACGGCCCCGCGCGTCGTTCGGCGAGCTCGGTCGTCATCACGTTCTGAAGTCCGCGCGTGCTCGTGCGCTCGGCGCTCGGTTGACGCTGCATTCGTTCCGCCACGATGGACTTGCGTGGGACGCGCCGCCTGCGCCCGCGTCTCGGTACTATCGTTCTGAGTGATCGAGAGCCGCGATTTCGTCTGGGCGTCCGCGACGGGGCTGGTCGCCCTCGTGGCGTCCGTGGCGTGCGGCTCGAACGAGCCCGCGGCTCCGGCCGAGTCCTCGGGAGGAAGCCATGGCGGTGGCGCCCCGAACGGCGGGGCCTCCGCGGGCAAACCGAGCGAGAACGGCGCCGGAGGTGTATCGGGCTCGGGCCCGTCGGGAGGCGCCGACGCTTCGGGCGGCGCGTCGGGATCGCTCGCGGGGGCGGGCAGCTCGGGGGGAACGGGGGGCGGGAGCGGATCCGGGGGAGCCGGATTGCCAGCAAGCGGCGGGAACGGTGCCGTTGGCGGCGACACCGGCGCTGCTGCCGGCATGGACGGAATGACCTCAGGCACGAGCGGCGGCGGAGGCGTTGCGGGGGCCGTTGGCGGCGCGGGCGTTGGCGGCAGCTCTGGCGGTGAGCCAACGAAGAGCGTCGGTTGCGGCAAGAGCACCGGGCCGGAGAGCGGGCGCTACTCCATCGACGTCGCGGGGACGGCGCGCGAGTACATCCTCGAGGTTCCGCCCGACTACGACTCGAGCCAGCCGTATCGGCTCGTGTTCGCGTGGCACGGGCGCATGTACTCCGCGGAGACGGTCGCTGCCGGCGAGACGCCGCCGACGGGTCCGTACTACGGCCTCGCGAGCGAAGCGGGCGGCAGCGCGATCTTCGTCGCGCCGCAAGCGCTCGAGTCGGGATGGACGAACGCGAACGGGCGCGACATCGCGTTCACCGACGCGATGCTCGAGCGCCTCGAGTCCGAGCTCTGTATCGACACGAGCCGCGTGTTCTCGACCGGGTTCAGCTTCGGCGCGATCATGACGCTCGCGCTCGGTTGCGAGCGCGGCGATGTCTTCCGCGCCATCGCGCCGCTGTCGGGCTCGCTCATGAATGGGTGCCCGGACCCCGAGCGGCCCGTCGCCTACTTCAGCGCTCACGGCAGCGCCGATACGACGATCCCCCTCGCGAGCGGAGAGGCCGCGCGCGACGAGTTCCTCGCGCGAAACGGCTGCTCGTCGGAGTCCGTGCCGGTTTCGCCGGACGGCTGCGTGCGGTACGAGGGGTGCACCGCGGGGTATCCCGTCGTCTTCTGCGTGTTCGACGGCGTGCACGAGCCGCCGCCGTACGCCGGCGAGGCCATCTGGCGCTTCTTCGAAGAGCTCTGAGCCGCCTCGGCCCGACCCGAGAGCGGGTCGAGCCTGCGAGCAGGGGCGGGGGCTTCGTCGATGTGCGCGCCGTGGTCGGCGCGCGGGCCTGCTCCCGCTTCGTTTACGGCGAAAAACAGCCTCGCGGAGCGCCATCCCTCTCGAAAACGCAGGCGGAACGGCAGGTCGAGCGCGCCGAGGGCTCGAAGCATGCCGAGATTGCCGTCGGGTTACGATGACGTCGCGGCCTCCTGTGCGGTAAGCTCGGGGCCGATCATGCCGGGCGGCCGGCGTGGTCCTGACACGATGACTCGATCGCCTTCTCTGCCTGAGAATGCTTCCCGCGCGTTTTGGGTGCGCCATGTTGGGAGAGCACTGCACTACGGCGCCTGGTTGGCTGCGGCCTGGGGGTGCTCGAGCCTGTGGTTGAACGGCAAGGACAAGTCTCCGGCCACTGCGGCGAGCGCCGAGGCGCCGTCGGTCGCGTGCGTGGCCGGGCCGGAGCCCGAGGCCGCGGGCGGTGACGCCGGCATGCTTGCCAGCGGCGAGGAAGCGTCGAGCTCCGAGGGCAATGCCGCCGCGATCGAGTCCGAGCGCGTGGCGCTCGCCCGCAAGGGGCTCGGAGACTCCGAGGCTCCTTTATCGATCCTCGCCGAGCCCGTGCTCACCGATGAGCTCGTGCGCCTGCGCATCGCGGCGCAGAAGCGCGTGGCCGCAAACATTCCGCTGCCGGACGAACAGGGGTTCACGTACATCAAGCCCGAGGAGGACACGTGTCCACCGGGCAAGATGCCGGCGGTGCTCGGTCGTTTCGTCCGGGTTGCCCACGAGGCGTCGCTCCGGCACTTCCACCGGGCGTTGTCGCGCCTCGCCGCGGGCGGGGACGAGGACGGGAAGGTGCGGATCCTCGCGTACGGCGCCTCCCACACCCAAGCCAACGTCTACGCGAGCTATCTCCGCACGTATCTGCAGAGCCGCTTCGGCGACGGCGGGCAAGGGTTCCTCCTGCTCGGTCGCGTGAACAAATGGCACCGCACGCGTCAGTTCACGCTGCGCACGAACGGGCTCTCGGTGCACCACTCTCAGGGGCAGATCGTCGAAAATGAGCCGCTCGGGTTGTTCGGCGCGGCCGTCTTGGGGCGAAGCGCCAGCGCGTACGCGGAGCTTTCGACCAGCAAGGAGTCGCCGAACACGCACTTCGAGCTCCACTACTTCGAGGACACGAACGGAGGGGACTTCGTCGTCGACCTCGACGGCAAGACGCTCACGCGGATCTCGACGCGCGCGGCCGCGCCGCGCCCGGCCTACTATGCCTTCGAGACGACGCCCGGTGAGCACACCATCCGGGTGAAGCTGAAGGGCAACGGCCCGGTGCGGCTCTTCGGGGTGACCGCCGAAACGGCGGGGCCCGGCGTCGTCGTGGACACGCTCGGGATCAGCGGGAGCAAGGCCTCGGCGAACCTCCTGTGGAACGAGGCCGCCTGGGCGGACGCGGTTCGTCGCCGCAACCCCGATCTCGTCACCTTCGCGTACGGCACCAACGAGGCGATGGACTCCTCGTTCACCGTCGAGACGTACGAGTCTCAGCTCCGCGCCGTGCTCAAGCGGCTGCGCAAGGTCGCTCCCGACGTGAGCTGCGTGCTGCTCGCGCCGTTCGACGTTCCCGAGCGGGGACGGCAGCGCTTGATCCAACTGGTCGATGCGCAGCGTCGGATCTCGAAGGAGTACGACTGTGGCTTCTGGGACGGGTTCGCGTTCATGGGCGGCCCCGGCTCGATGAGGCGTTGGGTCGCCGCCAAGCCTCCGCTCGCCAGCACGGACCACGTCCACCTCACGCGGCTCGGCTACGTCTATGCCGGGCTCGCGATCGGCGACGCGTTGATGCGCGCGTACGACGAAGAGCGCGTTCAGGGATTGCGCCCGGTGGTCGCGGCGCCGCCGGGCTCGTCGCCCGTCGCGTTCTGAGCGCCCGGAGCGGGCGGCTCCTTCGGCTCGCTGAACGCCTCGGCAGCGCGGCGCCGCTCGGTGAGCTCCGGAAGCGGCTGACCCGCCATGCGCGTCCGGTACTCCTCGTACGCGTGGAGCAGGGCGTTCGTGAACAAGCCCGCGATGACCTCGTGTCCGGCGCCGGTGGGGTGCCCGAGGTCGTGGTACATCAAGCGCGGGCGCGCGCGGAACCAGCGCGCCACGGTGCCTTCGCCGCCCATCGCCTCGTACGTGTCGAAGAAGGCGCAGCCGTGCCGGCGCGCCACCTCGCGCTGGGCGTTCGCGAGCACTTTGGTGAACTTCCGAGAGACGATCGTTCCGTCCGGCGCGCGCTCGCCGTGATCCGTGACGCTCATGACGAGGCACGCGAGATCCGGCTTCGCGGCGCGGAACTTCTCCAGGACCTCACCGTACTCCTTGTAGTACGGCTCCATCGAGCGCCGCAGCTCCGAGGCGCGAAACAAGTCGTTCCCGCCGTACATGAAGACGACGAGGTCGAGATCTCGGTGGCGGATCTGCGATTTGATGTGCTCGGGGTCGTGGAGGCGGAGGCCGCGCGGAGACCCTCCGATGTGGCTCATGCCGTCCCACACCACGCCGGGCCCGTCGTTCTCGAGCACGACGCCGTAGGCGCGCACGTTGCCCTTGGCGCGCACGGTGAAGTGATGACGGCCGGGCGGCATGTACACCATGTGCCAGGCGTCCTCGAGGTGCGCTCCGCGCGTATCGACGGTGATCTTCTCCTGGCCGTCGATCACGATGTCCACGGTGCCGCCGTTCTCCTGGCGAGCGAACCAGAGCTCGAACACCGAGATCGTGCTGCCGAAGCCCTCTTCCGGTGCACCCCACCACGCGTCGGCGCTGGTCGTGGTCTGCGCGATGAGCCCGCCGTAGCCGTAGCGCCCATCCTTGCGGCTGCAGTTGTTGATGATGAGGCAGCGATTCCAGCCGCGCCCGGGTTTGAACTCGATGTTCTGTTGCCGGTACGACGGGTGGTACCGGTCCATCATGTGGAAGCCGTGGCCCGCGTCTCCGAAGCGGGCCTGCAGGCGTCGCCGAATCCCCGAGGTGATGCCGTCGACGCCGATCACCGAGTCCCCCCAGTGTCCCGCGCGCGCGATCGCACCGGGGACGCCCATGTCTGCGAGCGTGAGCTTGCGGAAGTAGGAATCGAGCGCTTCGGGCGGCTCGATGCCGTGCTTCGGCCGCTTCACCGGTGCTTCCGGCGAGTACGGCGGGAAAACCGGTTCCGGGGCGCTCGTGGGCTCGGGCTGCGGCTTGGGCGGCTCGTGCACGCGGGTCGGCATCATCGCCGTCGCTTCGCGCAGCTTCGCGAGCTCCATCGCTTCCGCCTCGAGTCGCTCGCCCTCCTTGAGGATCTCGCGGCCGATCACGTTCCAGAACGGCACGTACTCGCCGTCCGGAGTCCAGGGTCGAAGCGACGCGAGCGGCGGAACGACGTACGTCGCGCCGATCATCGTGGCGAGCCCGAGCAGCACGCCGAACACGCGCCCGAACGCCGAACGCTCGACGACGACCGTGTGCATCTCCGAAGCGCTGCTCGACGCCGGAACGGGCGCCGCCGCCGCGTGGGGATAACCCCGCGGGAGCGGTTCGGGCATGCGATACGAGTGCGACACGACTTCTCTATTCGTCGAAGGGTAAAGCCGATATCCGCGGAGCGCGGGGACGCCTTGCCCGCGACGGGAGCCCCGCCCGGTCACTCCGGTCGGGGGAAGGTCGGCGCTATTCTAGAAAGCGAAGTAGATGTTCGCCCGCGGCCCGGCGAGGAGCAAGCTCAAGATACCGATGAGGAAGGCGAACCCCATACCCAGGACCACCGCGGGAACCCGCGGGATTACTCGCTGGGCGGTCAGGGTGACGCTGCCCGCCGGCACGTAGTGCACGGCCAGGCCGAACACCAGGAGTCCCAGAACGATCCATTCGGCCAAGGGGCGTGCCCAAGCCAGGAGGGGAGTCCCGGTCACCAGAGCGACGAGCGGCTCGTTCCCGAGCAGACCGGGCCGCACCCCGGCTCCGTCCCAATGCAGGATCTTCCAGCACATGGCTTGCGCGAGCTCGAGATTTTCCGCCCTGAAGAATACCCGCGAGAGGACGACGAAGTGCAGGGTGATGACGACATGGACGGGGCGGAATGCCGGCCACCGCTCCGCGTTCGGCAAAAAGGCAATGAGGAGCGCGAGCGCGCTGGTAAACCCTCCGAACACGAGCGGGTCCGGGGCCCCGAGCCCGAAGTGCGCGAAGGCGATCGCCGCGAGGCCCATCCCGGCCGACGCGAGCAGCGTGCGGAAGAACCACGCGAACCACGAGCTCGACTTTCTCCGACAGAGACGGCCGTACACCATCGCGCACGCCTGGAGGCTCGCGTAGATGACGAAGTTCCAGCTCGCGCCGTGCCACATGCCGACGAGGAACATCGTGATCCAGAGGTTCCAGAGGCTGCGGACGGGCCCGCTGCGACTGCCGCCGAGCGGGTAATACACGTAGTCGCGAAGCCACGTGGAGAGCGTCATGTGCCAGCGCCGCCAGAAGTCGCCGAGGTCGACGGCCTGGTAAGGGCGGTCGAAATTTTCCGGCAGGCGAACGCCGAGCAAGCGCGCCGCGCCGATGGCGATGTCGGAGTAGCCCGAGAAGTCGGCGTATATCTGGAGGGTGAACGCGTAGAGGGCGAGCAGGTTCTCGATCGAGCTGTGCTCGGTCGGGTTGGCAAAGACCGCGTCCGTGAAGGAAGCCGCGATGAAGTCGGCGAGCACGATCTTCTTCGCGAGCCCTTTCGTGATGCGAAAGAGCGCGAAATCCACGTCCGCGCGGGTGAGCTTGGCGCGACGGCGAAACTGCGGGATGAGCTCGCTCGCCCGCACGATGGGTCCCGCGACGAGCTGCGGAAAAAACGCGATGAACGCCGCGTACACGATCGGGTTGCGCTCCGCGGGGAAGCGACCGCGGTAAACGTCCGCGACGTACGCGATGCCCTGGAACGTGTAGAAGCTGATCCCGATCGGCAGGACCATGCTCACGCTGGGCACGGAGCCGCCCGCGCCGAACAGGGACGCGAGCTCTTTCGCGACCTCGAAAAAGAACCCCGTGTACTTGAAGTAGCCGAGCAGGCCGAGGTTCGCGAGCGCGCTCACCCAGAGCCATCCGCTCCCGGCGCGCAGCTTCGCGGTTTGCGGGGAGGCGTCGTTCGGATCCGGCACCTCGAAGCCGAAGGCGCGACGGCGCGCGGCCGCGATGCAGAGCCCGCATACATAGTTGAGCGCCGTCGAGGCAATGAGCAGCCCGACGTAGTGAAAGCTCAGGGGAGGCGGGCCGTCCGTCGGCTTCGGGCCGGCGACGTAGAAGAAGTAGCTCAGCGCGAGGACCCAGAACGCGCGCAGGCGCGGCAAGCCGCCGAGCACCCAGTAGCCGGCGAAGGCCACGCAGAAGAAGAGCAAGAAGTCGAAGCTCGCGAAGAGCATTCAGAGTCGGGCCTCGCGTGCTTCCCGGGCGCGCGGGTTTTCGAGCGGTGTCGAGGCGCGCTCGATTTTCGCACTCATGGTGCTCGTTTGCGCCGTCTTTCGCTGAGCCATGCTCCTCGTCTTCCGGGTTTACCTCCGGCCCGAGCTGCCGCCGAGCGGGTTTGTCGGCAAGGCGGAGCCGTCCCGATCGAAGACACGCGAGGCTCCGTGGTGCTCGGGTCGAAGTTTTTGGTCGGGGCTGAACTCCCTCGGGGGGCGTGCTGCTTCTAGTATCGGGCCGATGGCAGAGCAGCGGCCGTTGATCCTTCTCGCCCCGGGTGCGGGAGCGCCCTCGTCATCGCCGTGGATGCAGGCGCTCGCACAGCGTCTGGCAGCGGCGTTCGATGTGGTCCCGTTCGACTACCCGTACATGCGCGCGGGCCGGAAGCGGCCCGATCCGCTCCCCACGCTGATCGCCGCGCACCGCGAGGCGCTCGGGTCGGCGCGCCGCGGCCGAACCGGCCCCGTGTTTCTCGTCGGCAAGAGCATGGGCGGGCGCGTCGGCTGCCACGTGGCGCTCGAAGCGGAGGTCACGGGCCTGGTCTGCCTCGGCTATCCGCTCAAGGGAGCGGGGCCCAAGGCGTCGCTGCGCGACGAGGTGCTGATCCGCCTCCGCACGCCCATCCTCTTCATCCAGGGCACGCGGGATCCCTTGTGCCCGCTGCCGCTCCTCGAGGCGACCCGAGCTCGGATGCAGGCGCCGCATCGGCTGTTCGTCGTCGAGGGCGGGGATCATTCGCTGGGGGTGACGAAGGGCGAGCTGCGCCGCCGGGGTGAGAGGCAGGCCGACGTGGATCGCCGAGCTCTCGACGCGATCCGCGCCTTCCTGACCGAGGTCGGAGGCTCCGCCTGGCCTTCGGGCCCCTGAGCCGGGGAGGGCGCGGCGCTTGCTTCGTGCTTGCGGTGCGGCATTCGAGATTCATAATCAGTCGAATGATAAAGAATTGGCCCCTCCTGGGAGTCGCCCTGGTGGCCGCCGGGTGCGTCGAGGCCGCTCGGGCGAACAACGACGGCGCGTACCAAGGCGTTCTCGAGCTCGAAGAGACGGTGCTCGCGTTCGAGGTGGGCGGTCGCCTCGAGCAGCTCGCCGTGGACGAGGGGGACCGCGTCGAGCCGGGGGCGCTGATCGCTCGGCTCGACGCGCGGCTGGTCCGCGCCGCACGTGTGGCGCGCGCGCTCGAGGCCGAAGCGGCGCAAGCCCGCGCGGACCTCGTGGACGCCGGGGCGCGGCGCGAGGACATCACGGCGCTGAAGGCGCGGGTGCGGGCGGCGCTCGCGACGGAGGGCTCGCTCGAGAAGGACCTCGAGCGTCACCGGGCGCTCCATGCGAGCGGCGCCGTCGCGCGCGCCAGCCTGGACGACGTGGAAGGGAGATACGTGCGCGCGCGCTCCGAGCGCGAGAGCCTCGAGGCCGAGCTCGCCGCGCTCCAACGAGGAGCGCGCCGCGAAGAGCGGGCGTCCGCGGGCGCGCAAGCGGAAGCGGCCAAAGCGGCGCTCGAGATCGAAGACGCGCGCCTCGAGCGACACGTGTTGCACGCGGGGCAGCGCGCGCGCGTGCTCGACGTTCACGTCGAGCTCGGCGAAGTCGTTGGCGCGGGCACGCCCATCGTCACCCTCGGCGACACGCGCCGGCCGTACGTCGATGTCTTCGTTCCGCAGGGCGCGCTCTCGGGCATCGACGTCGGCGATCGCGCAGAGCTGCGGGTCGATTCCGAGGAACGGTCGTTCCGCGGCACGGTCGAGCACATCGCGCGCCGCACCGAGTTCACGCCGCGCTTCTTGTTCAGCCCGAGGGAGCGGCCGAACCTCGTCGTGCGGGTGCGCGTCCGCGTCGACGACCCCGACGAGCGGCTGCACGCGGGCGTCCCGGCGTTCGTCACCATCGAGCGCGGCGCTCCGGGGGGAAGGACGAAGGCCCCATGAACGACCGGGTCGTGATCGAGACGGAGCACCTCGGTCGGCGCTTCGGCGACCTCGTGGCCGTGCGCGACGTCTCGCTGCGCGTGACCGAGGGAGAGATCTTCGGCGTCCTCGGCCCGAACGGCGCCGGCAAGTCGACGACGATCCGCATGCTGTGCGGCATCCTCGAGCCGACGAGCGGACGCGGAACCGTCGTCGGCTACGACATCGCGAGCGAGCCGGAGCGCATCAAAGAGCGTATCGGCTACATGACCCAGCGCTTCAGCCTCTACGAAGATCTCAGCGTCGAGGAGAACCTCACCTTCTACGCCGGCATCTACGGGCTCTCGGGCAAGCGACGCCGGGCGCGGGTGCGCGAGGTGCTCGAGAGCACCGGGCTCGTCGAGCGCCGGGCTCAGCTCGCGGGCACTCTCTCCGGCGGCTGGAAACAGCGTGTCGCCCTGGCGAGCGCGACGATCC
>Ga0079224_100014236_pt1 | contig 11108 bp, 13 predicted proteins | sample Stecom2015_FD_80414 | JGI IMG/M metagenome (GOLD analysis project Ga0079224, IMG submission 80414) | Agricultural soil microbial communities from Utah to study Nitrogen management - Steer compost 2015 | ecosystem: Environmental > Terrestrial > Soil > Agricultural land | place: USA: Utah...
ACTTTGGGGAATCAGTAATTAGTACAAAGGAAATTGAACCATCCATGCATTGACTTCTGCCTTGATCTCAGCAAGGACCGTTTCGTCAGAATGGTGAAGCAAGGCGCGGTCTATCAAGGAAACGATCTTTAGCATATCTTCTTCCTTCAATCCACGCGTGGTCACCGCCGCGGTGCCGATTCTCATACCCGAAGTCACAAAGGGCGACTTGGTGTCGAATGGGACCATGTTTTTATTGTTGGTGATGTCTACTTTTCCGAGCGTCTCTTCGTCAAGCTTGCCAGTCAGCTCTTTATTTCTCAGATCGATGAGCATGAGGTGATTGTCTGTACCACCAGAGATAAGCTGGTATCCTAGACTTACGAAATTCTCCGCCATGACGGCTGCATTCTTTTTCACCTGAAGTACGTATTCCATGTAGTCGTCCGAAAGCGCTTCTTCGAATGCGATCGCCTTAGCAGCTATGATATGCTCCAACGGTCCGCCCTGAGTACCTGGAAAGACGCCCATGTCTAGAAGAGCTGACATCTTCCTGACTTCGCCTTTTGGGGTAGTCAGTCCCCATGGGTTGTCAAAATCTTCCCGCATCATGATCAAGCCACCTCTAGGCCCTCTTAGGGTCTTGTGCGTGGTGGTGGTCACGATATGGCAATGCTCCAAAGGGTCGTTAAGCAATCCTCGGGCGATCAAGCCGGCTGGATGGGAGACATCCGCCAGCAAAAGAGCTCCCACTTCGTCTGCAATCTCTCGCAATCTCTGGTAGTCCCAATCCCTAGAATAAGCCGATGCTCCGCAGATGATCATCTTCGGCATGACGGCCAAGGCTTTCTCTTCTACTTTGTCATAGTCAACCATGCCGGTCTCCTCCTCCACGCCGTAGAAATGCGGCTGGTAGAGTTTTCCCGAGAAGTTTACAGGAGAGCCGTGAGTCAAGTGTCCCCCGTGAGAAAGGTCAAAACCCAAGATTGCATCACCCGGCTTTAGGCATGCCAGCATGACAGCGGCATTGGCCTGAGCTCCAGAGTGCGGCTGGACGTTCGCCCAACCCGCGCCGAAAAGTTTCTTGACACGGTCGATGGCGATTTGCTCGATTTCATCGACCACCTCACAGCCGCCGTAGTAGCGCTTGCCTGGCAAGCCTTCCGCATATTTATTGGTCAGGACGCTGCCAGCAGCTTCCATTACTTGCTTACTGGTGAAATTTTCGGAAGCGATCAGCTCGATGCCTCTTTTCTGTCTGTCTTCTTCTTTGGCAATAAGGTCGAAAACAAGCGAATCTCTTTTCATAATCAGGGGTTTGAAAGCAAAGAAAGATTACCGGAAGAAATCCGGCCGTTTTAAAAACGAGCCCAAAAATAGCCTTAAAGTCCTTATTATCCAATGTGAAAGAATGAATGAAAAAAGGAAGGCATTAAACTTATGTGGTAAATTCCATCTACGGAAAAAAACACTCGATTTCAGGACATTTGAGACGCCAACGCGTGACTGCTTTATCGGGATTACGGGAGGGGGCATATTTGCCGATAATCACGTTAATTTGGAGCCATGTTTGATTTCAAGTATCAACCCGAAACCTACTTCAAAAGTGACAGCACCTCTGCCTTACTGGTGAGGCTACATTATCCCGAAAGCACCTGGGGTGAGCAGATCAGCATCTATGCACACTCATTGGAAGGCAAAATCCAGTTCGAAGTGGTCGACTTCTACGGAAACGAGTACATGCTCTATCCGCCTAGCGCCTGGGAACCCCTGTCGTTTGAAGATGTGATTTACCTGATCGAGGGAATGCAGCTCAACCAAGATGCGGTGGAGGGCAACATCGAATTGGTGCTGGACGGGATTCCTCTGGCCGAAAGCGACTTCTATCCCGATCTGAAACAATATTTTGACGAAAAGCGAAAAAGCTTCGGACTGGACTAAAAGTCCAGCAGGGCCTGATGCTGATCAGAGATCTGCTGGCTTTTAAACCAGTATTCGTAAGTTTCGAAATCCAGACAATCCGTCAGCACAATCCCCTGAAAGAGTATCTTCTTCAGGCAATTCAGTGGAAGTGCAGATTTCAACGAGCGCGCCTGATCCGCAGTCAGCTGCGAGAGTTGAATCCATTTTCGTCCTTCTATAAAAATCGGTATCAGTTTAGTCATGTCGCCAGCTTGATTGTCCACAAAAGTATCCTGATATTCAAAACGATACAAGAGCTCGGAATTATATTTATGTCAATTAAAAATAAGTTTCAACATATTCGGGAATGACAGGAGTAATCATCGCCACGGTCGGCCTCTTTTTGGGACTTTTTCTTCAGAAGCTCCCCGGATTCCCCATCAAAACCGCCTCAGACTGGGTCCAGTCCTATCTGATCAAGATCGTCCTCCCGGCACTGGCACTTCTCTACATTCCCGAGATCAAGCCAACGTGGGATTTGTTGATCCCCATTTCCTCCGCCTGGTTTACATTTTTGCTTTCCTGGATGATCTTTGGGTTGCTGGGAAAAAAATTAAACTGGGGTGACAACACGACTGGATGCCTGATCATTGTGGCAGGACTGGCAAATACTTCGTTTCTGGGTTTCCCGGTGATCGAGGGACTCTATGGAAAAGGTGGCTTGCCCACCGCACTCCTGATTGACCAAGGCGGGTCCTTTCTGATTGTGTCCTCACTCTCCATCTTAGTAGGATCTATCTATGGAAATCACAGCGAAAGCCTATCCAAGGTCCCCCTTAAAATTGTAAAATTCCCGCCGTTTGGCTTCCTCATCGGAACGTTGCTGATGAGCATCTTCCAGCTGAAGACGCCCGAAGTGCTCATTCCCCTTCTTCAGCTGATCGGAAAAACGATGGCTCCCATGGCGCTGTTGGCCATCGGCTTGAAATTTACCGTCGACAGAGATTCACTCACCTCCCAGTTCTTTTGGTACGGACTCGGCTATCGCCTGCTCCTTGCGCCTGCCGTAGTCTGGCTTACATACAAGAATTTCCTCCCTACTGAATCTCTGGAGATGAAAGTCACGGTAATGGAAAGCGGCATGGCTCCGATGATCACCGGCTCGATCGTTGCGATGCAGTTTGGCCTCCACCCACGATTAGCGACACTGCTTTCAGGCTTGGGTATGCCGATCTGCGCAGGCACATTGGTACTTTGGTATTACCTTTTAGGATAGATCTTTCCAAAACTCGTCCAACGCTGCCCGAAATTCCGCATGGATATTCCCGTTGCTGGCCACGATCTTTCTCCCAAAGACAAAATCATTTGCTCCTGAAAAATCCGTAACAGTCCCGCCGGCCTCCATGACAATCAATGCGCCGGCTGCGACGTCGTAGGAATTCAGGTTGTACTCAAAAAATCCCTCAGTCCTCCCCGCTGCGACATAGCAGAGATCGACGGCGGCCGAACCCATCCTTCTGAGCCCGTGGGTTTTCTCCATCAGAGACCTCATTGTGCCCAAATATCGCTCGATCAGGTCAAAATTGTAATACGGAAATCCGGTGGCTATAAGTGACGCGGATAGCGTCGGCGCCGCGCTTACCCTGATTCGGGTATCGTTGCAGAAGGCTCCCCCGCCCTTCATCGCATAGAAACATTCGTGACGATTGACTTCGTAGACGACGCCTAAGATGAGCTCATCCTTCTCCATCAAGGCAATACTCACGGCAAAAAACGGAACGCCATGGATAAAATTGGTCGTGCCGTCCAATGGATCGATCACCCAGTTGTAGACTTCGGCCAGCGTAGTGTTGGTACCCTCTTCGGTAATGAATCCCGCCTCAGGCAAAATCGCCTGCAGACTTTCAACGATCTGTTTTTCTGCCTCTTTGTCGACATAGGAAACCAAGTCATTGAATGCCTTGTATTCGATCCTGCCTATATCGAAATGCTGTCGCTCCCTACGGATGAAGGCCCCGACCTTCTTTGCGATGTCTTGAGTTTGTTCCAGCAGGCCACTTAGTTGTTCTTGGGAAAGCATGAGAGTCGAGTGGTTAATGGGTTAGTAATTAGTGATTAAATAAAACAAAACATGATTGATCAGATACTAATGACGAGAAAAAAATCAGACGTTGTCAGGCGTATTCCATTTGTCCTTCTTCAAAGCCTGTCTTTCCTCCCGGGTTTCGCGCTTTTCCACTTTCCCGGCCACGACCAGCACGATCTCGCCCTTCAGGGGATTGGTTTGATAGTACTCAATCAGCTCGTCAAGGGAACCACGGACGTTTTCCTCGTGAAGTTTGCTAAGCTCTCGGGACACACATGCCTGTCGGTCCGAGCCAAATGCTTCACCCAATTGCTCGAGCGTCTTCAGTAGCCGGTGAGGAGATTCATAAAAGATGATCGTTCTAGTCTCTTCGACCAGCGAATCAATGCGGGTTTTCCTTCCCTTTTTGTGGGGCAAAAAGCCTTCAAACACAAACCGGTCGTTGGGCAGGCCGCTGTTGACGAGGGCTGGTACAAAAGCAGTCGCTCCCGGGAGACACTGCACCTCCAAACCCGCCTCCAACACTGCTCTTACAAGTAGAAATCCAGGATCGGAGATTGCCGGAGTACCGGCATCACTGACCAGGGCAAAGACCTCTCCCTTTTTCATCCGGTCTACCAGCTTCTCTACTGCCTTGTGCTCATTGAAGATATGATAGCTCTGAAGCGGCCTGGCGATCTCCAGATGCTTGAGCAGGACACCGCTGGTACGGGTATCTTCTGCAAGGATCACATCCGCGCTCTTCAGCACGTCCACCGCGCGGAGCGTAATATCCCTGAGATTGCCAATGGGTGTTGGAACCAAAAAAAGGTTTACGGGGATTTCACTCATTCCAATACCTTATCGATTGCTTTGGCTAGCTTATGATCCCTGTCCGTAACCTTACCTCCGACATCATGGGAGGTGAGTTGGATCTTCACTGTATCGTAGGAATTGGACCAATCAGGATGGTGATTTAGCTTTTCCGCCAGAAAAGCAACCCTGGTCATAAATGCAAATGCCTCCTGAAAATCCGAAAATTTAAAGGTCTTGGTCAACTTGTCGTCTTGCTCAGTCCACATGATTTAGTCGCTTTATATTGATATTACTCCTTCTATCTTCGCCGCTCTTTCGTAGATGCTAATAATCTGCTCCGCGCTGTCCATCATGACTTGGATGGTGGTGCTGACGTATTTCCCTCCAGAACTCGGCTTAAGGACCATCTCATTTTTGGGAAACAGCGCACCGACCTCATGTTCATTTCCCATCGGGACGATGAATTTGAACATGTAAAGCATCGGAAATTCCCCCGACGACTCCAACTGTTCCTTAAAGGCTGCCTTATCAAACTTCTTCTCCATAGGTAAACTTACTCCTTTCTGTCCAAAAATTAAATCAAACAAAAAAACCCACGCCTGTAGACATGGGTTCCTTTATAGAGACGTATTCCTTAATAATATTTATATCTGAAATCCTTCACCTCAGCCAAATCCTGAAGTGCCATCATGATAGTATAGGTCATACGCTGAGCTGAGCCCATTGATAATTGAGCTTGGTACGATGTATAATCGCCTATCTCATTGGCAGGAGTCAAGCTATTCAGTCTGCCCACCAATACTCCGATATCTTCCTGAATCGGCTTGGTCAACTGTCCCGGAGTGTTCAGTCCGAAGATGGATCCGATAGATTTTGGCGCAAAACCAATTCCGGCGATCACGGACGCATTCAATCTCAGGTCAGGGACCTCGTTGATGGCCGCATCTGCAAAGACTGCTTTCATCTCTTCCAACGTAGTCTTTCCAGCCAATTTCTCCGCGATCAAGGAAGCCTTTCTTTCATTCAGAACTTGTTGGGTTACTTGTTCTCTTACGTCTTCCAACTTGGCCTTGCCTTCTTCTTTTCTGTTGACCAAAGTGGCAACCACATACGAGTTACCAAGTTCTTTGACCTCGGACACCTCACCTGGAGAAGCCTCTCCAAATGCCCAAATGATCAACTCACGGGCGTTCTGGATGTTGTTGAGGTTCCTGGCGGCGGCGTCTACATTGTTAGCTTGAAGCACGCGGTAACCTTTTTCAGCAGCGTTTTCTTTGAACTCATTTCTGTTTCCACTTTCGGCGGCAAATGAATCTGCGTTTCTGAAGGCTTCATTTCTTGTCGCATCAGATGCAGCAAGCTCAAGTTCCAGAACGGCCAGCTTGGTATAGGTAGATTTAGGTAGCTCGGTTACGTTGATGATGTGATAGCCATACTCTGTTTCAACTACTCCTGACAATAGCCCGGTAGATTTAGCGGCATAGACGGCATTGGCAAAAGGCTCGACGAAGTCATCCTTAGCAAACCATCCCAAATCTCCGCCATTCTGAGCGGTACCGTCCTGGCCATATTGAGATGCGGCTACTGTAAAGTTTCCGTTGGCTTTGATATCAGCAAGTACAGTCTCAGCCTGAGCTTTTACAGCGGCTTTGCCTGCCTCATCCATTCCTTCGGTGCTGAAGAGAATATGAGAAGCTCTCATGCGGGGAGTACCTTCGTACTGGCTAGTCACCTTGTAACTGACATACGAAGAATTTGCAGTGACAAAAGGACCGTAAGTCTGTCCGGCTACGATCTCGTCTGTATTGGAAGTCAAGCTCAAGGGAAGCGGATCACCCGGTCTGAAGGTAGCAAAAGGACTTTGTACCTCAGAGTTTCGGCTTACCAGAACCGAATCGTCATCAGTAGTTTTAAGCTCCTGCGTCAGTTCATTGATTCTGGAAATAACGGAGGCAGAATCCTGGCCACTTGGCAAGATGCTGAAAGCTACATATTCCAGATTGGCGGTATTTCCCACTTGGAATTTTTCCTGATGCTTGCTCAAGTAAGCCGAAAGCTCGCTGTCTTCGATCTTAACGTCTCCGTCGGGAATAACATAGTAAGGGATAAAAAGCACCGAAGCGTCGGCGATGGTGTTTGCCGCCTTGTGTTCCAGTTTGGCTTCGGCAGTGGTGGCATACTCGGAGGTTGCCAAAAGATTGTCGTATTTGATTCTCAATCTAGACTGTGCAAAGACTTTCTCCTGCTGAGCCCAAGCTGCCTGCTGGGCAGGATCCGCTGTCTCCAAAGTCTGAAGGAAGGCGATCAACTGGCTTTTGTCAAACTGCCCCGTCTGTGGATTCACCAATTGAGCTCTCAGTTCGGGCACGATGTTTTTGCCCTGCACCATATCGACCAATTCTGCGCTGGATACGGTCAAGCCAAGCTTGTCGTACTCCTCATCAAACACCCGCTCGACGATCATCGCCTGCCACGCCTGCTCTCTTACAGAGACCATCTCCGGCTCTGAGGCTACGCGACCGGTTCTTTGCTGAAACATCGCTTTGAATTCTTCTACTTTGAGAGAATAATCTTGCAGCGTAATTTCATCGCCCGCTATTTCACCAACGATATTCTGATTGGAATTGAGAAGAGACGAGTTAGGACTTAGGAGATCCCCACCGAGAAGGAATAAGATTAGCCCGCCGGCTATTACACCGATTGCGAGACCTGTTCGCTGTCTTATTTGCTTAATTAACGCCATTGTTGATACTACGCTTTTTAGAAGTGTCGCAAAATAATAGCATTAGGGGCGAATTTCAAAATTTACCCCAGAACAAAGTCAGAGCTACAAGTTCCCTGATTCGTTGATTTTCAGTCGGACAGTCTCTATCCGATGCGACTGTTTGCTCACAATGGTAAAGGTATATTTCCCATAGTTCACGTAATCACCCTTGTTTGGGAGATTCTCTGTAAGGGACAAAATCAACCCGGAAAGCGTCTCAAAGTCCCCATAGGGCAGATCCCAACCATATTTGTCGTTAAGATAATCGATTTCGTGGCGGGCGCTCAGCAGGTATTCATCCGCCTCCACTTTCTGTTCGATCAGATCATCCTGATCATATTCGTCGTCTATCTCACCGAAAATTTCCTCAATAATATCTTCCATAGAAACAATCCCGCTGGTCCCTCCAAACTCATCCACTACTAAAGCGAGGCTTTTTCGCTCCTGAATAAACTGGATCAATAGCTCATTGGCCAAAGCTGACTCCGGTGCGATAATAATCGGTGTCAATATTTCCTCGATTGTCTTGGGCTTACGAAACAGCTCCAGCTGATGGCAATATCCGATGACCTCGTCAATCGTCTCCCTGTAAACGATCACCTTGGAATGGCCGCTCTCCTGAAATACTTCCTTCAGCTCCGGAATGGTGTCGTCTACCTCCACCGCCACGATATCCGTGCGGGGAATCATACATTCCCTGACGCGGACCGTCTTGAATTCGATGGCGTTGTCAAAGATCTTAGAATCGATCTCCATCATCTTGCTGTTGGAGTTGGCCTGCCGAAAATGATCCTTAATAAAAGAATTGAGGTCGGTAATGGTGAACGCTGGTTTTTCCTCGTTGTACTCGAGCCTCAGCACTTTGGTGATGAAAATCTTGGAAAGCCCCACGGTCAGCCAGACGACCGGATACATCAAGACATAGATCACAAAAAAAGGTATAGCGAAGATGGTCATCATGTTGTTTGGATTCAACATGAAAAAGCTCTTAGGGAGGAATTCGCCGGTGATCAGCACGATAAATGTCGAAAGAATCGTCTGACTTAACAGGATGAGCGCTTCATTGTCCGGGAGGAGATTTTTCAAAGGTTGCTCCAGCAGGTACGCCATGAATATCCCATAGAGCACCAGCATAATCGTATTGCCGATCAGGGTCGTTCCGATAAACTGTCCCGGTTTATTAACAAAACGGCTAAGGATCCGCCCACTCATCGATCCCTGTTTATTTTGAAGTTCGATTTGGAGCTTATTGGACGAGATGTATGCGATCTCCATCCCAGAGAAAAAAGCCGAGAAAAGCAGCGTAGTGATGACGTATGACAAGTAGGTGAAGTCCATGCTTAGTTTCTCTTCTTCTTTTTTGTGGGGGTCGGAGGTTCATTCTGCTCCGGAGCCGTCTTGTTACGACGAAGCTGAAACCAAAATAACATCGCTACCGCAAACATGAAGATCGGATACGAACCACCGATTCCTACAGTCATACTCTGGTGAACTCCGATCACGATCAGCGCAAGTGCCAGCGACAGAATCAATACATCTCCTATTTTCATGTGCTTATTATTGTTTTTCCATGGTTGCATCGGATCTCACACAGCAAATTACGATGTGTGTCGGTCGCGACCTGCTCGATTTCATAGTCCTTCGCCGGGCAACTGAGTCTCACCTGTCACTTCTTTGAGTCTATAGTTAGAAAAGCTGTCATCGGCCTCCATACCATTGCCGTTAAATTGGGTATCTTTTTCCCGAATCGTCACAAACTTATCTGTATAAATCTTCTTTTGCGCGCGATTCCAGAAAATCTCTTCTGTCTTAAGACTTTGTTCTTTGATCAGATTTTCGATTTGCACGTTGCCCTCGCCCCGGTAGAGATTCTCGTCTTTAATGAAATAGCCCCGATCAGCCACCATCGTAGACTCCAATAAACCTTCCTTGGTGTAGAACTTGATTTCAATACCCTCAGGAAATTCCTGGTTTCCATTTTGAAACTCCAGACTTCTTGCGGCGATAATCTCCGTACGGACGATGGCGGAATCGCTATGGACTATAAACGCATTGATGGAAGAATTGATCGGCCCGTCATAGACCTTGAGCTGCTCAGGATCGACACTTTCCCGACAGGAACTGAAGAAAAACCCGACCAAAACTGCAAGAATTAAAAAGCGACTCTTCATGGACCACAAAGTTAAGTGAATAGGACGAAATCCCGCTAACGAAAAAAGGCAGTCCAAAGACTGCCTCTTTTGTTATTCTGGAAATTATTAATCTCTTGTTGACAATGTTACTGTCTCACCGATCCAGCATCCTGTGCTGATTGAGGAGCCCACTTGGAGCCCTTCGGTAAACAGCTCTTCTTTGGAAGGGAATCTTGCTTTTGCCTCGCCCATTCCTTTGGAATCACCGGCTTTCTGATAAGCGTTATAAGCAGCGATGAAGATCGAATAATCTTTCGCACGGCTCTCACCTCCACGACAGTCATTAGATGCTGACATATACAGATCGCCGATCAGCTTGTAAGCAGAAGCTGTCAGCTCTGGATCCACAGAAGCTGCTTCTTTAGCGGCGGTTCTAGCTTGACCTTTTCTTCCAGCTCTAGCATGTATCTTAGCCAGTTCCATGTTGATCTCAGCTTTTTGCTTGTCGTTTTCGGCCAAGCTCATTGCTTTTTCCAAGATAGGCTGCGCCTTTTCGAAGTCGCCTTGAGACATATATCTCATCGCTCTCACCTGTGAGGTAGCGAAGGTTGGCTTCTTAGTATCAATGATCTCCAGTGCAGTCAGGAACGAATTGGAAGAAAAGCATTTGTACTGGACTGAATATTTAAAGATCTGGTTAGCCAGTTCTTCATTGGTAGGATCCGCGGCCAGCTTTGGTCCCATGGTGTTTTCGATAAAATCACAGTCGATCAACTCCATATTTACCAACACCTGCTCCAAGAGATTTCTTGAGCTAGTAACGTCCTTGCCTTCTGCTTCAGATTTGTTCAAGAGCCCGTTGGCAGTCTCGTATTTAGCCAAGACTTCCTCAGCACTGTAGGCCTTGTTGAAGGCATTATTTCTATATATCAAGTCAAAGTATGCCCCTACCAGTTGGTGATTGATGTTGCCATTCAATTCGATGGCTTTTTCGAAATCTCCGATAACGCCTGAGATTCGCTCTTTGTCACCTTTGAAAAACTGATAGCCGAAGTAAGCTTTATTTTCAATCCATTTCGGTTCGTTTTTATACAACTCTCCTCTTTTTTCATAGATAGCCATCACACTATCCTGGTAGACCAGTTTCTGGGCCGCGTCCTCAGTTTTGTCAGCAGCACCTTTGTACACGGTCACGCCATTGATATAGATAGACTCATTCAATTCAGGTGTATTGGTCAAAAGCCAGTGTAGTGGCTTTGTTGCCTCCACAAATTGCTCAGACTTCATGTAGTCCACGTAGGCTGCATTAAGTTCTCTGGCTTTAGCTTCCTGTGCTGCGTCGGCCGGCCAATTCCAGTCCTGGGCCTGAAGCAACCCGGAAAGCAACATAGCGCCGAATACCAGAAGTGATGATTTGATTTTCATATTCAGTAAGGTTTATTTCAATTCT
>Ga0079224_100014237_pt1 | contig 11107 bp, 10 predicted proteins | sample Stecom2015_FD_80414 | JGI IMG/M metagenome (GOLD analysis project Ga0079224, IMG submission 80414) | Agricultural soil microbial communities from Utah to study Nitrogen management - Steer compost 2015 | ecosystem: Environmental > Terrestrial > Soil > Agricultural land | place: USA: Utah...
TCGGTGTCGGTGTCGGTGTCCGTGGCGTCGGTGTCGGCGCGGCCGGCACGAGCGCCGTGCTTCGCACGGGCGGCGGTGTGCCGTGCCGGCGGGACGTCCGGCCGGCCGGGGGCGGGTCTGCGGCGAATGTTCATGCCGCCGACGGTTCCGGAGCGGTGTTGCTCGACGGCTGCGCCGGTGTTTCGCGCCGGTCAGGAGCTCGCACGCGCCGGCAACGCGGTGGAAACACCCGCTCAGGACGTGCTGACCAGCTCGATCAATCCGCCCTCGGGATCGGTCAGCCTGCCTGCGCCCCGCCGGACCGCGCCGAGGCCCGTGAGCCGTTCCGCCTCGTCGGTCAGCCCCGCGGGCCCGTCCGGCACGGCCAGCTCGAGACGGCACCGCGGGGACGGCCGTGCCGGGTCGTCGGGTTCGGCTGCGCGGAGCAGTTCGAGCCACTCCCCTCGGCCGTCGGGACGGCGGAGGCTGACGTACTCGGGATGTTCGCGCACGACGGGCCATCCGATGGCCGCCGACCAGAACCGGCCCAGACCGTGCGGATCGGCGACATCGACCACGACGGCGGCCAACGAGCCGGTGTCGGCGTACTCGGAGCGTGGTTCGAGTACGCAGAACTCGTTGCCGGCCGGATCGGCGAGCACGACCCACGGCACCGGGCGGGGGCCGTCGTTCTGCCCGATGTCGGCGTGGACCGCACCGAGCCGCACCGCTCTGTCCACGACGGCCGCCTGGTCCCGGGCATCGGCGCCGCCCGCGAGGTCGAGGTGGATCCGGTTCTTCGCCGTCTTGGGCGCACTCGAGGGCAGCAGCCGCAGGGACAGGCCGCTGTCGAGGTGGACGAGTTCGTCGCCGTTGCGCGATCTGCTGCGCGTGCCACCGAGCAGCGCCGACCAGAACGCCGCCGTGTCCCGTGGCCGCTCGGATTCGAGCGCCACACCCGCCAATCCGCTCATGCCGCCACTCCGTTCCCGCCGTGCGCGTCCACCGTGCTGATCCGCCGTGCCATCCGTTCCGCCGTCACCGCGTCGCCAACCGCATCAGCGCCCACAGCTGCCCCACCGCATCGTCGTCGGCACCGTCGACGTCGACCGCGCTCGGCCCGCGCCTGCCCCACAACCAGAGGTAGACCTCGGCGGGATCACCCGACACCACCACGTCGGCGGCCCGCGCCTCGGCGTTACCGCATCGCCGCACCGCCGTCTCGTCCGGACCGGCGATCGTGATCCATCCGCATCCGCCGGTGCACACGCCGACGGTGCCCGCTCTCGTGCCGCGGAGCCCGAGCCGTGGCAGCCGGTGGCCGAACCACAGCATCAGTGCCTCGTCGATCCCGTCGAGTGCCACGTCGTCGGCGATGTCCGACGGCTCCGCGCCGCCCGCGGCTTCGACGTCGACGCGGTGGATCACCGTGTCGTGGGCCATGCGCCGCTGCCAGAAGCCGTACGTCCGATCCCTCGGCCACCACGTCGCCGCGTACTCCTCCGGGTCGTGGAACTCGAAGATCTCCGTCAGGTCGGCGTGCCCCTGCCGCACGTAGCTTTCGCGACTCTGGCCCGGCGCCGGTTCCCGCTGCCAGTCACCGGGACGCTGCCCGTCGATCAGCCACGCCTGCGCCACGCGGTACACGCTGCCCACGTGCCGCACCGTGTCCCCCACGGTCCACCCGGGGCACGTGGGAACCGACGTCTCGGGTGGAACACAGCGTGCCGCGTCGATCAATAATTCGACCTCGTCCCCGAACGCACGCGCGATTCGACCGTGATCGATCGTCACCTGTGCCGACATCACCGTCTCCGTGCACGGGGCCTGCGCGCCCCCGATCCGCACCGAGAGCCCGCTCCCGTTTCGGCCACGAACACGTCCACGACGGCCAGGAACTGCCCTGCCCGCTCCAGCAGCTCTTCGGCGGCCGGCGCGTCGACACCCCGCGACGAGCCCGACTGCGCCGCGGAGTGCTGCGCGGAGTGGGCCGCGAAGTACACCGCCCATCCGGACAGTTCCGGCGCCGTGGCCTCGAGCAGCGACCACACGCTCTCGGGCTTGGCACGACCGCGATGCGGCCTGCCCCGTGCGGTGAGCACCGCCGCGGCGGCACGCAGAGCCGACAGATACGCACCCGTGAACCGCTCCACGACGTCGGACTCCGCGCGCGCCGCGGCGACCCCGCGCCGCGCCTGCGCCACGAGGGCTGCGGCTGCCGGGGTGACGGGTGGCCCCGCCTCGAACGGCAGTGCCCGCTGGTCGGTCCGTCCACCGGAGGTCCGTGCCGCCCGCACCGTTCCCGGTGCCGACGTCTCCGGCGTCGTCGCTGTGACGGACATGTCCCGCCTCCTTCACCCCTCGGCCGCATTCCGGGAGAACCGTCATCTGCGCGCCGGATGCTTCCCCTCATCCACGCGTGCAGGCGACCGGAATTCCCGTGATCGAACATCAGTTCGACACCACTCACGTTAGCGCGCGGCGCCGGTGTGGGCAAGCGCCCTGTGCGAGCGATCTGCGTCGCACCCGCGGGGCCCGGCGTGATCTCATAAGGCCATGAGCACCCTCGACCATCCGTCGGTCGCGAAGGTCGCCGCCGCGCTCTCCGAGGCCGATCAGGACGCCGCCGCGCAGGGGATTCGCATCCTTCCCGCGGACGCCCGCACCGCCGAGCTCGCCGCAGCGGCACTCGGCGTCGAGGTCGGCGCGATCGCCAACAGCCTCGTGTTCCGCGCCGTCTTCGCCGACGGCACCGAGCGCCCGCTGCTCGCGCTGACGTCCGGGGCGCACCGGGCCGACACCGCCACCCTCGCCGAGCTCGCCGGCGCCGAGAAGGTCGGCAGGGCCGACCCGGAGTTCGTCAAGACGTGGACGGGCCAGGCGATCGGCGGGGTCGCCCCCGTCGGCCACCCGCAGCCCATCGGCACGCTCGTCGACACCGCGCTGGCCGGCCATCCCGTGGTGTGGGCCGCCGCGGGGCACCCGAAGTCGGTCTACCCCACCACGTTCGACGATCTGCTGGCCGCCACGTCGGGCACGCCCGCCGACGTCGCCGCTGCGCCGGGACGGTCGCGATGACGGCGATGCCCAGCGCCCAGCACTACGTCCGGCTCTCCGGTGAGGAGTTCCGCAGCCGTCTCCGCGAGGCGCTGGACATCTACGTCGAGGCGATGCGGTACCCGCCCGGTACGGCCGAGCAGCGCGCGCCGATGTGGCTGACCCACGTGCTCAGGGAGGGCTGGCGCAGTGTCGCCGCGCTCGACGACGAGGGCAGGCTGGTCGGCATCGCCTACGGGTACCGCGGCAAACCGGGCCAGTGGTGGCACGAGCAGGTGCGCCGCGGAGTGGTGGAGCGCGAAGGCGAGCAGACGGCCGCGACGTGGCTCGACGACTACTTCGAGCTGACCGAGATCCACGTACGCCCCGGCGCCCAGGGCCGGGGAACCGGCGAGGACCTGCTGCGCATGCTCCTCGACGGGGTCCCCGACTCCCGGGTCCTGCTGTCCACTCCGGAGGGTGACAGTCGCGCGTGGAAGCTCTACCGCAGGGTCGGTTTCGACGACGTGCTGCGGCAGTACCGCTTCACCGGCGACCCGCGGCCGTTCGCGGTGCTCAGTCGCGCCCTTCCGTTGGAGTGACGACCGGCGGCCCGGCTCAGCGGCGCAGGTAACCGACCGCGACCGCCGACAACAACAGTGCCGCACCGCACCAGCCCGCGGTACCCAGACGGTCGCCGAGCAGCAGTACCGACAGCACCGTCGCCGTCAGTGGCTCCAGCAGTGCCGCCAACGCCGCGAGCGCAGGCCGTGCGGTGGACAGGCCACGGAAGTACGCCGCGTAGGCCAGTGCGGTCGGTACCGCACCGAGATAGGCGGCGGCCACCCACGCCTGCCACGGCACCGGCAGTTCCGGCGAGGACACGACCATCGCCGGTGCGAGCAGCACCCCGCCGAGCAGACAGCCGAAGGCGGTGGTGCGAACCGGGTCGAGACCGGGTACGCGGGACCGCGTCACGAGAGTGAGGGTCGCGAACCCCGCTCCGGCCACGAGCGCCGCCGCAAGCCCCGCGCCGAACAGCCACCGGTCGGACGTGTCCTCCGGCGACCACGTGAGCAACACCAGTCCGGCCACGGCACCCGCGGTGCACAGCGTCGTCCCGGCATCCGGCAGGCGCCGCTGCCCCACGGCGGTCGCCGCGGTGACGAAGACCGGCACGCTGCCGATCGTGGCCACCGTGGCCAGGCTGACCGAGGTCAGCGACACGGCTGCGAAGTAGCAGGCCTGGAACAGTGCCAGCAGTCCACCCGTGACGACCACACGGCGCAACGCGGGACGCGTGCGCGGCATCCCGCGCAGCCGGCGCGTGGCGGCGAGCGCCGCCACGGTGAACACACCGCCCAGCAACAGACGGCAGGCCGCCACCGCAGGCGATGACAGGCCGGCCGCGGAACCGAGCACCGAACCGGCGATTCCTCCGGTGCCCCACAGTATTCCGGCCACCAGCAGACTCGCCGTGTCCACACGGGAACGTGCGGGCACCGGCAGGGAAACAGACATGAGAAACGCTCCAGCGTCGAGGAACGGACCGGCAAACCGGTCCGAGGAGCGCGAACAGACGTCATCGACGCGGGGCGGACGAGAAGGAGCAGGCACCGACAGCGCGGCGAGCACGGCTGCGGCCCGTCCCGTGGAACGGAACGGGCAGGCAGGACCATTCCGGCGCCGGGTACGGCAGCCGCTGGGGCAGCGCCGTACCGGGTGCCGTGGGCGGTGTCGCCGTCACGGGCACACCGGGACGCGTGCCGGGAAAAGCGGCACGCGTGATCGGCCGCGCGGCCGCCCGTGATCGGGGCCGGACGCGCGGCGTGGCTTTCGTCGCCTACACCCCGCGAAGGGGGCGCGGCGGTGGAGTGATCGGAAAGAGCCGATGCATGCCGGGATCGTAGCGAAGCGGTGTGGCTGTGGGGTACGGGTTTTGCCGCACCCCACAGCCCACGGCGATCCGGTGCGGATGCTCCGGTGCAGACCAGGTGATCGTCCGGGTGCGGACGTCACGGTGCTGCGCGTGCGTTCGCGAGGGCTCAGCCCACGAGGAGCTCGCGGAGGGTGCCGAGGCCCATCCCGCCCATGCGCAGGGCCCTGCGGTGGAAAGCGGCCATGTCGAACGCCTCGCCCTCCCTGCGCTGCGCCTCGGCACGGGCTTCGAGCCACAGCTTCTCGCCGAGCTTGTACGAAGGGGCCTGACCCGGCCAGCCGAGGTAGCGGTCGATCTCGTCCCGCACGTGGTCGGGGTCGGTGATCGTGCGGGTCAGCATGAACTCCAGTCCCAGGTCCGGAGTCCACCGCTGCCCCTCGTGGAATCCCGTGCCCGCGGGGATCTCGAGTTCGAGGTGCATGCCGATGTCGATGATCACGCGTGCGGCGCGGAACAGGTGCGCGTCGAGCATGCCGAGCAGGTTGCCGTCGTCGTCGAGGTAACCGAGGTCGCGCATGAGCCGCTCGGCGTAGAGGGCCCACCCCTCGGCGTGCCCCGACGTGAAGGCCATGAGCCGCTGGAACCGGTTCAGCGAGCGTTCGTACACCGACGTCGCGATCTGCAGATGGTGGCCGGGAACGCCCTCGTGATAGACGGTGGTGACCTCGCGCCAGGTCGAGAAGTCCTCCTTGTCGGCCGGCACCGACCACCACATGGTGCCCGGACGGGAGAAGTCCTCGCTCGGCCCGTGGTAGTACGCGCCGACCCCACCGCCGGGCGGGGCGATGCGGCATTCGAGAGCCATCAGTTCGTCGGGCAGGTCGAAGTGGGTGCCGCGCAGGGAGCGGAGCGCCTCGTCGGACAGTCCCTGCATCCACTCGCGCAACGCGGCCTGGCCGGTGACGCGGTATCGGGGGTCGGCGTCGAGTGCCGCTGCCGCCTCCGACAAGGTGGCGCCCGGTTTGATCCGCTCGGCGACCTCCTTGGCGTCCCGCTCGACGCGCGTGAACTCCTCCCAGCCCCACTCGTAGGCCTCGCGCAGGTCCAGGTCGGCACCGGTGAAGTACCGCGACCACGTGCGATAGACGTCCTCGCCGACCGGGTCCTTCTCGGGAGCCTGCGGTGCCAGTTCGGCGCGGAGGAATCCGGCGAACTCGGCGTACGCCTCCTGTGCGGTGGCCGCCGCCTGCTCGAGTTCGCCGCGCAGGGACTGCGGCAGGTCGGCGCCCGAACTGCCGGCACCGGAGACCCCAGCACCGGAGATCATGGTGTCGAAGAAGCCGTCGCCGCTCATGCCTGCCCACGTCTCGGCCTGCTCGGCCACCTTGCTGATCTGGCGGATCGCGGGAACCCGGCCCGCCTCGGCGGCGGCGAGCAGCGACGCGCGGACGCCGTCGAGCGCGCCGGGCACGCCCGTCATCCGCTTGGCGATCGTCTCCCACTGCTCGGGTGTCTCCTGCGGCATCAGGTCGAACACCTGGCGGATGTCCTGCACGGGACTGGCGATGACGTTCAGCGAGGCCAGGTCCAGACCGGCGTCGTGGATCTCCAGGTCGATGGTGCCGCGTTCGACGAAGACGGCCTTCGCCACGCGTTCGGCCTCGTCGGCCGGTTCGGTCGCCTCGACGTCGCGTACGGCGCGGCGGGTCAGCGCCGCACGGTTGGCGTGCCCCTCGGGCGAGTAGTCGGTGAGCTGGTCGTCGTACCCGACGACGCCCAGCGCGGTCGCCTCGATGGGGTCGGCCGCCGCGTAGTCGTCGACGAATCGGTTCTCAATGTCGTGCACGCTCATAGGCCGGAACGCTACCCGGCCCGCGCGGCCGGCCGCGGCCCTTTTGCGCCTCCGGCGGAGCACCCCGGCCGAGCGTCCGTACGGCAGCCGTGAGGGGGCGCGCGCCACAGTTACCGGTCAGGCCGCACGCCCTCCGGCGAACGCCTGGAACGATGGGGTCATGAGCCAGCCCGACTTCGACGCCGACCTGCCCGCGCGCATCGGCGAGGCGCTGACCGACTTCCTCGACGGCGCGTCCGCGACGATCGGGCGGACCGAACCGGTGTTCACCGGCGCCACCGACGCGTTGCGCGCGTTCGTGCTCGGCGGGGGCAAACGACTGCGCCCCACGTTCGCGTGGTGGGCGTGGCGCGGCGCGGGCGGCGACCCCGCGGGCGCGGACACGCGGGGTGTGCTCCAGGCCGTCTCGAGCCTCGAACTGATCCAGGCCTGCGCGCTGATCCACGACGACGTGCTCGACTCCTCCGACTCCCGGCGCGGGTCGCCGACCGTGCACGTCGCGTTCGCGGGCGAGCACGCCCGCAACGGATGGCTGGGATCGCCGGAGCAGTACGGGCTGGCGGCCGCGGTCCTCATCGGCGACCTCGCACTGGCCTGGGCCGACGACATGTTCGCCGACGCCGAGCTGCCCACCGAGGTGCTGCGCAGGGCCAGGCCGGCGTGGCGTGCGATGCGGTCCGAGGTGCTGGCAGGCCAGTACCTCGACGTGCGGACGCAGGCCACGGGAGACGAATCCGTCGACGCCGCACTGCGCATCGACCTGCTCAAGACCGCCGCGTACACGGTGCAGCGGCCGTTGCACCTGGGCGCAGCACTGGCGGGCGCCGGTGCCGAGGTGATCGAGCCGCTGCTGTCGTTCGGCGGCGACATCGGAGTGGCGTTCCAGCTGCGCGACGACCTGCTCGGGGTGTTCGGCGACCCGTCGATCACCGGCAAGCCCGCGGGTGACGACCTGCGCGAGGGCAAGCGCACCCTGCTGGTCGCCCTCGGACTGCACCACGCGCGCGAACGCGGCGCGGACACGAGCGTGCTCGACTCGGCGCTGGGCGCCGCCGATCTGTCGGACGCGCAGGTCGACCGGGTGCGCGAGCTGCTCACCGACGTCGGCGCCGTCGCCGAGGTGGAGCGGCGGATCGAGACGCTCACCGACTCGGCCCTGTCCGCACTCGAGGACGCGAAGCTGGCCGACCCCGCCCCGAAACGCCTCACGGAGCTGGCCGTCAAGGCCACGCAGCGCACGTACTGAGGAGCGGCAGGCGATGCGGACGGTTTCCGGGGCCACCGACCGGGTGGTCGTCGTCGGCGCGGGCCTGGCGGGCCTGTCGGCCGCACTGCACCTGACCGGCGCGGGCAGGCAGGTCACGGTGCTCGAGCGCGCACCGCGGCCGGGCGGCCGGGTGGACACCGAGACGCTCGGCGGCCACGCCGTCGACACCGGTGCCACGGTGCTGACGATGCCGGAGCTGCTCGACGAGGCCTTCGCCGCGGTCGGCGAGAAGACCTCCGAACGGCTCACGCTCACCCAGCTGGATCCGGCGTATCGCGCGCACTTCGCCGACGGCTCGTCGATCGCCCTGCACAGCGATCCGGAGGCGATGGCGGCCGAGCTGCGAGCCGTCGCCGGTCCCCGGGAGGCCCAGGGCTACCTCCGGCTGCGGCGATGGCTCACCGAGTTGTACGCCGCCGAGGCCGAGCGGTTCATCGGCGGCAACTTCGACGGCCCGCTCGATCTCGTCCGCCCCGAAGCGCTTCCGCAGCTGGCCCGGCTCGTGCGGCTGGGAGGGTTCGGCAGGCTGTGGCCGAAGGTCGCCCGGTTCGTCACCGACGACCGGGTGCGACGGCTGTTCTCGTTCCAGGCGCTGTACGCGGGTCTCGAACCGCGCCGCGCACTCGGGGCGTACGGCGCGATCCCGTTCATGGACACCGTGGGCGGGGTGTTCTACCCGCACGGCGGCATGGGCGGTATCGCCGGCGCCATGGCCGATGCCGCCGAGGAGGCGGGCGCCACGGTGCGGACGGCCACGCAGGCGGCGTGGCTCGAACGCGTCGGCAGCCGTGTCCGCGCGGTGCGCACGGCCGACGGCGAGCGCATCCCGTGCGACGCCGTGGTGCTCGCGACCGAGTTGACGGCCGCCTACCGCCTGCTGGGTATCCACCCGCGCAGGCCGCTCGTCCCGCGCTACGCCCCGTCGGCGGTGGTGCTGCACGGGGACGCCGAACGCGGATGGGCCGACCGGCTCGACCACCACACGATCTTCTTCGGCCACGCATGGCACGAGACGTTCCGCGAGATCGCGCGCGACGGCAGGCTCATGAGCGACCCCTCCCTGCTGGTCACCAGGCCCACGGCCACCGACCCGGCGCTGGCGGCCGGCGGCCGCGAACTGGTGAGCGTCCTCACGCCCGTGCCGAACCTCCACACCGGACCGCTCGACTGGACCCGCATCGCCCCGGCGTACCGCGACGAGCTGCTGGACGAACTCGAGCGTCGCGGACTGGACGGGTTCGCGGGCGAGTTCCGCCTCCACCGCATGGACACGCCGCTGGACTGGGCCGAACGCGGGATGGAGGCGGGCACCCCGTTCTCCCTCGCCCACACGCTGCCCCAGACCGGACCGTTCCGGCCCGCGAACCTCGTGCGTGGTGCGGACAACGTCGTGCTGGCCGGTTCGGGCACCCGTCCCGGTGTCGGCATTCCACCGGTGCTGATCTCGGGACGCCTCGCCGCCGAACGCATCGTCGCCGAACCGCTCGCCCTGCCATGAGATCCGAGTACCGCGCCTGCCGCAGGATCGCGGCCCGGCACGGCCGCACGTACTTCCTCGCGACGTTGCTGCTGCCACGCCACGCCCGTCCCGCGACCTACGCCCTGTACGGCTTCGCCCGCCGCGTGGACGACGCCGTCGACCTCCCTGGCGGCGACCCGCACACCGCGCTGGCCGGCTGTGCCCGGCTGCTCGACGACGTCTACGCCGGGCGCGACGTCGACGGTCCGGTGGCCGCCGCGTTCGCCGACACGGTGCGCCGTTACCGCCTGCGCCGCACGTGGTTCGAGGCCTTCCTGCACTCGATGCGCATGGATCTGCACGTTCGGGACTATCCGGACTTCGCCGCGCTCGGCGAGTACGTCCACGGGTCGGCAGGCGTGATCGGACTGCAGATGCTGCCCGTGCTCGGCACGGTCGCCCCGCAGGAGGAGGCCGAGCCGTACGCCGAGGCGCTCGGCGAGGCGTTCCAGTTGACGAACTTCCTGCGCGACGTCGGGGAGGATCTGCGCCGCGGACGGATCTACCTGCCCGCCGACGCGCTCGCCGCGTTCGGTGTGGACCGTCCCCTGTTGGAGTGGTCCGCCGCGACCGGCCGCACCGACGCCCGCATCCGCCGCGCACTGCGCTGGTTCGTGGCCCGCAACCACGCCGTCTACCGGCGCGCCCTGCCGGGCGTCGCGTTGCTACGGCCGGAATCGAGGCCGTGCGTGCGGACGGCACTGACGCTCTACCGCGGGATTCTCGACGAGATCGCGGGCGCCGATTACGACATCTTGAACAGAAGGGTGGTCGTGGGGAAAGCCCGCCGCAGCGGCGTTGCCGCACGGGCGTTGGCGACTAGGCTGGTGTCATGACCTCCAGGAACGTCCGAATTGGACTGCAGCTGCAGCCACAGCACGCCGACTACGACACGATGCGCCGGACCGCCGCCGAGGCGGAGGAGCTCGGCGTGGACATCCTGTTCAACTGGGACCACTTCTATCCGCTCTACGGCGATCCCGACGGCATGCACTTCGAGTGCTGGACGATGCTGGGCGCGTGGGCCGAGCAGACCTCGAACGTCGAGATCGGCGCGCTGGTGACGTGCAACAGCTACCGCAATCCCGAACTGCTGGCCGACATGGCCCGCACCGTCGACCACATCTCGGGTGGGCGGCTGATCCTCGGCATCGGTGCGGGCTGGTTCCAGAAGGACTACGACGAGTACGGCTACGAGTTCGGCACCGCGGGCAGCCGGATCGCCGACCTGGCCGACGCGCTGCCGCGGATCGAGAGCCGACTCGGCAAGCTCAACCCGGCGCCGACGCGCGACATCCCCGTGCTGATCGGTGGCGGCGGCGAGAAGAAGACGCTGCGCCTGGTGGCCCAGCACGCCGACGTGTGGCACGGCTTCGGCGACGTCGAGGTGGCCAAGCGGAAGCTGTCGATCCTCGACCAGCACTGCGCCGACGTGGGCCGCGACCCGGCCGAGATCGAACGCTCCGTCGGCGTCGAAGGCGCCCCGGAGGACTCCGGTCAGGCGCTGCTCGACCTGGGCATCACGATGTTCACGGTGGGCGCGGGCGGGCCCGACTACGACCTGTCGACGCTCAA
>Ga0079224_100014238_pt1 | contig 11106 bp, 10 predicted proteins | sample Stecom2015_FD_80414 | JGI IMG/M metagenome (GOLD analysis project Ga0079224, IMG submission 80414) | Agricultural soil microbial communities from Utah to study Nitrogen management - Steer compost 2015 | ecosystem: Environmental > Terrestrial > Soil > Agricultural land | place: USA: Utah...
AGCAGGCCCGCCAGGGCCAGGAGGGCGTTCCGGGCGGGGGCGGGGCCCATGAGGAAGACAGTGCGCAGGAGGGCGGCGGCGTTGCCGGTGATGACGGCGGCCCAAAGCCAGGCGCCCCCGGCGGGCCTGCTGCCGGCGAAGGCCGACAGCAGGACAGGGCCCACGCCGATGATGAGCAAGGTCATGAAGCCGGCCCCCAAGGCATGGATGGCCAGGTCCAAGGGTGGGGGGTGGGGCCCCACGGGAATGCCCAGCCGGTACAGGCCGTAGACGGCCAGGGCCAGGGCCCCCGCCACGGCCCATGCGTAGGCCGTCAAAGCCCCCACGGCATGGGGGTCGGCCCAGGTGCGGTACTGCCCTTTATCCCCGGGAAACTCCACCCGGCGGGTGAAAACTTGGATGGCATAGGCGCCCACCAGCAGGCCGGCGGCGTTGAGCACCGCGCCGATGCCCCACCCCAGGGCCGGCGGGATGACGGCGGTGGACAAATAAGCCGCCAAAGCCCCCGCCAGGAGCCAGGCAGCGACGTTCAGCGGGGCGGGGGCGGTGGTGCGGATGCGGAAGAAGAGGGGAAACACCCGGGCCGACATGGCCAGGCACAAGGCGGGCACGAAGACGAAGGTGGCCGTGGCCACGCCTAAGTTCTGCAGAACGGGATCCGCCAGCAAAGACGAGGCGGTGCCTTGACCGCCGGAAGCCAGGAGGCCCCAGGTGCCGGCGGTCCAGGCCCCCAGGGCCACCACCAACCCGCCCCCCGCCACCGCCAGCATGGGCACGATTTGGGCGAAGGCCGCCTTTTGCCCTAGGGCCGGGCCTTGGCGCAAGGTTTGCACCAGCACCACCAGCAGACCGATGACGGCGACGGTTTCCACCCCAGCGCCGGCCACCAGCAGCACCAGCCAGGGCATGGCAGAGCCCGACAAGGCGGCGGCCAGGGGCTGGGCCACGATGCGCACCGTCATGCCCAGGGCCAGCATGACGAACAAGGGCGGCACCCAATGGGGCGACCACAGTTTGGCCCCCCGCAGCCGGGGCAGGAACTGGAGCCCCACACCCAGGATCATGGCGCCGCCCCAGCCCATCAACTGGGCGTGGCCGTGGGCCTGCCGGGCTGCGGCGTACCAGCCCAGGGGCCAGCCCATGTACACAGCCAGGAACATGAGGCCGCCCAGCAGGAAGCCGGGCAGGACGGCCATTGTCAAAGACAGATAGACAAAGGGGCGCCAAGGCCACACCTTAGCCCGGCCGGCCACTCAACCACCCGTTCCGTCGTGGAGTTGAATCAGGGGCAGCAGGCGCAAATAAAGTTCCGCCGTTTGCCGGGCATCGGCCAGACAGTAGCGGCCGATGGCCAGCAGATCGCCGGCGGCGTAATAGTCGGCCACGGCGGACCCGTCCATCCCTTCCTTGGGCGATGCCAGGCCGAAGCGCCGGCACCAGAAATCAAAGGATTCCATAGGCCGGGCACGAAAGAATGTAACGACTTCGGCCAAGTCGCAATGATCCTTAAAACTGTAGCGGTAGGGGACCAGGTTTCGGGTGGGCGCCACACCCAGCAGGACGGAGCGCAGCATCAGAAATGGGCCGTCGAAAGCACGCCCGTTGTAGCTGATGAGGGTGCCCGCATGATCTCGGACATAGCGCCAAAATTCCTTGAGAATACGCTCTTCTGAGCCGCGAAAGATCTGGGCGTTGTCTTCGAAGGGCGACCAGTCGGCGGGTTCGCCCTCCAGCAGCACGCCGCCCCTTTTTTCTTCCGGCCGCCACAGGCCGATGGCCACCACCCGGCCCGTACCGGGGTGCAGGCCCAGGCGTTCGGGAACGGTGCGGCGCTCTTCGTCGGTTTTGGCCCGGCTCAGAAGGTATTCTTGAATTTCCGGTTCAAGGCTGTCCCAATCTACCCCTACGGTTTCGATATCAAAGGCAAGGGGACTTACGGTCACCGCCCACCCTCCTCCGGCGTGCAGCCGATGGTTGTTCTCGGTTTTCGCTGCCGGGGGCGGGGGTACCTTTCTCCCCTGGCCGCGGTGTTAATAAGGAGCGGATGTCGTTGCTGCACAGGTTGGGCCAGGCCGTCCGTCCGGCCGCCATGGCGATGGGTCTGTTATTCTTCCTTTTTATATGGGTTAAGCCGGCAGCGGCCCAAGCTGCCGGCCCGGTGGGGGGAGAGCCTGTCGGAAGCCTGTATCACCATCCCACCTACGGTTTCAGCATCTGGCTGCCGGCCCACTGGCAATTGGATGAGAGCCTGGCTCCCGTCGTCACCCGGGCTTACGGCCCCAACCGGCAAATGGAGGCGGAGTTGTTTTTCGTGCCCAGGGAGCCGGGCTTCTCGGAGGGCGGGTATTTGGTATACGGCAACCGCAGCATTTTGGAAGGCCGGTCGGGCATCCAACTCCTGAGTCGCACCACGGCCCGCGTGGGGGGGTACACCACCTACCTGTGGGAGTGGAAGCGGCCGGCCACCCGGCTGGTGCCTGACCGGCGGCTGGCATGGCAAGCCGACATCCTGGGCCCCACGGGGATTTTGACCTTGACGGTACGGGCGACGGAAGAGGTTTACCCAGAGGCGGCGGCCGCCGCCCGGGCCGCCATCGAAACGGTAGTGTGGGGAGCCCCGGTGACCCAGGAGGCTCAACCCAAGACCTCCGCCCCATCCATCGTCGCCCCTCCACCGGGTGATTCCCAACAGCCCTTGCCGGACCAGGACCCGGTGGAGCAAGATCCCCTGGCGAACCTGGATCCCGCCCAGCGCCGCCTGGCGGCCATTCCGTGGCTGCTGTCCGACGACTTCGTATGGGGCATGTACCATTGGAGCCTAAATCCCGAGTTTCCTTACTGGTACGTGTTCCACGACTGGGAGCGCCGTCTTGATCATCGTTTCCAGCTGGTGATGACCTATCAGGTGCTGGGGCAGAGGTTTCCCACTGCCTTCGTTAAGCGGCTGACCGACGAAGGACGCACCGTGATGCTGACGCTGCAGTCGTGGCAGCCCATCAACCAGCAGGACGTTTACGACAAGGGAACCACCTTGTACTACGACGTCCTCAACGGGGTGTACGACGACGTTCTGAGGCAGTATGCCCGGGACGCGGCGGCCTTGGAGCGTCCCTTCCTCTTTCGCCTGGACAACGAGATGAACAGCGACTGGACTCCGTGGGGCGCCTGGTTTTACGCCAAGGAAACCGACATCTACCGGGCCGTTTGGCGTTACGTGCACCACATCTTCCAGGAGGAAGGGGCTGACAATGCCCTTTGGGTATGGAACCCCCACGACCGCAGCCTGCCGCCCTTCCCCTGGAACCATTTCAGCCTTTATTATCCGGGGGATGAATTCGTCGATGTCATCGGGTTGACGGTGTACAACGTGGGGGATGCGTACCCCGGCGACACGTGGCGGGAATTCCACGAGGCCATGGATGCCATTTACGAGGACTACTACCGCCGGTACGGTCATAAGCCTTTTCTCATGACGGAGATGGCCAGCCACGAAGGCGGCGGCGACAAGGCAGCGTGGATCCGCTCCCTGGCCGCCCCGTGGCGGGAATACCCCAACGTCAGGGGAGCCGTATGGTGGAACGGCATCGACGACCGGCGGGACTACCGCATCGATTCCAGCCCGGAGGCTGAAGCCGCCTTCTGGAGCATTCTCCGGATTAGGCGCGGGCCTTAGGCCGCGGGCGCCCATGCCGGTCCCGGGCTGCGGCTCCGCTGGCGGCCCGGGAGGTTTGCACTGGTGGCCGGCCGCCGTGTCCGGTTTTTGCATGGAGTATGGATATTTGGTTTCCTCCTGCTGGCAGGCGTGGCGGCATGGTGGGCCGCCGACCGGTGGCCGCCGTCCCAAGGCGTGGACCGGGGGGCCATCGCCCTGGACCCGGGGGCCGCACCCCGGCGGGGTGGTGAGATCCGTTACGGCGTGGTGGGCGACCTCCGCTCTTTCAACCCCCTGTTGGGGGGTAGCCCGGCGGAGAACTTGGTGGAACAACACCTTTTCCATTACGGACTGTTGAAATACGACGAACGCCTGGAGCCGGCCCCCAACTTGGCGGCCCGCTGGCAGTTCAGCCCTGACGGGTTGACCTGGACCTTCCACCTGCGGCCCGGGGTCCGGTGGCATGACGGCACCCCGGTCACCGCCGCCGACGTGCGCTTCACCTTGGAGACCATTCTCCACCCCGACTATGGCGGGCCGTGGGCTCCCGAGTTTGACTACCTGCAGCGGGTGGAGGAGGTGGACGCCGCCACGGTGCGCCTCCATCTATGGGAACCCCACGCCCCCTTGCTCAACGCCCTCACCTTGCCCCTGCTGCCCGCCCACCGCTACCGGGAGGTACCGGTGAGCCAACTGGCCGAAACGTCTTTGAACGCTGAGCCCCTGGGCTACGGTCCCTACCGGTTCACCGGGAGCGAGGCCGGCCGGTGGGTGGAACTGGCGGCGGTGGATGAATATTGGGACGGCGGGCCCTATCTAGAAAAGGTCGTCATCCTAGCCTTCCCCGATGAGGACTCGGCCCTGGCCGCCTTGGCGGCGGGGGAGATCGACTACTTGCCTTACATTCCACCGGCAGAAGCGGCCGCCCGGCAGGCTGCCCTGGCGGAGACCTACCGTTTTTTCACCTACCTGGAAAACGGCTACGTCTATATCGGCCCCAACCATAGGCACCCCGTGCTGTCCCGGAAGGAAGTGCGGCAGGCGCTGATGCTGGCCATCAACCGCCGGCGGCTGATCAACGACGTGCTGGACGGCCTGGCCATACCGGCCTACTCCCACTACCCGCCGGTGACCGCCGCCCATCACCGGAACATCCGCAGCTACGACTACGATCCCCGGCAGGCGGCGGTCCTGTTGGAGGAGGCCGGCTTTGACCAATGGGGCCCCGACGGCATCCGCCGGGACGGCCGGGGGAACCCCCTGGCCTTCTCCGTCCTGACCGACGAGGGAAACGATGAACTGCGGGCGGTCCTGGCCGCCGTCGCCGAAGATTTCCGGCAGGTGGGGGCGGCCATGACCGTCGAGCCCCTGCCCTTCGGCAGCCTCCTGGCCCGGCTCCACCAGGGCCGGTTTGAGGCTTACGCCCTGGGGTGGCGCCTGGGACTGGATCCCGATGCCACCTTGTTCTTCCACAGCCGGGCCGCGGCGGCCGACGGCAGCGGGCAAATCATGGGCTTCAACGACATCGGCTTTCGCCATCCCCAGGTGGACCGGCTCCTGGACGAGGGCCGGTCAGCCCTGGACACCGGGGCACGGTGGAATGTCTACCGGCAGCTCCACGCATTGCTGAATGAAGAACTTCCTTATCTATTCCTGTACACTCCTGTGCGGGTGGGGGCCGTTCACCGGCGGTTCGCCGGCGTGGTGGAGACACCTTTGGGGCCGGCTATGCCCCATCTATGGTACGTGGAGGACGGCGAACCCCATGATGGGCTGGATTGAAAACCTCCCGGCGCCCCTGGTGGTGGTGCTGACGGCCATGCTGCCGGTGGTGGAACTGCGGGGGGCCATCCCCTTGGGGGTGGCCCTGGGCCTGCCGCCCCTGGCTGCCATGGTTTTCGCCATGGCGGGCACCATGCTGCCGGTGCCCTTCATCCTCCTGGGCTTCGAGCCGGTGAGCCGGGTTCTCCGCAGGCGCTTGGGCCTGCAGCGATTCATCGAATGGGTTTACGACCGCACCCAGGCCCGGGCCGGCACCGCCCGCCGCTACGGCTGGTTCGGCCTGGTCTTCCTCGTGGCCTTGCCGGTGCCGGGCACCGGCGCCTGGACGGGTGCCCTCCTGGCTTCCTTCTTGGGCTATTCCTTCCGATCCGCCATGCTGGCCATCGCCACCGGCACCTTCCTGGCCGGCTCCTTGGTGACGTTGCTCCTGCTCCTGGGTATTATCGTCACAGGAAGCTAATCCTGATTTCAGAATCCGGCGGCAGGAAAAAAGCCGTTTAACAGGAAAATGGCAAAGGTTCAGACCGATTAGAAAAATGGGATAGGAAGTGGCCGAGGATTGACCTCCAAGGGCATCAGCACCCGTTTCATCAACCTTAGAACCGAAATCCCAGGGCCTCGCTCCAAGGAACTATTGGAACTCCACAGTCAGTACGTGCCGAAGGCCATCAACCCCCACATCCCCGTGATGGCCCAAAGGGCCGAAGGCGCGCTGGTCATCGATGTGGACGGCAACCGCCTCATCGACATGATGGGCGGGGTGGGCGTGCTCAATGTGGGGTACAGCCATCCCCGAGTTCTGGCGGCTGTTCAGGACCAGGTGGAGCGCTTCCTCCACACCGACTACAGCATCCTGCCCTACGAGCCCCTCATCCGGCTGGCCCAGCGCCTGGCCGAGCTTGCGCCGGGGACAGGCCCCAAGAAGGCCTTTTTCTTCAATTCCGGCGCCGAGGCGGTGGAGAACGCCGTCAAGATCGCCAAGGCCTACACCGGCCGCCCCGGGGTGATCAGCTTCGAGGGAGGGTTCCACGGCCGCACGTGGATGGCCCTCACCTTGACGGGACGGGTGACCCCCTACAAGAACAAATTCGCCCCGTTCGTCCCCGACGTTCATCAGATGCCGTTCCCGTACACCTACCGCAAGCCTCATCCCGTCAGCGACGAGGAACTGGGGGAAATCTGCCTGGATGCCATCGAGCGGGCCTTCCATACCCGCATCGACCCCGAAAGCGTGGCCGCCGTCATCGTGGAGCCCATCCAGGGCGAGGCGGGGTTCATCGTGCCCCCGGCCAACTTCCTCCCCGGGCTGCAGGCCTTGTGCCGCCGCTACGGCATCGTGTTCATCGTGGACGAGGTCCAGACGGGCTTCGGGCGCACGGGGCATATGTTCGCCAGCACCCATTTCGGCATCGAGCCCGATCTGATGGTGGTGGCCAAGTCCCTGGCCTCAGGGCTGCCCTTGAGCGGCGTGGTGGGCAGGGCCGAGATCATGGATGCCGTCGGCGACGGCGGCATCGGCGGCACCTATGTGGGGAACCCGGTGGCCTGCGCCGCGGCCTTGGCGGTGCTGGACGTCATCGCCGAGGAAGACCTGGCGGCCCGGGCCCAGGTGCTGGGCCGCCGGATCCGGGAACGGTTCGAAAGGATGCAGGAGGCTTCACCCCTCATCGGCGATGTCAGGGGAGTCGGCGCCATGATGGCCATGGAACTGGTGCGGGACCGGGAAAGCCGGGAGCCGGCGCCGGAGGAGACGTCGGCCATCCTGTTGGATGCCGCCCGTCGGGGGGTGCTGCTGCTCCGGGCTGGGCTGTACAACAACTGCATTCGCCTGTTGATGCCGCTGACCATGCCCTTGGAGCAGCTGGATGAGGCTTTGGATGTCCTGGAATCCGTAATTTTGGATGCAGCCGTCCAGCCCAAGGGCGGTCGTTGATTAAGGGGAGGTATAGGGGCGTTGGTTCAGCTGGACCGGACGGAAAAAGAAATCATCCGCTCCCTGCAGAAGGACGGGCGGATGTCCTTTGTCGACATGGCCGAACGGGTGGGGGTTACCGAGGGCACCATCCGGCGCAAGTTTTACCGCCTGGTGGAAGAGGGCGTCCTGCAGATAGGCGCCATCACCGATCCCTTCATGGTGGGGTTCAAGACGCCGGCGGTCATCGGCTTGAATGTGGATACCGACCGGATAGGCGAAGTGGTCAAAGCCCTGGCGGCAGTGCCCCGTATCAGGCAGCTCATGCTGACCACTGGCATCTTTGATATCATCTTGGTAGGCTATTTCTCTTCCAACCGGGAACTGGCCCGGTTCATCACCGACGAGCTTTCGCGCATCGAAGGCATCACGGACACCAACACCTCCGTCGTGCTGGAGATATACAAAGATTCCTTCGAAGTCGGCCTGCCTGCCAACACGGGAGATGATGAATAAAGGGGGAACTGCAGCCTATCCATGTCGGATCGGGAAATTACGCCGGAAGAACTGCGGCGGCGGCGCAAAGAGCTGGCCGAGCGGAAATATTCCTTCGTTGAATTCATCATGCAAATAAGAAAGAAGATGCACAAAGAAGAGTGGGAGCGGCGTCACCGCAAGCGTTGACTGTTCTTTGTGTCCAGCCTGCCTGATCCTCCTAGCCGGCTTGCCAAGGCCTGTCGCCGGGCGATGTAAAGCGCCTTACAGACAGGCAAAAATTAGGCTCCTTATAATTCCAGTCGCCTAATTCCTTGACGCCGGAAGGAGGATTCGGATGCATCTTCCCATTCTCCCCATGCTTGCCGTTTGCCATCGACGGCAGCGGCGCGTCAAGACAGGGACTTATCATTACAAGTACGGCTTGCTGGCTTTTCCGGGACCGGGGGTCGACCGCCGCTGGGCGCCCTATTGCATTGCCGCCCGCCGGTGGTTTGAGCCCGGTGGAGGAGCCGCCGGCAATGCTGCCAAGGCGCCGGGCAAAGGCCCCGGCTGCGACCTGCTGGCGGTTTCCAGGGTGTTCGAAGCTTCCCGCCGGGATGCCCTGGCCCTGTTCGAGGCCGTGGCTTACGCCGACGACCCCGTGTCGCCCCATCACCTGCAGGATGTGGTGGGTGATCTGCAGCAGAACATCAGGAACGGGGCCCCCGAGCCGGTGATGGCGGCGGCTGTAGGCAGTTGACGTTCAGGTTGATGGTGCTTGCTCCCCTGGCAGGCATGAGAAGAGGGCCGGCTGCTTCGGTGGCCGGCCCTGGCCTTTGCGGGCTGGGGGGAGTCAGCCCGCTACCCGCTCACCAGGGAGCGGAGAGCCTCCAGATCGGTGACCACCAGGCCCCGCCCGGCCTTGCTGACCACGCCCTGCTCCCGCAGATGTCCCCACGCCTTGGAAGCCGTCACCCGGCTCACCGCGGCCATGCTGGCCAGATCGTTCTGGGTTACGGCAATGGGAATGGTAACCGCCGACCCGCCGTGATCCTGGCGGCCGAAGGCGGTGGCCAGCTCCAGCAGGCAGGAGCATATGCGCTGGTTGGCCGAGGCAAAGGCCAAACCCTCGATTTGGGTTGTGAGTACAGCCACCTTGTAGGACAAAAACTTGACCAGCAGGCCCAGCAGTTCGGGATGGCTGCGGGCCAGCCCGGCCAGGGCCCGATGGTCCCAGGAGCGGGTGGTGACCCCGGGCGACAGGGCCGTCACCCCCTTGCAGGGTACATGGCCGGTAGGCGCCCATAAGGTGCCCACCAGGGAGCCGGGACCCCGAAGGCCAATTATTTTCTCATGGCCGTTCTTGCTGTAGAGGGAAACCTTGACCAGCCCGGCGCGGATCAAGTGCAAGGCAGGGGTGCTCCCGCAGCAGGGGAGGATCATTTCCCCTTGCCGGAAGGCGCGGACCCGGGAAGCGGCCAGGGCTGCCCGCAGGGCCCGGCGGGAAATGGCGCCCGACGGCAGGCAAAAAGGGACATCCCAACGGGGCTTCCCCATTCCCTGCTACCCCCTTGAGGCAAAAATTGCACTAAAAACTGCTGAATTTTGTATTTATGGAAGCAAAATTAGCAAATTCCGTAGGCGATTCCATAATATACCATGACCCCGGCACTATATAAATAGGACTTTAGGCTGGTTTTCAGGACTTAAGGACGGCAGGCGGCCGGGGTCCAAAACCCATGGAGGTGGGCTCGATGACCAAGGGACAACAGGGCTACTGCTTTGTGTACGTTACGGCGCCCAACGCCGCAGAGGCGGAGGCCATGGCCCGCAAACTGGTGGAGGAGCGGCTGGCGGCCTGCACCAACGTGTTTCCTCCCATCACGTCTTATTACTGGTGGGAGGGGGAGCTGCAGCGGGATCAGGAGGTGTCCTTCATCGCCAAGACCCGGCGGGACTTGGCCCAGGCGGTCATCCAGCGGGTCCGCCAACTCCACAGTTACCAGGTGCCGGCGGTGCTGGTGCTGGATGTGGTGGACGGCAATCCCGACTACCTGGCCTGGGTCGATGCCCAATGCTCGCCCGGGCAGAACCAGGCATAAGCATATGATGGGGCCGGCCGGGGCCGTGCCAGGAGCCGACGCCGTTTTCCCGCGACAGCCCGGGGGAAAAGGATGGAATTCGCCGCAAGGCAGGAGCGAAATGGCGGGCAGTCGAAAAAAATTGTAAATCGTATAGGCCCCGGCTCTAGGTTCTGCTCGCTGAGGGGGGATCCCCATTGACGCAGTACACCACGGACCGTCTCAGGAACGTGGCTCTAGTAGCCCATGGCGGTGCCGGCAAGACCCAGTTGGCTGAAGCCCTCTTGTTTACGGCCGGTTCCATCTCCCGCTTCGGCAAGGTTGACGAAGGAACTTCCACCTGCGACTACGACCCCGAGGAAATAGACAGGAAGATCTCCATCAACACCGCCATCGCCTCGTGCGACTGGCGGGGGCACAAGATCAACCTTTTCGACACCCCCGGCTACTTCGACTTCGTGGGCGAGGTAAAGGCCGCCCTGCGGGTGGCCGACGCCGCCGTCATCGTCTGCGACGCCCAGTCGGGCCTGGAAGTAGGCACCGAGATGGTGTGGCGGTACGCCGCCGAACACGGGCTGCCGCGGCTCATTTACATCAACAAGATGGACCGGGACAACGCCGACTTCGCCAAAGTCCTGGACCAGCTGGAGCAAGCCTTCGGCAGCGCCGTGACGGCGCTGCAATTGCCTATAGGCAGTGCCTCCGGGTTCACCGGGGTGGTCAGCCTGCTGGACGGCCAGGCCTACAGCTTCCGGGAGGGCAAGGCTGAACGGGGACCTGTGCACGATGACCTGGGCCCCGAGGTGGAGGCCCGCCGGGAGATGCTGGCGGAGAAGGTGGCTGAGACCGACTACGAACTGCTGGAACAATACTTGGAAGCAGGCGCTTTGGACGACGCAGACCTGCTCCGCGGCCTGCGGCAAGGGGTGATCAGCGGGGAAATCGTGCCCGTGCTGTGCGGCGCCGGCCTGTCCCTCATCGCCGTGGAGCCCCTGCTGGACGCTATGGTGGACCTGCTGCCCAGTCCTGCCGACCGGACGCCCATCCCGGCCCGGCGCCCCGGCAGCGAAGAGGAGGTGCCGGTGGCCGCCGACCCGGCGGGCCCCTTCACGGCCTTGGTCTTTAAGACGGTGGCCGACCAGTATGTGGGCAAGATCAACTTGTTCCGGGTTTGCTCCGGCTCCATCAAGGCCGACAGCACC
>Ga0079224_100014239_pt1 | contig 11106 bp, 10 predicted proteins | sample Stecom2015_FD_80414 | JGI IMG/M metagenome (GOLD analysis project Ga0079224, IMG submission 80414) | Agricultural soil microbial communities from Utah to study Nitrogen management - Steer compost 2015 | ecosystem: Environmental > Terrestrial > Soil > Agricultural land | place: USA: Utah...
AGAAGCGGTGAGTTGGATAGAAAAATTTGGAAATCCATTAGCTTTGTTGCATTGTGTATTGAATTATCCTACTCCGGATAAAAATGCCAATTTGGGAATGATAATGGACTTAAAAGCAAAATTCCCGGATAAAATCATAGGTTATAGCGATCATACCTTACCCAACGATATGAAAGTTTGTGAAATAGCTACATTATTGGGAAGTGTTATTATAGAAAAACACTTCACACACGATAAAACCCTACCAGGGAATGACCATTATCACGCTATGGATAAAGAAGATTTAAAAGCCTTTAGAAATAATTTAGAACGTACTTTTGACGTTTTGGGAGGTTTTAAATTAATTGCCTTAGAAGATGAAGCAATTTCAAGAAGAGAAGCCAGACGTAGTCTGGTTGCAAGCAGAAACATACCAAAAGGCAAAATAATAGAAAAAGAAGATTTAACCTTTAAACGACCTGCCCACGGTGTTTCTCCAAAGTATATCGATGATATTGTGGGGAAAGTAGCAGCTTTTGATATTAATGAGGATGATATTATCCAATGGAAAAATGTTGAATAATGGATTATTATGTAATATTAACCGGTAGTAAAAATAATGCAGGCGATTTTTTAATTAAATATCGCGCAAAACAGCTTTTTAAATCTTTAAATTAAAAATAAGAATTATGAGCAATTTTACAAACCAAACGGGTAATCGAACAACAAATATTGATTTTTTTAAAGGAGTACTTATCATATTAGTAATTAGCGGACACGTTCTTCAGGGAAAAATGGATGAATCTATACTAAGGACTTTAATTTATAGTTTCCATATGCCTTTGTTCATAGGAATAAGTGGTTTCTTGTTTAATGAAGAAAAAGTTAGTAGGTTCAGTTTTATAGAACTAGTCAATAAGTATTGGCTTAGAGTTATTATGCCTTGGATTATTGCTGTGATTATCTATTACATCTTATTTGGTATTCAGCATAATTATACTATTTTGAGATTTATCAAATCTTTAATACACCCATTCTACCATCTCTGGTATATCCCTGGATTTATTAGTTGGATAGTTCTGACGTGGTGTTTAAAAAAATTAAAATTAAACAACTCTGTAATCTTGTTAATCGCTTTATTAATTTCAGTTATTTCAGAAATATTGAAATGCTATCCAGAAATATACAAAAACTATGGAATAATCAATTCAGGGATTGAATTAATACTTTATACTTTCCGACCATATTTTTATTTCTTTTTTGTTTTTGGGCTTCTATTCAAACATCTTGAATTAAAAAAGCCTACAATGCCGGAATATATTTTTCCTTTGCTGTTTTTTGCATCAGTTATCTTTTTATTTTACAATCCCAATACTGTAATATCAGTACTCAATTTTTTCCTGTTTAATAGTTTCTTATTATCCTTAATTTTGAAAATATCTGTCAATAATTTGATTCCAGACAATAAAAACATAGAATGGATTGGGATTAATTCATTAGGAATTTATCTATATCATGTAATTCCAATTTTAGTTTGCAAATCTCTAATAGGAATACAAAATTTAGTGTTCTTTTATACTACTGTTATTTTGTTAGAATTAGTGTTTATTGTTGCTTATATTTATATATCTAAAATTGACTTTATGAGAAAATATGCGTTTGGTTTGCCTGAAAAGAAGTAAGAAAAACGCCTATAACATATAAAGACTAAACCGCATCTGAACTTGCTACAGTATTAATATTAAAGAAATAAATGGAATATTTTGGTAACAAACAAAATTAAATCTTTGTTAAAAGCAAACTTTTTTAAAGGATTTGCGATCTATCTTGGAAGTTCGGTAATCAATAAGGCAATTCCTTTTTTGTTACTTCCAATATTAACTAAATACTTGACTCCAGAAGAATACGGCATCTTGGCATTATATCAAGTAATGATTAGTTTTGTAATGCCTTTTATTGGTATGGGGATGCAAAACAATATTACAAGGAATTTCTTTTCACAATCTAAAGAGTTCATTGCTAAAATTGTTTTTAATATTTTAGTGGTATTAACCATCACAACCGTTGTAGTAACAACAATTCTATCAATCTATTTAATATTGGGAGGAAATCATTTTTCAATTCCTGTTCGTTGGATTTACGCATTGCCAATCATGGCTTTTATGGGACTAATAAATGATTGTAACTTGACAATATTGCGGAATAGTAAAAAGCCTTTGATTTATGGAGCTTTTGAAATTTCCAAAACAATTATAGATTTATCACTAACCATTCTTTTGATTGTTGTTTATAGTTTCAGTTGGGAAGGAAGGGCAATAGGTATGCTAGTAAGTACGGTTATTATTGGCGGACTTTCCATTTTCCGGATGTGGGAAAATGGCTATTTGTTAATTAAGGTAGATAAATCTCAAATCAACGAAATTTTTCGAATTTCACTACCGTTGATACCGCACGCACTAGGAGGGGTAATTATGGCAGTTGGTGATCGGATAATTATAGACCAAATGGTGGGTACAGCAGAAATGGGAATTTATACAGTAGGCTATCAATTTGGAATGATTATGACCTTAATTACTACAGCATTTAATCAAACTTGGGGGCCTTGGATGTATGAATTACTGGCACAAAATAATGAAGCTAGCAAAAATAAAATTATAAAAGCAACCTATATGGTTTGTTTTGGTTTTATCGTTTTGGCAATACTGATAACCATCGTTTCATACTTTCTACTTCCTGTAATGACAACCAAAGAATACCACGGTGCTTTTGTACACGTAATTTGGATTGCGTTAGGATATGCCTTTTTTGGTATGTATACCTTAGTGTTTCCTTATGGGGTTCACGTGGGTAAAACCTCCTATTTGGGAATAGTTACATTTTCTGCGGCATTTATAAATATAGGTGCAAATTTTGTTTTAATTAAATTAAATGGACCGGTGGGGGCGGCTCAGGCTACCTTAATCTCGTATATGTTTATGTTTGTAACGGTATGGTGGTATTCTAATAAATTGTATCCTATGCCTTGGTTTAAATTTTTAAGCCGATAAAAACGTATATAAAATAGAATTAATATTAGATATTGAATTAAAAGCTATGGTTTTAACTAAATATTATAGAAAAGCAAAAAGCTTATTCTGGACATTTATAATAAAGAAGAGATTTAAAAAAAGAATACGACTGAATGAGTAAAGAATCAAATAAAGTAAAAGACTTATGCGAGTTTATCTGGCATTTGGAAGATAAATATAAACTCTTTGATATAAAAATCAAAGACATTTATATATGGGAATATATACGAATGCAGGTCTATTATAAACTAGCAGCTACCGCTGGCGTTTTAGAGCCTCCTGGAAAGAGAGTTTCAATATTAGACCGAATCAAAATATTTTTTAATGGGTTTATTTATACGCTAACAAACAATTTATTTACGTTAAAAGAGAGTAATCTCATTTTTTTTAGTCATCCTCGTTCGGTATCGGTGGATAATGAGTATATTGATATCTATTCAGAATATCTGATTCGCGAAAAACAGACAAAACAAAGTATAGTTGATTTTGAAGCAGATTATCAAGGAAAACATATTCGAAAAAGAAAACATAAGGTTCATCGGTTAGACTGGGTCAAACAGTTGGTTTATTTTCGATATTTTTTTGTCATAAAAAACAGTATTTTAAAACAAAAAGAAGTAGATTTATTTCAAACAATCGAAAATGAGATTTATAAACAATATGGTATTAAATATGCTCTTGCAAATTTGGTTGAAAGTAAATTGAAGCTTTTTTCTATATATTATAGTATTTATACTAGAGTTTTTAAAAAAGTAAAACCCAAAAGCATCTATATTGTTGTTGCCTACTATTATGCGCCCATTATAAAAGCCGCCAAAGATTTAGGGATTGAAACAATAGAATTGCAACACGGCATCATTACAAAATATCATTTAGGCTATAGTTTCCCAAACATAAAAAAGCCTTTACACTATTTTCCAGATAAGATTATGGTTTGGGATCAAAGTTGGAAAAAAAATATTGATTATCCGATAACAAGTGAGAATATACTCATAGATAGTTTTAGGTATCTGGAACAGATAAAAAAGCAATATGAAACACTACCAAAAATAAAAAATACCTATTTGGTATTATCACAAACAGCAATAAGTGAGAATATAGCGAAGAAAATTTTAGATAACTTAGATTTTTTTAAAGGCAAAAAAATTGTTTATAAATTGCATCCTGCCGAATTTGATATTTGGAAAAATAATCAGTCTTTAACACAGTTGCAAAAGGTGCTAGATATAGAAATTGTTGCATCACAAAAACACCTCTATCATTTAATGGCAACAAGCGAATTTCAAGTAGGTGTTTTTTCCACAGCTCTCTATGAAGGAGTTGTGTTTAATTGTAAAACAATTCTATTAAATATTCAGGGAATTGAGTATATGGAAGATTTTATAAAAGTCAATGAAACTATAATTTTAAAATAATGCATTTTATATTCATAATTATATATTTATTTTGTTTAGTATATCTCCTTTTTAAAAAGAGAGCTGTTGATATGTTTACATTGTTATTTGGCGGACTTTTCTATTATACAATTCCATTGCTTATTGGAGAAATTACTCTGCTTAATGTTGTTTATAATGAAGAGATTAACAATATGGTTTATGTTATATATTGTTTTTCTTTTTTGGTTTCATTTTTTTTTATGTACAAAAATGACTCGAACCAAAAAAAAGTTATTCAATATAAGTTGAGAGGGAATCTTAATAAACAGAATTCAAAAGCACTAAATTTTATAGTTTGTGTTATTGGAATTATTTTTATAATTGGTGTTTATCGTTTCGGGTTTTCTAATTATTTGATAACAACAAAAGGAGATAATGAAGAAAACATGACTTTAATACAAACAGGAGTAATGCTTTCTATGATTATGTTGCCTGTAACTGTTTATTACAGAAAAAGATATACATTTGTCGTTTGCTTTTTAATATTGTTATCTTTTCTCCTGTATGGTGCTCGCTCCTATTTTGTAGTTGCAATTATTTCTTCAGCTTTTATTTTTTTTAAATTTAGAGAAATTCAATTAATAAAGAAATTTTATTGGTTTGTATTAGGAACGGGATTTGCATTTGGAATGGCTATTTTTAAAAATGTTTTCTCAATAATAAAATCAGCTAGTTTTAATGATGTAATTAATGTCATAAAAAATCTAAATTATGATTTGGTTATATCACAAGTAATTATTGATCCTATGGCTGTAATTTATAACTTGAATTATACTATAAATAATAAACTTGATTTATCAATAGACTATCTTTTTCATAGAGGATTAAGTATAATACCAGGTGGGGGAAGTTTATTTTCTTTATTAATGGGAAAAGAATATCCTAGATACGCATCTGTGTTAGCGGATTATTATACAGATGTCCACTGGGGGTTAGCCTCTTCATTATATGCTGAGTTAATTGCTATTTCTGGCTATTTTGGATTTGTTTTAATATATATCTTAATGAATAAGATAGTAGCTAGTTTTAACAATAATGTCAAATTAAAAGATTTAAATGTTTTTAATTTAGTATTTATTTCAAGCTTTACCTATTTACTTTTTTATTCTCATCGATTGGATATAACATTTGTTTTAGGTATTTTTAAATATAGTATTTTAATTTGGTTGTTTTTAAAATTCGTAGCTTTTAATGTAAATAAGAAAGTTTCTATAAAATAAAAAATACTATATGTCTTTAAATTAGTATAAAAAATGATTTCCATAATAACCACAGTAAAAAATGGCTCTAATTATATTTTAGAGACTTTAGAAAATATAAAGCTCCAAACAGTTAAGAGTTTTGAACATATTATTGTTGATGACGGATCAACAGATGATACTGTTGAGAAAATAAAGACATTTATATCTGAAAACAAAGATTATAAACTTTATTTGTTTCAACCTGGAGCCTTAGGAAGAGGGAAAGCTTTAAATTTTGCAGTATCAAAAGCAAATTACGATTGGATAGCTGTTATAGATGCTGATGATTTTTGGCATCCACAGAAATTAGAAAGACAAATAGAGTTGATTACGAAGAATCCTGAAATTGATTTGTTATCAACCCAAACAAAACTATGCTTTGATACATTTGATAAATTGTCTTTCGAAGAAATAAATGGTTTAGGAGAATTAAAATATTTTAAAGTTAACGATTTTTTACGTTCAAACCACATAAACCATTCTTCTATATTAATCAGAAAGGAAATTTGTGTATATGATGAAAATAGAAAATCACAATTTGATCTTGAATTATGGTTAAGATTATCAAAGAATAGAAAGGTTATAGCTCAAAGTAATTTATTGTTATCGTATCGTAGAATACACGAAAATCAATCATTTGAGGGTAAAATGAAGAGAATGTATCGATGGAGGGCTTTTAAATTGAAAATGAAATATTCTCTTTGTAATTTTAGCTTATATTCATTGGTTTATAATACTTTAAAGTTTGTTTTTGATATGATTATTCCAAGGGGTTTAAGATTTAAAATTAGAAATATTATAAAAAAACAATAATTTATCTACGAAGAAACCGCTACGTCAAAAAGTATATTATGAAAGAAAAAATATATAAAAACTCTCCTCTTTTTGTACAAGAGCTCTTAATAACGTTATTCAATATAATTGCTTATAAAGAAAGATATTCAGGTAAGTATAAAGAATTACTTACTAAGTTTAAACGAAATGAGAATTTAAATTTAGAAGAATTAAAAGAAATACAGAAAAATAGATTTTCTGATTTTTTGAAATATGCTATAAAAAATTCCAAATATTATAAAAACTATCCAATGGTAGAGTTAGAAAATATAGAGGAATTGCCTATAATTAGTAAAGAAGATTTAAGGAGTAATATTAATGACTTTTTTACTGTATCTAAAAAAGATGGCGTAGTGTCTAAAACAGGAGGTACTACAGGGAAATCATTAGAAATTTTGTTTACAAAAGAAGGGAATAACGAAAGGTTTGCATACTTAGATTATTTTCGAGGGAAATTTGGGTATGAATTAGGAAAAAAGACAGCATGGTTTTCGGGAAAGGATTTACTAACCCCTAAAGATATAAGTAATAATATTTTTTGGAAAACAGATCATAAACATAATGTTAGATACTATTCTACATTTCATATTAAAGATGATTATCTAGAATTTTATGTAAAGAATTTATTAGATTATAAACCAGAATATTTATCTGGTTTTCCATCAACAATGTTAGAGATTGCTAAATATGGGTTAAATAAAGGATACCAATTACCTAAAGGAATAGTTAAAGCAATTTTCCCTACTGCAGAGTCAATCACTTTTGAGATGCGACAAATTATTGAAAAATTTTTTAATTCTAAAATGTATAATCAATATTCATCATCAGAAGGAGCTCCATTTATTATTGAGTGTGAAAAAGGCAATTTACACATGGATTTACAAACTGGGGTATTTGAAATATTAGATGAGGAAAATAAACTTTCGGATTCAGGAAGATTAGTTATTACATCTTTTTTTACACAAGGTACACCATTAATACGATATGATATTGGGGATCGTATAATCATGGATAATGAGACAGTATGTAATTGTGGAAACCACAATCCAATTGTAAAAGAAATTTTAGGAAGAATCGATGATTATATATATTCTCCACAAAATGGAAAAATAAATTTAGGCAATATCTCTAACACGTTAAAGGATACAAATGGTATAATTAAATTCCAAGTTATCCAAGATAATTTAGACTCCATAGTTATAAAATTAGTTATTGACAAAGACGTATATAATAGAAAAGTTGAAAGTAAATTTATACAAAACTGGAGAGACCGAGTAGGTAGTAAAATGAATATAGACCTTCTGTTGGTTGATGATATTCCAGTGGAAAAAAGTGGCAAATATAGAATGGTTAAAAATAATATAAAACATTTACTATAGATGAAAATAGGTCTGATTGCTCATTATGGAGAAGATTATTATAAATCGCGTGTAGATTTTCTTGAATATTTACAAGAAAAAGAAAATGAGATATTTTCTTTAGTACCAGAAGATGATTATAAAGATAAAGTTGATCTATTAAATCAAAAAGTGTATTATTATTCATACTCAAGAAGTTGGCGCTTTATGTTATCTTTATTCTCAACCTATAAATTATTTATATCGGTATTTAAAAAAGAAAAACCCGATGTTTTATTTACGTATAAATTCTTTCCAAATATTGTAGGGATTTTTGCCGCACGTAAAACAAAAATACCTAAAATTGTTTCAACTATAGCAGGTCTCGGTTTTTTAGAAAAAAGAAAAGAAAGTGTTCTGATAAAATACGTTTTTAAATTTTATATGAATATTTTGAATAAAGCTGATTATGTAGTAACTCAAAATACAGAAGATTTAGAACTTTTAAAAAAGCATTTGAGTAAGCCTCAGTTAATTTTGACACATGGTAGTGGTGTTAATTCAGAAAAAATGACTACTTCTACAGAAGATAAAGTGGATTTTATTTTTCAAAATAATTTAGATTTTAAAAAGAAATACATTACATTTTGTAGTAGAATTGTAAAAGAAAAAGGGATCTTAGAATTGGTAGAAGCTTACAATCAGACGTCGTTAGATTACGAGTTAATAATTGCAGGTTGGTTCGATGAGAAAGGTTTAGAAGAAGAAGTACTAAATAAAATAAAAGATAATCCGAAGATTCATTATTTAGGATATCAAAAAAATGTATCAAATTTACTTTCTATTTCAGATATAATTATTCTACCTAGTTATTATCCAGAAGGTGTCCCTCGTAGTTTGATAGAGGCTTTAGCATGGTCAAAAATTATTATTACAACGAATCACAAAGGATGTAAAGAAACTTGTATCGATGGAGAAAATGGCTATCTCGTAGAACCAAGATCTATTATCAGTTTAATAAATGTTTTCCAAAAACTGAATGAACAAGATAACGATAGTTTAACAACTTTTAGACACAGAAGTAGAAAACTTTTTGACGAAAAATTTGATAGGGAGATTGTTTATAATACAATATGGAATGCAGTTAAATAAAGTTGTTATTTTGAGAGCTGCTGAAGAATGTCTTATGCAACAAAATTTACCATAAAATAAAAATAATTGAGTAAAATGAAACTACTCTTCACAGGTGCGTCAGGCTTTCTAGGTCAAAACGTAAAACCAATATTAGAAAAGCAATATAATGTTAAAACACTTGGTTTAGCTGGGGACGACATAATTGCAAATATTGCAACAACGGTTCCTGAAATTTCAGAAACTTTCGATATTGTTTTTCATGTCGCTGGAAAAGCCCACACCGTACCAAAAGCCGAAGCAGAGAAACAAGCTTTTTTTGATGTCAATTATCAGGGAACAGTCAATTTATGCAAAGCATTAGAGCAATCAACGCTGCCTAAGGCTTTTATATTTGTGAGTACCGTAGCCGTTTATGGAGTAGAATTTGGAGATAATATAACTGAGGAACATCCTTTAAAAGGAGATACGCCGTATGCGTTAAGTAAAATACAAGCAGAGCAATACTTAACCGAATGGTGTGCTAAAAATAATGTGAAATTAGGAATTATTCGTCCATCACTAATTGCAGGACCAAATGCTCCGGGAAATTTAGGAGCAATGGTCAACGGTATTAAAACAGGTAAATATTTATCTATTGGTGGAGGTACTGCACGTAAAAGTGTATTAATGGTACAGGATATTGCTACTTTAATTCCTCTATTAGTAGAAAATGGAGGAATATATAATGTTTGTGATGATGTACAACCTTCATTTAGAGAATTAGAAGCTATTATAGCAAAACAATTAGATAAAAGACAACCTAAATCAATTCCGTATTTCATTGCAAAAGCAATGGCATTAGTTGGTGATTTATTAGGCTCAAAAGCACCGATAAATTCGTTAAAACTTAAAAAAATTACAGAATCCCTTACTTTTTCGAATGAAAAAGCTAAGAAAGAGTTAGGTTGGAAACCTTTAAATGTTATTGAAAACTATAAAATTAAATAATTTACCTTTGTCGGCTGAAGAAGGTTTGGTGAAAACCATTCAAAGTTTTAAAAAATAATTATGATACGTTTATTCGATTTCTTGTTTTCATTCTTCGGAATATTGTTTTTACTGCCAATAATGTTGGTGTTATACATCATTGGCTTGTTTGATACGGGTTCGCCTGTTTTTAAACAAGAGCGGGTAGGGAAAAATAAAAAGCCTTTTACGTTGTATAAGTTCAGAACAATGAATGTAAAAGCACAATCAGTAGCAACCCATTTAGCAAATACGGCAGAAATTACCAAATTTGGTAGTTTTTTGCGTAAGTCTAAACTAGATGAACTGCCGCAATTGTTTAATGTACTTTTTGGAGATATGAGTTTGGTAGGACCACGCCCAAATCTGTTCAACCAAACCGAATTAATTGAAGAACGTGATAGAAGAGGAGTATATAATGTAGTTCCGGGTATTACAGGTTTGGCACAGATCAACGAAATCGATATGTCCACTCCCAGAGAACTGGCTGAAAAGGACGCCGAAATGCTTCAAAGCTTAACCATTGTTGATTATTTTAAATATATTTTTGCTACCGTTGGGGGTAAAGGGCAAGGAGACCGTGTGGTCAAGTAAGGGGATTAGCGATGTGCCCAAAGGCATAAGTTAATGGATTAATGATTATTAGTGTTCCGATTCCGATTGGATATACTTATGACAGGAGTTAAAATTGTAGGAAAAGATTCTTTAATCGGAGCAGGAGCGGTAATCATTAAAGATGTATCAGATGGTGCTACGGTCGTGGATAATCCTGGCAAAATCATTAAAATAAAGTAATTATGAAAATCCTTTTCTTTTTTCTCACTATTAGTGTTTGGATATCTTTTTCAGGTTTTGCACCAGCCAACTTTACACATGAAAATATAACAGATATTGCCAAAGAGCAAGTAGTTTATGTTACCAAAACATGTAAGAAGTATCATAAGGGAAGTTGCCATCACTTAAAGAAAAGTAAAATAGAAATCAAAAAAGCGAAAGCCAAAGAATTAGGATACACCGCTTGTGCAGTTTGCAAGCCATAACAGAGGCATATAGAGAAGTTAAAAAAAGAGTG
>Ga0079224_100014241_pt1 | contig 11106 bp, 5 predicted proteins | sample Stecom2015_FD_80414 | JGI IMG/M metagenome (GOLD analysis project Ga0079224, IMG submission 80414) | Agricultural soil microbial communities from Utah to study Nitrogen management - Steer compost 2015 | ecosystem: Environmental > Terrestrial > Soil > Agricultural land | place: USA: Utah...
GGGGCAGCTGATCTTTTGGAATCTGCCGGGAAAGATACTTATATTGTTGTACAGACTCGTGCAAACTTAAGTTAACAGCATCATCCAACGCTAATCTGGAAGAGTCGCCAACATATTGCGCCGCTAATTCAGTGATTGGATAAAATGACAGCAAAAAATAGCTTGTTAAATAAAGACACTTTTTTACTAATGAGCCCGGCGCTTTCTTATTCATAATACTATTCACTTTTAAAAATTTGTTCAATCATTTGTAAGCTTACTTCGTCTTCTGGAGAAAAATCGGGACTCAACGCATATTTTTTCAAGCTGTACAGAAACTGACGAGCTACCGGACGTTCTTCCATTTGATTTTTTAGATCCACACTGGTTACCAAAATGCTTCCCTTGCCTACCTTAGCTTCGAAAACCAATCCAATTTTTCGGGGATTGTTCCAATCTGGAACCATTTGCACCAAAGGTTTAAACCCAAAAGGAAGATGATCCAATACCATGGGTCTGGAACGGGCTACAATATCCCACCACTGCCAATTTGAATGGAATTGGGTTGGAAAATTCTCTAGGGCAGGTGTCGATGGATCGCAATGGATGCCCAATAGGTTAGGTGGCATACCCGACCACACGGTATTCCAAGAAATTCCGGAAAAAACAGGATCCGCATCCGAGTTAATCATTGCCGTATCGGCGATCAGTAGCACCTTCCCTCCTTTTTCTAGATAACGTTTTGTTTTAATGTCCAGCTTATCAGTGATTAGAACCTCTTTCGTATTAACTACTGGCAGTTGTGCAGGGTACACCCAGATATCCCATTCATTGCTAATGGATGTCTCCGGTATCTCGATAACTAAATCCAGATTTACAGCTTGATCAATATCCATTAAAGGGATCGATAATTCGCCTAGGGTCATGGGGCTTCCTACCGGAATGTTTTGCTTCGCAAATTCGCCTTCAGCATATATTTTTCCATCCGGATATCGTAGCGACCAATGTACCACTGTTTCTTTCATTGGAGAATCACCAAAATTAGCAAATTGTGCAGTTGCTCGAAAAACTTGATCATTGGTCCATGTAAAGGATTTCGTTCTCAACAACGGAACTCTAGGTGATTGGAACCGGCGAAATTCGTCCGCGGTGACATACGGCTTAGGATCCCAAAAAATATCGACAACGCCTACCGGAGCAGTCCCTTGTCCTGGAAAGTCGTTTAATTGTAGCATGTGGTAACCCCCAAATTTTGGTGTCCTTAAATAGGACTCGACTTCCTCTTTCTTCATGATGACAGAAAACTTGCCAGATGCTCGCGTAAAATCGCCTGCCTGATCCAACATTTTCCGATCCCGTAACAATTCTCTAAATAATTCGTAATTGTACGGCTTCAATACTCCTGTATATTTGGAAATCTCCTCAAAATTTGGATAGACACACCATTGACCGATTTCATGGGTAATCATGGGTACATCGTTTTTCACCACATAATCGGAATAATCGTATTCGGTATCCAAGGGTCGAACATTAAACCGACTCTTTAGGCCTTCCTTCCATCGGTGAGGACGGGCACCATACAATACATGAAATTCATTTTCCGGAATCATCGGATAGGCAGCGCTCCCTGTATACAGTCGTCTAGGATCGGATTTTTTCCAGTGTGATACCTGCTCACTCAGAAACTCTTTTACCTGAGGCCCCACCATCTCGTTACCCTCACAAAACATAATAAACGATGGATGGTTGCCATAGGTTTTTAATATGCGGTCACCTTCCTCTTTTAGAAAACGGTTAACCTCCGCATCTTTCCCCACCGTAAAACGCCAGTCGGGGTTTTCGACTTGCAAATAAAAGCCAAGTTCATCTGCAGCTTGAAAAGCAGCCTCAGGCGGACACCAGGTGTGAAAACGCATCATATTTAATCCATAATCGATACAGATATTAAATATACGACGCCACTCCGCAATATCCGTAGGTGGATAACCCGTAAGAGGAAACTCCGCACAATTGACGGTTCCTCGTATAAAAGTCGGTCGTCCGTTAAATATAAATTGTGTCCCCTGAACACCTAATTCCCGCAACCCATAGGTAACCGACCGTTGATTTCTCAAAAAGATATCCTGATTATTGGCCTCCAGTTTAACGGTCAGCTCATATAGCGCCGGATTAAATTCATCCCATAATTGGAGATCAGGTCCTAGATCAAATTCTGTTTCCGCAAAAATGAGGGAATCCCTGCCTGAAAAATCAAGATGTGTCAAGGGAAGGGAGATCGGATTATCGGAATTGATCACTTTATTGGCGAATGTAAGCGAGCCCTGTACAGCTGATTGCGTCGTATTTGCAATCTCCATACGCACCTTCGCTTTTTTTGCAGGAATGTCGGGATATACTTGAATATCCTTAAGAAAAACTTTATCAAATGCTTGTAGACGAATTTCACCTGCAATACCGTTCCAGTTCGTCTGTGTCTCGGCACTAATAGCATGTGCATACTCCAAGTTATAAATTTTCTCATTATTTACCCGTATACGAACCGTATTCTTCTTGCCTGGCTGGACGAGGCCACCTACGTCATAAACGTGAGGTGTCGATAAGCTCTCTTTTTTCCCGGCGGGCTTGCCATTTACCCATACGCGCGTTTCCCAATGTGGACGCTCCAGAAAAAGTTCCACCTCTTTATCTTTCCACTCTAACGGCACGAGAATTTCCTTTTCATACCAGGCAATCCCTTTATATTCAAATGCACGTGTCAACCGTATGGAGGTCATATCTTGCGTTTTATAACCTTTTCCCGCCTGATCGGTAGAACCCGGAAGCGTGATGGTCTCCGTAAGTTGAGGAAGTAACTGAACGCCATTACTATTAATACCCGTTTCGAAGGGATCTAGCTTAAACTTCCAGACACCTTCCAAGGAAAGAACTTTACTTGTATGACGTTCTTTCTCTTGCGCCGAGACACCTAGAGTATTCAAGAACAATAGAAATAGTATTATTGCAGAAAAAATGGGAGATAAAAATTTCATATAATATTAAAGATAGGTTGCGACCAGTGTCACAACGGATTTAGAACTCAATTTAATTTGATTAACGTTGGCAGTTGATTTCTCTAAATTTCGGTGCATATCGGTCGTATATACATTTATTTGATTATTGGCTATATTGAAGGCTCTGGACAAAGCAGTAAGCTGAATCACTTCTTCTCGGTTCTGAGGATTAATCATGACCACCACCAATTTTTTTTCGGTATCATCTTTATACGCTGATATCATCAATGTATTGGCCGCCTTTACCGGATCCGACAATCCTTTTACAGATGCCTCGATCCGTTGCATCCCGGGCCGGATAAACCTCGCGAAATTGCCGAAAGCCCACAGTTGTTTTGAATCTAACACTACACCATCTTTCATACTGCCCGAAGGGTCTATTTTTCCATCAGGCGTGTTGATATAGACCAGTGCATCGCTGTAATTGTAAGGGCTCATCGCCAACCACCAATGCCAAGCACTTACATTCGCAATCGTCAGATCATGATGTAAGACTTTGGCCACATACAGACCATAGTCCATACCGGTATTACGTGGGTAACCATTGTATTGATCGCAAATATTCCCCAAAATACCGAACTCCGTTTGCCAAGTCTCCAGTACCGGATCTACTTGATTGATGGCAGCTGTGAGCTGCTGACGAACAGAAACCATATTATCATCCGGACAGGTCGTAAAGTAACTATGGCCTGAAATTGCCTTTCTTACCTGCGGTAGATTACCAATGTAGTTTGGTGAACTCGAAGAAAAAAACTGGTTTATCTGATCACCCCTGCCGTCGTTATTCCGCGCATATAAAAAGTCCCACTGCCCCGCCTCTCCAATAACAATCTCGGCACTTCCGTTTTTCATTTTATGAGACAGTAATCGTGTCAAAGCCGCTATTTCGGAATTTTCAGCCTGCGTTCCTTCCTGACTAGCACCATCTGCTTTACCCCACTGCCATTGTGGTTCGTTTATTGGACTTAAGAAATCGAACTGAAAGTGTTCCGTAACCTTCGCCATAAAATCGGCATAGACCTCCAGTTTTCCTTCTTGAATATTTAAGTTGGTACCCGTAGGTAAGTTATAGGCTTTTTCATTTTTTGTCATGAAAACCGGAGGCGTTAAGGAAAACCCAAGAGTATATTTAACACCGCGGGATTTAGCCGCATTTAAGAACCATTGTTGCCCCTGCTGTTTGTTCCAATCATAGTGTCCATCTTCGCTTAAAAAGCATTCTTCCCGTCGCCACTCATCGGCGATATTACTTGCTGCTCCCTGTTCATAGCTACCACCGCCTATATTAAACCTCCACAGGGATAAACCGATACCTTTTGGACGGCCGTCATCGAGTGTATCCGTACTGAACAATAGATCCGCTATCTGGTTCTTCTTCGTATCATCAGTCCATTGCCCAATAAATTTGCCAGACCAGCAATCCGACGCTCCAAAACTGTGGATCGTCTGTTTAACAGTCCCCGGGTCAATCACTAACTGAAAATCTGTACTGATATCAGTTGTTGGTTTCTCGGATACGGCGGGCTTGCTACAAGCCATCGTGAGCCATATAAAATGGACAAGTAAGTTGTTTATCATCATTGTTAATTTCCTGTTTTTACTAAACGGAACCTTTGCAGTACCAAATCATAAGATGCTTTATAGGTGCCGGCAGGGGAAGTCGAAAAACCCCAATTGGCACCGCCGCCGCTAGGTCCCACCGGCCCCACAATCGTCACCAGATCTCCATAATGGTCGGTCATCGCATTCCGTGCGGTGGCCAGACGAAACCATCCCCTTCCCCAAATATCTCCACCCAAAGCAGCGGAAGGCGCATTCAAGCTCATGTTTGAAGAACCACCATTGGTCGTAAACGTACCTGTAAACAGGTATTTATTTGTCACATCACGCATAAGTTTGGGTGAGGTTGGCTTTTCAGTCCAATCTGCTGTTCCGACAACAGTCGTCCCCGTGACTGCCATATAATCCCAAGGATTCGCATCGGACCATCCTGGATATTTGACAGCGTCATTCATATTAATATTGGGAGTATAGGGGATGGCTTGGATACTTCTTTCGGTCAGATCCACCGTTATCCTGTAATAACCACTTGTCGAGACCGGTAACTTAAAAGATGCAGCAGAGAGGTCTGCCGTTAGTTGGCCCGGATTGGCGGCACTCATGGCGACGACATTAGCACCATCCAAGCTATAGTTCACTTGGGCCTGATTGTTACCACCAAACGGCTTTGCATTGTTCAAGAACGCGATAAATCGGATGTTATCGGAGCTCTTATTAGGATAATAAAAATTCAGTGCAAAAGTATTTGTACCTTGTCTTTCCATTGATAACAAGGTGCCTATACCTCTGCTTCCGCCCATATGGTCATAACCTTGATTGATGACTTCTTCGGCTGTCTCGGCATCTGAAAGATAGAGGCGATCGGGAAAACCGATGGATATATCGCCTCCCATAGTCTTCCTATTACCACTTTCATCCACCGATCGTACGATATATTGGTATCGCCCAGCCTTTTCGCTTGGAAGCACGAAGGTATTTGCATAACGATAGCTGGTTTTTTCTTCATCGTTAGCAGGCTCGATCACCTCTTCTTGCATAAACGACTGTCCATCAGACGTTTCACCCCATACTCTTACTTCAATCGATGTAATAGCTTCATCTTCGATCATCGCTTCGATGTCCATATTAATTGGTTCACGCGAAAATCCGAGGTATTGTGTTACAGTGGGCTTTATAATTTGAATTTCTGGCGGTAAAAGATCTGGATCGTATCCCGCGATCTGATTTTCAGCGGACAGATCTTCCACGTCTACGCGGCTTTTGATAATCCCACCTTTCGTATTCGTAATCGTGAATTCAAGAACATGTTGTGTTTTATTTACATCCTTGGCAACCGAGAAAGTATCAATTATCGTATAGGAGGTTTTATGATCTACGGTTAGCGCCGAATCAATTTTCCATTCGCCATTTTTTATCTGCACTCGGGTAATACCTTCTGTGTCTTCCAGTTCGGCATGTATGGCCAGTTTATATTCCGGACCGATCCACAATAATTTTACAGATGCATTTTCTAACTGCGGGAGCGCCGGCGATTCCATATCGGGGAATATAAGCGTCTTGCTGCAGGAAAATAAATAAAATACAAGGGCCGTGATGCCCAATAATTTCAGGGAAAAGCTTTTCATACTATTTTCTATTAGTGTACGTTTCTTTTTTACCAACCCACATTTTGTGTTAATGCCCCCTCACTTTTCAATACTTCCACTTCGGGGATGGGGTATAAATACATTTTCTCTTCAAACACGCGGTTTTCGGCCTTAATTACTAAATAGTTAAGGCTCCCGTCTGAATCTTTCGTAATCTGCATAGCCATAATGGGCATATTCTCCGTTTCTTCAGCAATCTTCCACCTCCGGACGTCAAAGAATCGATGTTCTTCAAAGGCCAGTTCCACTCTTCTTTCATTTCGAATACGTTCCCGCATTTCTTGCTGAGAAAGTCCCGGCGGAAGGACTGGCATTTCTACGCCTGTACGCCGGCGAACGCGATCTACAGCTGCTTTCGCTGACATAGAATATCCGTTAGTCGCTTCCGGCCCATAGGCTTCGTTCATCGCTTCGGCATAATTGAGCAGTACTTCAGCATATCGGAATAACAGCCAGGTATGTACGCTCGATTCGTTTCTAGCTAAATCGAGGTTCTCATCAACAAATTTCCGAAGATAATACCCTGTAGTGGTTGCTTTACGCTTGCCAAGCCCGTCTAAACCTCCTACCCATGCTTCGACCGCACGTTCTTTAAACAGGGTGCCATTCGTCAAAATCGAAAATCCTAAGCGAGGATCTCGTCCCTGATAAGGATTTTGTGAATCATATCCAGATCCCGGCTCCGTAATGGGCACTCCTGTAGCTTTCATCTCATAAGCATCCACTAAGTTCTGTGAAGGGGAAGTGCTACCTTGCCCGCCTTGCGTATATCCTATCGGATAATTCATTTTTTCAAAATCATTCCGGTTCCAGCCTTGTTGGGCAAATATGACTTCCGTATTTCCATCGGCTCCGTTACCCAACCTAAAAAGCGCACTGTAATTGCTATGTAAACCATATCGGTTCGTTGCAATAATATCATGTGCTGCCTCGGCTGCATGCTCCCATTTTTCGATATCGTTGGATGGATTGTGAAGAGGACTAGCAGCATACAACAGTAAACGTGCTTTTAAAGCTAAAGCAGCTCCTTTAGTAACACGCCCACGCCATTTATCGGAATCAAAACCTATCCAAGTTTCTTTCAGATGGGGCAACAGCGAATCACATTCATTTTTTATGAATTCTACACATGCATCAAAAGATTGTCGGCTTAGACTATTCAATTCTTCGACGCTGTATTTGGTGGTTTCCATGATCGGTACACCGCCATAACGCTTGATAAGTTCAAAATGATAATAAGCTCGTAAAAATCGTACCTCTGCCCGAAGCCAAGCAATATCCCTTATATCGTATTCATATTTACTCCTATTATTTGCATCTATCGTGTCTCTAAAGACAATTTCTTTGTAGTTTACCGAGTTTTCCAGAAAAAGGTTTGCCCGGCGAATACCCTGATAAAAATGCTGCCAAGCCGTCTCCGGATTTTCAATAGCCGTCCATGTACCTAAATTAAATTTCTGGATCGATGAATTAATGTCTGCATGATCGGCTTCATCACAAGCGGAGGCAAGCATGGCATTATCGATGCGATGGAAACCAAATTGTCCGAAAAGAAAGGCATAGACACCGTAGCCTGCCTCACTCATACGTTGGTAATTTACAAATACTTCATCCTCTTTATAATTCGTTTCAATTTCTCTATCCAGATAATGGCTACAACCGATAAAAGTGGATAAAATTACCGCTATCGCTACGGTCAAACTAATGTATTTCATGTAAGAACTGTTCATAATCTAATCCATTAAAAATTAACACTTAGCCCCGCTGTATAGGTCTTAATAACCGGATATCCTACGTTCAAGGTTTCTGGGTCAACATCGACATCTAAAGTGGACCAGCTGAGTAAATTCAACCCACTTACATAAACCTTTACCCCTTCTACCCCTATTTTTCGGGTCAGACTTGCAGGAATGGTGTATCCAAGTTCTACATTTCGGAGACGCAACACATTCCCGTTTCGAACCCAGAAAGTGGACGACCGATAATTGTTGGCATTTGGTTCGGTAGTCAGACGCGGGAACGTAGCCGACGCGTGTGTTTCAGGAGTCCAATATCCGTTCATTGCCCAATCTGAAATATTGGCGTCGTTTGCGAATGGTTGAAACATATATCCGCTTAAATATACACTCCGATTGGTCATACCCTGCAAAAAGACACTGACATTGAAGCCCTTGTAAGAAGCGCCCGCATTTAGGGCAAAGCTGATCTCAGGATAGCTATGACGTCCTATCGCAATTTCATCGTTTACGTCAATAATTCCGTCGCCATTCTGATCTTTGTATTTCAAATCACCCGGGCGAACATCAGAAAAAGTGTGCAAGGGACTGGAAAAAATGTCGCTTTCATCTTTAAAGAAACCAACCGCTTCCAGACCAAAGTATTGGCTGACCGCACGTCCCTCTCGGTAACTGTAAGCTTCTTTTTTTGGTGTTTCATAGCTTTCTTTAATTTGATTTCGGGCGAAAGAAAACCATCCGCCCACAATATAGTCGAGGTTACCGATTTGACTAGTATAGTTTGCTTCTATTTCTGTTCCGTAATTGACCACCCGTCCTCGGTTTTCCATTTTTCCCGCTGAAAAACCGGATAAAGCCGAAGTTACGTTGCCCATATTGACTAGAATATCGGATCTGTTTTCATGAAAAACATCTACATGCAGACTCAGTGTATTCTTAAACACCTGCATATCAGCCCCCAAATTATAAATCCGTGCTTTCTCCCAGGTTATATCTGGATTGGCCATTCCTAGCTGTGTTAATCCATTGTACCAGGTCTGACCCGATCCGAAGTAATATCCCTGACTGCTTTGTACCCCCCAATACTGATTATAATTAAACCGAGAGGCTCCTTTATCATTGCCAACAATTCCTGCCGAAGCCCGAATTTTTAAATAGTCCACCAACGCGTCCCGATTCCAAAATTCCTCTTTATGCACCAGCCATCCGGCGGAAAGGGCAGGAAAAAAACCGAAGCGATGACCAGGGGGGTAGTTTTCAAGACCGTAATAAGAGAAAGCAGCTTCGACATAATACTTCTGTTGAAAGTTATAGTTAAATCGGCCTAACAACGCCTGCATGGCAAAGGGAGATTGATTACCCAACACAGTGTATTGATCCTGTTGATACATCAGCATTCCACTGAATTGATTTTCACCAAAGGTTTGCAGGTAGTTAAAGCCCGCCTGAAATAACAAGCGGCTATTTTCATAATCATTACCCGTCTGTACAGTTAAGTCAGTATCCAGTCCACGCTGAATAAAATACACCGAATCCATACCCGAAGCAGATTGGGTGTATATCGGTTCAAAATAAGCATAGTTACGTGTTTTATCATAGCGATTCTGAAACAGGTTATCGAACAGCGCAGCACCAAATACATCGAGACCTTTCGTAATAAAATCCAGCTTTTGGGTCAACTTAAAATTGGCTTGCACGTTCCTGTCGTGCCGAGATTGATACCCTCGTTCCAGCACATCGCCTACAGGATTATTTGGAAAATTCGCACTTCCGGTCACCATGCCTTCGGGCGTTCTGACAGGATAAAGATTAGGGGCGTAGGTGGCCATGTTTTTCCATAAATTTTCCGTGGAAACTGGTGGAAATTTACGATCCTGTATATTACCTCCTAGGCCGACCTGAGCCGTCAAATTACGGGTAACATTCAGATCGACATTGGCACGGAAATTCATAGCCTGGAAACCTATATTGGCATTCCGTTCCTGATCAGTGTTCGCATATAGCCCTTGATTATCCATATACCCCAGCATCACGAAATATTTAGCAGTTTCACTACCACCGTTAAATGTTACCGAATAATCCTGAATAGGTGCACTTTTTTGAAGGATCTCTTCGTACCAATTGACATCGGGATACAGATAGGGATCTGTGCCGTTCTGATAGCCCTCCAATTGAGTTTGACTATATAATTTTGGAAAGCCATCGTTCACGAGCGCTTCGTTATAAAGCCGTGCATAATCATAGGAGCCGGCGAATTTCGGCAGTTGTGTCGCACGTTGAGAACCGTAACGTGCATTGAAGGAAATATTTACTTTATCACTAATCTTACCTCGTTTTGTTGTGACCAGCAATACGCCATTGGCACCTCTCATGCCGTATAGTGCTAGGGCTGCTGCATCTTTCAATGCCGATACACTCTCGATTTCATCAGGCGATATATGGGCGAGGCTGTTGATTTGTAAGCCATCTAAAAGGATCAAATGTCCGTTATTGCCCGTGGTATGTCTGCCACGAATCATAAAACTCGGATCATCGAATCCAGGGGCGGCCCCATTCTGCATCACCGTTACTCCGGGTAGTTTTCCGATCAGCGCATTGGAAAGTGTAGCCGTATGCGTCTTGCGTAATTCAAATCCGCTAACGTGCGAGATAGAAGCCGTTACCGCATCGGAACGTTGGATACCATATGCTACATTAACGAGAGAATCCGTGTCGGGTTCCTTGTCCTGCGCAAGTAAAAACAGTGGGAGCGAACAGAACCCTACCAATAGGATTTTAAAACCTAGGTTATATCTTTTGAATGGAAATATCATAATTTATTTATCTTTATCATAAAACAAAGCTTATACTTACCAGCCCGGATTTTGAACAATGTACCCTAGATCGATTTCACTGACTCGAAAAGGATATAGATACATTTTATCATCCCAAATCCGGTCTTCAAACTTTTCTAGTTTGTAGGTTGGTTCGGATCCGCCATACAACTTAAGGCTGTACATTCCGCCTTTCATTACGCCATCCGTTCCGGCGATCTTCCAACGGCGTACATCGAAATACCGATGCTGTTCAAAAGCCAATTCGACGGCTCTTTCCCGCCGGATTTTCTCCCGTATATCAGCTTGGTTAGTATAGGTA
>Ga0079224_100014242_pt1 | contig 11105 bp, 12 predicted proteins | sample Stecom2015_FD_80414 | JGI IMG/M metagenome (GOLD analysis project Ga0079224, IMG submission 80414) | Agricultural soil microbial communities from Utah to study Nitrogen management - Steer compost 2015 | ecosystem: Environmental > Terrestrial > Soil > Agricultural land | place: USA: Utah...
GATGAGCTTGGTCTTCGGGGTGATCTTCGAGCGCAGCTCGTCGATGTCGTAGCGCCAGCCGAGCTCCTCGTGCAGCGGGCAGACCACCGGGGTGGCGCGGGCCAGGAGCACCAGCGCGAGGAACGGCGGCCAGGTCGGATCGTTGATGATGACCTCGTCGCCCGGCTCGAGCAGGCACTGGGTGAGGAGGTAGAGGCCGTGCAGGCCGCCGTTGGTGACCAGGATGTCGTCGGCGCCGCGCACCGGCACCTTGTGCCGGGTCTGGATCCGCTGGGCGCACAGCTCGCGCAGCCGCGGCGCCCCGGCGGTGATCATGTAGTGGGTGTGGTTGTCCTCGATCGCCTGGACGATGCCCTGCTTGAAGGTGTCGGGCGCGTCGAAGCTCACGTCCCCCTGATCGAGCCGGTACGGATCCTTGACCGAGAACATCAGCTCGCGGACGCGGATGATTCCGGACAGCGGGACCTTGTCGATGAATTCCCCCATCCGAAAACTGTCGCACGGGACCGCGCGGCGCCGCAACGCGGGCGGGGGGGCGCGGCGGCCGAAAAGCCGCGAGGGCGGGCCGGAGCCCGCCCTCGCCTGTCACCGACGGAGATCGCCGGCGGCTCAGTTGACGATCAGGATGACGCGGCGGTTGCGCCCGCTCGTGCCCGGCTCGTACTCGGGCCGCTCCGAGCCGTACGCCTGCACGGTGATGCGCGACTCGTCGACGCCCTGCTCGACCAGGAAGTCCTTGACCGCCTGGGCGCGCATCTCGCTGAGGGCCTGGTTGGCGACCGGATCGCCGACCGTGTTGGCGTGCCCCTCGATGGTGACGGTCTTGTCCGGGTTCTGGTTCAGCCAGCGGGCGCTGGCGCGCAGCTTGGAGCGGGTGTTGCCGGACAGCCGCGCCGAGGCGTTGGCGAAGAACACCCGGTCGCTGAAGCGCGCCGGGCGCTCGCGGCGGACCGGCTCGTCCGCCGTGTCGGCGTCGCCCTGATCCCCGGTGTCGCGGCCGAGGTCCGCTGGGTTCGACGCGGGCTCCTCCGGCTGCTCCTCCGGCTCCTCCGGCGGCGGGGCCGGCTCCGGCTGCGGCTCCGCCTGGGCGGTCTCGCTGCCGCCGGCGCCGACCGCCGCGCCGCGGTCGCCGGTGCCGTCACCGCCGACGCGCTTGGGATCGCGCTCGTCCGGGTTCTCCGGGCCGGTCTTGATCGGCGTGCGCCCCTGCGACCCTGCGATCGGGGTGCGCGTCTTCTGCACCTTGGGTGCCTTGACCGTGAGCTTGACGCCGCACGGCTCGGCCGACCTGGGGCTCACCCAGAACAGGGCCAGCGCAGCCGCTGCGGAGATGACGAGGCGGACCATGATCTTCTCCCCGAAAAGTCTGAGGGCCAGTGTACGCCCGGCGCCCAGACGGGGCAAGGAAGCGCCCTGCGGCGTCCGGTCGCCCCGGCGCGCGCCGGCGGGCCGGCGGGCCGGCGCGCCGGCCCCACCGCGCGGCCCGACGTCGCCGCGGCCGGCGCGCGCGCTGTGCCGCGATCTCGCCGGTGCACCTACACCGGCCGAACGGTTTCGACGATCTGGTACCGTAGGGTGCCAGCGATGGGGAGCGCAGAGAACCAGACGATCTTCCGGGTCTCCGAGCAGCCGGACGCGCTGTCGATCACGGTGGCGGGCGCCATCACCGAGGAGTCGAAGCTGGAGCCGCCGGACCCGCGCGGCCGGCGCGTCGTCATCGACGCCCAGGCGGTCGAGCGCATCAACTCGATGGGCGTGCGCGCCTGGATGGGGATGATGGAGCGCCTGTGCAGCCGCTCGCCCGACGTGGTGGTGCAGCGGCTACCGCCGGTCCTGGTGACCCAGGCGAGCATGATCTCCAACTTCCTCGGGCGCGCGCGGATCGAGTCGTTCTTGTCGCCGTGGTTCTGCCCGGCGTGCGACAACACCCACGAGCAGCTCCACGGCTTCGCCGACGCGCTGCCGCAGGTGCTGGCCTGCCCCCGCTGCCAGGGCGCGATGGAGCTCGACTGGGACCCGGAGCAGTACCTGGCGTTCCGCCAGTAGCGGCGCGCCAGGCGACCGGCCGTCGGGTCGATGTCACAGGCGAGCGGGCGCGAGCCGGCGCAGCCGGGCGCCGAGCTGGCGCCAGGTGCCGAGCGGATCGCGCGCCAGCCGGCGCACGCGCTCGAGGATGCTCTCGACCGGCGGCGCGGCGGCCGCGGCGCGCGCCGCCACCCGGGAGGCGCACCACTCGGCGATGGCGCGCATCACCATCTGCTCGATGGTGACCGACTCGCCGGCGCGCGCCAGCTCCTCGCGGGCCAGCTCGAGCTCGCGGCGCTCGTCGTCGCCGAGCCGGATGACGACCTCGCGCAGGAGGTCGCGCGCGCGCTCGGCGGTGACCAGGCCGGTCTTCTTGCGGCTCCGCTTCTTCCTGGCCGGCGCGGCGGCGGCGGGGTCTTTCGCGGCGGCGGCGGCGGGCGCCTTGACGAAGTCGTTGGGCAGCTTGGCCATGGGATCCTCCATCTTCTCTGTCAGGCGGCCGCCTGGGCCGGTTGAGCGGTGCACGCGAGGCCGAGCCGGCCGGAGATCTCGTCGGCCAGCGCGAGGTAGTCGTGAGAGCCGCGGCCGCGCTGCCGCTCGCCCTTCTCCATGGCGAAGATGTCCCGATGCCACGCCGGGCACACGATGAAGCCGCTGTTGGCGCGGATGCGGGTGTCGAGCAGGAGATCGCCGTAGGCGGCGCGCACCTGCTCGCGCGACTGCTCGGTGACCGCGAGCCGCCGGTCGTAGGCGACCTGCACGCAGCCGAGCAGGACCGGGCTGCCGATCTCGGCGGCGACGATCTCGGCGACCGCCTCGCCGGTGGTCTCGAGCCCCTCGAGCGCCTTGGGATCCGGCGTGAACGGCATGAGGACGTGGCTGGCCGCCACCAGCGCGTTGAGGGTGGCGAGCTGCAGCTCCGGCGCGGTGTCGATGAGGACGACGTCGAAGCCGTCCAGGTCGCGCATCGCGCGGCGCAGGATGGTCTCGCGCCCGGTGCGGCCGGCCACCGAGAACTGCGCCTGGGTCAGGTCGCTCGCGGCCGGGGCGATGTGCACGCCCTCGCGGGTGGAGGGCTGGATGATGTCGCGCAGCCGCGCCTCGCCGAGCACGAGCTGGGTGGTGGTGAGCGTGTCGTCCGTCATGCCCTCGAGGAGCATGGCGGTGGTGCTGGCCTGCGAGTCCATGTCCACGACCAGGACCCGCTGGCCGCGTAGGCCGAGCGCGGCGGCCAGGTGCGTCGTCACCGACGACTTCCCGACACCGCCCTTTCGGTTCGCGACTGCGATGGTGGGCTGCGCGTGATGCTGCATGAAAATGCACTCGCATGACGCACAGCGTTGGGCAACTTTTTGCCCTCGGCGCCGGCGGCCGGCGCCGCCGCTCAGCGGCTGAACGGCTGCTCGATCTGCGCCTCGGCGGCGACCTGCTCGGCGCGCTCGCTCCAGCCGCCGCTCACCGCGTGGGTGCCCTCCTCGCCGCCGTGATCGCCGATGATCCACACCTGGTCGGGCGCCAGCCCGGCGCTCAGGTAGGCGAAGATGTCGGTGCCGGCGTCGCCGTAGGCGACGTCGACGGCGGCGCCGGCCTCGGCCAGCTCGACGAGCGCGTCGCGCTTGAAGGCGCCGACCCCGCCGTCGGTCGGCAGGAGATCGCCGGCGCGGGTGGCGTAGCGGACGATGCCGTGGGCGAAGCCCTGCTCGTCGAGCCAGGCGCGGGTGGTGGCGGTGAGGAAGCCCGGCCGCGCCGCCAGGTAGACCGGCAGGTGGCCGCGCGCCTCGTGGGCGAGGGTGAGGGTGGTGGCATCCGGGTAGAGCGCCGGCTGGTAGTCGCCGAGGAGGATGTCGGCGAACAGCTCGGTGTTCGAGGTGGTCAGCGTGCCGTCGATGTCGAACACCGCCAGCCGGGTCCCGGCCGGCAGGCTCCAGATGTAGGCCGACGCCGTGGTCCCGTCGGCGAGCACCTCGAAGACGACGTGATAGACGCCGACCGGCAGCTTGTCGTCGAGCGCGAAGGTGACGCGGCCGTCGACGTCGGTCCGCGCCTCGCCGAGGTCGAGCCAGCCGTCGCAGGTGTCGACCGAGGCGCGCACCGCCTCGTCCACGATGTCGATCGCCAGGTAGCCGTAGATGAAGGTGGCGGTCACCGACGGCGCCGCGTCCGGCGAGGTGACGACGTCCTGGGCGTGGTGGGTCGGGCCGCCGGACAGCGCGACCAGCTCGTTCTCGTAGAAGTCGAAGCCGGTCGGCTCGCCCGGCACGTACGGCAGCGCCGTGCAGCTCTGGAACGCGACCGGATCCGGGTCGCCGGGACCGCCGCCGCCCGGCCCGGGATCCTCGCCGCCCGGACCTCCGCCGCCGCTTCCGTCGTCCGGCGCGATGCCGGGATCGGCGCCGGGCGCGCCGCCGCTGTCGAACGCGCAGCCGGCGAGGGCCAGGGAGATCGGCAACTGCAGTAGCCACGAGCGTCGCATGCCCACGGCAGGTTGCACCTGCGATGCCAGCGCGGCGGGGCCCGCGAACGCGGCGACTTCGGAGGCCGGGCGTTGCGGTCAGCTGACCCGCGGGCGACAGGAGTCTCCACCGCGACGGCGGCGCGATGAGCCGCTCTGGCTCTCGCGGCGCTCCGGGCGGTGCCCTGGTGGAGCCCTAGCGCGCGGCGGCGGCGCGCGCGAGGCGCGGCCGGTCGGCGGCGCGCTGGCGGAGGACCTCGGGAGTCGGGACGAGGAGGCGCTCCATCTCGCGCGGCTCGAACTTGGTGAGGCCGCCGGCGTACGTGCGGCCGTCTGCGACCGAGGCGGTCGCGCGCAGGTGCTCGGCGAGGAGGTCGAGGCACGCGGCGGGCAGCACCTCGCGCGGGTAGAGGCCGTGGGCGATGTTGAGGTGGCGCGCGGCGGCGGCGTTGCGCACGAAGGCGGGCGGGCGGCGCGCCATGTAGGTGGCGAGGATCGGGGCCGGCGCGCGCAGCCGCACCGCCCACCAGGGGGAGCGGTGGCGCGCGACGTAGCGGTCGTGGGCGCCGCGCGATCGCGCCCAGCGGAGGAAGCGATCCACCAGGCGGCGGTCGCCGGGATCGAGCGCGCCGAGATCGGCGGGGAGGGCGACGACGCGCCGCAGATCGCCGAGCGAGGTGAGCGCCGGGCCGGCGGCGAGCAGCTCGCGCGCCCGGGTCACCGCCGGGACGAGCAGGTGAGGCGGCAGCGCGGGCGCGCCCGGCGAGGCGATCCACACGTCGTTGGCGCCGGTGACCTGGCCGCGGTGCACCGCGCAGAGCTCGCCGAGCTCGACGAGGTCGGCGGCGGCGCGGCGGCGCGGGCGGGTGAGCGGCGTCCAGCGGGCGGCGTCGCGCAGGCATCGGAGCGGCACGGCGCGGCCGCCGGTCAGGTCGTCGAGCGCGCTCGCCGCGTCGACCCGGCGCAGGCGCGCCGCGGCCGGCCGCGCGCCGACCCGGAAGGCGGCGACCGCGGCGGTCGCCAGCGCGTCGTCGAACACGCGCGCGCGCGGCTCGACGAGGTCGATCCGCTCGAGGCCGAGCGGGCCGGCGAGCAGCTCGCGGACGAGCCGGCCGTAGTTGACGTCGAGCCACTCGGCGGCGGTCACGAAGACGCCGAGGTCGCCGGGGCGCGCGTGCTCGAGCGCGGCCAAGAAGAAGTGGACGTGCAGCCCGGCGAGCCGGCTCGCCGCCAGCCCGCGGCGGTGCGCGGTGGCCTGCAACCACGCCTTCCAGCCGGCGTCGATGAGGTGGTGGCGGACGTAGGGCGGGTTGCCGATGAAGAGCGTGGCGCCGCGGGCCGGCGGGATGTCGGCGTCGCGGAAGTCCGCCAGCCTGACCTCGGCGCGGCGGGCCAGCCCGGCGGCGGCGAGGGCGGCGCGGCACATGAGCGCGGCGAGCGGATCCAGCTCGACGCCGAGGAGGCGCGCGCGGGGGAAGCCGCGCCCGGCGGCGAGGAGGAAGCGGCCGGAGCCGCAGCCGGGATCGATCACGCGCGCGGGATCGCCGGCGCGCTGCGCCCAGCGGATCATCGCGCCGACGATCCGCGGCGGCGTGTAGGTCGCGCCGCGCGCGCGCCGCTCGGCCGGCGATCGCAGCGCGCAGAACGCATCGCCCAGAGGATCGCCGCCGGCGCGGATGGCGTCGCGGCAGGCGGCGACCAGCGGGCGCGGCGGCGCGGCGGCGGCGCGGACCAGCGCGTCCTCGGCGGGCGACCACCCCGCCACCTCGCCCGCCCCGAGCGCGGCGCAGAGCGCGGCCAGCTCCGCCTCCGATCGAGCGACCGGCTGCGCGTCCGTCGCCATCGCGATACGGAGCCTACGGCGCGCGCCTGACACCGCGGGCGGAGGCGGCGGAGGCGGCAGGCGATCCTCCAGCGCCCGGTGCAGGCGCCAGGCCAGGTCGGGAGACACGACGGCCTGCTCCTCGCCATCGCCGCCGCCCGCGGCGCGACCGTGGCGCTGCCGTGAGCGCGCCGTCAGCGCGGCGCCGCCTGGTACTGCGGCAGGAGCTCGGCCTGGCGCTCGTCGCCGGGCGCGGCTCGCCCGGCGAGGGCGGCCTCCAGCCCCTCGAGGCAGATGTGCCAGCCGGTGGCGTTGCGCGGCGCCTGCGCCTCGTCGCGATCGAAGATGTGGGTGAAGACCAGCCGGCAGCCCTCCCCGTCCGGCTCCAGCTCGACGCGAATCGGCTCGCCGTCCCATTCGAAGGCAAGCACCCGCGGCGGATCGACCTCGCGGATCACGCCGCCGGTCACCAGCGGCGGCAGATCTTCCATGCCGGCCGCGCGCGCCTGCTCGAGCTGGGGCGCCTCGAACTCGAAGCGCAGCGCCGCGCCGACCGCGAGCGCCTCGTAGCTGACCCGCGCCGGGAACCAGCGGGCGAGCCCGTCCGGGTCGGTGACCATCTGCCAGACGCGCTCGATCGGGTGAGCGAGCCGTCGCTCGAAGCGCAGCCGGTAGCGGCCGTCCACCTGGTCGAGCACTCCCTGTCCTTCGATCATCGCCTGTTCCTTCCTCGCCGGGCCTGGCGGTCGAGCGCGTCCTCGAGGCGATCCAGGCTGGCGGCCCAGAGGCGGCGGTACGGCGCCAGCCAGGCGTCGATCTCGCGCAGCGGCGCCGGGCTCACCTGGTAGATGCGGCGGCGGCCGTCCCCGCGCGACGTCACCAGCCCGGCCTGGCGCAAGACGCGCAGGTGCTTGGACGTGCCCGGCTGACTCAGCCCCGTGCGGGCCACCAGCTCCCCCACCGCCCGCGGCCGCTCGAGGAGCAGATCCATGATCCGCCGCCGCCGCGGCTCGGCCAGCACCTCGAACACCGCAGCAGCCGTCGTCACGCCACGACATATAGCCGATTGGACATATAACCCGCAAGGGATTTTTTAGTCGACCGCCCCCGCTCGTGTCGCCGGCGCCGCCCCCTCGGCGCGGCCGCCGGCGCCGGCGATCGAACCGCGCCGTCGCCAGCGACTGGCCGATCCGAGACGCGTGGGAGAGCGCGCCGGGGCGCGCCGGCCCTCGCGCGCTGTCGCGGTCACCAGTTCGAGCCGCGGTAGCACTGGTACTCGATGGTCCGGTACAGCGGGTTGCCGTGGCTGTCGGCGCCGCACCGGGTCCACGACCAGGCGGCGACCCAGTTGGCGTACGAGTAGCCGAACGACTGGCAGCGGCGGTTGGCGACGTCGTACCCCTGGTACCAGCTCATGCAGCCGTGGATGGTGAAGAGGGGGCTGTACTCCTGCGTGCGAGGCTCAGCGGAGCCGGCGGCGGCGAGGGCGATGGCGTCGCCGGCGAGCTCGAGCCCGTCGCGCAGCGTCGCGACCAGCGCCGGCGCATCGTCGCGCCCCTCGAGGGCATCCAAGAGCTCCGCCACCGCCGCCCACTCGTCCGTGTCCGCCACGCGCAGGAGCTCGACGCGCGGCGCGTCCTCGGATGCCTCCGCGAGCGGCACCGCGCCGATCCACACCGCTGGCTCGCCCGCGTCGCCGCGCTCGACCCGGAGCAGCGCCCCTTCGGTCTCGCCGCTCACGCGCGCGGTCGCTCCCTGCGCGCCGCGGGCCACCTCGAACGTGAGATGCACCCCCGCCGTGCTGTCGTACGTCCCGGCGAGCTCGGCGTCGCTCGATCGCGTCACGTCGAGCTCGCCGCTCACCTCACCCACCGTGCAGGCGGCGCTGCCGGCCAGCCCGGCGATCAACGCGACGAAGGTGCTCTTGCTGGAAAGCGTCATCGGATTCTCCTCCCTCTGTCCCGGCTGCCGCCCCTCACTTCAACCGCCATGCCGCCGCCTCCCGGCCCGCATCCCCGCGCAACCGCGCGATCCGCAGAGCCCGCGCCGCGCCGCCCGCAACCGCCTCCGCCACACCCGTAGCGGTTTCCGCAACACCGCGCACGGCCGGCCGAGCCAGCGCACCTCCGCGATCTCCGCCAGCGCATCCCCGTCATGTCCGCCAGCGCGGCCGGCCCTGCGCTCGCCGCGGGCGAGTTCATCCTGAAGCCGCTTGACAACGCCAGCGATGCCGGTAAGTTAGGTCCACATCGCGGGATTAACTCAGTGGTAGAGTGTCAGCTTCCCAAGCTGAAGGTCGTGGGTTCGAATCCCATATCCCGCTCGAATGACGCCAGCCGCCTGGCTCTCTGAGCCCGGCGGCTTTCTCGTGCGTCCCCACCGGAGTCCCCACCAGCGAGCCCGCCACGGCCGGCGCCGACCACACTCGCGCACGAGGATCACCGCCGCGAAGATCAGCGCTCCGCCCGATCACGCCCTCTACCCGGCGCGAAGCTCGGCGACCTCTTGAAGCGCTGCCGCACCAATGGCGTGCCGAGGTGGCCGAGGTGTATCTCCTCGCCGACCTGCCGCCGACGATGTGGGCATCGAGCCCGAACCCCGACTGGGTCGGTCTCGCACCATGCAGGCCTGTTCCGCAGCACCCACGACTGGCGCGCCCAGCGCCACGCGATGACCGGTGTCCCCGGAAAGGCGCTAGAAGAGGAAGCCGACGTTGAGGACGACGTCGGGGACGTCCTCGATGCCGGCCGTGAGCTCCATGTTGAAGCGGTCGATGCGCATGCCGAGGCCGAGGTTGAGGCCGGCGCCGGTGTCGTCGCAGTCGGCGGCAGCCGGGCAGTCGTCCACGTTGACGTAGTAGATGCTGAGCCCGAGGATCGGATACAGCCAGACGCTGCCGACCGGGATCAGGTACTTGCCGTTGACGGTGCCGCGGATGGTGAAGAAGTCGACGTCCTCGCCGAAGCCGAGGTCGACTCCCGGCTCGACCGCGAAGAAGCCGGACCCGGCCCACGACAGCGGCGCCTCGTAAAAGAAGCCGACGAACAGAGTATCCGGGTCATCCGTGAGCCCGAGCCTGAGGCCGGGGTTGGCCTCGGCGCGCGGCGCGGCGGCCAGAAGCAGCGCCAGGGACAGGAAAAGACCGGTGACCGCAGGGAGCCATCGCTTTGCCATGCACCGGATCGTACCCATCTCTGGCGCCGCGCATAGCGCTCCGCCCCATCTCTTCGAGACCTGTACCTAGTGTGCAGGTGGGCGCATGTCGGCCAGGTCGCTCAGAACCGCGGCCACCGTGCTGGGCGGCACATCCGCTTCGTGCTGGTAACGCGGGTGATCGATCGCGATGCGCGCCGGCGCACCGCCGCTCAGCGCCTCGAGCTGCTTCCCCTCCAGCGGGAAGCGGACGAACTGCACCGCGCTGACCCGCTCCTCCTCGAGCTGCCGCAGGTCGAACTGCCCGGCGATCCGGTCCTCGCCGATGACCAGCCACACGTGGCGCTCCACCCCGGCCATCTTCTCGAGCTCCTGCGCCCGGGTGGCCGGGTCGGGGAACTCGAAGAAGAGGGTGGCCGACAGCTCGTCCGGCCGCGGCAGGAGCTCGCTGTAGGTCTCGATCTCGTGCGCGATGGCGTCCGGGTCGACGATGCGCTCGGCGCGCAGCATCTCCTGGATCTGGTAGCGCAGCGTCTCGCGGTTCTCGAACACCAGGCTGGCGCTCGGCCCGATCACCACGCGGCGCGCGCCGCGCGCCTCGATCGCGCGGCGCCGGATGTACCCGCGCGACCGCTCGTACGCCTCGAGCCCGAGGATCTCGTCGCGACCGATGCCGGACGACATCACGCCGCCTCCCCGCCGCCCCCGGACTGCTCCTCGAGCGACCTCAGGCCCTTGGAGAAGCGGCCAGCGTGCGACCGCTCGGCGCGGGCGAGCGTCTCGAACCAGTCGGCGATGTCCTCGAACCCCTCCTCGCGCGCGGTGCGCGCCATGCCCGGGTACATGTTGGTGTACTCGTAGGTCTCGCCGGCGATCGCGCTCTTGAGGTTCTCGGCGGTCGACCCGAACGGCAGATCGGTCGCCGGGTCACCGGCCTTGCGCAGGTAGTCGAGGTGGCCGTGGGCGTGGCCGGTCTCTCCCTCGGCGGTGTCGCGGAACAGGCCAGCCAGGTCGGGCAGGCCCTCCACGTCCGCCACCTTGGCGAAGTACAGGTAGCGGCGGTTCGCCATCGACTCGCCGGCGAACGCCTCCTTCAGGCTCTGGTGGGTCTTGCTTCCCTTGAGCTCACGCGACATGGATTCACTCCTCTCGTGCTGGTTGCGAGTTGTTCCTGATGGATAAAGATTCTTCAGTACGGACAAAAAAAGAGAGAGTCAGCCGGCCCGGCGGGCGCAGGCGGCGCACAGGCCGAGCACCTGGACCGACACGCTGCGGGCGTGAAAGCCGGGCAGCCGGCGCGGCGGGCGCAGCGCGTCGAGCTTCGGATCGTAGTGGTCGACCACCTGCTTGCAGGCGGTGCAGATCAGGTGGTGGTGGCGGTCGACGTTGGCGTCGTAGCGCTTGCCCTCCCCCACCACCGAGACCTCCTGCACCAGGCCCAGCTCGCACAGCGTGTCGAGCGCCTTGTAGATGGTGGCGAGCGACAGGGACGGCATCGCGGCGCGCACCCGGGCGTGCAGCATCTCCGCCGACGGGCGGTGCTCCGACTCGAGCAGCCCCCGGTAGCTCGCCATGCCGTGCGGCGTCACGTTCCTCCCGCGCTCGCCGCCGCGGCCGGCGAGCAGGCCGGCAGCACGTTCGCGATCACGCTGC
>Ga0079224_100014243_pt1 | contig 11105 bp, 8 predicted proteins | sample Stecom2015_FD_80414 | JGI IMG/M metagenome (GOLD analysis project Ga0079224, IMG submission 80414) | Agricultural soil microbial communities from Utah to study Nitrogen management - Steer compost 2015 | ecosystem: Environmental > Terrestrial > Soil > Agricultural land | place: USA: Utah...
AGGAAGTCGATGTCCTGGGCGATGGCGTCGGCGTTCTCGCCGTCGCTGCCCCAGACCGTCGGGGAGATGCCGTTCTCCTCGCTCGGGCCGACCACGACCGCGCCCGCGCCGTCACCGAAGATCATGGCGGTGCCGCGATCGGTCGGGTCGAGGCCGACGGTCATCGTCTCGGCGCCGATCACCAGGACGTAGGTGGCCGAACCCGCGCGGATCAGGTCGGCGGCGACGCCGAGACCGTAGCCGAACCCACCGCAGCCGGAGGTGAGGTCGAAGGCGGGGACACCGTTCATGCCGAGGTCGGAGGCGACGGTCGGGGCGCCGTGCGGGGTGAGCTTGAGCCAGCTCGAGGTGCACAGCAGCACCATGTCGATCTTCGACCGGTCGATGCCGGTGTTGTTCAGGGCTCGATCGCCCGCCGCCACCGCGATCGACCGCAGCGTCTCGTCACCGCTGATCCAACGGCGGTTGCGCACACCGGTGCGCTCGTAGATCCACTGGTCGGTCGAGTCGAGGACTTGGCAGACCTCTTCGTTGCTGACGATGCGCCGCGGCCGGTAGGCACCGATACCGAGCATCGCAACATTGTCGCGACCCTTGTTGACTGCAATGCTCACCACTGGCGACTCACACGTCCTTACACCACACAGACAGACAAATCATTGTCCAGGCTAACTCTTGATCAGGCTAACTCAGTGCCAGATCCTCTAGCCCGAGGATCGACCGATATTCCAGCCCCTCGGCCGCGATGACCTCACCGGCGCCGGTCTCACGGTCGACGACGGTGGCCACGCCGACCACCTCGGCGCCCGCCTCACGCAGCGCACGCACCGCCGTCAGGGGCGAATTGCCGGTGGTCGTGGTGTCCTCGACGACCAGCACGCGCTTGCCCGTGACATCGGGCCCCTCGATCAACCGCTGCATGCCGTGGGACTTGGCGGCCTTGCGCACCACGAAGGCGTCGATCGGCCTGCCGGGGGCGTGCATGACCGCGAGCGCCACCGGGTCGGCACCCATGGTGAGCCCGCCGACGGCATCGAAATCCCAGTCGGCGACCAGCTCGCGCAACAGTTTGCCGATCAGCGGCCCCGCCTCGTGGTGCAGCGTGGCCCGGCGCAGATCGACGTAGTAGTCGGCCTCCTTGCCCGAGGACAGCGTCACCCTGCCGTGCACGACGGCGAGTTCGCGTACCAGCGCGGCCAGTTTCTCGAGGTCGGCGCCGGACAGCTCGGGCCGTGCGGCCCGCGCCTGGTCGATCATGTCGTCTCCTTCATCGGGTGCGGCTGCCTGATCGGGTGGGTCTGCGTCCAGGACGCCACCCTCAGGTCCGTCCGCGTGAGTTGAACAAGCCCCGGTTCATTCGGACCTGTAGCCCCCGGGGGATGAGGCCCGCCGCGGTGGTGAGCGCCTTGTACTGCACGCCGGGCACGCTGATCACGCGATCGGCGTCCAGGTCCCGCAACGAGCCGCTGACGACCTGATCGACCGACAGCCACAGCGGATCGGGCAGCGAGGACATCTCGATGCCCGCGCGCTGATGGAACTCCGTGCGCACGAATCCCGGGCACAGCGCCTGGATGCGCACTCCCGTGCCCGCGAGTCCGCCCGCCAGGCCCTCGGAGAAGGATACGACGTAGGACTTGGAGGCCGAGTAGGTCGACCCGCGGCCGGGGATCAGACCGGCCACGCTCGCCACGTTCACGATCGAGCCCTTGCCCGCCTCGATCATCGACGGCAGCGCGGCGTGGGTGAGTCGCAGCACCGAGGTGACGTTGACGTCGAGCTGAGCCTGCAACTGCGCGTAGGGCAGCTCCCAGAACTCGCCGGAATGCGCGAAACCGGCGTTGTTGACCAGGAATTCGACGCCCTCGGCGACCCTGGCGGCGACGCGCTCGCGGTCGGCTTCCTTCGCCAGGTCCGCCGCGAGCACCTCCGAGCGGGTCGCGTAGGCGCGTTCGAGTTCACCGGCCAGCGCCTCGAGGCGGGCGCCGTCGCGGGCGACGAGCACCAGGTCGTAGCCGAGGGAGGCCAGTCTGGTGGCGTAGCCCTGGCCGATACCGGAGGTGGGTCCGGTGACCAGGGCGATGGGTCGGGTGGCGCCCGGCAGGCGTGCGGGGCGCTGGTCGTCGGTCATGACTTCGCCAATCGGATCGGCGGGGCAGAGGGTGCGCCTCGGCGCCGGGGCGTCGCCGAGGCGGGCCGGGGTGCGTCCGTGGTCGATCCAACCACGTCGCCGTCCGGCGGGTTCGGGGCGGCTCCGATCGGGGTCCTCGCGCCCGGGGAACCGGGCCCTTCGGCCCACGACCGCGGGGGCGCGGCTCCCGGCTCACGCGGCGGTACCCACGGCAGGAGCGCTGCGGCCGAGCGCGGGATCACTTCGGCACGGGGCCCTGGTACGGGCGGAAGCCGGGGTGGAACGGGCCACCCGGTCGATCACCCGAGGGGCGGGGGCGGTCGTCCTCGCCGCGCTCGTCCTCGCGCACCCCCTCACGGGGGCGGTCCGCACGGGCCCGGTCGTCGCGGCTGCGGTCGGGGACCACGGCCAGCGAGGGACGGCGCGAGCCCTCGGCATCGCGCGCGCTCCTGGCGGCGGCGATCTCGTCGGGGTCGGGGACGTCGACCTCGCGGGGGCCGCCACGGGCACCGCCGCGGCGCGGCTCGCCACGGTCGTCGTACCCGTCGGCACGGTCGCCGTCCTCGTCGTACTCGTCGCCGAGATCACGGGGATCGCCGCCGAGATCGTCGGCCTCGTCGTCGGATTCGGAGCCCCTGGCCGGCGGGCGCGGGCGGGTGCGCTCGGGCTCGCGGGCCTCGCTGACCGGCGGCAGCACGTGCAGCAGGCCCGACAGCCGCAGCACGGCGTCGATCGCGGTCTCCCAGTCCCTGGCCACGGTGCCCACGTTCAGCATGCCGAGGGTCCAGTTGCCCTCGCTCCACAGCATCTGCACGGTGTCGGGCAGCGTCTCGATGAACGCCACCATCCGCTGGTCCACCGCGTGCCGGGCGATCTCCGGGTTCGTCGCGAACACCACCCGGTCGCCGATGGCGCCGAGCAGCTCGAGATCGGCGTCCTTGGGCGGGGCCGCGGTCTTGAGCCGCATGTCCACGTCGATGTCGGAACCGATCTGGCGGCGCACCGCGACCAGGGTGGCGGCGTCCTCGAGATCGAACAGGACGAACTTCTCACCCTTGCGGATACCGGAGACCACGTCCACGGCCGACAGATAGCCGAGCTTGGCCAGCGCGCCGCGCCGCCAGGTCGACGTGAGCGCCGGTTCCACCGACACGTAGGTGTATCCCTGGGCCTTCGCCCACACCTGGCGCGCGTGACCGGACCGCTGCCGCTGGACCCGATCGAAATAGAGCAGTACGACCGCACCCACGAGCGCGATCGCCGCCAACCCGAACCACATAGCCGTCATCGCGGTCTACCCTAATATCCCGATCACCGTCCACCACCGGGCAACGCGGTGCTGACGATGATTCTCGCCTGAATCGTGCCGTCCGAGCCCTTCTCGCCCTGCACGACCACCATCTCGCCCACCGGCAGATCGGCCGCGCGCAGCGCCGACAGCGAGATCACCTGGGTGGCCGCGTCGGTGCGCACGACGACGTCGCCGCCGGTCATGGTGGCGATGGTCAGGGTGCCGCCGTCGTTGGCGGTGATGGTGCCGACCGTCGCGCCCAGTTCCTCGATACCCAGCTCCGGCAGACCGGGCAGGCCCGAGAGCCCGGGCAGCGGCGCGGTGGTGCTCGGCGCGGCCTGGAACGGCAGCGTGTGCGGGGTGGCGGTGCTGCTGCCGGCGGCGGTGGTGTCGGCCTCGTCGTCCCCGCCGCCGAGCACCAGCCCGGCGGCGACGCCGACCACGCCGATCAGCGCGACCACGCCGAGGCCGAGCGCGATCCACAGGCCGGTGTTGCTCTTGCGCGGCCCCTGCCCCGGCGGCACGTAATGGTCCGGCGGGAGCACGCCGGGCGGCTGTTGTCCCGGCGGGCCCGGCTGATAGGGCATGCCCGGCTGCTGTCCAGGAGCGCCCGCCCAGGCGCCCCGCTGCTGCTCACCCTGCCAGCCACCCGCGGGCTCGTAGGCGCCCCACTGGTGGTCCAGCGGCGGGATCTCGCGCGTGGCTTCCGACGAGGGCGGCGCCGACCACGGGTCGTACTGCTCGGTCGGCGGGTATTCCCCGTACCCGGCTGCCCCCGGCGGGCCCAGGTGTTCGGTCGGGGCGTCGCCCGGCCGCTGCCCCCAGGGATCCTTCGGGTTGGTCATGCCTCTCAGACTAGGGGTGCGCGCGGCGATCCGCCGCAGTTCGCCCACCGCGGCGCCGCGTGCCGCGACCAGCGCAAGCCCCGTGGACGCAGCAGGTCCCCACCGGTTCGGCACCGGTGGGGACCGCTGTGCGCCGCCCGGCCTGCGGCTGCCCGCCGACCGGGATCAGGCCGTCGGCTCGACCCGCTCGGCCTGCTGCCCCACGGGCGTGACGATCAGCTCGCCGCCGTCGTGGCTCACCCCGACGTGAACGGTGTCGCCGTCGGTGACCGTGCCCGCCAGCAGTTCCTTGGCGAGGGTGTCGCCGATGGCCTGCTGGATCAGCCTGCGCAGCGGCCGCGCGCCGTAGACCGGGTCGTAACCGCGCACCGCCAGCCACATCCGCGCCGCGGGCGAGACGTCGAGGGTCAGGCGCCGCTGCGACAGCCGCTTCTGCAGCTGGCCGAGCTGGATCTCCACGATTTCGGCGAGTTCGTCCTCGTCGAGGGCGTGGAACATCACCACGTCGTCGAGGCGGTTGATGAACTCCGGCTTGAAGGCCGCGCGCACCGCGTTCATCACGAACTCCTCGTCACCGCCCGCACCCAGGTTGGAGGTCAGGATGAGGATGGTGTTGCGGAAGTCGACCGTGCGGCCCTGACCGTCGGTCAGCCTGCCCTCGTCGAGCACCTGCAGCAGGATGTCGAACACGTCCGGGTGCGCCTTCTCGATCTCGTCGAACAGCACCACCGTGTACGGCCGCCGCCGCACCGCCTCGGTGAGCTGGCCGCCCTGGTCGTAGCCGACGTAGCCGGGAGGCGCGCCGACCAGGCGAGCCACCGCGTGCTTCTCGCTGTACTCGCTCATGTCGATGCGCACCATCGCGCGCTCGTCGTCGAACAGGAAGTCCGCCAGCGCCTTGGCCAGCTCGGTCTTGCCGACGCCGGTGGGGCCGACGAACATGAACGAGCCGGTCGGCCGGTTCGGATCGGCCACGCCCGCGCGGGCCCGCCGCACCGCGTCCGAGACGGCCTGGACGGCGGCCTTCTGGCCGACCACGCGGCGGCCGAGTTCCTCCTCCATCCGCAGCAGCTTCTGGGTCTCGCCCTGCAGCAGCCTGCCGACGGGGATGCCCGTCCACGACGAGACCACCTCGGCGATGTCGTCGGGACCGACCTCCTCCTTGAGCATCAGCTCGCCGCCCGAGGTCTCGCTCGACGACTTCTCCGCCGCCGCCAGCTCCTTCTCCAGGGCCGGGATGCGCCCGTAGCGCAGCTCGGCGGCCTTGCCGAGATCACCGTCGCGTTCGGCGCGCTCGGACTCCCCGCGCAGCACCTCCAGCTGCTCCTTGAGCACGCGGACCTGGTCGATCGCCTTCTTCTCGTTCTGCCACCTGGTGGTGAGCTGGTTGAGCTTCTCCCGGTCGTCGGCCAGCTCCTGGCGCAGCTTGGCCAGCCGGATCTTGGAGGCCTCGTCGGTCTCCTTCTCCAGCGCGACCTCCTCGATCTCCAGCCTGCGCACCGCGCGCTCGACCTCGTCGATCTCCACCGGACGCGAGTCGATCTCCATGCGCAGCCGCGAGGCCGACTCGTCGACCAGGTCGATCGCCTTGTCCGGCAGGAAGCGCGAGGTGATGTAGCGATCGGACAGCGCCGCCGCGGCGACCAGCGCCGAGTCGGTGATCCGCACGCCGTGGTGCACCTCGTAGCGCTCCTTGATGCCGCGCAGGATGCCGACGGTGTCCTCCACCGACGGCTCGCCGACCAGCACCTGCTGGAAGCGCCGCTCCAGGGCGGCGTCCTTCTCGATGTGCTTGCGGTACTCCTCCAGCGTGGTCGCGCCGACCAGCCGCAACTCGCCGCGGGCCAGCATGGGCTTGATCATGTTGCCCGCGTCCATGGCCGACTCGCCGGTCGCGCCCGCGCCCACGATGGTGTGCAGCTCGTCGATGAAGGTGATGATCTCGCCCGCGCTGTTCTTGATGTCCTCGAGCACGGCCTTGAGCCGCTCCTCGAATTCACCGCGATACTTCGCACCGGCGACCATCGCGCCGAGGTCGAGCGAGATGACTTTCTTGCCTCGCAGCGATTCCGGCACGTCACCCGCCACGATGCGCTGGGCCAGGCCCTCCACGATCGCGGTCTTGCCGACGCCCGGCTCGCCGATGAGCACCGGGTTGTTCTTGGTGCGGCGCGAGAGCACCTGCACCACCCGGCGGATCTCGGTGTCACGGCCGATCACCGGGTCGAGTTTGCCGGTGCGGGCGGCCTCGGTGAGGTCGGTCGAGTACTTCTCCAGCGCCTGATAGGTGGCCTCCGGGTCCGGCGTGGTCACCCGCGCGCTGCCGCGCACCTTGGTGAACGCCTCGCGCAGCGCGTCGGCGGTGGCGCCGTGGCCGACCAGCAGCTTGGCGACATCGGAATCGCCCGAGGCGAGGCCGACCAGCACGTGCTCGGTCGAGACGTACTCGTCGCCGAGCTCGGTCGCCAGGCGCTGGGCTGCGGTGATCGCGGCCAGCGCCTCGCGGCCGAGTTGGGGCTGGGTGGTCGCGCCGGTGGCGCGCGGCAACCTGTCGACCAGTTCCTGCGCCTCGCGCCGCACCGTCGCGGGCGGCACGCCCACGGCTTCGAGCAGCGGAGCGGCGATGCCGTCGGTTTGGTCGAGCAACGCCACCAGCAAGTGCGCCGGACGGATCTCCGGGTTCCCCGCGGCCGAGGCGGCCTGCAGGGCAGCGGTCAGGGCCGCCTGGGTCTTAGTGGTGGGATTGAACGAGTCCACCTCATCACCTCTCGGGGTTGTGCGGTCTGTGTTGCCTGGTTCAACGTATACAAAGTTGAGTCTGTTCCGCTCAAGTCCATGAATTTCGGTGGTTACCTCCAGTGACTTACCCCACATGCGCGAGCTCATCGCGGCGCGCCACGTCCGATCGCGGGCGGTGTCGGCCGCGCGCCGCCGCGGCGCGGACGATTTCCATTCGGCCGACCGGGACGTGCCGACGAATTTCCGGGACCGACGGATGTCCGTCGCGACCGGGCGCGGTGTGGCATCATCCGCGCGCACCGGGCGCCGCCGGCGCCCGAGCCGAAACGCGATGAGTCGCTGATACGCGGCGACCTGCTGATACGCGATGACCTGCTGATACGCGGTGACCTGCTGATATAGGCCCCGGCTACGACCAGGATCGGGCCGGGCGGCGATCGGGCCGGGTGGAGTTGACGACACCCCACCCGACCAGGCGATTTTTCAGGGATACTGGGAGCCGTTGGACCGCCGGATCACGGCGGTCCCTGCGCTCGAAAGGCATGCGCAGAGGACGGGAAGAAAGGAAGCCCCTGTCGTGGATGCGCGTTCGGCAGCGCTGGTCCGCGCCAATCTCCGTGCAGTGATTCAGTCACCGAACGGGCCCGAGCGGTTGATCAGTGCGTTCTATGGTCACCTGTTCGCGGCCGCCCCAGGGCTCCGCGATCTCTTTCCGCCCGCCATGGATATGCAGGCCAAACGGCTGACCACGGCGATCGCATTCGTCCTCGACCATCTGGAGGACTGGGACCGAGCGCAGAACTTCCTCGAGCAACTGGCACGCGACCACCGCAAATACGGAGTGACCGCCGATCACTACGACCTGGCCGGGGCGGCGCTGCTCGACGCATTCCGCACCTACAACGGGCCCGCGTGGACCAGGGAATTGGAAGAGGGCTGGCGGGATGTGGGCATTCTGATCTCGGCATCGATGGCGATCGGCGCCAATTCCGATAAATCACAACCGTATTGGGAAGCCACTGTGGTCGGTCACCGTCGGGTGCTCGACGATCTCGCGATCGTGCGCCTGCAATCGGATACTCCGGTGCCTTATCAGGCGGGGCAGTACGTGCCGGTCGCGGTTCCGCAACGCCCGAAGATGTGGCGCTATTTCTCGCCCGCCATTCCGTCGAATCCCTACGGGGAGATCGAATTCCATGTGCGCAAGGTCCGGGGCGGCTGGGTGAGCCCGGCCATCGTCAACGAGACCCAGGTGGGCGACCGCTGGCTGATCGGCGGCCCGCTCGGCGGCCTGCACGTCGACCGCGACAGCGGCAAGGACGTGCTGCTGATCGGCTCGGGCACCGGCATCGCGCCGCTGCGCGCGCAGTTGATCGAGATGAGCCAGCGCGGGGTCAACCCGCGGGTGCACTTCTTCATCGGCGGCCGCTACCCGTGCGACCTCTACGACGTGGAGAACATGTGGCAGCTCTCGCAGAGCAACCCGTGGCTGACGATCGTGCCGGTGTGCGAGCAGAAGAGCAATCCGTGGTGGTATCCGCACCCGCCCACCGACGCCCCCTACGGCATGCACCGCACCCTGATCGGCAATCTGGGCGCCGTGGTGGCCAGCTTCGGCGCCTGGGAGGACCGGCAGATCCAGATCGCGGGCTCGGCGCCGATGATCGCCGACACCAAGCGGGCGCTGATCGCCGTCGGCACTCCCGAGCACATCATCAGCAGCGACCCGATCGCGTAGTCACAGCCCGGCGAGCCGGTGCGGGGCGTAGGTCATAATCGCCGGACGGGACAGCGCGGCCGCGGCCGCGGGGACAGGAGTTCGGATGACGGAGCCGGGGGCGCTCGATCAGGGTGTCACGCGGGACGAGTGGACCGCGACCGTGGTCGGGCACCATCGCCTGCGCCACGACGTGGCGGTCATCCGGCTGATCGGTGAGTTCGTGCCGTTCCGTGCCGGGCAGTCGGTGGAGATCCGCACCGCCGTCCAGCCGGAGGTGCGCCGCAGGCTCTCCCCCGCGCTGCCGCCGTCGCTGGACGGCAAACTGGAGTTCCACGTGCGCACGGTGCCGGGCGGCTGGCTCAGCGGCACCCTGGTGGCCGACACGAAGATCGGCGACGAGTGGCTGATCAGCGCGCCCGCGGGCACCTTCCACGTCGATCCGGCCGGCGACGAGGTCGTCATGATCGCGGGCGGCACCGGCCTGGCGCCGCTGCGCGCACAGATCCTGGAGCTGGCGCGGGCGCCGCAGCCGCCGCGGACCTATCTGTTCGTCGGCGGCCGCAGCCCGCGCGACCTGTACGCCGCGGACATGCTGGTGCTGCTCGCCGCCGAGTTGCCCTGGCTGACGGTGGTTCCGGTGGTCGAGCGGGTGTCCGACCCGAACTGGCCCGACGAGTGGTACGAGCAGATCCGCGCCCAGGTCGACGTGGGTTTTCCCGCCGACGACCTGCTGGAGGGCACGCTGGCGGATGTGGTCGGCGCGCACGGCGCGTTCGACCACCATCAGGTGCTGGTGTGCGGCTCGCCCGCGATGACCAGGGCGACCGTCGAGCGGCTGGTGGAGACGGGCACCCCGCGCGGGATCATCCAGTACGAGGGGATCTGACCCGCGGTTCACAAGAGCGGGTCGTGGCGGATGTTCTTGGCGGGCACGCCAACCGACATCAGCCGGAAGCGGGTGGTCTGCACCATCGAGGGTGAGCCCGCGATCTGGATGTCGCAGTCGTCCCACGCGCCGCATTCGGTGACGATCTTGCCGAGCTGTCCGGTCCGCCGCGGCTCGAGACCGGGATAACGCGGTTCGGGCGCGTCCGGCTCGCGGTAGAACCACCACGGGTCCTCGTCGCTCTCGGCGACGGGGGTGACCGTGAGCCAGGAGTGCTCGACCGCGAGCGCGCTGAGGATCTCCAGATCGTAGAGATCGCAGGGGTGGTGGCCGCCGACGAACAGGTGCACCTTCGGATTGCTGCGCCGCTGCGCCATCTCCAGTAACTGCGCGCGCAGCGGCGCGATACCGGTGCCACAACCGACCATGAGCATCTTCCGCTTGGCATTGCGCGCGACGCCGAGCCCGCCGAGCGGGGACCCGAGCAGCCACTGGTCGCCGATCTGCGTCTGGGTGACCATCGCCGGGCTCACCCAGCCGCCCATGATGCTGCGGATGTGGAATTCGATGTCGCCGTGCGGATTCGCGGGCACCGCGGGTGAGAGATACCGCCACATGCGCGGTCTGGAGGGGATCTGCACGCTCATGTATTGGCCCGCCGCGTATTCCATCGGCTGGTCGAGTCGCAGCCGCACGACCGCCAGATTCCGCAGCACCTGCCGGTTCTCGACGACCCGGCCGGTCCACACCGCGGGCGAGGACTCCTGCTGGGCGGCGCCGAGCATGGTGTCGGAGATCAACCGCAGACCCTCGTCCCAGGCGCGGTCGACCTCGTCGGTCCACATCTCGGTGCCCGCGAACTGGCGCACGGCGGATTTGAGCGAGGCGGCGACGGCGACGTAGTGCTCGCCGCGCACGCCGTACTTGCGATGGTCGCGGCCGAGCTGGGACAGGAAGGGCACCAGCTCGTCCGGTTCCTCCAGCTGGTCGAGGGCGTAGGCGATGGCGTTGACCAGGCGGTCGCGCTGCAGATCCATCGAGGCCGGGAACAGATCGCGGATCGGCGGATAGTTGGCGAAGAGAATGGCGTAGAACGCTCGCGCCAGCCGCTCGGGGCCGTCCTCCTCCGCTGCCACCGCCTTGAAGGTCGTTCTGATCAAAGCGACGGTCCGCGAATCCATTTGTGCCACAACCCCATTTCGCACTCGAACACTGACCGTGCCGGCGAGTGGTGTGCTGCGGCGCACTCGACAGCAGCCGATAACCAGAGTGAGTGTAGGCGAGGATCGACGGGCTCGGAACGATACCAATCGACGGCATCCGACGAATTCCGCCGAATCGAGAGCCGCATGAGATTTATTGCCAAATAACAGACCGAAAGATCGAAAAGTTGCCAACAATACAGCAGACTGGTCGGCCGGTTTTCGGTGGCTATATTTCAGCTACCAACATTCCGGCTACCAACATTCCTGCTGTCGGCATTCCAGCTGTCG
>Ga0079224_100014244_pt1 | contig 11105 bp, 5 predicted proteins | sample Stecom2015_FD_80414 | JGI IMG/M metagenome (GOLD analysis project Ga0079224, IMG submission 80414) | Agricultural soil microbial communities from Utah to study Nitrogen management - Steer compost 2015 | ecosystem: Environmental > Terrestrial > Soil > Agricultural land | place: USA: Utah...
CGGCGCCCGCTCGCTCAAGCGCTGGCTCGAGGTCCACCTCGGCTCGCTGCTGGTCGAGACCCTGACCCGCTCGCAGGCCGCCAGCATGCGCACGCTGTGGATCTACGAGGCCCGCGCGCTCGATGAGGATGGAAGCGGCCGCGCGCTCGAGCTGCGCGTCCACGAGGAGGCCCTGCGCGAGGCCGATCCGATCCCCGAGCACAGCCGGCTGGCCGAGCTGCTCGAGCAGCCCAACGCCGCGCTGCTCGAGCAGGTCCCGAGCGCGCTCGAGTTCCTCCGCGGGCTCGAGCGCAGCCCCAGGCTCGAGCAGCTCAGCAAGACGCTCGCCAAGCTGCTCGAGCTCTACAACCGGCGAGTCGGCGACGAAGCCGAGCAGCCGGCCACACCCGAGACCGACGCGCTCTACAACCTCGAGGTCCTGCGCAGCGAGATCGCGTCCTTGCGAGAGGCGCTGGAGCTCCACGCCAGCTACGACCATCGGCTCAGCGGTCAGGTGGTCGAGCGCGAGGGCGCCCACGAGGGGCTCGGCGAGCAGCTCGAGCTCGACCGATTCCCCACCGATCCGCTGCCCGGCTCGGTGATCGCCGAGAGCACCGGGCATCGAACCACGACCCGCCGCTTCGATCGCCGGCAGTTCAGCCCGAGCCTGCCGCTGCGCGAGCGGCAGGCGATGCTCGAGGCCATCGCCCAGGTGTGGTTCCTCGAGCGCGCGCTCGAGCGGGCCGGCGATCCTCGCCAGCACGTGGTGTTCCTCGAGCTCTCGCGGATCGGCGATCCCCGCCAGCGCGGCCGCTTCGCGGGCCGCGAGACCGCGCTGTTCTCCGAGCTCGCCAACGCCTACGTCAACCACGGCCGCGGCGAGCTCGAGGCGTTCGCGGGCCTGCACCGCGGCGGCGCGCGAGCGGACATCGTCGCGCTGCGAGCCAACCAGCCCGACGCGGCCGACGGGCAATTCCAGCGGGTGTTCGCCGAGCTGATCGTCGATGAGCTCGATCTCTTGGTGCTGCAGCTGGTCGGTCCCAGCGTCCGCGACTTCTTTGCCAGCGAGTCGGGCTGCCAGGTGCTCGAGACGCTCGGCGGCGGCCACGAGATCGTCCGCGTGCGGGTGCTCGACGGCTCGCCGAGCGACGATCCGGCCGAGCTGATCGCCCGCACGCTCGACCAGCGCGAGGCCTTCATCACCGCGCTCGAGTCCGGCTTGTCGCTGCCTGAGCCATCTTCACGGCCGCTGTCGCTGCCTGAGAATCCCGACGCGATGCTGCCGATCATCCGCCGCTTCAAGCTCGAAGAGCCCCGGCCGGGCCGCCGCGCCAGCGTCGACGTCGAGGACTACCCGCTCAGCCACGCGTCCACTCATACCGGGGCCAAGCTCGAGCCGGTGCTCGAGCTGATGTGGCTGATGCGGGTCGGCGTGGCGATCGACCGCGAGCGTCGCGGGCTGCCCGAGCGCGAGCAGGGAGGTTCGTGATGCGGTCCTCGCTGCGCGTCTACTTCGTCACCCATCACGACGGCAAGCTGACCGGCCGCCTGCTCGCGCACGGCTGGACCGAGCAGGTCCCGGCGGTGTTCGGCGCGACCGAGGCCGAGGTCTACGCCGGCCTCGAGCAGATCGTCGCCGACATGATCGCCCGCCACGACGCCAGCATCGACGCGTTCTTGTGGGACGAGGGCCTCAACGTCCGCACGGTCAGCATCGAGGTCCACCCGCTGGCCGTGGTCCGCAAGCGCTGGGTGATCGGCAAGGACGCGATCCCGCTGCGGCTCGCGTTCGCCTGGTCGAAGCTCGGCCCCGAGCACGCCAGCACCGGCTACCGGGTGTTGCTGCCGCGCTTCGGCTGGTGGTTCATCCTCGAGGATCTCGACATCGCCCCGCAGGTGCTCGGCCAGGCGGTCAGCAACGCGCTGCTCGGCAAGGATCCACGCTCGCTGTTCGACTTTCGGGCGATCGGGCCCGAGCGCATCGAGCCGTGGTCGCCGGCGGTGCTCGGTCGTCGTCGTCGTGAGAGTCGCCGTCCGGAGATTTGGGAGGCGTTCCCGACCCTCCACGCGGTCGCCGAGGAGCTGGTCTCGCGGGCCCGACGTCGCCGCTCGCGGCTGGTCGAGCCGCCGGATCTGCGCGAGCACGCCCACCTGTGGGAGCGCGAGACCCCGGCGTCGATCCTGCTGGTCGGCGGGCCCGGGGTCGGCAAGACCACCTGGGTCGAGACCCTGGCCCGCGAGTTCGCCCGTCGCCGCCGCGGCCCGTCTGGCGAGCAGACCAACCCGCGGATCTGGTCGACCTCGGCCGATCGGATCATCGCCGGGATGATGTACCTCGGCCAGTGGGAGCAGCGCTGCCTCGACATGGTCCACGAGCTGTCCGACGAGGGCGACTATCTGTACGTCGGCCAGCTCCCGCCGCTGCTCGACACCCGCACCGGTCGCAGCTCGATCGCCGACTTCTTCTTGCCGGCCATCGAGGCCGGCGAGGTCAGCCTCATCGCCGAGTGCCACCCGCACGAGTATCAGCTGCTCAAGACCCGGGCGCCGCGGCTGCTGGCCGCGTTCTCGACCGTCAAGATCGACGAGACGCCCTCGGTCGCGATGCCGGGTCTGCTGCGCGCCTACCAGGCCCGGCTCACCCCCAAGCTCGCGCTGCGGCCCGAGGCGCTGCGGCGGGTGGTTCAGCACCTCGAGCTGTTTCGCCGCGACACCTGCTTCCCGGGCAAGGGCTTTCGGTTCCTCGACTGGCTCAACCAGGAGCACGGCTACGACGAGACCCTCGACCTCGCCCGCGGGCTGACCCCCGCCGACGCAGCCGACGAGCCCGCCGACGAGCCCGAGCCCGAGCACGACGAGGCTGAGCCCGGCGAGCTCGAGCAAGCCGTCGACGAGGTCGTGGTCCTGCGCGCGCAGCAGGCCTCGGCCGCGTTCTCGCGCCACACCGGTCTGCCGCTGGAGCTGATCAGCGAGGAGTCGGTCGCCGGCCCCGAGACCATCGCCAGGCGCCTGCGCGACGGCGTGATCGGCCAGGACCGCGCCTGCGCGACCGCAGCTCGGGTGCTGGCCCGCTTCAAGGCCGGCCTCGACGATCCCGAGCGCCCGGTCGGCAGCATGTTCTTCGTCGGCCCGACCGGCGTCGGCAAGACCGAGCTCGCCAAGCAGCTGGCCCGCTACATGTTCGGCGCCGCCGAGCGAATGATCCGCCTGGACATGTCCGAGTTCATGCTGCCCGGCTCGGCCCAGCGGCTGCTCGCGGTCGGGCCCGGGGTCGAGAGCCTGGCCGAGAAGGTCCGCCAGCAACCGCTGTCCTTGATCTTGCTCGACGAGATCGAGAAGGCCCACGCCGAGGTCTTCGATCTGTTGCTGGCGGTGCTCGGCGAGGGCCGGATGACCGACGCCGGCGGCTCGCTGGTCGACTTTCGGATGACGCTGATCGTGATGACCTCGAACCTCGGCGTGTCCGAGCGCGGCCCGGCCGGGTTCGGCGGCGAGTCCGAGCAGGCCATCGCCCGCAGCTTCGATGGCGCCGTCCGTCGTCACTTTCGCCCGGAATTCTTCAACCGCATCGACTTCGTGATCCCGTTTCGCAATTTGGCACCGGCCGACATTCGAGCGATCGTCGAGCTCGAGCTCGACAAGATGGGCAAGCGCACCGGGCTCGCCCGCCGCGAGCTTCGCCTGCAGGTCAGCGAGGCCGCCCGCGAGACCCTCGCCGACTGGGGCTGGCACCCGACCCGCGGCGCCCGGCCGCTCAAGCGGGTGCTCGAAGAGCAAGTGATGGCACCGATCGCCGTGTTGTTGGCCAGGACCCCGAGCCTGCGCGGCAAGGCGCTGCGGGTGATCACCGCCGCCGAGGCCGAGCAGCTCGACGCCGACGAGCTGACCGTCGCCTTGCCCCGCTCGCGCCCCGCGGCGGCCCGCTGACGCTCCAGCGCCAATCGACCCGGCGTGGCGATACGCCGATCGAAAAGCGTGTGCATGGGCGCCGCGCGAGGGCGGCCTACACTCATTGTGTTCTTCTCGCAAGCGGGAGCATCATATTGGCAGATCACGCCCCGAAAATCCGACGGCTGACCTCGGATTATCTGCTGCCTCCGCTCGATACCGAGCTGCATTTTGCCTATAGAGTCACGATCGCCCAGGTCAACGGAAAACCTGGAGTCTACACGCTCACCCTCGATCCCAATTCGTGCATTCTCGACGATTTTGGCCGGCAGCTCGGCTGCACGCTGATGGCCGACTTCGAGTTCGAGGTCGCGCTCGAGCTGCTCGCCAGCGGCGACGACGAGTTGCTATATGACGTCACATCGCGCCAGTCATTGCCGGCTCGCTTTCGGCTGGTGTTTCGCGGCGCCGAGCAGCCGCGCGAGTGTGGGGCCCGGCTGTTGACGCTCGATGACGACGGACAGATCGCCCAAATTATCCCTCTTCGCGCCGTGTAGCTCGCCGACAGCGTCGCGCGCGCCAGCAAATTTGGCGTCAGCGCATGTGAGAGTCGATCACGGACATAGGCACGCCAGCTTGTGCCCTCCGGGAAGCCCACTATACTTTTGTCCATGTCGCCGCAATTCCGACGACAATGGTTGGCGTGAGCGCTCTCCTCCAGTCGACGCGACTCCCGCTCTCCTCGAACTATTCGTGCAAGCCATGCCTGGATCCGCGAAACCAAAATCGTCCGTAACGGTGCTCAATCATCTGGTCCGCGTCTTCGGCTGGTTTTCGAAGGCCATTCTCACGCTCGCATCGCTTGCCATGTGCGCCGTTTCCGTCGCACTCGTCCTCTCCTCCTTGTGGACGGCCGGCGCCGCGTTCTCGACGATGCCGGCGATCCAATCCGAGCTGCTCAAATCCGTCAGCCTGGTCGTCATTTCCGTGGCCATCATCGATGTCGCCAAGTACATACTGGAGGAAGAGGTGCTACGCGATCGAGAGCTCCGCGAGCCAGCGGAGGCACGTGAGGCCATCACCAAGTTCATCGTCGTCATCGCTCTGGTCATCGCAATCGAGAGCATCGTATTCATCTTCAATCTTGGTCATTCGGAGCCGCAGGGACTGATCTTTCCTTCCATGCTCTTACTCGTATTCGTCGTGATGATTGTCGGGCTCGGAGTGTACCAGAAGCTGAGCCTGGCGGGCGAGCAACAGCTCCGGGACATGCGAAAGGCGGCGCCGGAAGGCCACGACGGCGTCTGACTCGGAGCAATCACTGCGTAGCAACCTTGGCGAGCTGCTCTGCGAGCTGGTCCGGCGTCGGCGGTTTGAGCAGGTGCCCGTCGAAGCCGGCCCCGCGCAGCCGCTCGTCGTCGCGTCGATAACCGGTCACGGCGATGATCCGCGCCGGTCGCCGCAGCTGCTGGCGCAGCGCAATGGCGACCTCGTAGCCGTCGATGCCCGGTAGCCCAAGGTCGAGCAGCACGACCTCGGGCTCGAAGCTGTTGGTGGACTCGATCGCCGTTGGTCCGTCGAAGGCCGTCTGCACCTGATGCCCGTGGCTGCGCAGGAGCTCGGCCAGCGAGTAGGCGGCGTCCTGCTCGTCGTCGACCACCAGCACCCGCAGCGGCGAGAGGTCCTCGAGCCGAACCTGCGGAGCCGGATGCTCTCGCCCGACCGCCGCGTCCTCGGCTCGTGGTAGCAGCACCACGAATTCGCTGCCGTGGCCGGGCCCGGCGCTGGACGCCTCGACCTTTCCGCCGTGCATCTCGACCAACTGCCTGACCAGCGCCAGCCCGAGCCCCAGGCCTCCCTGGGCGCGATCGAGCCGCTGGCTGCCCTGCGCGAACAAATCGAAGATGCGCGGGAGCAGCTCGGGCTCGATCCCGAGCCCGTTGTCGCGCACACGAACTCGCGCCAAGTTGTCGTCCGCGTCGATGGTCAGCCAGATCGTCCCCCGATCCTCGGTGTACTTGGCCGCGTTGGTGAGCAGATTCTCGACCACCTGCACGAGCCGCACGAGGTCGCCCTGGACCAACACCGCGCCTCGCTCGGGCAACGCCCGCACCAGCTCGTGCTCGTGGGCCGCGATGATCGGCCGTGCGCCTTCGATGGCCGCGCTGCCGACATCGAGCAAATCGACGATCTCGACGTCGAGCACGATCTTGCCGGAGCTCACCCGCGAGACGTCGAGGAGCTGGTCGAGCATCACCGTCATCCGCTCGGTCTGCCGGACCAGCATCGCGCGGATATCCTCGACTCGCACCGGATCGGAACCGACCTGCCGCAGCAGCGCCAGCCCGCTGGCCAACGTGGCAAGCGGATTGCGCAGCTCGTGACCGAGCATCGCCAGGAATTCGTCCTTGCGTCGATGCTCCTGCGCTCCCCGCTCGGCCGCGTCCTGGGCCTCGCGCAGCGGCGTCACGTCCTCGACCGATATCAGGATCAACGGGGTCCGATCCGGACGCTCCAGCGAGCTGGCCGTGAGCCGTAGATTTCGCTGGCCGTTCCGCTCGACGGCCTGCTCGATCTCCAGCTCGAGCTCCTCGGCGCCGACCTCTCCGTGCAGGATCCGCCCGAGCAGCTCGTGCACTCGCGGGATATCCCAGACGCCGCCACAAAGCTGCTTAAGCGAGACCCCGTCGACTTGTTCCTTGCGGGTGCCGAAGGTCCGATAGAACGCCTCGTTGGCCGAGACTGCGTTGAATTCGTGATCGAACACGACGAAAGGCTGAGTCACCGAACGGACGATCGACTCCGCCAGATAGCGGGCCTCCTCGCTCTGCTGGGTGGCGAGCTTTTGCGCGGTGATATCGTAAAAGACCACGCAGACCCCGTCGATCCGGTCGCCGGCCCGAAACGGCACGATCTTGCGAAGGTACCAGCGGCCGTCGTCGGCCCGGACCTCGACCTCGACCGGGACCAGCTCCTTGAGCACCTGGGCGGCGTCGACCAGCATGGTCTCGTCGTCGACGCGCCGCTTGATCTGCTCGAGCGGCCGCCCCATGTCCGAGGGGACCAGCCACAGCACCCGCTCGGTCGCCGGCGTGTATCGCCGAACCCGAAGCTGGCGATCGAGGAACACCGTGGCGACGGTGGTCAACGCGAGCAGGTTCTCGAGATCCGCGTTGACCACGTGGAGCTTTTCGTTGCGCTGCTCGAGCTCACGATTGACGGTCATCAGCTCCTCGTTGACCGACTGAGCCTCCTCCTTGGTGGTCTCGAGCTCCTCGTTGCTGGACTGCAGCTCCTCGTTGAGCGAGAGCAGCTCCTCGTAGCTGGCCCGATACTCCTCGTTGGCGCTGTCGAGCTCCTCGAGGGTGCCCTGCAGCTCGACCTGGGCATCCTGCAGCTGCGCGGTCAGCCGACGAACCAGCGCCTCGTCGGCCGCGGCGATGGCCGGCTGCGGCTCAGGCTCGGAGGCCGGCGGCTCAGGCTCGTCGCCAAAGGTCACCAGGAACAAGTCCTCTTCGATCGACGGGATCGGCTCGATCGTGACCCGGACGCGAACGAGCTCGGCGCCCCGCCGAAGCTGAATGCCTCCGACTTCGACGGTCTCGCGCCGCTCGAGGGCGCGCTTGAGCGCCGGGCGCAGCTTGGCGTAGAGCGACGCCTCGCGGACCCACGACAGCAGGTCCAGGCGCACCTCGCCGGTCGGTGGCGTCAGGTAGTCCGCGGTCGGCCCGAACATGTGCAGCACGTTGCCGGCCGCGCTGACCACCACGGACGCGGTGACGTGGTGCTCGAGCATGTAGAGCTCGAGCGACCGCGCGATCCGGCTGCCCTTGTTGACGGCCCCGCGCCCGGCGCGATTGGTGGTCGGCACGATGGTGCTGCTCGGCACCGACGCGCGAACGCTCCATGGTGCGACCGCGCGGCGGTGAGCTTCGCTCTTGCGAAAGATTCGATATTTGGTCGAGAAGGTCGTGAACAGCTGGCTGTGTCGATCGACGTTCTCCGCGCTGCCGAGCCAGAGCAAGCCGCTCGGCCGCAAGGCAAAGTAAAACCGGTCGAGGCAAGCCTGTTGTGCGTGGGGCTCGAAATAAATGAACAGGTTCCTGCAACTCACCAGGTCGATATGAGAAAACGGCGGCTCGGCGAGCACGTCGTGACGAGCCAGGGTCACCACGTCACGGACCCTGGACTCGAGCTGATAGACGTCCCCTTGTTTGATGAAGAACTGAGCGAGGCGCCCGGGCGAGACATGCTCGGCGATGCTCGCCGGATAGCTGGCTCGGCGCGCGAATGCAATCGCCTTCTCGCTCACGTCGGTGGCGAACATCTGCAACGTCACATTGCCGCCACGTCGATCGATTTGCTCGAGGAACATCATTGCCAGGCTGAAAGGCTCTTCACCGGTCGCGCAGCCGACCGACCAGACCCGGATGGGTTCGTGCGTCTCGCTGTGTTGGTCGAGCAACTGCGGAATGATCTCTCGCTCCAGATAGTCCCATTGCTCGGGATCGCGGAAAAATTGAGTGACACCGATCAACACATCCTGATAGAGCACCCCCAGCTCCTCGGGGTGCTCCTGAATGTACTGGTGATATTCAGGCCAGCCCTCGAGCCCCAGCAGCCCCAGGCGCCGCTCGGCCCGGCGCTCGAGCGTGCCTTTTTTATAGTCGCGGGCGTCGAAGCCCTGGTGGATGGCGAGCAGCCGCATGACGCCCTCGAAGTCCGCGGTCGGCCGGTCCTCGAGACCGCGGCCTCGGCTGCGCGGCTCGACTCGCGGTCGTGGACTCGACGCGTACTCGAGCAGATATGCGCTCATCGATTCCGGGGCCAACACCGCGTCGACCTGCCCGGTGGCGATGGCGCTGTCGGGCATCGCCCGGTGCTCGGCGGTCTCGGGATCCTGCGCGATGCAGAGGCCGCCCGCGGCCTTGACGTCTGCGACCGCGGCCGAGCCGTCGCTGCCGATGCCCGACAAGACCATCGCGACGGCGTCACCGCCATAGGCCTGGGCCAGCGACGAAGACAGCATGCCGATGACTCCGCCACCGATGCCCGCGCGGGCGACCGGCACGCCCGGACGCAGCTCGCCGTCGAGGAACTCGAGCGAGGTGTTGGGGGCGATCACGTAGACGCGGTCCGGTTCGAGCCGCCGCGGCTCGTTGACCTGCACGACGGGGAGCGCGCTGCTCGACTCGAGGACTTCGGCGAGATGACTGATGCGCTGCGGGTCGAGGTGCAAGACCACGACGAACGCGAGGCCGGTCTCGGATGGCAGCTTGGCCAACAATTGCTTGCAGGCTTCCAAACCGCCGGCAGACGCGCCCACGCCGACGACCAGGGTCGGCCGTTGATGCTGGTTTGCAGTTGTCATGCGTTCGTGACGTCGCATCGGCAGGCGCTGCGCCCGACTCGAACTTCGCGCTCGGACATTGCCAGATTATAGAATAATTGACAACTGCAACGTCTGCGGAGCGGTCGCACCCCAAAATTTGGCGCCGGGATCGTTCTCGCCCCCGCAGCGAAGGAACGTGGATTCGTCCCGCAGGCTACCGGAATTCGCGACATCGAATCATTGCCGCGCGAAGGCCCCGGCATCGCAAGCGCCCTGCCGCGGCCCGCCGCGTTGATCGGTCGCCGGGCAGCCTTCGGCCACGCCCGCGTCGATGCCCGGGCTCCCGGCGGCGAGCGCCATCGTCAGGGTCGGCCCGCCGTTGTCGGCGAGCGGCTCGAGCAGCGGATCTTCGAAGCGCACCCCTGCCGCGCAGGCGGTGTCCGAATTGCCGTTGTTCTTCACGTCCGGCCACTGCAGGTTGCCGCCGCCGTCGGCGAAGGTCTCGTGGCAGGCCAGCGCGCTGAATTCGTTGTCGGTGCCGTTGGCGGCGAACAGCACGGTGGTCAACATGACGGCGCCCTCTTGGCCCTTGAAGATGACCGGCCCATAATCACCGCGGTTCTCCGCGAATGTGGTGTTGAAGATCTCGACATTGCCGTTGCCGGCCCACAGCGCGCCCGCGTTGCCGGGCGTCTGGTTGCCGACGAACGTGCAATTGCGAACCACCGCGTCGGTGCCTCCGCCGAGGAACAGCCCGCCCGCGTGGGCGCCCGTGCGATTGCCCGAGAACGTCGAATTGACCAGCAGCAGCGGCACGCCCTGGTGATAGACGCTGCCGGTCCCGCCGCCGGGGCTGCCGTCCATGTCGTTGTCCAGGAAGCTGCAGCGATCGATGGTCGCGCCGCTGCCCTCGAGATTGTAGGAGAACAGCGCGCTGCCGTGGACGGTCGCGTGATTGCGCTCGAACACGGTCCCGCAGATCGTGAAATCGATGGGATCGTCGAGCCACATGCGATCGATGTAGAGCCCGCCGCCGTTGCCGTATTGTCCGCTCTCGGCCCAGCTGGTCGCGGTGTTCTCGAAAAACACGCTGTCGACCACCCGCAGGTTGCTGCTGCGATTGAGCACCGCGCCGCCGGTCGAGCCGCTGTTGTTGGAGAAGGTGCTGCCGGAGATCACCGCCTCGGTCAGCCCGCCCGCGTAGATGGCCCCGCCGCCGACGTCGTGGTCGACGCTGGCGCTGTGGTTGTTCTCGAACACCACGTCGATGACCTTCAAGGTCCCGAACCACGGGTGCAGCAGGCCGGCGCCGCTCTGGTTGTCGGCCCCGGCCGGCACGTGGCCGTCGCGGATGGTCAGGCGCTGGAGCACGAAGTCGATGTGGTGGTCGAGCTCGATGACCCGCACCGCTCCACCGCCGCTGAGGGTGATCTCGCCGTTGCCGTCGAGGATCATCGTGTTGCTGACGAATAGCGACTCGGTCAGGGTGATCGTGTGCTGGCCACCACAGTCGAACAGCACGGTCCCGCCACCCTCGGCGGCGTTGATCGCCGCGACCGCGGCGTGGAGCGCCTGCTCGGTGCAGCTGGCCGCCGTCCCGTCGCCGACGGTCTGGACCTCGCCGGTCGGCGCGAGCGGCTCGAGGCGCCCTTCGCAGGCGCTGCTCGGATCGATGTCCGGCGGATCGCCGTCGCCGGTCGTGCCGTCGTCGTCACCGCTCTCGGTCCCGCCGTCTGCGGCAGGCCCGGGTTGTGTGCAGCCGAGGGTCAGCGCGACCAGGCAGACGAGCGAGCGGTCCACGTTGCAAGTGTACCGCGCCGCCGGTCATACTCGCGGCCGTGCACGCTCGCCTGTCTGCTTCGCTCGTCTTTCTCGCTCTGCTCCCGCTCGCCGGCTGCCCCCAGGA
>Ga0079224_100014245_pt1 | contig 11104 bp, 10 predicted proteins | sample Stecom2015_FD_80414 | JGI IMG/M metagenome (GOLD analysis project Ga0079224, IMG submission 80414) | Agricultural soil microbial communities from Utah to study Nitrogen management - Steer compost 2015 | ecosystem: Environmental > Terrestrial > Soil > Agricultural land | place: USA: Utah...
AGGCGGGGCTCCGGCCCCGCCTTTTGGCCTCCCGCCGCGTTTTAGCCGGCGGGCGGCTCCAGCACCACTTTGCCGAACTGTCCCTGGGCTTCCAGCAGGCGGTGGGCCTGGGCGGCTTCGGACAGGGGGAACACCGTGTGCACCACAGGCCGGAGCCGGCCCGCCGCCACCCAGGGCAGCAGCTCCAGCAGCTCGCCCTTGCTGCCCATGTACGAGCCCAGGATGGTCAGCTGCTTGGCAAACACGTAGCGGATATCGGTTTCGGCTTCCCAGCCCGAGGTGCTGCCGCAGGTCACCAGCCGGCCGCCCCGGGCCAGCATCTTGATGCTGGTGGCCCAGGTGGCCTGTCCCACGTGCTCGAACACCACGTCCACGCCGCGCCCGCCGGTCAGCTGCCGCACCCGCTGCAGCACGTCCTCGGCCGCGTAGTCGATGACGGCGTCGGCTCCCAGCTCCAGGGCCTTGGCCCGCTTTTCTTCCCCCCGGGTCGCGGTGATGACCCGTGCGCCCCAGAGCTTGGCGATCTGGATGGCCGCGCTGCCCACGCCGCTGCCGGCCCCCCAGATGAAGACGTCTTCACCGGGCTGCACCCGGGCCCGGCTGACCAGCATGTGCCATGCCGTGAGGAACACCAAGGGCACGGCCGCGGCTTCCACGAAGCTCAGGTTGTCGGGTTTGGGCACCAGGTTAGCCCGGGGGACGGCCACCAGCTGGGCGTAGCCGCCGTCACGCCCGGCGCCCAACAGGTGGTAGCGGGGGCACAGGTTGTCCCGGCCGCTGAGGCACTGGGCGCAATGGCCGCAGCTGACGCCGGGGTTCACCATCACCGCGTCCCCCGGCCGCACGTCGTCCACCAACTCCCCCACGGCCACCACTTGCCCGGCGATGTCGGACCCTAGGATGAGGGGCAGGTTCACCGCCGGGCGGGGCAAGCCTTTCCGGTTCCACAGATCCAGGTGATTGAGGGCGCAGGCCCGCACCTGCACCAGGACTTCATGGGCCCGGGGCACCGGGTCCGGCACGCTCTCGTACTGGAGCACTTCCGGTCCCCCGTGGGCGTGAATCCGAACCGCCTGCATGGTGCCGATCCCTTCCTTTCTATCCTGGCTGTGCTGATCGCGGGTTCCGCCGGCTGACCCTCTCTGCCGGCAATGGTTCTTGAAGGGCTCCCCTACTCCTGCGGGCGCCCGCCTGTCCGGGAGACGAGGGCTGTTTACACGTTGACGGGCAGGCGGTAGAATGGTGGGTGCTCTTGACGCAAGCCGCGATCCAGGAGGAAACCGCCGATGCCCCAGCAAGCTCCATCGGACGTCCGGGCCGTGATGGCCCAGCTGCGGGAGCTGGCCCGAAGCGGCCAGCGGGAACAGTTCGCCGGGTACTGCCGCGAGGTGCTGCGGCGTTACGGCAAAGATGACAAAGCCCTCATGCGCCTGGCCCGCTTCTGCCAAAAGGAGGGCTGGCATGGGGGCTTTGAGCTTTTCATGAACCGGCTGGCCGAGCGCATGCCCAACAGTCGCGCGGGGATCTGGCTGACCCTGGGCCAGCATTTGCTGCAGGCCGGCCGGCACCGGGGGCTGGAGTACGTGCGCCGGGCGGCCGCGGCGGCCGTGGAGCAGGCGGACGACCACCCGCTGCTGGGCCAGGCTTTGGCGACGGCCGCACGCCACCTGCGGCAGCGGGAGGACTGGGAAGCCCAGGTGGAGACGTTTCCGCCCCAGGTGCGGGGCGACCTGTACCTGGAGCTCGCGGGACTGTGGGGACCGGCGGATCCCGAGCCCGCATGGCGGGCCTACCGGCGGGGCTTGCGCCATAAGCCCGACGCGTGGCCGGGTGAGGCCCTGGTGGCGGTGGCCCAGGCCTATGCGCGCCGGCTCGCGCAAAAGGAGCCAGCCCGGGCGGTGGACGCGCTGTTGTGGGCGGCCGAACGGGCCGACGACCCGCGCCTATTGGCCCAGGCGGCGGCCATCGCGCTGCAGGCCGGCGACAAGGAGCAGGCGTTGCGCCTGAGCCGGCAGGTGGCCCGCCGGCTGCCCGAGGACTTGGACAACCTCACCCGCCTGGCGATGCTCCAAGCCGAGGAGGGCCAGTGGGGCGCCGTGGCCGCTTTGGCGCCGGCCATCGCAGCCGCGGTGCGCAACCTGAACCCATGGCAACGGGAGGAGCATACCCCCGCTGTAGATCTGGCCGTGGAGGCGTGCCTGCGCGCGGGGCAGCCCGCCCAGGCCCGGGCGGTGCTGGAGCAGGTGCGCCTGCCCCACGCCTGGCGGGCCCGCTGGGAAGCCCGGCTCGCGGAAGCTGGCCCCGCCTAGCGGTCAAAGAACATGCGAAAGGCGGTGTAGAGGGCCAGCAGGGCAAACAGCCGCTTGAGCAGCAGCTCAGGCACGGCGCCCGCGAGGCGGGCCCCCAGGTAGCCGCCGGCGATGGTGCCGATCATGACCGGCAGGGCGATCTGCAGCTGCAGGTTTCCCTTAGTGTAGTGGGTGAGGCTGCCCACGAGGGCGGTGGGGATGATGATGAGGAGGGACGTGCCCACGGCGACGGGCATGGGCACATGAAAGACTTGATTGAGGACTGGAACGATGATGATGCCGCCGCCGACACCCAAGAGGCCGCTCAGGGTGCCGGCGGCCAAGCCGAGGGCGATGAAGGCCAAGATGTGCATGGTGGACCGTCCTTCCTGACAGTGTTGGGGCAAGTGCGGGCTTGTCCCGAAAGGTATCGTACCATAAAATAGGATAATAGGGTAAGCAGGGCCAGGCGCCGCCGCGGGCCATGGGCACCGGGGACGGAGCCGCCGCATCCTTCACATCATCGGTGTCAACGGAGTGTGAGGCAGTTGATCGCGGACACGATCTGGGGGGAACTGGTGCTCATCCTTATCGGCATCGGGGCTTTTTCCACCGGAATGGCGGGCCTGCTTCTGGGCGGGCGCCGTTTGCCGCCTTTTGAAATCCCGGCGCGCCTGCGCGGCTTCGCCAACTTGACCTTCGCCCTGCTGACCATGGTCGGCTTGACGCTCATCACCAACGCGCCGCCGGATTTTGTCGAGCGGCTCATCAACACCCTCCGCCAGTGACGTGGGACGGGAGACGGCACCGGCCGGGCAGGCCGTCCGCCGCCGGCCGGTGGTGGATGTGTACACCGACGGCGCCTGCCGCGGCAACCCGGGCCCCGGCGGCTGGGCGGCCATTTTGCTTTACGGTCAGCACCGGAGGGAGCTGAGCGGCGGCGAGCGCCTGACTACCAACCAGCGCATGGAGCTGACCGCCGCCATCGAAGCCCTCAAGGCGTTGCGGCGGCCGTGCCGGGTCAGGATTCACAGCGACAGCGCCTATGTGGTCAACGCCTTTCTCCGCAGTTGGGTCCGGCGCTGGCAGGCCAACGGGTGGCGGACCGCGGCCGGCAAGCCCGTAGACAACCAGGACCTCTGGCAGGAACTGCTGCGGGTCAGTCAAGCCCACGAGGTCGAGTGGATAAAGGTGGCCGGCCACGCCGGCGATCCGTGGAACGAACGGGCCGACGCCCTGGCCCGGGCGGCCATCCCCAACGGGACGGGCCCCGGGGGCGCAGCGTGAGCGGCGACGACGCCGAGGCGGGAAGGGCGGTGGGCGGCATGACCGAATGGGAGAAGATCGAGGCGGCCGCAGCGTACCTCCAGGAGCGGGTGGCGGTGCGGCCTCGGGTGGGGCTGGTGCTAGGATCAGGCCTTGGTGACTTGGCCGACCGGATCGCCGACGCGGTGCGGGTACCCTACGCCGACATCCCCCACTTTCCCCGCTCCACGGTACAGGGCCACCGGGGGCAACTGGTGGTGGGCCGGCTGGCCGGCACGCCGGTGTGCGCCATGCAGGGCCGGGTCCACTTCTACGAAGGCTACTCCCTTGCGGAAGTGGTGCGCCCCGTGCGCATCATGGGCCGGCTGGGCGTGACCACGCTGGTGGTGACCAACGCCGCGGGCGGGATCAACTTTGCCTTTCAGCCCGGCGACTTGATGCTCATCGCTGACCACATCAACTTTTTCGGCGCGAATCCGCTGGTGGGTCCCAATGAGGAGGCGTTGGGTCCCCGTTTCCCCGACATGACGGCCGCGTACGACCCTGAGCTGCGGGCCTTGGCCCGGCGGGTGGCGGCCCGGGAAGGGGTGCCGCTGCGGGAAGGCGTGTACCTGGGGTTAAGCGGTCCTTCCTTTGAAACCCCTGCGGAAATCCGGGCCTTCCGCATGCTGGGCGCCGATGCGGTGGGCATGTCCACGGTTCCGGAGGTCATTGCCGCCCGTCACATGGGCCTGCGGGTGCTGGGCATTTCCTGCATCAGCAATTTGGCCGCGGGCATGCTGCCGGAGCCCCTCAGCCACGAAGACGTCATCGCAACTACCGCCCGGGCCGCCGCAGATCTGGCCCGGCTGGTGACGGGGATCGTGGCCGACCTGGAGGCATAAAGGACGGGACCCGGACGGGACCTGGACGGGACTGGCCGGAGGAGGGCGGCGGGTTTACGCGGTGCCGTCCCGGGAAAAGCCGTCGTGCTCCCTGATCTCATCCAGCATGGCCAGCAGGTCATCCACGTGCCGGGCTTGTTTGATGGCCTGGCGGGTGAGGGCTTCGTTGTAGATGCGCCGCTGCTCCAAGAGCACCTCGTGCAGGAGGCGGCGCACTTCCCGGGGGGACTTGCCCTCGAGGAACTTCTCCGCCAGGGCCCGGACCAGCGCCTTCAACTCCAGATTCTGCTTAAGCAAGTGTGCGATGTAGCGGTCGTTGCGCAGGACCCGCAGCTGCTGCCCAAAGAGGCGGGCATGGGGAATGCGGCCTTTGGGCGAGCGGGGCCATCGGAAGTCCAACGGGCTTCACCTCCGGCGGGACACATCCCCATCATAGCTCAAGCCGGCGCCGGGCGTCAAAGCCGCACAGGGGGCGCCGGATGTGGTACAATGGCCCTTGGGAGCGAATTTTTTCTGCTACCGGCCATCTCGGCACGGACCGGGCATCAAAGCGTGACTGCGGACTGGAGATTCGCGAAGGAAAGGAGAGCGCCATGGCGACCATCAATCCCTTTGGCAGCCGGGCAACCCTGGACACGGCCCGCGGCCAGGCGGTCATCTACCGGCTGGACAGCCTGGAACGCGCAGGCGTGGCCGACGTGTCCCGCCTGCCCTTCTCCCTGCGGGTGCTTTTGGAGAGTTTGTTGCGCAACTGTGACGGGTTTCGGGTGACCGAAGAGCAGGTGGCGGCCTTGGCCCGCTGGCGCCCCGACCGCCAGGCGGACCAGGAGATCGGGTTTATGCCGGCGCGTGTCCTGCTGCAGGACTTCACCGGGGTGCCGGCGGTGGTGGACTTGGCGGCCATGCGGGCGGCCATGGCCCGGCGGGGCGGGGATCCCCAGCGCATCAACCCGCTGATCCCCGTGGACCTGGTCATCGACCACTCGGTCATCGTGGACGCTTTTGGTACGCCCGAGGCCTTCTTCATCAACGTGGAGAAGGAGTTTGAGCGCAACCGGGAGCGCTACGCCCTGCTGCGCTGGGCCCAGAAGGCCTTCAACAACTTCCGGGTCGTGCCGCCGGGCACGGGCATCGTGCACCAGGTCAACCTGGAGTACCTGGCGACGGTGGTCCGGCAGAAGGACGACAACGGCGAAACCGTCCTCTTCCCCGACAGCGTGCTGGGCACGGACTCCCACACCCCCATGGTCAACGGCTTGGGCGTGCTGGGCTGGGGCGTGGGCGGCATCGAGGCCGAGGCCGTAATGCTGGGCCAGCCCTACTACATGCTCATCCCGGAGGTCGTGGGCGTGCGGCTGACGGGCGAGCTGCCCGAAGGGGCGACGGCCACGGACCTCGTCTTGACCATCACCGAGATGCTGCGGAAGTACGGCGTGGTGGGCAAGTTCGTAGAGTACTTTGGCGAAGGGCTCAACCGGCTGCCCCTCGCAGACCGGGCCACCATCGCCAACATGGCGCCCGAGTACGGGGCTACCGTCGGCTTTTTCCCGGTGGACAACGAATCCCTGCGCTACCTGCGCATGACGGGCCGGGATCCCGAGCTGGTAGACCTGGTGGAGCGGTATTACAAGGAGCAGGGCCTGTTCCGGACCGACGACACGCCGGAGCCCGAGTACTCGGCCGTGCTGGAGCTGGACATGAGCACGGTGGAGCCCAGCGTGGCCGGCCCCCGGCGGCCCCAGGACCGCATCCCCCTGGGCGGCGTGCGGGCGTCCTTCCGTACGGCGCTGCGGGACTACTTCGGCAAGGAAGATGCCTTGCCGGCCGCCCCGGCCGCGGGCGAGGGCGGCGTGGCGGTGGCCACCCGCCGGGCTACGGAGCTGACCCACGGCTCGGTGGTGATCGCGGCCATCACCAGCTGCACCAACACGTCCAACCCGTCGGTGATGGTGGGCGCGGGCCTGCTGGCCAAAAAAGCGGTGGAGCGGGGGCTCGCGGTGGCGCCCTACGTCAAGACCAGCCTCGCGCCCGGATCGCGGGTGGTCACCGACTACCTCCAGGCGTCGGGCCTGCTGCCCTATCTGGAAAAGCTGGGCTTCCACGTGGTGGGCTACGGCTGCACCACCTGCATCGGCAACAGCGGCCAGCTCATCGATTGGGTCGCGGACGCGGTGGTGGAGCAGGATCTGGTGGCCGCGGCGGTGCTCAGCGGCAACCGCAACTTTGAGGGCCGCATCAATCCCTTGGTCAAGGCCAACTACCTGGCGTCGCCCATCCTGGTGGTGGCCTACGCCCTCGCGGGCACGGTGGACATCGACTTGACCAAGGATCCCTTGGGCTACGATCCCGATGGGCGCCCCGTGTACTTGCGGGACATCTGGCCGTCCCAGGAGGAGATCCGGGACACCATCGCCCGCTCCCTGAAACCCGAGATGTTCCGGGAGCGGTACGCGTCGGTGTTTGACGGCGACGACCAGTGGCAGACCTTGCCGGTGCCCGAGGGCGACCTGTACGAATGGGACCCCAACTCCACCTACGTGCAGGAGCCGCCCTTCTTCGTCGACATGCCCGACGAGGTGGGAGAGATCACGGATATCATCGGGGCGCGGGCCCTGGTGATGCTGGGCGACTCCATCACCACCGACCACATCTCGCCGGCGGGGGCGTTCCCGGCCAGCAGCCCTGCGGGCCGCTACCTGCAGGAGCGGGGCGTTGCGCCCAGGGATTTCAACTCCTACGGGTCCCGCCGGGGCAACCACGAGGTCATGATGCGGGGCACCTTTGCCAACATCCGGCTCCGCAACGAGCTGGTGCCGGGCAAGGAGGGCGGCTGGACCCGCTACCTGCCCACCGGCGAGGAGATGACGGTCTACGAGGCGGCCATGAAGTACAAGGAGGCCGGCATCCCGGTGGTGGTCATCGCCGGCAAGGAGTACGGCTCGGGCAGTTCCCGGGACTGGGCCGCCAAGGGTTCCTTCCTCCTGGGCGTGCGGGCCGTCATCGCGGAGAGCTTCGAGCGCATCCACCGCAGCAACCTGGTGGGCATGGGCGTGCTGCCCCTGCAGTTCATGCCCGGAGAAGACCGCAAGAGCCTAGGGCTCACCGGCGAAGAGATCTTCCACATCGAAGGCCTCAACGAAGCTTTGCGGCCCCGGGGAGAGCTGGTGGTGCGGGCCCAGCGGCCCGACGGCTCTGAGTTCACCTTCCGGGTCGTGGCGCGCATCGACAGCCCGGTGGAACTGGAATACTACCGCAACGGCGGCATCCTGCACACGGTGCTGCGCAACCTGTCGCGGGACAACGGCGCCCGGTGAGGGCGCCGCACCGCCCGCCGCCGCGGGCCCGGGGGCCCGCGGCGGCGGGACCGGGACCCGTCCGAGGCGCGGGGAGGCAGGACAGCCATTGAACCTGGGCGGCGTGTGGGACTTTTACCGGCGAGCGGAGCAGTACGGCCACGCCATGGCGGTGGTCAACGACTACCTGGGCGAGGCCATGCGCGACAAGGTCATGGAGAGGTTTCAAGCCCTGGCGGGCCCCCTGCAGCGGGGCGGCTGGCGGGAACCGTGGGAGATGGTGGCCTTGGCCCTGCAGGCCGCCGGGGTGGACCCGACCACGGTGCGGGCCCTGCACATCGCCTACCTCAAGCGTGCCGGCCGGCTCCACGAGAAGCGCGACTGGACCAGCGAACCGCCTGGCGTCTTGGAGCGGCTGCGGGAGTGGGACCTGCTGTAGGGGACCCAGTCGGTGGGGTGAATCCCGGCAGCCAGCCGGGTAGGGCAGCTTCGTAGCCCGAGCCCGTCAGCTAACCCCGTAGGAGCACACCAAGCGGATGGTCGGCCCGTTCGGGAACCGGGCCGGGCATGCGCTTTTTTGTTTCCTTTTCACCATTTGCCGGAAGAAAGGGGAGGGGCATTGCGGGCTTCCGGCTGGTGCCCCGGGCCCGCTGGACCTGCGGCGCGACGCTGCTAATGACGCTGGCTGGCGCGGCTGCCGGCCCGCGCGGTCGTGCTGGACCTGTCGCCGGTGTTCACCATCGACGAGCCGGGAGCGCTGATGATGGGGCGATGGGCCCAGGAGCTGGAGCGGGAAGGGCGCCGGCTCTACATCGCCGGCGCGGGCTCCCAGCCCAGCGGACGGCCCAGGCCCCCGCGGCGCCGCGGGCGGCCTGGGCCTGATGGGGCCGGCGCGGGTTGCCGCGGGTGTCGCGCGCCGCTAGGTGGAGTAGGAGAAAAAGCCCTGGCCGCTTTTGCGCCCGAGGCGCCCGGCCCGCACCAGCTTGCGCAGGAGGGGCGCCGGCCGGTACTTGGGATCGCCGGTTTCCTGGTGCAGGGTCTCCAGTACGAACAGGAGGGTGTCCAGCCCCACCAGGTCGGCCAGGGCCAGCGGACCGATGGGGTGGTTGGCCCCCAGCACCATGGCCCGGTCAATGTCCTCGGCGCTGGCCACGCCCTCCTGCAGGGCAAAAATGGCTTCGTTGATCATGGGGCACAGGATGCGGTTGACGACAAACAGGGGCGATTCCTCGACGGTGATGGGCTCTTTGCCCAGGGCCTTGGCCAGCGCCACGGTGGTGGCCAAGGTTTCCGGGGCGGTGTGGGCGGCCCGCACCACTTCCACCAGCTTCATGACCGGGGCCGGGTTGAAGAAATGCATGCCCACCACCGCCTCGGGCCGGCGGGTGGCCCCGGCCATGGCCGTGATGCTCAGGCCTGAGGTGTTGCTGGCCAGGATGACCCCGGGACGGCAGATCTCGTCCAGGGCCGCGAACACTTCCAGCTTGACGGGCAGCTGTTCCGTCACGGCCTCGATGACGAAATCGGCCTCGGCCAAGGCGGCTCGGTCGGCGGAGGTAGCCAGCCGCGCCAGGGCTGCGTCGGCGTCGGCCTGGCTCATGCGTCCCTTCTCCACCCCTCGGGCCAACTGGGCCGCGATGCGGTCCCGGGCCTTGTCCACCAACTCCGGCGTCACGTCCACCAGCCGCACGCGGTAGCCCGCCTGGATGGCCACCTGGGCGATGCCTTGCCCCATAGTACCGGCTCCTACCACCCCGATGGTGCGTATGTTGGTCCCGTTGGACACCGTTTCCACCTCCGGTTGCCTTGCTGTCACCGGCGGGCGCCGGTGCATGGGGACAACAATTGTCCGCGGGCCCGGGCAGTTCCTTGTGGCCGCCGGCGGGGAAAGAGACGAGAGGATTCGTCTGCGCCGTGGGGAACTCAAAGGCGGTGATCCGGGACGGAGTTGGAGGTTTTCGCCATGACGGAGCCCGCCCATGCTGAAACCCCGGCCCGTCAGCTTATCCGGGGCGGCCGGGTGCTCAACGTCTTCACCGGCGAGCTGCAGCCCCTGGACGTGGTGGTGGAGGCCGGCCGCATCGCGGCCCTGCTGCCGCCGGGGGAGGCCAGCGGCGCCAGCGCGGCAGAGGTGGTGGACGCGGACGGCGGCGTCCTGGTGCCCGGGTACGTGGAACCCCATGCCCATCTAGGCCAGGTGGCCGAGCCGGTGGCCACGGTGGAGCAGTGGGCCGCGCGGGGCACCACCACGGTGGTGGCCGACACCTACCCTTGGCTGCCCGTGATGGGCGACGAGGCCCTGGCGGCCATGCTGGACGGATTCGGCCGGCTGCCCGTCGCCATGCGGTGGTTTGTGGCGCCCCACGCCCGCTCCTTCTGGCCCGATGAGGAGCGGGTCTTTGGCCTGGAGCGGCTGGAGCCCTTGCTCCTGCGGGATGATGTGGTGGGCTTGGGGGAGATCACCCGCTGGCCTTTGGTGGAGCGGGGCGATGCGGACTTGGCGGCCAAGATCCGGCGGGCCCGGGCCCTGGGCAAACGGGTGGAAGGCCACAGCGCCGGCGCTTCGCCGGCCCGCATCCTGCGCCTGGCCCAGCGGGGCTTCACCTCGTGCCACGAAGCCATCACCGCTCCCCAAGTGCTGGATCGGCTCCGGGCGGGGCTGTACGTCATGCTGCGGCACAGCTCCTTGCGCCCCGACTTGCCGGCGCTGCTGGACGCGGTACGGGGCGATTTGGTCCACTCCAACCGCCTCATGCTGACCGCGGACGGGCCCACCCCCGTCTGGGTGGATGCCCACGGGTACATGGACCACTTGATCCGCCTGGCCATCGCGGGCGGCGTGCCGGCGGCGGCCGCGTACCGGATGGCGACCCTCAACCCGGCCATGTACTACCGCATCGAAGATGATGTGGGCAGCATCGCGCCCGGACGCCGCGCGGACATCCTGATCCTTGAGGACTTGGGAAATCCCACTCCGGTCGTGGTGTTGGCGGGCGGCCAGGTGGTGGCCCGCGGGGGAGCCCTCACGGCCCCCTTCCCTCGCCTGGACTGGGACCGGCTGGTGGAGCGGAGGCCGGCCATGGGCCGTCTGCCCAGCGCCGGCCTGCTGGCGCAATTGCCCGGCCCCGGGGAGGCCGGTGGCCCCGTGCTGGAGCTGGCCCACACCGTCATTGTCCGCCGGGGCACGGCCCAGGGCCGCCCGCTGCTGGCGGTGCTGTACGACTGGGAGGGCCGGTGGCTGACCCACGCGTGGCTCACGGGTTTGGCCGACGCATTGGCCGGATTGGCCACGAGCTATAATCCCGCCCACCAGCTCCTCTTGCTGGGCCGCTCGCCGGCGGACATGGCCCTGGCAGCCCGGCGGGTCGCGGAG
>Ga0079224_100014246_pt1 | contig 11104 bp, 12 predicted proteins | sample Stecom2015_FD_80414 | JGI IMG/M metagenome (GOLD analysis project Ga0079224, IMG submission 80414) | Agricultural soil microbial communities from Utah to study Nitrogen management - Steer compost 2015 | ecosystem: Environmental > Terrestrial > Soil > Agricultural land | place: USA: Utah...
CAACTGCTGCGCGACGCGGTCCCTCGTCAAGGGTGGCTAGTGACGCACCTTCGACGGAGGCCAGCAAGAGATAACTCGCAGCGTAGGTGGTTAGGCTCTGATAGTTGGAACCCGCATGGGTCCCCCGTCAGGGCACGACGGTCTTGACTATGGCCGCGTCCAGCGCCTCGTACGACTCGAGGTCGATCACCTCGTACAGCTCGGCACGAGTCTGCATCCGCGGCAGCAGGCTCTCGGCGCTGCCCTCGCGCGCCAGGGTCTCGTAAAGCTCGGCCTGCGCCCTGTTCGCCATGCGCAGCGACGTCACCGGCCAGATCACGATCTTGTAGCCGAGGTCCTCGAACTCCTGGGCGCTGAGCATCGGCGTGCGCCCGAACTCGGTCATGTTGGCTAGCAAGGGCACGCCGGGGAGCGCCTTGGCGACCTCAGCGAACATCTCCCTGCTGGTCAGCGCCTCGGGGAAGATCACCTCTGCCCCGGCGTCCACGTAACGCTCGGCCCTTGCGATGGCGCCGGATAGCCCTTCGCTGGCCGCGGCGTCGGTCCGGGCGACGATCACGACGTCGGTGCTCGCCTTCCTCGCCGCCGCCACCTTGAGCGCCATGTCGTCCGCGGTGGCGAGCCGCTTGTCGTTGAGGTGACCGCACTTCTTGGGCAGGATCTGGTCCTCGATGTGCACCGCGGCGGCTCCCGCAGACTCGAACGCCCTGACCATGTTCATGACGTTGAGCGCCTCGCCGTAACCGGTGTCGCCGTCCACCAGCACGGGCAGCCCGGAGCGCGCCAACTGCCTTATGTGGAAGACGACGTCGTCGACGGTGATGATCCCGAGGTCCGGAAGCCCCATCGACGCGCTCATGGCGCCGCCCGAGAGGTAGAGGGCGTCGAAGCCCGCTCGCTTCGCCTGTAGCGCGGCCATGCCGTTGTGAGCGCCCGGGAGCCGCACGATGCCGGGCCGTTCGAGAAGCTGGCGGAATCGTGCTCCGGGCCGAGCCTTGGGTTGGTCAGCACCGACCAGGTACGGCATCAGCGGTGCCCGGAGCGCGACGCCCGCCCATCGAGCAGGTGCCTGAGCCTCAGCGGCAGCCTCACCGCATCTCCAACGGAAGGAAGTCGCGGTCCTCCGGACCCACGTAGTTGGCGGACGGCCGGATGATGGTGCCGTCCTGCCGCTGCTCGATGACGTGCGCGACCCAGCCGGCAGTGCGTGCGATGACGAAGAGCGGTGTGAACATCGACGTCGGGATGCCCATGACCCCGTACGCGACAGCCGAGAACCAGTCGAGGTTCGGGAACATGCGTTTCGTCGACATCATCGTCTCTTCGATGCGCTCCGCGACCTGGTACCGGCGGGTGTCGCCGGCGTCCTCGGACAGCCGCGCGGCCGCCGCCTTGATGATGCCGCTGCGGGGATCGCTCACGCGGTAGACGGGGTGACCGAAGCCGATGATCACCTCACGGCGCTCGAGCCGCTCCCGTATGTCTGCCTCGGCATCCTCCGGCGAGGAGTAACGGCGCTGGATCTCGTACGCGACCTCGTTGGCGCCGCCGTGCTTGGGCCCGCGCAGGGCGCCGATGCCGCCGCACACCGCCGAGTACACGTCCGAGCCGGTGCCCGCGATCATGCGGCAGGTGAACGTGGAGGCGTTGAACTCGTGCTCGGCGTAGAGGATCAGGGAGAGGTGCATCGCCCTTACCCACTCGGGGTTCGGGTCCTCACCGTGCAGTAGCCGCAGGAAGTGCCCGCCCACCGTGTCGTCGTCGGACTCCACGTCTATCAGCTCGCCCTTGTGGGTCCAGTGGTACCAGTACAGGAGCATCGAGCCCAACGACGCGATGAGGCGGTCGGCTATGTCCCTGGCCCCGGCTTCGTCGTGAGCGTGCCCTTCGGGCAACACCGTGCCAAGGGCCGAGACGCCGCTGCGTAGCACGTCCATAGGGTGGGCAGCGGCCGGGGTGGCCTCGAGGACGGTCCTCACGGCCGCGGGAAGAGCGCGGAACCGCTTGAGCTTCTGCTTGTAAGCCTTCAGCTGAGCCTTGTCCGGCAGTTGGCCGTGGACGAGCAGGTGCGCGACCTCCTCGAACTCCGCGCCCTCCGCCAACTCGCGGATGTCGTAGCCCCGGTATCGCAGCTCGTCGCCGCTCGCGCCGACGGTGGAGAGCGCCGTGTTGCCGGCCGTCACGCCCGACAGCGCGACGGACTTCTTGGGCTTCGGCCTCGCCGCATCGGGCGTTGCGTCCTGAGCCATGTCCTACCTCCCTGCCAGCGACCCCGGTCCTGCTACGGACCTCAGGCCACGGTCAACTCTTCGCGCTCGGTGCTGGTCAGAATATGCCGGGCGGTACATCCGGGCCCAGGCGGTCCTCGCTCACCACGATGTTCAACTGGGCGACCTCGTCCGGGGTCAGATCACCGATGCGTGCCGTCAGGGACAGGAACCTGTCCTGTTCGTCCGGCTCGACGATACCACTCGCCAACGTCCTGAACTTCTCGACGTACTGCTCGCGCCGGAACGGTCTCGCACCCAACGGATGCGCGTCCGCCACGGCGATCTCGTCCTCCATGACCGTGCCGTCCGTGAACGTGATTACCACGCGACCGCCGAACGCCTTCTCGGCGGGGTCCGTCGAATGGTAGCGGCGCGTCCACTCGGGATCCTCGACGGTCGTGATCTTCTGCCAAAGCCGAACGGTGTCGGGCCTGCGCGCTCGCTCGGGCGCGTAGCTCTTCTCGTGGTGCCAGCCCCGGTCCTGCAGGGCTACGGCGAAGATGTACATGATCGAGTGGTCGAGGGTCTCGCGGCTCGCCCCCGGGTCCAGCTTCTGTGGATCGTTCGAGCCGGTGCCGATGACGTAGTGGGTGTGGTGGCTCGTGTGGATGACGACGGACTGCACCGCGTCGAAGTCGTCGATCTTCGCCCCCATACGCCTGGCCAGGTCGATGAGCGCCTGGCTCTGGTACTCGGCGGAGTGCTCCTTGGTGTACGTCTCCAGGATCGCGCGCTTGGGCTCGCCCGGCTCAGGCAACGGCACTTGGTACCGCGCCTCCGGCCCCGAGAGCAACCAGGCGATCACCCCGTCCTCGCCCTCGTAGATGGGTGACGGGGCGCCTTCGCCCCGCATCGAGCGGTCGACGGCCTCGATAGCCATCTTGCCGGCGAACGCGGGGGCGAACGCTTTCCAGCTCGAGATCTCGCCCTTGCGCGACTGTCTCGTCGTCGTCGTCACGTGCAGAGCCTGCTGGATGGCCTGGTAGGCGATCTCGGTCGGCAGACCGAGCAGCGCCGCGATCCCTCCGGCGGCCGAGGGTCCGAGATGCGCGATGTGGTCGATCTTGTGCTCGTGAAGGCAGATGCCCTTCACCAGGTCCACCTGGAGCTCGTACCCGGCCGCGATGCCGCGTACCAGCGCCTCGCCACCCAGGCCCTTCGTCTGAGCGACGGCGAGGATCGCAGGGATGTTGTCGCCGGGGTGCGAGTAATCGGCGGCAAGGAACGTGTCGTGGAAGTCGAGCTCGCGGACGGCAACGCCGTTGGCCCATGCAGCCCATTCGGGTGAGAACTTGCTGTCGCTGGGCAGGCCGAACACTCCGGCGCCCGGGTCGCGTGGGTGGGCGAGGGCCTGAGCCCGTGCCGCCCTCACGGGCTTCCTCGCCAGGCTGGCGACCGCGACGGCGGCGTTGTCCACCACGCGGTTGCCGATCATCTCGACGACATCGGCTTCCAACGGAACCGGGTCTGTCGCGACTGCCGCCAGCTTCCAGGCGAGCTGGCCCTCACGGGGCAGGTCCTCGGCGGAGCGGTAGGTGCGAACCTCGTTGACCTTCACTGCTGGTACCTCCAGGGGGCCGCCGACCGCCGCAGCCTAGCCGGGACCTCGCGTCAGAGACGATACCAGCGGTTCCCTACCCCACCTGAGCTCCTACCCGGCCTACGCGTACTCGTCCTCGTCCGGGAACGGGACGACGTCCGGATCCCCGGACTCCCTCAACGTCAGAGGCTCGAGCTCTACGACCTCGAGAAGCGTGCCGCAGTCTGGGCAGTCGGAGGTCACTCCCACGGCCACGTTGTCAATGTCGACCATCCCACCGCAGACTGGGCAGGTTGTCGCTACGACCTCGGGCATACTCGTACCTCCTCAGGAGTCGCCGCCCCTGGCACCGCACCTGCGGCCGGGTCCGGCGGGAATCCACTCTAGGGCATCGACCGAGACGCACATTAGAGACAAGAGCGCCCGCTCGGCCGCGAGGCGCCTTACTTCGTCGTTAGGCGTATCCTTTGACGCCGTGACCCTCTCGAACCGCGACCGCAACCTCACCTTCGCCGGCATCCTAATCGCGATGTTCCTCGGGGCCCTGGACCAGACGATCGTCTCGACCGCCCTGCCACGCATCGTGGAGGACCTGGGTGGGCTCGAGCGCTACGCCTGGGTGTTCACGGCGTATCTCGTGGCGTCCACGGTGCTCGTGCCTGTCGTAGGCAAGCTCGCTGACATGTACTCGCGCAAGACGATCGAGCTGGTGGCCGTGAGCATCTTCCTTACGGGGTCGTTCCTGTGCGGCGTCGCCGGGGAGTTCGGCCCGCTCCCGCTGCTGGGCGACGCGATGAACCAGCTCATCGTCTTCCGCGCGGTTCAGGGCATCGGAGCGTCAGGGCTCTTCAGCCTGGCCTTCATCGTCATAGCCGACCTGTACCCGCCCGCGGTCCGCGGGAAGTACCAGGGGTACGTCAGCGCGGTATTCGGGGTGGCCAGCATCCTGGGCCCGCTGCTCGGAGGCTTCCTGACGGACAACGCCGGCGGCATCATCCCGGGCGTAGAGGGCTGGCGCTGGGTGTTCTACGTCAACGTGCCGTTCGGCGCCCTGGCCATCTGGTTCATCGCCACGCGCATGCCGCCCCTCAGGCCGGTGGGCGAACGCGGCAAGTTGGACGGGTTCGCGGCGGCGCTGCTCATAGGCGGGCTGGTCCCGTTCACGATCGCCCTGCAGCTGGACCGCAGCGAGTATCCGTGGGGCTCGCCCGTGACCGTCGGCATGCTCGCCGCATCGCTCGTGGTTCTGGCTCTGTTCGTGTGGCGGACGCTGAGGAGCGAGTACCCGATCCTGGACCTGAGCCTCTTCCGCAACCGGGTGTTCCGCACCGCGAGCGTAGCTACGCTGCTCCACGGAGCGGCGTTCCTCAGCACCGTCGCCTTCCTACCCCTGTTCGTCGTCAACGTGATGGGAGTGTCCGCGACCGGTGCCGGTCTCGCCCTCATCCCGCTGACGCTGGGCGTAACGGTTGGCGCCATCTCCGGCGGACAACTCGTGTCGCACATCGGGCGCTACCGGCTCCTCATGCTTATCGGCGGCGCCATCTTCGCGACGGGTGTGCTGCTCATCTCGCTGCTGGACGAGAACGCCTCCCTTGGCCGCGTGAGCCTCTACATGGTCATCACTGGCCTGGGCGTGGGACCGGCCCTTCCGCTCTACACGCTTGCCGTGCAGAACGCCGTCGACGTGAGGCGTATCGGCCAGGCGACGAGCGCCACGCAGTTCTTCCGCCAGATAGGTGGCGCGGTCGGCACCGCAGTGCTCGGCACGGTCTTGTCCACTTCGTTGGCGGCGGGCTTCGCAGCGAACCTTGGCGGCCTGGGCGCCTTGCCTCCTGCGCAGCAGACCGGCGAAGGCGTGAGCGCGACGGGCGACCTGCTGGCGAGCATCCGCGCGGCGCTGGACGACGCAAGGGACGACCTGATCAACGCCGTCACGGCGGGAGACGCAGATGCCACCCGGGAGCAGTTGGTCGCCTCGGGTGTGCCGGCCGCGGTCGCAGACGGCATATCGACTCGGGTCGAGGCGGCCAGCACGGCTTCCGAACGCGCCGTCCTGGCCGACGAGTTGTCCGACACCTTCGACGCGCAGGCGGCATCCGTGCTCGAGCGAGTGGAGGCCGGTGTGGAGCTGACCTTCGCCCAGGCTGTGACGAAGGTGTATCGCTACGTCTTCTTCATACTCCTGGTGGTGATCGTCGTGTCCGCGTTCATCCCCGTGCTCACGCTCAGGCGGACGTTCGACAACGTCGCTCCAGAACCGGCGTGACCGAGTCGTAGATGGGTCCAGTCGTCTCCGGTCTCGTGGTCGGCGAGGACGGCCTGGCCAGGCCCAAGTGGGCCTCGAGCGACCCATTGCTACGCGAGTACTACGACACGGAGTGGGGCATGCCCGTTCGCGACGAGCGTGGCGTGTTCGAGCGCCTCAGCCTCGAGGCCTTCCAGTCGGGGCTCTCCTGGGCGACGATCCTGCGCAAACGCGAGGCGTTCAGACAGGCGTTCCACGGCTTCGACCCCGACCGCATCTCCGCCTACGACGGCCAGGACGTCGATCGGCTCATGGCAGACACCGGCATCGTCAGGAACCTCAGGAAGGTGGAGGCGACGATCGTCAACGCGAAGGCTACGGTGCGCCTGCGGGCGGACGGCGGGCTTTCGGATCTGATCTGGTCGTTCAAGCCGGCCAGCACGCCGGCGCCGCGATCGATGGCCGAGGTGCCGACGTCCTCTCCAGAGTCGATCGCACTAGCCAAGGAACTAAAGCGTCGCGGCTTCTCCTTCGTGGGGCCGACGACGATGTTCGCCCTGATGGAGGCCATCGGCGTCGTCGACACCCACCTGGTAGGCAGCCATCGGCGCGGGTCGTCCGGTGTGTGGAAGCCGCGCACGCGCCGGAGCCGGTCGGCCTTGTGAAACGACGCTTAGGCGACCTTACCCACCTGTTCGAGCCGCCGCCCGACCGAGATGAGCGACCGGCCGAAACGCGCGGCCGCGAGCCGCCATGCCGCCACCTTCTCGACGCAGTCGGCAGCGATCTCCTTCGGCGAGCGTGGCTGCAGCACGACCGCCGCTCCCGGCCGCGCCGCCGTGGTCAGCAGCGTGCGTTCCTGAACGCTACGTCTGGCTGAACCCAGGCGCGCCTGCCGGACCATGGCCAACCTCTCGGCCTCTTGCAAAAGCTCGCGCTGACGGTCTTTCATCGACCTCTCTAGGTAACCAACCGACCTGTCCATCGCGGTCTTCCTCTCACCGGGCCGAAGCTGGTGCCCGGTCCACGCGTAACCTGTCAAGAGATTACACCGGTTTCAGTAACCAGTCAAGATGCTACATTGGTGTCGGATAGGGGCGTGGCATGAGAGCAGCAGAGAGACTGGGCAAGGAGAGCAAGCCGGCGCCGGGCGACCTGCGCTTCGTCCAGGCGTTCGTGAACACGTTGGACGTCGAGAGCGGTCGCGACCGCTTCGCAGAAGTCTCGGAGTTGCAGAGTTGGCTCCACACCCACTGTGAGCTCGACGCGAGCATCCGCTTGACCGAGAAGCACAGGCAGGAGGCGGTCGAGTTCCGAGAGGCGCTCAGGACGGTCATGACCGAGGGCAGTGAGTCAGACCCGGCCGCGCTCGCCGTGTTGGAAGACGTCGGCAGAAGGGCCGACCTTCGCCTGAGCACGACGAAGGACGGACGGCTGAACCTGGATGCCAGCGGCACGGACCCTTGTTCCGCCCTTGGGCGTCTACTGGCCGCCGTGCACACGGCCATGTTGGACGGCACCTGGTCGCGACTGAAGGTGTGCGCTGCCGACGAGTGCCGCTGGGCGTTCTACGACGCCTCGAAGAACCGCTCGGGAACGTGGTGCAGCATGGAGGTGTGCGGCAACAGGTCGAAGGTCAGGGAGCACCGTTCCAGGCAACGGCCCGCCCAGGCCTAGCGCTCATCCGGCACCGGCCGCGCACCGCTACCTTCGTGTCATGCGAGAAGCGCGAGTGCTGGTAGCGGCCATGGTGGCTGCTCTGACAGCCGCTTGGGCCCAGGTACCACCGGACCCCGACTTTCCGGACATGCGGCCCGAGCTCCATGACTACCTGTGCCCGGCACGGGGTTCTGGGGCAGACGGCCCACCGCCCGAGCCTCGATCCGAAGCGGAGCTGCTCCGGTGGGAGAGCCGCGCTCGCTACAGGCAGTTCTTCCCCGCCTACTTGGCTCGAGTGGGCTCAGAGCCGGCGACACAGCTGCTCATGCCGGTCGACGGCGTCAACGTCAGGCAGGTGGCCGAGACCTTCGGAGCGCCACGCTGGGACAGGTCCCACGAGGGCATCGACATCTTCGCGCCACGTTGGACGCCGGTCGTCTCGGCGGCACCGGGCTTCGTCTACCGGATCACGGACCTGACCCTGGGCGGGCTCTCCGTGACGGTGATCGGGGACGGCGGCGTGCGGTACTACTACACGCACCTCGAGGACGTGGCCGAAGACCTGGTGGAGGGCCAAGCCGTGGCGGCTGGAGACCTGTTGGGCTACGTTGGGAACGACGGGAACGCCGCCACCACCCCTACGCACCTCCACTTCGGGGTCTACGTGGGAGAAGAGGACGATCTCTGCGAGTGGAACGCGATAAACCCACTGCCCCTGCTGGTAGACCGCCCCTGATCGCGGTCCTCGCGGACGTGCACGGCAACCTGGCCGCGCTCGAGGCCGTGATCGCGGACATGCTGCGTTTCGACGTCGACGAGGTCCTGTGTCTAGGCGACCTCGCGAACATGGGTCCCGAGCCCTCTGCCACGCTCGCGCGTCTGCGGTCATTGCAGCCGCGGACGATCATGGGCAACACGGACCACTACCTGATAGACCCGCGGCGACCGGAGGACGTCCAGAACGCGAACGAAGAGACCCCCATCTACCTCGAGGTCGAGGCCTGGTGCGCATCGCGCATCAGCGACGAGGACCGCGACTGGGTAAGAGGGTTCAGCCCTTACCTGGAGCTGGAGGTGGGAGGGTGCAGGGTCCTCGCGTACCACGGGTCGCCCCGTAGCTTCGACGATCACATCCTGCCTGACACCCCGAGGACGAAGTTGGACGAGTACCTGATCGGCTTCGAGGCAGACCTATACCTCGGCGCCCACGTGCACCACCAGTTCGTTATGGGGTTCCGGCGCTCCATCGTCGCTAACCCGGGCAGTGTTGGCATGGCGTTCTTCAGGCTGGAGGAAGGCGTCGAGCAGCCGCCCGTCGCGGAGTACGCGCTGCTGCAGGTGGTCGATGGCCAACCGAACCTGCACCTCAGGCGCGTGCCCTACGACTCCAGTCGCGTCAAGGACGCCGCGGAGCGCAACGGGATGCCGCACGCCGAGACCTTCCTGCGTCACCTCACGTGAGCGCCCGGACAGGCGGCGGGCCAGACGTCCTCTTCGCGTTCCTACGCGCAGTCAACCTGGGCAGGCGCAACAAGGTCCCCATGTCACGCCTGATGGACGCGCTGGAGGAGAACGCGTTCCCGGAAGCGAAGTACCTGCTTGCCAGCGGCAACGTCGTGTTCCTCGAAGCGGCTCCCGAGCCCGAGAACCTACGTGTGCGACTCGTGGAACTGATCGCGGCCGAGTTCGGCGTTCGCACCGCCGTGGTCTTGAGGACGCCCGAGGACCTGCGCGACCATCTGGCGTCAGACCCGTTCACGGCTTCCGGCATGGCCCCCGTCTATGTCTCGATGTGGGACGGAAAGCCCGACTCAGAAGGACTGAAGTCGCTGGAAAGGGAGGACTTCTCCCCCGACCGCCTCCACCTCGTCGACGGTGCCGCCATCATGGGCTACGTGGCCGGCTCACACGATTCCAAGCTACTGAACGGTCTCATCGAGAAGCGCCTGAAGGTCCAGGCGACGGCGCGCAACGTCAACACGCTCAGGCGCCTGCTGGAGCGGTTCGCTCCGTGGGCAATGGCCTCTTAGGCGGCGTCGCTCGCCACCTGAGCTCAAGCAGAGGCCGGAACCAGCGCCACCAAGCCCAGCAGGTTGCCGCTGGGGTCCCTCACGAAGGCCTGTCGCTCGGCGTGCCCCGCCGGTCCCAGCGCGTAGTTCGAGTGCGTGAAGATCGTGTGTGGCTCGCCCTCGACCTTCACGCCGGCGGCGCGCAGACGCTCGACCGTCGCCTCCAGGTCGGGCACGAGCAGGTAGACCAGACCGGCCGGCGCACCGCGCTCCAGTAAGATCCTCACCTGCCCGAGTCTGAAGAAGAGGAGGCCGGGCGGCTCGAAGCGCCCCGCGGGCTCGAGGCCCAACAGGTCGCGGTAGAACGCCTCGGAGGCAGACAGGTCGTCGGCCCTGAGGGCCACCTGGAGCAACGCTGTCGGGTGTGTCATGCCGCCAGATGGTAGCACCGGGTTCGCCACATCCATTAGCACGGGGGCGCGCGTGATTGGCGCGTACGGACCCGCGGTCGTATACTCCTCTCCTTGTCTCCACGGAGGGGGACCGCCATGCCAATCAGAGCCCTCTTGCGCCTGGTGCGACGCTTCACAATGCCCTACCGGGGAGTCATCGCCGCGGTCGCAGGCCTACAGCTCATCGCCACCCTGACGGCGTTGCTCCTTCCCAGCATCAACGCGGACATCATCGACCGCGGTGTGGTGCTGGGGGACACCCGGTACATCCTGAGGCAGGGCGCCTTCATGCTCGCCATCTCGCTCGTCAACGTGGCGGTCACGATCGTCGCCGTCTACCTGGGCGCGCGTACCTCGATGGGGTTCGGCCGCGACGTCCGCTCGGCGTTCTTCGGCAAGGTCGCAGATTTCTCCTCCCGCGAAGTCGCGCGGTTCGGCGCGCCATCACTGATCACCCGGAACACCAACGACGTGCAGCAGGTCCAGATGACGCTGCTCATGTCGTTCACGCTGCTCCTGTCCGCTCCGATCATGATGGTCGGCGGCATCATCATGGCGCTGCGCGAGGACGTCGGTCTGTCCTGGCTGGTCGCCGTCGCCGTGCCGTTGCTCGGTGTCTCGGTCGGGCTCATCGCACTGCGCATGGTCCCGGGCTTCAGGGCCATACAGCAGCGCATCGACCGCGTCAACGAGGTCATGCGCGCCCAGATCAGCGGCATCCGGGTCGTGAGGGCCTTCGTGCGCGAAGAGGTCGAGCGCGAGCGCTTCGAGAAGGCGAACCGAGAGCTCACGGACGCAGCCCTCTTCGTCGGTCGGTGGCTGTCCGCCCTCTTCCCTGTCGTAAACATCGTGCTCAACCTCTCCTCGGTGGCCGTCCTGTGGTTCGGGGGCATCCGCGTGGCGGAGGGCGCCATGGAGATCGGCTC
>Ga0079224_100014248_pt1 | contig 11104 bp, 5 predicted proteins | sample Stecom2015_FD_80414 | JGI IMG/M metagenome (GOLD analysis project Ga0079224, IMG submission 80414) | Agricultural soil microbial communities from Utah to study Nitrogen management - Steer compost 2015 | ecosystem: Environmental > Terrestrial > Soil > Agricultural land | place: USA: Utah...
GAACGCCGCGCGTAAAGAATCCCCCGGGCGGACCGTTCCTCTGCTGCACCAGCCATGTCGAACAGCGCAGCGACTTCCCGCATGGAACCCGTGGGTCAGCCATCTTCGGAGGACCTCCTCGACTTGCGCTACCTCGCGGAGGCCGCCGAAGGGGACGTCGAGTTCATCGCGAGCATTCTCCACGATTATCTCAAAGGGACGGGAGGTCAGCTGGAACAACTCCACGGCGCCCTCCTCGCCCAGGACGGAGACGCGGTCCGGCGACTGGCCCACTCGGTGAAGGGAGCCAGCGCCAGCGTGGGCGCGACGCGAGTGATGGAAGCCGCGTCTCGGCTCGAAGATCTCGTGCGCGTCGAGGGCATGGAGCGCGCAGACGAGCTCGCCTTCGCCGTGACCTGTGAGTTTCGCCGACTGGAGGCGTACCTGGCCGCCCAAGGCGAAGCGGCCTTTCTCGTGTCGAGTCACCTGGCGCTCCCGGCGTGAGGTCTCCGAGAGCATCTCCGTGACCCGAGAGGCCCAGAGAGGCCGCAAGAGGTTGCGGTTGCCTCGAACTCACGGAGGAGGCGAGTCGGCGCCGACGGGCACGGACAGCGCGTCCGCGAGACCCGAGGCGCGCCCGACCTGGCGCTGCACGGCTTGCTCCACCGCCTCCGGGGAGCCCACGAGGCGAACCTGCTTTTTCGCCCGCGTGATCGCCGTGTACAACAGCTCGCGGGTCAGCAGCGGTGATCCGGCTTCGGGGAGCACGATCAGCACCTCGTCGTGCTCGGATCCCTGACTCTTGTGCACGCTCATGGCGAACGCCGTCTCGTGCGCGGGGAGACGGGCCGTCGAGATGGGACGTGTCGCAGGCTGTCCAGCGACGCTCGCGCCGGAGTCCCCCTCGAAGTGCACCTTCATCGGTTCACCCCAGGTCAGCCCCACGTCGCCGTTGAACAATCCCACGGCGTAGTCGTTGCAGGTCACCAGCACGGGCCGCCCCGGGAAGAACTCGCCCCAGCTCGGCACGAGGCGCGCCCGCGACAAGGCGACGCGGATCCGCTCGTTCAGGTGCTCCACGCCTGCCCAACCGCGTCGGTGCGCGCACAGCACCCGGAAGCGCGACAGCGCGGCCAGGGCCGCTGCAGCGTCCGAGGCCTCGAACATCGGACGAAATCCCTCCACCACACGGGCCACCAAGGACTCGGAGAGCTCCTGGGCCGGTGACTCCTTCACCCAGCTGACCTCGTCCGCTTCACCCCCACGCTCGAGCAAGCGCACGACCCGGCGCACGTCCCCTTCCCGCACCGCCGCGGCGAGCTGACCGATGGCGCTGTCCGCGTCGAACCGATAGCTCTTGGTGAGCTCGACGACGTGATCCCGCAGCGGCGCCGTCGGGCCCGACGCGACGCGCAGCTGCTTGCCGCTGAGGGCAGCCACCGCCGCGCAGAGCTGCTCCCCGTAACCGACACCCGTCACCGGAGGTCGAGTCGTCTCTCCGGCGGCGCCGACCTCCGCGGCCGCGCAGAGCTCCCCCAACACGCTCCCCGCCTCCACGGAGGCGAGCTGATGGCGATCGCCGAGGAGGATCAGGCGCGCCGTCGGTGGCACCGCCTCCACCAGGTGCCGCATGAGGGCGAGATCGACCATGGAGGCCTCGTCGACGAGCACCACGTCTGCGAGCAGGGGCCGTGAGGCATCGTGCCAGTATCCGCCGCCCCCGCGACGCACCCCGAGGGCGCGATGGATCGTGCGGGCCTCCTCCGGGACCGCCGCGAGCACCTCCGGCGCCGCGTCCAGCCGCCCCTTCGCCAGACGTATCGACTCGACGAGCCGCCCCGCGGCCTTGCCAGTGGGCGCGAGGAGCAGGATGCGCGGCGGTGCCTGCCCCCGCGCGAGGGCGGACTCCACCAGCAAGGTGAGCAGCCGCGCCACCGTCGACGTCTTCCCCGTGCCAGGGCCGCCCGAGATGATCACCAGGCGCTGGACCAACGCCACCAGGACCGCGGCCTGCTGGTCGCCGAGGGGCGCGTCCGGGGTGGAGCCGAAGAGGCGGGCCAGCGCCTCCTTCACGAAGCCGGGTTCGACCCGCATCTCCTCCAGCCCGGCCCGCCCCCGCAGGAGGGTCGCGAGCCGGCGCTCGTGTTCGTAGTAGCGCTGCAGGTAGAGGCGCCCCGCTCCGTCGAGCACCAGGGGACGCCGCTCCACGCCACCGCTCACCAGCGGGCTCGCCGTGAGGGCGGCGCGCCAAGGTTCGAGCTCGGGCCACGTGCCCAAGTCCCCGTCCACCGCGATGGGGAGCCCCGCGACGTCGGCCAGGGGCACACAGACGTGCCCCTCGCGAGAGCGGAGGCTCACCAGGGCCGCGGCGAGCAGGACGCTCTCATCCCGCTCCTCCACGATCTCACCGAGCGTGAGGGCGAAGTGCACGTCGATGGGCGCCAACACGGAGGCCCCCTCCAACGCTCGGAGGCGGGGGGCGACGTGCGTCAGTGACATGGAGCCACCTCCGGCTCTCCGAGCAACGTCGAGACCCGCTCGATGAGCTGCGCGCTCGGACGATGGAAGAACACTCCGCGCTCCGCGCCGGTGGCCGGGTGCATGCCCCGCAAGAACAAATAGTACACGCCGCCGAAGTGACGCTCGAAGGAGTAGTCGACGATGCGACGACGCAGATAGCGGTCCAGGGCCACGGAGTAGAGCACGTACTGGAGGTGATAGTGGTGCTCCTCCATCACGGGGCTCAGGAAAGCGCTCGCGTAGTGATCGCGGGTCGGGCCCAGGTGATTGGACTTGTAGTCGACCACGAAGTATCGGCCCTCTCGCTCGAAAACGAGGTCGATGAACCCCCGCAGGAAGCCCGACCACGCGCCGAAGGCGAGCCGGGCGAGGCGGGTCGGATAATGCTGCCCCCAAGGGGCGGCCGTCTCCTCGGCAAAGACCTTCGCGATGCGCCGGGCAGTGAGCCCGCCCTCCCCCCCCTCGCCGCCACGCACGGCGGACACGAGAGCCGACGCCACGGGCACGGTGAACTCCATCTCGGGCACGCACGCCCCCGCCAAGACGGCGCGGAACGTCGCATCCGGCGGCCCCAGGAAAGGTGTCGCGAGCACCTCCTCGATGGCCTGGAGCACGACGGGGAGGTGCGTCCCCTCGAAGCCGTGACGTCTCAGCTCCCCCTCCACGAGCTGCGGGAGCGGCGTGATCTGCCCCTTCGAGCCACGGCTCTCCTGGCGGGCCACCTTCTCGAGGATCGCATGGAGCAGCTCGCCGGGCTTCGGTCCCCGAGGGAACTCCGCCAGCGTCACTGCCACGGAGCCCCCCATGGCGTCGCCGACCTTCACGTCGCCGGTCAGGAGGATCACGTCGAACGACGTGCCCTCGTCGATGTCGCGCCCCTCCCGGGCTTGGGTGCTCAAGGGCACGGAGTCCTGGGAGCGCGCCATCGCCGAGAAGCTGCTCGTGCGCAGTCCCGCCGGCACGCGCCGCGTCAACCGGCGCGCCTCCAGGCGCAAAGCGCGCTCGAGCTTTTCGTGGCGATGCGGAGGTGCTTGGCCGAGGCGCGCCGCGCGCACGCGAATCGTCCCTCCGCTCTGCGCCGCCAGCGCCTCGATCTCCGCGAAGCGGGCGCTGTCGTCCAGCTCCTTCAGTCGCGCCGCGATGTCCACCGCGAGCCCTCCGAGATCGGCCGCGGGCTGATGGAGCAAGTAGGCGAGGGACGAGAAGCTCGCCGAGACGCCCCCCCAGAGCACCAGACAGTGATGGCGCGCGCGCGTGAGGGCGACGTAGGCGAGACGCATGGCCTCCGCCTGATGTTCCCGGGTCGCGATCTCCAGGCGCGCGGACTTGAGCTCCCGCGAGCGCACGTCGAGCTCGAGGCGTCCCCCCCGCTCGGGGTTGTGGTAGCGGAGGTTCTCCTGCTCGCTCGCGTAGGGGGCGCTCTTCGCCCCGAGGAACGGGAGGACCACCACCGGGTACTCGAGCCCCTTGCTCTTGTGCATGGTCGTGAGCACGACGGCGTCCGCGTCACTCTCGAGGCGGAGCTGCTGCGCTTCGGGCGCCATGCCGTGGCGGGCGGGATCCATGCGAGCCTCGTCGAACCACTGCAGGAGCCCGGGGATGCCGAGGTGCTCCTCCGACTCCGCCTGATGCAGCAGCTCGGCGAGGTGCCGCAGGTTCGTCATGCGGCGCTCTCCGTCGAGCTCCCGGAGGGTCCGGGGCACCACGTCTTGCTCCCGGAGCACACGCCCGAGACATTGCATGAGCCCGCGCTCTGCCCAGGTGCCGTTCCACTCCCGGAAGCGCAGGCTCCAGCGTTCCCACTGCTCCTCGTCCTCGGCGAGGCGCGCGATGGCGGTCGCGTCGAGCCCGAGAAATCGCGTCCCGAGGGCGGCGCGCACTGCGCTCCCGCTCGAGGGATCGGCGATCGCGCGCAACAACAGCGCCAGCTCCCCCGCCTCCGGCGCCTCGAACACCGTACGATCCCCCTGCAAGACGCTGGGGATCCCGAGCTCGCGCAGGTGCTCCTGGATCTCCTGAGCTTGTCGGTTCGTGCGGGTGAGCACCGCCACGTGCCGGGGCTCGAGGCGCTCGGGGCCCGCCGCCCCGGCGAGCGTCGCTCCGGACGCGAGGAGCCGAGCGATCTCCTCGGCGGCCAGGCGCTGCCACTCCTCCGTCCCCTCCCAGGCTCGATTGCCCGTGCGCCCCGCTTCGTCCCGGGTGAGGTAGGCGATCTCGAGGGGCGCCAACGGAACCTTGGGCCTCGTCAGGGCATCCCGCCGCCCCGGCGCGGCCTGCACGGCCGTGTAGCCGATGCCTTCGTGCAGAAAGGGCTGCGCGAGGCGCCCAAAGACGCAGTTGAGGGCCGCGATGAACCCAGGATCCGAACGGTAGTTCGTCGTGAGCGTCCAGACGCCGTCCGCGGCATCCCGCGCCGCAGCGAGGTACGCGTCGATGTCCGCCCCGCGAAAGGCATAGATGGCCTGCTTCGGATCGCCGATCAGGAAGAGCGCTCGGCGCTCTCCCTTGCGCTGACCACCATAGATCCTGCGAAAGATCTCGTACTGGACCGGATCCGTGTCCTGGAACTCGTCGATGAGCGCGACCGGATACCGCTCGCGCACCTGCCGGGCGAGGGACGTCCCCCGCGACGGCTCCCGGAGCGCGTCGCGCATGCCATGGAGGAGATCGTCGAAGGACTGCGACCCGGCCTGGGCGTGCTCCAGGGCCACCCGCTCCCGGGCGAACCGCACCAGACGACAGCGGAGAGCGTCGGCGAAGCGCACCGCCTCGCGACGGCACCGGTCGGACACCTCGTTCAAGGCGGCGATGGCGTCGAACAAGGGGTGCTCCGGGGCGACGTAGCCGTTGTTCACCTTGATGCTGCCCGCCGCGAGGTACTTGAAGACGGCGGGCGGCTCCTTGAACGGCTGCGGGCGCATGGACGCCAGCGCGTCGAGCGTGCGTCGATAGCCGGCGAGCTTCTCTGTGGAGTAGTAGCTCTTGTGGAAGCCTGGCCGCGCCAGCGCGGCGAAGGCGGCGACGCCGTCGCGCCGATACTCGTCGACGACCCGCTCCCAGGCGGCCGCCAGCTCCTCGAGGGACTTTTCGAGCTCGACCGGGCCGGCTGCGGAGAGATCCGGGTCCAGGGGGAGATCGGGCCAGGCCGCCGCCACGTGGGCGAGGGCAGTGACGGCCCGCAGGTTCACGTTGCAGACCCGGAGCGCGCGCCAGCACTCCTCGGGCAGCGTGGCGATCTCCTTCGCCCAGAAGTCGTGGGCGACCTCCGTCACGAGCGGGCGCTGTTCACCGACGAGCTCCACGTCGAAGCGCGCGCCGCTCTCGAAGGCGTGCTGCTGCAGCATACGCTGGGCAAAGCCGTGGATGGTGAAGATCGCCGCCCGGTCCAGATCGCGCAACGCCCGGCGGAGTCGCCGCAGAGCGCGATCGGGTCGTTGGGAGCGCGCGAGGGACTCGAGCACCGCGTCCCGGGCGATGTCCGGCGCCGCGCCCGCGAGCACCTCTTCGAAGACCGCGGCAGCGGACGCGATGCGCGAGCGGATGCGATCGCGCAGCTCCGACGTCGCCGCCCGCGTGAAGGTGACGACGACGATCTGGTCGACCGTGAGCTCCGCCTCCAGCAACAGGCGCAGCACGATCGTGGTGATCGTGTACGTCTTGCCCGTCCCAGCGCTGGCCTCGATGAGCTGCGTCCCGCGCAGGGGCAACGCGAGGGGATCGAGCGGCTTCATGGCCCCTGCCCCTCCACCGCGTCGGGGGCGAGTTCGTCGGCCCCGTCGAGGAGCGGGTCGTACACCCTGCGGCTGAGTTCGGTGAAGCCGAGGGACACGCCTTCCTGGCCACTCGAGATTGTCTCGCGGAGCGGCCTTCGCCCACGGAAGACCCAGCTCACGTGGAGGTCGGCGCCCTCGGCGCCATTCCAGGGGTTGGGATCCTGCAGGTCCCGCTCGAGGGCGCTCACGATCCGCTCCGCGTCATCGCCGGCTTTGGCCTTGCGGAGCCGCTCCGCGCAGGTCCGCGACAGGGCGGGAAAGAACGGCAAAGGCGCCCCGAGCCCCGCCAGATACAGCTCGACGAGGTCCGTCAGCAGCTCACGTGCCCGCTCGACGGGGAGGGCGGCGAACCGTCGCACCAGAACCCCGTCGTCGTCCCCGCGACCGAGCACCAAGGTGTCGAGGAGGGGAACCCCCGCCGCGCAGCCCGCCACGTGACGCACCCACGCCGCCAGCTCGTGCTTGGGGCTCAGCCGGGCATAACTGGCGTGGACCATGCGGACCTGGCCCGCGCCCGACGCGCTGCCCTCGTCCTCCGCCCAATGGAGCCCTTCGAGCACGCCGACCAGCTCCCGGATCCGTCCCTCCGCGTCGACCCCAACCCCCGCGCCCACGCTCGGTTCGAAGGGCACGACGATCGCACGGGGCGGCGCCGGGCCGTGACGCGTGATGCGCGCGGCGGTGTGCCTCATGCGCGCCGCGACTGCCGCGATCCCCTCGAAGAGCACGCGCCCCGGAGAGCCTAGCGGCAAGGCGCCCCGCGCGAGCTCCACCCGCTCGTAGGCGTCCAGGAGCTCCTCGGGGGCCGTCATGAGTCGGGCGCCCACCAGGTAGCGCGCCAAGGCGTCGGTCTCGATGGGTTCGCGATCCTCGACGAGCCTCACGTCCTCGTCGAGGTGGATCCCCAGCTTGCGCAACAAGGAGCGCGCCGGGTTCTGGTAGAAGGCGACGAGCTCCTGGAGCTCGAGGGATCCACTCGGCTCCCGCTCCGCGGGCAGCGCGACCCCCAAGGGGAAGAACGGCGTCACCTGCCCCTGTCCCTCGACCAGGGCTCGCGCGCCGAGGGCGTGAGCCGCCCCGAAGCTCGCCAAGCGTGGATCGACGCCGTCGAAGGCGCGGGGGCTGAAGGGCTGCAGGGGATGCTGTACGGGCTCCAAGTAGGCGGGCTCCCCGGGCTGGGGGGGAACGAGCAGCTGCTCGATCGCCCCGGCGAGCTCCGCCACCACCACGGAGGGAGGGCGAGGCTGGTTGTCCTGGATCCCGCGCCCCACGTAGCTGATCACGAGACGATCCCGCGCCGACAGGAGCGTCTCCAGGAAGAGGTAGCGGTCCTCCGCTCGTTGGGAGCGATCCCCCACCTGCGGCCGCTCGAGCATCTTGTCGAAGCCGAGCTGTTGCTCGATCCGGGGGAACTCGCCGTCGTTCATGCCGAGGAGACACACGACACGGAAGGGGATGCTCCGCATCGGGAGCATCGCGCAGAACGTCACACCGCCTGCGACGAACTCGGTGCTCGCCGAGTCGGTCTCGAGGCGCTCGGAGAGCTGCGCCGCGAGCACCTCGAGGGCGACGGGCTCCTCGAACCCCGCCAGCCCAGCGCTCGCCTCGAGCTCGTGGAGGGCGGTGTGCAGCGGACGGAGCTGCCAGGCGACGCCGGGATCTTCCGCCAAGAACGCCTCGATCACCTCGCGCAAGCGCTCGCACCAGCCGACCACACTCAGCGGTCCCCGCAAGACCCTCCGGAAATGGAACAGGGTCTCGCAGAAGCGCGTGAACTTGCCGAGGAGCTCGACCCGATCGTTGGGGAGCGCGTCGTAGGGGACCACGTCGGCGAAGACGGTCCGCTGATCGTCGGCGAGGGCGTGCCCGAGCAGCAAACGTCGTAGCCCGAAGCGCCACGTGTTCGCGGCCTCGGCGGGCAGACCATACTCGGCGCGATGCGCGGCGTCCTCCGCCCAGCGGATCCCCGCGTCGTGAACCCAGCGATAGACCTCCGGGAGATCGGTCGCCTCGATCCCGAAGCGTCGACGGACGGGCTCCGCCTGGAGCAAGTCGAGCACCTCGCTGGCCTTGAGGCGCCCCCGCAGCACGCCCAGGAGGCGCAGCAGAGCCTCCGCCGCCGGGTTGAGGCTGCGCTCGCTGCGATCGGCGATGCGGTACGGGATGGCCAGCGGATCTCCCGGATCCCCGGAGAACACGGCCTCGATCAGAGGAACGTACGCGTCGATGCGGGGCGCCATCACGACCACGTCGTCCGGGCGCAACGAGGGGTCTCCCTCGAAGAGCGCGAGGAGCCGATCGCGCAGCACCTCGACCTCTCGCATCGGGCTGTGGCAGCTCACCAGCGAGATGGAGTCGTCCCCGGCGGACCGCGGCAGACGGGCCCCGCCGTCCCGGACGCGGTTGGCCAGCAAGTCCCCCTGCAGCACGTGCAGGACGCTGTCCGGCGCCGGCTCGACGAACTCGCCCGCGCCGTCGACGTAGCTCACCTCCCCCTCCAGGATCTGCTGGAAGGCGGCCCCGACGCCGCCCAGCGAGGCGAGGAGCGAATGCACGTCGCCCCCCGACCAGGCGAGGGCGTCCTCGTCGCTCGCCGCCTGCCCCATGTACTCGCGGGTCGGCGCCAGCCAGAACAGATGCACCTCGACGCACTCGGCGAGCTTCGCCAGCAAACGCAAGAACAGGGGCGGGAGCGATGCCCCCCCGACGACACACACCCGCGCCGGCAACGCCCCGCGCTCCACGAACAACGGGGTGAAGTTCCGTTCGAACTCCAGCGCCCGCGCCGCGAAGTGGGCCTTCCGCTGGTCCCGCGCCTCCCCGAGGGGCTCGAGCCGCTCGTAGCGCTCCACCAGGGCGCGCCAGAGCAGCGCCTGCCAGTCCGTCCCCCGGCCTGCCTCCCACCCCAGCACCAGCTTGGGTCGATAGATGAGGTACTGGTCGAACAGGTAGGCCACTCGCTCGGCCAGCTGCAGTCGGCGGACGGCCCCCTCGTCGTCGCGCAGGTACCCCGCCACGGCGGCGAAGGCGCGATCCTCCCGGAGCTCCGAGAACAGGGCCGCGACGGCCCAGGTCATCGTCGCCCGCTCGTAGAGGGCCGCGTGCGGGTTCGGACCGAGCACCGCGTCCATCGCCTCGTGGATGAACGCCCTGGGGAAAGGAAAGCGCGCGTTGGCGAAGCCGCCCAGACGATTCGCCAGCTCCCGCCCGAGCCAGCGCTCCATGCCCTGGCTCTGGATGAGAATCGTCTCGGGCGCGAGCACGTCGAGCTTCGGTGTCCGCAGGACCGTGGCGAGCTCGTCGACGAGCACCTCCATGCGGTTGCTGCGGTGGACGTACATGCGTCGTGGCTACCGCAAGAACTCGGTCCTTGGCCAGAGCAGAGGCCGGCTCCCTGGTCCTGTGCGCTCTGCTGCTCCTCGCCTGCGAGGACACGGAAAGCCGCTCCTCGAGCTCCGAGGACGACGCCGCGCGCGCGTCTGCCGAGCTCGGCATGGTGCGCAACGTCCCCGGCGCGCGGATGGTGTACGCGCCGGAAGGGGAGCTCGCCTTCGAGCCCCCGACGCCCAGCCCCCCAACGCCCAGCCCCCCGACGCCCAGCCTTCCGACGCCCAGCCCCCCGTCGGCTCCGGCCCCCTGCCCCGACGACATGGTGTGGGTGCACGGCGACTACTGTCCCGTGGTGGAGCAGAGGTGCCTCGAGCATCACCCCGAGTACCTCTCCCGGCGTCACGATCCCACCGTGAGCGAGCGCTGCCTGCGCTACGCGGAGCCGTCACGTTGCCTCGGCGAGCGACGCCCCGCGTCCTTCTGCATGGATCGGTTCGAGTACCCCAACCGCGAGGGAGAGCTGCCCCGCGTCCTCACCAGCTGGACGGAAGCGCGACGGCGCTGTGAGGAGATCGGCAAGCGCCTCTGCGACGAGGACGAGTTCAACTTCGCCTGCGAGGGGCCGGACATGCTGCCCTACGCCACGGGCGCCACGCGGGACGCGACGCTGTGCAACATCGATCGCCCCTACCGACGCCCGAACCTGCGCCGCCGCATGAAGCCCTACGACGCCTGCCCCAACGACCCGTGGTGCGCGGAGGAGCTCGCGCGCCTCGACCAGCGCCACCGCATCGGGGAGCGCCTCACCTGCGTCTCCTGGGCGGGGGTCGTGGACCTGAACGGGAACGTGAACGAGTGGGTGGTCCGACCCGGCGAGCGCGCACCGAATCGGAGCGGTCTCAAGGGCGGGTGGTGGGGCCCCGTGCGCAACCGGTGTCGCCCGACGGTCGTCTTTCACAAGGAGAGCGACTACGGCTACGAGGCGGGCTTCCGCTGCTGCAAGACGCCGGATCACGTCGAGTAGCGCACCCGCCACTCCTTGACGGCCCCTTCACTCAGAAGCGCCCCCGCACCCGCATCCCGGTCACCCCCGCGCCGCCGATGCCGCTGAACTCCAGGGGCGCATCCGCCCCGACCAGCAGGGACGTGAAGGTGAGCGCCGCGCCGACGCCCGCGAGGGCGAACCCACCGATCGCGAACTGGTTCGCACGATCCCGCCGGCGCTCGGCGGCGGCGAGATCGTCGCAGGCCAAGGCCAACGCGCCGCTCGCCCCCTCGCAGCTCCCGTCTGCGCCCGAGAGCCGAAGCACACCGCTGCGCGCCCAGGCCGCCTCCTCGATGGCCACGGAGCGATCGAGGAGCGCCCACACTCCGAGGCCGAGCCCGGCGAGGGAGACCGCGCCGCCCGTGACCAACACCGGGGTCCGCCACCTGGGTGGCTCGGGGCTCGGGGCGGCGGAGCGCGAGCCGGCGGAGCGCGAGCCGACGGAGTTCGAGCCGAC
>Ga0079224_100014249_pt1 | contig 11103 bp, 8 predicted proteins | sample Stecom2015_FD_80414 | JGI IMG/M metagenome (GOLD analysis project Ga0079224, IMG submission 80414) | Agricultural soil microbial communities from Utah to study Nitrogen management - Steer compost 2015 | ecosystem: Environmental > Terrestrial > Soil > Agricultural land | place: USA: Utah...
CCGGAAGAGTTGCGCGTAGCGCTCGTGGATGGCCAGTCCCTCTACGACCTCGATATTGAAACCCCCTCCAGGGAACAGAAAAAAGCCAACATCTACAAGGGCAAGATCACCCGGGTCGAGCCCAGCCTCGAAGCCGCCTTCGTCCAGTACGGCTCGGAACGCCACGGCTTCCTCCCGTTCAAGGAAATCTCCCGCGCCTACTTCCAGGCCGATGGTGACGTTGACCCCGCCAAGGTCAACATCAAGGACGTCATCAAGGAGGGCATGGAAGTCGTCGTCCAGGTCGACAAGGACGAGCGCGGCAACAAGGGCGCGGCGCTGACCACCTTCATCAGCCTAGCCGGCCGCTACCTGGTGCTCATGCCCAACAACCCGCGCGCTGGCGGCGTGTCGCGCCGGATCGAGGGCGACGACCGTCAGGAAATCCGCGAGGCCCTGCGCGAGCTCAACGTCCCCGAAGGCATGGGCCTGATCGTCCGCACTGCCGGCGTCGGCCGCTCGACCGAAGAGCTGCAGTGGGACCTCGACTACCTGCTGCAGCTGTGGCAGGCGATCCAGACCGCCGCCGAGCAGCGCCCTGCCCCTTTCCTCATCTATCAGGAAAGCAACGTCATCATTCGCGCTCTGCGCGACTACCTGCGTGCCGACATCGGCGAGATCCTGGTCGACGATGCCACCGTGTACGAGCAGGCCCGCGAGTTCATGCAGCAGGTCATGCCGTACAACCTGAACAAGCTCAAGCGCTACAGCGACCCGGTGCCGCTGTTCACGCGCTACCAGATCGAGAGCCAGATCGAATCGGCCTTCCAGCGCACCGTACGACTGCCGTCCGGCGGCGCCATCGTCATCGACCACACCGAAGCGCTGGTGTCGATCGACATCAACTCCTCACGCGCCACCAAGGGCAGCGACATCGAGGAGACTGCGCTCAACACCAACCTGGAAGCGGCTGACGAAATCGCCCGCCAGCTGCGCCTGCGCGACCTCGGCGGCCTGATCGTCATCGACTTCATCGACATGAGTTCCTCGAAGAACCAGCGCGATGTCGAGAACCGGCTGCGCGAAGCGGTCAAGCAGGACCGCGCCCGCGTCCAGATCGGCCGCATCTCGCGCTTCGGCCTGCTGGAGATGTCGCGCCAGCGGCTGCGTTCCTCGCTGGGCGAATCCCACCAGGAGGTCTGCCGCCGCTGCAACGGCCAGGGCACCATCCGCGGGGTCGAGTCGCTGGCGCTGTCGGTGCTGCGGCTGATCGAAGAAGAGGCCATGAAGGAGAAGACCGGCAAGGTGCTTGCCCAGCTGCCGGTCGACGTCGCCACCTTCCTGCTCAACGAGAAGCGTGCCGCCATCAACGTCATCGAGCAGCGTCATGGCGTGCACATCGTGCTGATCCCGAACCGGCACATGGAAACGCCGGCCTATGAGGTCAAGCGCATCCGCCAGGACGACAACAGCGCCGACGACAGCAGCTACAAGCTCGCCACCGAGGTGCAGGCGCCGGAGCTGCCGAAGTCCATGCAGCAGGAGCGAGTCAAGGTCGAGCAGGCCGCGGTCCAGCGGGTGGCGCCGATGAAGCCGCCGGTGCCGGTCAACGGCTCCGCAGCGCCTGCCAAGGCGAGCCCCGAGAACGGCGCTGGACTGCCGGTGTTCTTCAAGTGGCTCCGCAGCCTGTTCGTCCGCGAAGAGAGCGCCCCACAGCCGGCCAAGAACGGCAGCAAACAGGGCGGCGGCGCCCGCGGCAACCGCCAGCAGCGCGGCGAAGGCAAGCCCCAGAACGCCCGGGGTCAGCAGCGCGAGCGCGGCGAGACCCGCAGCCGGCAGCAGCCCCAGGCCGAACCTCGGGCTAACGGCAATGGCCGCGCCGAACGGACGGCAAAGCCGACCCCCGCCGCGCAGCAGGAAACGCCGGTCGCACCGGTGGAGAACGACGAAGCCGCAGCCGCCGCAACCGATACGGATGGTGGCGGCAACGGCCGCGGCCGCCGCGGCCGCCGCGGTGGCCGGCGCCGGCGGCGCAGCGACGCGGCCGAATCGGCTGCCAGCGCCGTAGCGACGGCACCGAACGGCGTGCTCGAGCAGCAGTCCGAGAGCGCCGCGGCGACACAGGGGCAGCCACAACCGGCAGCGGCTACGGATGCCGGCGAGCCGCGCTCCCAGCAGGCTGCTGAAACTCCCCGGCGCCGCCGCACCGGTCGGCCGACCAAGCCGCGAGCCGAGGCAGGCGAAGCCGCCGAAGCGGACAAGCCGGCTGCCGACGCAACGGCCGTCGATGCCGCGCCGCAGCCTGAAGCGAATGCGCAACAGCTGCAGGAACTGCAGCAGCCGCCTGTCCCGGCCGCTGACGAGCGGCAGTCGGCCCCTGCTCCCCTGGCAGGCCCGGAAGAAACGCCGGCCATACCGAAGGCCAACGGCAGCGCCGAACCCGCACCGGCGGCCGTCGAACCGGCAGTGCCTGCGGCCGACAAGCAGCCTGCGACCCCTGAGGTGACGCCCTCCGAGCGGCCGCAGCAACCCGCAGCGGCTGTCGATCGGCCGCCCGAGCAGGCCGGGGAAGAACGGAGCCCTGAGCAAGCGGAGCCGACGCAGACAGCCCCTGCAGCACCGCAGCAACCGGAGCCGACGCAACAGCCGGCCGTCCCGGAGCAGCGGCCGGCTGAGCAGGCCGTTGCCAAGCCCTCCGAGCCCCAGGCTCAGGCCGGGGAGCCGCAAGCGGCGCCCGAGCAGCCAGCGACGAAGGAGGAACAGGCTGCCGACGAGCCGCCTCGGCCGCAGCTCAAGCAGATCGAGACGCTGGACAGCGAGCGGCATCAGCAGTCCTGATTGCGGCTGTCCGCTGCCATCCATGAAAAACGGGGCCCAGGGGCCCCGTTTTTGATGATCACGCCATGTCCGGTCGGCGCCTGGGTGATTGGCTCTAGCGTTCGCTTAGCGCCGCCTTGACCTTCGCCAGCAGGCCCTCCGCTCCTTCCTGGACCAGGTCGAGCACCAGCTCGAAACCGTCCTCGCCGCCATAGTACGGATCCGGCACTTCCCGCAGCTCGACCTGCGGCGCATGATCGAGCAGCAGCGACAGCTTGCCGCGATGCTCCGGCGGGCACTGCCGCTCCAGCAATCGCAGGTTGTCCTTGTCCATGGCGACGATCCAGTCGAAGGACTCAAAGTCGGTGAGCGCCACCTGGCGCGCCCGCAATGGCGAAAGGTCAATACCGCGCCGTTGCGCCGCCAGCATGGAACGCCGGTCGGGCGACTTGCCGATGTGATAGTCATGGGTACCGGCCGAGTCGATCCGGATCCGCTCACTGAGCCCCTCCTCCTCGACCAGCCGTCGAAACACGCCCTCTGCGGTGGGGGAACGACAGATGTTGCCCATGCAGACGAACAGAACACCAACTTTTTCCATTAAATTCAGCTACCTACAGTTAGAATCTTTGCATCAAGACAGCGGCAGACAGTAGCAGACGCGGGCTAATAGGATCAAACACTTGCGGAAGTGTTTCGGAAAGGATTTGCCCCCACAATCCGCCCCACCGCCGCCAGGCTGTTGGGGTCAAACCGCCAGGGCCGCGGCCACTTTCTCCAGGTCGGCCGGGGTATCGACGCCCGGTCCCGGCAGCTCATTGGCGACGCCGACGTAGATCCGCGCACCGTGCCAGAGCGCCCGCAGCTGCTCGAGGCTCTCGGCCCGCTCCAGCTCCACCTCGGACAGGCACGGATAGCGCCGCAGGAAGCTCACTCGATAGCCGTAGATTCCAAGATGGCGCAGGTAGCCGGCGGTCAGGGGCCCGTCCGCCTGCTTGAAGTTGTCGCGGTCCCACGGAATCGGCGCACGGCTGAAATACAGCGCATAGCCGTCGCGGTCGCGGACCACCTTGACGACATTCGGATCGAAGACGTCGGTCCGCGTGACGATAGGTGTCGCCAGCGTGGCGATGTCGGCTTCCTGGCGCTGGGCCAGCGCCTCTGCGGTCTGGCGCACCAGCCCCGGCGGCATCAGCGGCTCGTCGCCCTGCAGATTGACCACGATGGCCGGGTCATGCAGCCCGAGCTGCTCGACCACCTCAGCCAGCCGATCGGTGCCGGAAGGATGGTCGCTGCGGGTCATCACCACTTCGGCGCCGAAGCCTTGCGCCGCAGCGGCGATCCGCGCATCGTCGGTGGCCACCAGCACCCGCGCCGCCCCACTCTCCAGCGCCCGCTCGTGGACATGCCGGATCATGGGCTTGCCGCCGATATCGACCAGCGGCTTGCCGGGAAACCGGGTCGAACCGTAGCGGGCGGGAATGATCACCGTAAACTCGGTCGAGGGCATGGCAGTCTTCCGTCAGATACGCGCCAGCAGCGCGTCCAGGGCCTGGCGCGCGGCCGGCGTCGGCTCGGCGCGTACCGGCAGCACCCAGCCGCGCCCCGCAGCGCCATCGAACACTTTCACGGCGTCCTTCTCGGTCATAAGGATAGGCAGGTCGTCATCGAAGGTCAGCTCACCCGGCCGGTAGCGATGGTGATCGGGAAAGGCGTGCTCGATCGGCTCGAATCCCAGCGCCCGCAGCTGCGCGAAGAACCGCGCCGGATTGCCGATTCCGGCGATGGCATGCACTGGCCCGCCAGCCGGTACCGTGCCCTGCTGCCCTGGCACCAGCGGCCGCAAGGGCTCGGGGACGAGCCGGAAGGAATACGGCGTCAGCGGGCTGTCGCCGCCATTGGCGATCACCAGATCCACCGTCTCCAGCCGCCGGCGCGGCTCCCGCAGCGGCCCAGCGGGCAGGCAGCGGCCATTGCCGAGGCCGCGGGCCGCGTCGATGACGGCGATTTCCAGGTCGCGGGCCAGCGCGTAGTGCTGCAGCCCGTCGTCGCTGACGATGACATCGCAACCTTCCTCCAGCAGCAGCGCCGCTGCCGCCGGACGTGCCGGTCCGGCGGCCACCGGCACGCCGGTGCGCCGAGCGAGCAGCACCGCCTCGTCGCCGACCAGCAGCGGATCGCTGTCCGGCCGCACCCGCTGCGGCCAGTGCTCGGCCTGTCCACCATAGCCGCGCAGCACGATCCCCGGCCGCCGTCCCAGCGCCTGCAGCCGCGCGCACAGCCAGACCACCAGGGGCGTCTTGCCGGTGCCGCCGACAAAGATGTTGCCGACCACGATGACCGGCACCGGCAGTCGCTGGCTGCGCAGCAGGCCGCGCCGGTACAGGCCGCGTCGCACGGTGGCCACCAGCGCCATGGCAGCGCCAAGCGGGGCCAGCAGTGTCGCCGGCAGTCCGCCGGTGAGCCAGAACCGTGGAATCCCGCCTCGCTTCGGCACCGGCATCAGGCCCGCAGCGAAGACGACGCGGCAGCCTCCGAAAACTGCAGCCGGTGCAGCGAGGCGTAGTGGCCGTCCCGCGCCAGCAGCTCGGTATGGCTGCCCGACTCGACGATGCGGCCGTCCTGCATGACCACGATACGGTCGGCGCTCTCGATGGTGGACAGGCGGTGGGCGATGACCAGAGTCGTTCGGCCCCGCATGAGCACGTCCAGCGCCGCCTTGATCTGCTGCTCCGACTCGGTATCCAGCGCCGAAGTCGCCTCGTCGAGGATCAGGATCGGCGCGTCCTTCAGCAGCGCCCTGGCGATCGCCAGCCGCTGCCGCTGACCGCCGGACAGCATTACGCCGTTCTCGCCGATCGGGGTGTCGAAGCCCTGCGGCAGCCGCTCAATGAACTCCAGCGCGTGGGCCGCCTTGGCCGCTTCGACCACCGCGTCCCGGTCGACATCGGTAAGGCCGTACGCGATGTTGGCGGCCACGGTATCGTTGAACAGCACCACGTGCTGCCCGACCATGGCGATCTGCCTGCGCAGGTCGGCCAGCCGATACTCCTGGAGCGGATGGCCGTCGAGCAGGATCTCGCCGCGCTCGACGTCATACAGACGCGGCAGCAGGCTGGCCAGCGTGGTCTTGCCGCTGCCGGAACGGCCGACCAGCGCCACCGTCTCGCCGGGCGCGATGTCCAGGTCGATGCCCTTCAGCACGTCGCTCTTGCCGGGATAGCTGAAGCGGACGTCGCGGAATTCGATGTGCCCCTGGGCCCGGTCCAGTTCGCGCGTGCCGGTGTCCACCTCGGGCGGCTGGTCGATCACGGCAAACAGGCTCTCGCCGGCGGCAATGCCCTGCTGGATCGGCGACATCACCTCGGTCAGCCGCTTCAGCGGCTGCATCAGCAGCAGCATCGCGGCGATGAAGGACATGAAGGTGCCCGGCGTGATGTTCTCCACCACATCGGGCAGCGTAGCCAGATAGACCACCGCCGCCAGCGCCATCGCCGCCAGCAGCTGCACCACCGGCGCGTTGGCGGATCTGATCGCTTCGAACTTCAGCAGCTGGCGGGCGTTGCGGCGGTTGGCCTCGTCGAAACGCCGCTGCTGGTATTCCTGGGCATCGAACAGCTTGATGACCAGATGCCCCTGGATGCCCTCTTCCGCCGTGCTGGCGATCTCCCCCATCGCCCGCTGGATACGGCGGGCGGTCCGCCGCAGCCGGCGGCTCACCCAGGTCACCAGGAACGCCATGACCGGCCCGACCAGGCAGAAGATCAGCACCAGCCAGCCGCTCAAGTACGCCATGTAGGCAACCAGCCCGATCACCGTCAGGGTATCCTTGATGATCGTCGAGACGGCATTGGTGCCGGCCCGCGACACCTGCTCGACGTCGTAGGTGATCTTCGACAGCAGCATGCCGGTGGCATGCTGGTCGTAGTAGCCGGTCGGCAGCCGCAGCAGCCGGGCGAACAGCTCGCTGCGGATGCGCATGACGACGTTGCGGCTGATCCAGCTGAGGGTGTAGGTGGAGCCGAAGGTGGTCAGCCCCCGCAGGACAAACACCCCCATGATCGCCAGCGGCACGAAGGTAACCAGCCAGGGATCGCGGTCGACGAAGCTGCCGTCCACCATCGGCTTGATCAGCGCCGCGAAGGCAGGCTCGGTGGCGGCTGCCACCACCATCGACACCAGTGCCAGCAGCGCCGCCCGCCAGTGCGGTCGCACGTAGCCCAGCAGGCGGAGATAGGTGTTCAGGCCGCTGGTGCGGTGCGGACGGTCTGTGGGGGCGCTATTCGTCATCAGGAATCGTCGCGATACCGATCTGCTTGATGCCGGCCTGGCCGGCAGCGTCCAGGGCGGTGACCACCGCCTGGTGGGGCGTTCTGGCGTCAGCCCGGATGACCAGCGGCCGCGGCTGCCCGGCCTCGGCCTGTGCCTGCTCGAGCGCACGGCGGATAGTCGCCGGCTGCCGGTTGGCCAGCGGCCGGCCTTCCAGAGCGTAGGCACCCTCGGCGTCGATCTGCAGCTCCAGGGCCTCGACGCGCGCCTCGGCAGGCGGCGGGCTGGCTTCCGGCAGGCTCAGTTCCAGGCTGCCTTCCTTGAGAAAGGTGGTGCTGACCATGAAAAAGATCAGCAGGAGGAAGACGACATCGATGAACGGAGCCATGTTGATGTCGACCTGCTCCCGGCCGCGGGGGCGCAGGTTCATGCCGCCGAGCTCCCGCTGTCGCGCAGGCCATAGACGGCTTCCACCAGCTTCAGCGCTTCCTGCTCCATCTCCACGACCAGAGTCTCGACACGGCGCAGGAAGTAACGATGCGCGACCAGTGTGGGAATGGCGATCACCAGGCCGGCGGCGGTCGTGATCAGCGCCTGCGAGATGCCGCCCGCCAGCGCTCCGGCCTTGCCGAGTCCTTCGTTGCCGATCACGTTGAACACCTCGATCATGCCGACCACCGTTCCCAGCAGGCCCAGCAGCGGCGAGATGACGGCGATGGTGCCGAGCGTGTTGAGGAAGCGCTCCAGGCTGTGTGCCTCGTGCCGGCCGACGTCCTCGATGCTCTCCATCATCACCTCGCGCGGCTGATGCTTGTTCATCAGACCGACGGCCAGGATCCGGCCCAGCGGCGACCCCTCTCGCAGCGCGCGCAGCTGATCGGGATTCAGCTGCCGCTTCTTGAGCTGATGCCATACCTGGGCGACCAGATGAGGCGGAATGATTCGGGCGCGCCGCAGCGTCCAGGCCCGTTCCAGCACGATGGCCATGGCGACCACCGAGCAGGCGATCAGCGGCAGCATCAGCCAGCCGCCAGCTTTGATCAGCTCCAGCACGTATCGTCCCTCAAATACATTCTTATGACGTGGCGGCGATGATACTGGATTCCCTTCCGCAACTGGAAACGCCGGACGGTACCGCTGCGGGCATTGTCACAGTTCCGGGCGCCGATGGTAGTAACGGGCCTTCTGCCGCCGGTAGCTATCGACCAGCAGTTCGCCGTCCTGCATGATCCGCACCCGGATGGCGCCTTCTGCCGCGGTCTCCAGCAGCTGCGCGCCGACCTCCCGGTAACGGGCCACCACTTCCGGCCGCGGAAACCCGTAGCGATTGCGATAGCCGGCCGACACCAGCGCATAGCGCGGCGCAACCGCCTGTACGAAGTCCGCCGAGGATGAATGCCGGCTGCCGTGATGCGGCACCAGCAGCACCTCGGCCGACAGCGCCTCGGCCTGCTCGCTCACCAGACGCCGCTCGATGCGGGCACCGATATCGCCGGTAAGGAGGATGCTGATGCCGGCCGCGGTGGCGCGCAGCACGCAGGAGCCGTCGTTGCCGCCCAGCCCGGCGATCGGCGGCCAGAGAAACTCAAGCTGCACGCCCTGCCAGTCGATGCGCTCGCCGCGCACGCAAGCTGCGCGCTTCCCAAGCGCTGCAACCGGCTCTCCGACCCTGGCATCGAGCACACCGAAATGGCGCAACAGGGTCTCGGTGCCGCCGCTGTGGTCGGTATCGCCATGGCTGACTATCAGCCAGCGCACTTGCCGGTAGCCCTGGCTTTGCAGATACGGCACCAGCGCCAGAGCGCCGGCATCGAAGCTGCCGCTGACCGGCCCGGTATCGTAGACCAGCGCCTCGCCGCCGGCTTCCAGCACCGCCGCGCTGCCCTGGCCGACATCCAGCAGGGTCAAGCGCAACGCCTCGCCGGACCGGTCGAGCGCCGGCGACGCCAGCAGCAGCGGCAACAGCAGCGGTAGCGCCAGCCACCGTCCAGGCAAGCCGCGCGGCAGCACCAGCAGCAGCGTTCCGAGAACCGCCAGCACCAGCGCCCAGACGGGCGCTGCGGCTGCCCCGGCGGCCGGCAGCAACGCAGTCAGCCAGTCCAGCACCGCCAGCACCCAGGCCATCAGTTCGGCGGCCAGCTCCAGCGGCAGGGTCACGTTCGGCGCCAGCAGGAGCACCGCCGTGCCCAGCAGCGTCAGCGGCACCACGACAAGACCCACCACCGGGATGGCGATGAGGTTGGCCAGCGGAGACGTCCAGGGCACCGTCTGCAGCCACGGCACGCTGACCGGCAGCAGCCCGACGCTGACCACCAGCTGCGTCCACAGCGCTGTCCGCAGCCAGCCTGCGGGCGCGCGGTCAGTGCCGGCGGCAAGCAGGACTGCCACTGCCCCAAAGGACAGCCAGAAACCGGCGCTCAGCGGCGCGAACGGATCCCACAGCAGCACGGCCGCCAACGCCACGCCGAAGCCATGCCAGGGGCGGATCCGGCGGCGGGCCAGCAGCGCCAGCGCCGGCACCAGCAGCATCACCAGCGCCCGCTGGGTCGGCAATGTGAAGCCGGCCAGCAAGGCGTAGGCGATCCCCGCCAGCATGCCGGTGGCGACCGCCGGCAGCCGTGCCGGCCATAGCCGGCAGGCGGCGGCAGACAGGCGCCACAGCCTGCCTGCCAGCATTCCAGCCAGCAGCCCGACCAGGCCGATGTGCAGTCCCGAGATCGCCACCAGATGCGCGGTGCCGGTGGCACGCAACGTGTCCCACTGGCTGTCGCTGATCCAGCGCCGCTCGCCCACCGCCAGCGCCACGATCACGCCCTGTGCGGGACGCCCATCTAGCTGCTCAGCGATGGCTCCGGCAACGGCGTCCCGCCAGCGGTTGAGATGCCAGCCGTCGGCGAGCCGCTGTGCTGTCTCGGGTGCGCGCACATAGCCGGTGGCGTCGATGCCCTGGGCGAACAGCCAGCGCTCGTAATCGAATCCGCCGGGATTCATCAGGCCATTGGGCTGCTTGAGGCGGACGGTGAAACGCCAGTGCTCGCCAGCCGCCATGGCTGGCAGGCCGCCGTACCAGCCGAGCCGGATCAGCCGCGGCTGCCATCCCTCTGCCGCCTCCAGCCGCCGAGGCCGCACCAGCAGGCGGGTATAGTCGGGAGCACGCACCTCGAGCGAGACGACCTGGGCCTCGATGGTCAGATCGCGGCCTTCGAGCGCCGGCGGCAACCGCCGCTCCAGCGCCAGCCCGGCCTGCCAGCTCGCCCACAGCAAGCCGAGACAGAAAGCGCCGATCAGCCGGGTACCAGGCCTGACCAGCCCCAGGGCGCCGAGCGCAAGGGCAAGCAGCCAGGGCAGCTCCGGCAGCGCGCTTCCCTGCTGCAGCATGACGACGCCGGCGGCAAAGGAAAAAAATGCTGCGGTTGTGTTTCTTCGGCCTGGGAAATTGATTAATCTTGCCGCGCGTATCCACCAAATCAGGTCCCGATGCCCCGCAAATTTCTCAAGCGTCTCCTGCCGGACCAGCAGAGATTCAAGACCCGGCAGGAATTGCGGTTTCTCGGAAGACTGCTCGACGATCCTTTCCTGCTGCACCTTAACCGCCACTCCGTGGCCGGCGCCTGCGCGCTCGGACTGTTCGTCGCGTTCATTCCAGTGCCCGGCCAGATGGCGATCGCCGGCCTGCTGGCAATCCTGTTCCGGGTCAATCTGGTGCTGTCGGTGATTGCGGTGTGGATCACCAACCCCGTCACCATGCCGCCGATCTTCTACTTCTGCTACCGGGTCGGCTCCCGGATCCTGGGCAGTACCGAGCGGGCTCCCTTCGTTCTGTCACTAGAATGGTTCTGGCACGAGCTGGGCACCATCTGGCAGCCGCTCCTGCTCGGCTGCCTGGTGGTCGGCAGCATCGTCTCCGCGCTCGCCTACCTCTCGGTCAGCCTGATCTGGCGACTGCCCGTTGCCCTGGCGGTGCGGCGCCGCCGCAAACGCCGCAATCGGAAACGATTGTAGCAGCCGCTCAACCCCCGTCCGCCCGGCGCAAGAGGC
>Ga0079224_100014250_pt1 | contig 11103 bp, 8 predicted proteins | sample Stecom2015_FD_80414 | JGI IMG/M metagenome (GOLD analysis project Ga0079224, IMG submission 80414) | Agricultural soil microbial communities from Utah to study Nitrogen management - Steer compost 2015 | ecosystem: Environmental > Terrestrial > Soil > Agricultural land | place: USA: Utah...
GGCGGCCGCCGAGTCCTCGGTCATGCGCGCCGTACGCGGCGGCCGCTCGGCGCCCGCCCGGGCTGGCGGAAGGCCGGCGGGCCCCGGAGTCGCCGGTGACAACTCGGCCGGCGCGCGGGCCAGGGCGACCAAGGCGGTGCCCGGCTCGGCTTGGGCCTGCTCGAGACGCCCCTGCACGGCCCGGACGAGCCCGTCCGGCAGGTTCGGGGCGTCGACCAAGGGCGCGACGGCGCGCGCGAGCCGAGCCGCGGTCTCCGGCGAAAGAGCGGCGCTGTGCACGGGCGGGGGGCGCCGGAGGGCGTCGGTCCAGCGCTGCTGCAACGCCAGGGCTTCCTCGGGGGAGGGCAGGAGTGCGAGCAGGCCGGCCGCGATCCCGATCCCCGCCAGGGTCCGCAGCGGTTCCCGCAGAGGGTCGATCGGCGCATGCAAGCTCGTCAGACGGGAGCGCGCGAGCTCGACGATCGACGCGGCGAGCCGCGGATCGCCGACGAACGCCGGCGCTCCGTCCCGGTCGCCCCGTTCGAGGCCCAACGCGGTGACGAACAGGCCGTCGGTGCGGTGCAGCGTGTCCAGCCGCCGCGCGAGCGCCTCGGGACGCGTGCGTCGCTTGCGGTAGCGCCACAGCGCACGAGGGACCGTGATCTTCGCGATCCAGCCGATCGCCCACGCAGCGAAGGCCCATTGCGCCGTCTTCGAGGGCCACGGGCGTCCCGTCGCCCAGCCGAGGTCGACGGCGAGCTCTCCCAGGCGGATGAGGCCGGCCGCCACCACGATCCCCATGGCCACCCACGTCGCGGCGAAGAGCGCTTCCTCGGCGAATCGGCGCCGATTGGACGCGCGAGCCCAGCGATGCAGCGTCGTGCGAATGGGAATCGACATGCGCCAGCTGCAATGTAGCGGACGGCGGCGCCGGGGCTCGCCGGGGCGGCGTCGCGGGCGTCGGCGGGGCGCGGGGGCGGCTCCGGCTCGCCTCCGGAGGGCGCCCGTGCGAACCTGCCCCCGCGCCGGCGGAGCCTTCCGGCTGGCCGGACCTCGGTCCACCTGCGTCGTCGCGGCGCACCGCTGTCCTCCGGAGAACAAGTTCACGATGTCGCACCAAGCCTCTCGTTCGTCGATCGCCCTGGGGTGCCACCTGCTCGTGGCGCTGCTCGTCGGATGTTCCGGGGGATGTTCCGGGGCCGGTGAGACCCCCGACACGACCTCCCGGTCGGCGGCCCCCTCGGGGAGCCCGTCCCTCTCGTCGCGGGTCGAGGCGCAGGCGTGCATCCATGCGCCGCCGTCCGAGGCCGCGCCCGGCCCCGACGCGCCGGCGGCCGCTTGCGGCGACGTTTCGGCCTTCCCCACCGCGACGGGGCACTTCGGAGCCACGTTCGCGTTATCGGAGGCTCGTGCCCTGGGCGAGGTCCTGGCGGACGAGGCCGTGCCCGAAGGCGCGGTGCAGGTCACCGGCACGGTCGACGCGGTCTGTCAGAAACGCGGGTGCTGGCTCGTGCTCCGCGACGGCGAGGCGCGAGCCCGCGTTTTGATGAAGGACCACGCCTTCACGGTGCCCATGGACATCCGCGGCCGGACGGCGCGCGTCGAGGGCACGCTGGAGCGACGCACCTTCAGCGTGGCGCAAGCCCGTCACCTCGAACACGACGCCGGGCGCGACGGCGCCGCGGTGACCGAACCGCGTCGCGAGATCGTGCTCGTCGCGACCGGCGTGACCGTGGAGGGCGCGTGAGCACCCGTCTGCCGCGCGTCGACATGGGCAGCGGCGAGCTCTTCGTGCAGGGCTCGTGGGCCGAGGTGCTGCGGCCGGGTCCGTCCCATCGCCTGGAGCACGCGCTCCAAGCCGAGCTCGCCGAACTCGCGACGATCCGCCGTCGTGCCCAGCTGCGCCGCTCCGCCGTCTACCGGGAGCACGAAGCCGAGCTCGAGCGCCTGCTGCACGGGTTCGCGTGGCGTTTCGGGCAAGCGCGTCCACCGGGGCGGCATGGGGGTCCGGGGCTGCGCGCCGTCGCCTGGAACTGCGAACGCGGCAAGCGGTACGCGGGCATCGAGGCGTTCCTCCGCGACGACCCGCGGGTGCGCGACGCCGACTTCCTCCTGCTCACCGAAGTCGATGTCGGGATGGGGCGCTCCGCCAACCGCGACGTGCCCGCGGAGCTCGCTGCGGCGCTCGGGTACGACTACGTGTTCGCGAACTTCCACGTGGTGCTCGCTCCGGGCGACCGTGGCGAACGCGATCACCACACGCCCAACGCGTTCGCCCTGCACGGTGCCGCGCTGCTCAGCCGCTATCCGATCAAGCGCTTCGCCGCCGTGGGCCTTCCGGAGTACTTCGACAAGTTCGAGTGCCTCGAGAAGCGCCTCGGCATGAAACGCGCGTTGTTTTGCGAGGTCGAGCTGCCGGATGGTCCGCTGACCCTCGTCGTCGTGCATCTCGACCCGTTTTGCGGACCGCGACACCGCGCCCATCAGGCGCGCCTCGTCGTCGACGCGCTCGGGCGCTTCGGCGGTCGCCGGGTGCTGCTCGGCGGCGACCTCAACACGCACACCTACGACTTCGACAGCAAGCTCGCGCTCGCCCGCAACACCCTGCACAAGCTCGCGCGGTTCGGCTTCGCCGGCACGGTGCGGCAGTACATGACGCCCGATCACGTGTTCGAGCGCGAGGTCTTCCGCGCGTTCCGTGCCGCGCAGATCACCTTCGATCCGTTCACCGATCCTTCGCGCGGCTCGCTCTGCTACGATCTCAACGATCCGGACGTCGTCGGGAAGAGCCTCGACGAGGTCCCGCGCGTGGTCGTGCGGTGGCTCGAGCGTCGGCTCGCGCCGTGGAACGGGAGCGTGCCGATGCGCTTCGATTGGTTCGGCGGTCGCGGCCTCCGGGCGATTCGCGCCGAGACGCTGCCCAAGCCGCAGCACGACGGACGGGCGATCTCCGATCACGCGCCGCTCGTCCTGGATTTCTCGCCCGCGCCGCTGCGACCCGTACACCGCGGTGCCTAGCGTGCGGGCCAGAGGCTGCCGACGCGGCTGACCAGCGTGCTCGCGCGATCGAGGGCCCGCGCCCGCCACGACGGTCGTGCCGCGGCGTGCCCCGGCGGACGACACATCGCGTCGAGCCACCGTTCGGGGGCGGGCCGCGCCAACATCCCGCCGAGGTCGAACACCACGAGGTGATCGATCCCGGCCGCGAGCACCACGTCCACGTCTTCCGCGAGTTGCTCCGGCGCCGCGTAGGTGGGCTCGTTGCCGATGGCTCCCGTTCCGATCGCGCCGAGCGAAACCGATGCGGCCGCGCCGAAGCGCGCGCGGCAGCGGAGGGCATTGGCGGCGAGCCAGGCCAACGCGTCCTCGCGCCGCAGCACGCCGCGGCTGTAGCCTTCGGCGATGCTCGTGTAGAGCATCGGGCTCACGCAGTCGAAGCCGACGCCGTCGACGGGCGTCCCGAGCAGCCGTTGCCATCCCGGTCGTCGGGGCGCGTCGTGGACGATCGTCGGGACGATCGCGGCCCAGGCTTGCATGCCGCGCTCGCGCACCCGCGCGACCAAGCGGTGCAGCGGGCGGTCGGCGGCGCCGCTCGCCGGGGGGCGCCATGCCGGGAGCTCGCCGCGCAGCAACGCGCGCACGGTCGCGATCGGCGGTTCCAGGTCGAACGCCATGCCCAAGACACGGTGACCGTCGCGGTCGAGCTCGGACAACAGCTCGTCGCAGAACGCCGCGAACACGTCGGCATTGACCGCGCTGAACCAGCGCCCGTCGGCGTTGCCGAGCATCGGCCACAGGCAGACGTCGACGTCGCGTTCGCGACAGCGGCGGAGCAGGCAACCCAAGTCGGGACGGACCCCGGGTCGCACCGACGTCACGAGGCCGACACCGCGGCGTTGCAGGAGGTCGAGCACCGCCGGATCGCACAGCTCGGAGGGCGGGAGGTCCTCTGCCCAGACGAAGCGGCGGCCGTTACACTGCACGGGAATGCGCATCCTATACGGAGTCGTGGGGGAGGGGATGGGGCATGCGACGCGCTCGCGGGTGGTGCTCGCGCATCTCGTCCAGGCGGGGCACGAGGTGGAGGTGATGACCTCGGGGCGGGCGCGAGACTTTCTGGCAAAGCATTTCCCAGGGGTCAATCGCATCCACGGGTTTCACTTCGTCACGCGTGACAATCAGGTCCGCATGGCGAAGACCCTGCTGTCCAATGCCGTCGCGGGGACGGTGGGGTTGCCGCAGAACATCCAGGCGTACTTCGAGCTCATCGAGAGGTTCGCGCCGGACGTGGTGATCAGCGATTTCGAGTCGTGGACGTACACCTACGCCAAGGCGCACCGCTTGCCGATCTTGAGCATCGACAACATGCAGATCATCAATCGCGCCCGCCACCCGCCCGAGATCCTCGAGGGGCAGCGGCCGGCGTTCGAGCTGGCGCGCGCGTTCGTGAAAAGCAAGCTGCCGTTCTGCGATCACTATCTCGTCACGTCGTTCTTCCGCCCGCCGATCCGCAAGGAACGAACGACGATCTACCCGCCGATCCTCCGCCCCGAGATCCTGCAAGCCACCCCCGAGCGCGGCGAGCACGTGCTCGTCTACCAGACCGCCGAAGGAAACGAGCGCTTGGCGCGAACACTGGCCGCGTGCGGGCTGCCGTGCCGCATCTACGGCATGCGACGCCACCTGACGGAGGACGAGGTCGAGGGGAATCTGACGTATCGCCCGTTCTCCGAGACGGCCTTCATCGAAGACCTCCGCACCGCCCGGGCCGTGATCGCCGGCGGTGGATTCACGGTGATGAGCGAGTGCGTGTACCTCCACAAACCCATGCTCGCGGTGCCGATCCGGGCGCAGTTCGAGCAGGTCCTCAACGCGCGTTGGCTCGAGCGCTTGGGCTACGGCATCGCCGCCGACGACTTGCACGACCCGGCGCCGATCGAGGCCTTCCTGGCCGAGCTCGACACGTACGAGGGCAATCTCCAGGGCTACGAACAAGACGGCAACAAGGCCCTGTTGGCGGGTCTCGACGAACACCTCGATCGCGCCGCGGCGGGCCTCTACTGACGATGACGCGTCCGTCGGCCTCCGCGCGTCCGGTCGTCGCCGCGCGCGTCGCCCCCGAGCACGCGGGACAGCGGCTCGACGTGGTCGTGCGCGCGATGCTGGAGCGCGAAGGGGTCCGGCTCCCCTCGCGGGCCGCGGTGCAGCGTCTCGTCGCAGAGGGGGCCGTGCGGGTCGACGGACGCACGTGCCGCCACGCCGAGCGGCGTGTGCCTGCCGGCGCCCGCGTGGAGGTGGTTCCGCCGCACGTCGCGACGCGCGAAGCTCCGCCGCCGTTCGTCCTCGCCGCCCGCGACGTCCGATTCGAAGACGACGACTTCATCGTCGTGAGCAAACCTCCCGGGTTGCCCACCCACGCCACGCTGGACCCGTCGCGACCGCACCTGCACGGCGCCGTGCGAGCCTACCTGCGCGGGGGCTATGCCGGGCTGCACCACCGCCTCGACGCCGAGACGTCCGGCCTCGTGCTGTTCACCAAGACGCCGCGGTACAACGCCGAGGTCACGGGGTGGTTCCGAGCACACGCGATCGAGAAAGTGTACTGGGCGTGGGTGACCACCGCTTCGCCGCCCGCGGAGCCGTCGTGGCGCGTGCAGAACTACCTCGCCGCGCGGAAGGGGGGCCGCGTCGAGGTCGTGTTCGCGGGAGGCGATTCGGCGATCACGGACTTCGCGTGGTTGCACGGTGCCGCCGCGCGGCCCCATGCGCAGCTCGTCGCCGCCATGCCGCGCACCGGAAGGACCCACCAGATCCGGGTGCACCTCGCGTGCGGCGGCATGCCGATCCTGGGCGACACACGCTACGGCGGCGAGCCGGCGCCGCGTCTGATGTTGCACGCTCGTGTGCTGCGCTTCACTCACCCGCGCACGGGGGCCGCCGTGGAGGTCCTCGACGAACCACCGCCCCCGTTCGGGCCTGGCGTTTGACGCTCCTGGGTGCACACGGCGGGCGGTCAGATCGTCGATCGATCCGCCGCGTTCGTAGATCGGTCGCATGGGCGTGCTCCTCTCCTTCGATGCCACACGTGGTGGCGCCATCGCTCGCAGGGCGTCCCTCCTCGTGTGGGGGCTACATGCCTGGGCGTCCGCACCGAAGCCGCCCGAAAGCGGCTCTCGTCGCCGAGGCGCGAAGGGCGGTTGCTCCACCACCCAGGGTCGGCGCACACTCGACCGACCCGCCATGGTTGCCGATGCTCCCCCTGCGCGCCCCGAGCCGCGGTCCGACGAGGACTTGATGGCGGCGTTCGCCAAGGGAGACCGCACCGCGTTCGCGCCTTTGGTCGCCCGCCACCAGCGTGGCGTGTTCAACTTCCTGCTCCGCAGCGTGCAGGATCGCAGCCGCGCCGAGGAGCTCCTCCAAGACGTCTTTCTCCGCGTGGTGCGGTCGAAGGACCGCTATCAACCCTCGGCGAAGTTCACCACGTGGCTCTACTCGATCGCGCGCAACCTCGCGGTCGACGAGAGTCGCCGGGCGAAGTTTCGGCAGCACAAGTCTCTCGATGCGCCGCAGTCCCGGCGCGATGGTGGCCCGTCGTCGCCGCTCGTGGCGAGTTTGCCCGCGCCGCAGATCGCGACCGACGAGGCCGCGCAAGCCCCCGCACTGCGAAAACGTCTTGCCGCCGCCGTCGATGCTCTGCCCGCGGATCAGCGCGAGGTGTTCTTGCTTCGCCAGATCTCGGGGTTATCGTTCCGCGAGATCGCCGACACGATCGGAATCCCAGAGAACACGGTGAAGAGTCGGATGCGCTACGCGCTCGAGAAACTGCGCCACGAGTTGGGGGACCTGCGCAGCGAGGAGCCCGTCGGCGTCGCGTTGCCCCGCCAGGAGTCGCGGTCCCATGTCTGAGTTCACGCCCGCCCAGCTCGACGCGCTCGAAGACGCGCTCGAATCGCTCGACGATCCGGCGAAGCTCACGATGTGGCGCTCGCAGGTGGAACCCACGCTCGCGGCTCGCCTCGACGACTACGCCGCGCTCCTGGAGTGGACGCGCGAGGCGATGCCGCCCGAAGAGGTGCCGCCGGGTCTGTTGGACGCCGTGATCGCCGAAGCCGAAACGGCGCCCGAGCAGAGCAGCGTCGCGATGGCGGCGGGGGCCGAGGCCGGTCCTCGACCGCGGTGGTGGCAGCGTTGGGGCGCCGTGTGGGCCATCCCGGGCGTTGCACTCGCTGGGAGCGCGGCGATGGTCCTCTGGATGGTGAAAGAGGGTTCCGCGCCCGAGGCCCAGGTCGTCGCGCGTGCCGAGCCGGTGCCCCAATCCGAGCCGCTCCCGCCGCGCGCTCCGTCCGCCGCCGAGGCGCCGGGGGGCCCTGCCGATGCAGCGAGCCCCGTCCTGCGCGACGACGCGTTGGCGATCGCACCCGCGCGCGAGATCGTGGAGGAAGAGGCCGACCTGCGGGGAGGAGCCGCCGCCTCCGGTCGCGCCGCGGCGAAGCGCGAGCTCGCGGGCGACGACCGCTTCGAACAAGCGGCGCCGACGAAGGCCCGGCCCGCCACCGAGGTCGACCAGCGCCGCGCCAAGTCCAAGGCACCGCCCGCGCCGATGTCCAAGAAGGCCGCCGAGGATCTGTCTTCCGGACCTCTCGCCGCGCCGCTCGAAGAAGGATCCGTGGCCGACGTGGAGGCGGCCGAACCCGCACGGGAAGCCAAAGGAGCCGTGGCGCAGGCGTCCCCCGAGGCGCTCCTCGCACACGCCGACGAGCTGCGCCGGCGTGGGCAATGCGGGTCCGCACGGGCGTCGTACAAGTCCCTCGCCACGCATGCCGAGCCGCAGGTCGCGGCGCGGGCCTACGCCGGTCTGGGTCTCTGCGCCGCGGCGGGGGGCGATGCGCAAGCCGCCGAGAAGTTCTATGCCCAAGCCCGCGCGGTCGATCCGTCCGTGGCCAAGTTCATCGACGCCGAGCTCCGTCGCACCGCCGCGACGAAGCCCGCTGCCTCGTCCAAGAACGCCAAGATGGCCAAGTAGCCCTGCTTGCGCATCACATCGCGCGGGTGCGCGTGACGATGCCCTTCGTGCGGCGCCGCTTGAGCCGCGTGGCGTCGCGATGTCGTAGCTCGGCCCATTCGATGAACCGCTGCTGTGCATCCGGGTCGTTGCCGGTGCGCTGCACGTAGCTGCCGTCGGGTTGCATGTCCCACGCGCTGCGCTCGTCCGCGAGCTGCGTCTCGAGGATGAACCGCAGCTGCTTGCGCAGCGCCGGATCCTCGACCGGAACGACCGTCTCGACCCGGCTCTCGAGGTTGCGCTTCATGCAGTCCGCGCTGCCGATGAAGTACTCCTCGTTGCCGCCATTGTGGAAGTAGTAGATGCGCGCGTGCTCGAGGAAGCGCCCGACGATGCTGATCACGCGTACGTTGTCGGACAGCCCGGGAATGCCCGGACGCAAGCGGCAGGTGTCGCGCACGATGAGGTCGACGCGCACGCCCGCCTGCGAGGCGCGGTAGAGGGCATGCGTGATGTCGGCGTCCTCGAGCGCGTTGCACTTGAGCTGGATGAGCCCGTGGCCGCGGCTGCGATGCAGCTCGATCTCGCGGTCGATCTTGGCGAGCAGCGCCGCCTTGAGCAGCTTCGGCGCCGGCAAGAGCTTCAGGAACTTGCGATTCGGCTTGTACCCGGTGGTGAGGTAGTTGAACAGCTCGGTCATGTCGTGGCCGATCTCGTCGTCGCACGTGAGCAGGCCGAGGTCCGTGTAGCTGCGCGCGTTGCCGGCGTGATAGTTGCCGGTGCCGAGGTGCGTGTAGCGACGTAGCCGGTTGTAGTCGCGACGAACCACGAGGATCGCCTTGCAGTGCGTCTTGAGGCCAACGACGCCGTACGAGACGTGGATGCCCGCCTCTTCGAGCCGATTGGCCCAGCGGATGTTCGCGGCCTCGTCGAACCGCGCCTTGAGCTCCACCACGGCCGCGACTTGCTTGCCGTTGCGCGCCGCGTTGATCAGGTGCTGGACGACCTGCGTGTCGGCCGAGGTCCGGTAGAGCGTCATCTTGATCGCGCGGACCTTCGGGTCTTCGCTCGCCTCGCGGAGGAACCGCTCGACCGACGTGGAGAACGACTCGTACGGATGGTAGACGAGCAGCGCCCCCGCGTCGCGGATCTGATGGAAGATGCTGCGATCTTGGACGATGAGCTCCGGATGATCGACGGGGCGATGGGGCGGGTCGTGCAGCTCCGGCGCGTTGATCTCCGTGAGCTCGAGCAGGTCCCGCATGCCGAGCAGGCCGTCGACCTCGAACACGTCGGTCGATTCGTCGAGCCCGAACTTGTCCGCGAGCAGCCCGCGATGGAGGTCTTGGATGCCGCGCGCGACCTCCATGCGGACGATCGGGGCGAACTTCCGCTCGCGCAGCTCCGATTCGATGAGCGCCAGCAGGTCGTCGGCTTGTTCCTCCTCGCCTTCGGTGTGGGCGTTGCGCGTCACGCGGAAGGGCGTGCAGCACTCGATGATCATGCCCGGGAACAGCAGATCCAAGTTGTGTGCCATCACGTCTTCGAGCGCGACGTAACGGTGGCTCGTGCCCACCCGAAGGAAGCGCGGGATGCCGGCGCCCACGGGGACCTTCACCCGGGCCAGCAGCGACGTGCCGTCGTTGGCGTAGTGCAGACCGACGAGCAAGTTGAGCGAGAGGTTCGAGACGAACGGAAAGGGATGCGCCGGGTCCATCGCCTGCGGCGTGACCAGCGGGAAGATGTTCTCGAAGTAGTACGCGCGTAGATCACGGGCCTCGCTGCGGCTGAGACTCTCGTAGCGCACGATCCCGATGTCGTGCGTCGCGAGCTCGACAAGCAGCGACGCGAGGGTCTTCTGCATGAACGCCTCGATCGCATGCAGGTCCGCTTGGCACGCGACGATCTGTTCGGCGGGGGTCCGACCGTCGACCGTGCGATCGTTCATGCGGGCGCCGACCTGCTGCTTGAGCCCGCCGATGCGCTTCATGCAGAACTCGTCCAGCGTCGACCCGACGATGCCGACGAACTTCAGGCGTTCGAGCAACGGGAGCCGCGTATCGGCGGCTTGATGGATGACGCGCCACGCGAAGTTGAGCCAGGTGAGCTCGCGGTTGAGGTAGAGCTCCGGTGCATCGAGGGGCGTCGACTCGGTCGGCAGGCTCGGTGCTCGACCGGGTAGGGGAGGATGGGGAGGAGTGCGCGCGGGCCCTCCGGACGACCGCTTGTGCTCGGGGCGGTGATCGGAGGGAGCTTCGGCGCGCGCACTGCCTGAGGTGGTGTTTTCCGTCACGATGAACAGCGATCCCCACCGCAGTTTGTCAGACGGCGGTGGTGCTCACCACACCCGTGCGGCCGGAATGCCCGTCGTCGTGGCCGTGGGCCGCTTTCGAGGCCCGCCACGCGGGGGCGATCGAACGAACGTTTTGCTCCGGGTGCTCGGCCGACCGGGTGCGGTTCGATTCCGGGACAGGCACCCGGGGGCCGCTCTGTTATCCTCCCGGGGAAACAACGTGTCGGCCGATTTCGACCATGCGACGCTGCGGATCCGGCGGACTCCGTTCATCGAGGGCAACTCTCGCCTCGCCGAAGAAGCGCAGCTCATCGTGCTCGTCGGCCACGCGACGGGTCGCCGCTACCAACTGACGGACGAGTTCGAGCTGGGTCGTGGCCCGCTCAGCCCGCTCGAGATCCTCGACGACGGCGTCTCGCGGCGCCACGCGGTCGTGCTCCGCCAAGAAGACGGGACGTACAAGATCCGCGATCTCGGCAGTCGCAACGGCACGTTCGTCAACGGAGAGCGGGTCCAAGAGGTCGTCCTCAACTTCGGCGACAAGATCTCGGTCGGCTCGCGCACGGTCCTGCTGTTCACCAACCGCGATCGGTTCGAAGACCAACGCATCCAGGCGCAGCGGCTGCAGGCGCTCGGCCAGCTCGCGGGAGGCATCGCGCACGATTTCAACAACTTGCTCGGCGTGGTGCTGGCCAACATCACGCATCTGCAGGATCTCCCGCGGCTCGAGGAACAGCTCGTCCGCAGGACGCTCAGCGAAGTCGAGACGGCGGCGCGCCGCGCCGTCGACCTCACGCGGCAGCTGCTGGCGTTCGCCCGTAGCGGGCAA
>Ga0079224_100014251_pt1 | contig 11102 bp, 11 predicted proteins | sample Stecom2015_FD_80414 | JGI IMG/M metagenome (GOLD analysis project Ga0079224, IMG submission 80414) | Agricultural soil microbial communities from Utah to study Nitrogen management - Steer compost 2015 | ecosystem: Environmental > Terrestrial > Soil > Agricultural land | place: USA: Utah...
AAGCATCCAATCAAAAATGCAATATTTCACTTCGGAATGGTGTGGGCAAGGACAACAGTCAATGGCCTTTAGATCATTTGTCCTTAATTTTTAACATAGCGGTGCCTTCGCCTTTGCATTATATTAACAAAATGATAGTATAAATTCTGTAGGTTTGTCGCTATGAAAAGTGGCTGGTTAAAGAATACCATTACCTATCTTTTTCTTGTCCTTGTCCTTTCGGTGAAAATGGCGGGGCTGCATGCGCTGTCCCATTCCGATGATCAGGACCATGCCCTGCATTGTACGATTTGTGACCAGGCCGTTGCCCATAACCTGGACCCCGCACTTCTCCCGGAGGTACAGGAATTCATCCTGGAAAACCCTGAAGTTGCCTTTGAAAGGGCCCCACAGGCCCAGTACAATTTTGAGTTTTCAGGCACCCTGCCCGAAAGCCAGCTCTTTTCCCGCCCCCCTCCCTCCCTACTATAGGTTTTCCCATACCGTTTTGTTGTAAGGACCCCTTTCGGTCCCCTTCCGCCGTTTGGCCCCCTTGGTCCCATGCCGTATCCTTTTGGTTTATACCGGGAGACCGGGCAGCCAGGGGCCATGGCACCGGAACCACAGACCATCTAGGGCCATATTGCCCAGCAGGTATGGGATATGTATGTCACGTTCCCCTTGGGGACCATTGTCCACATCCTATAGTATCCCATTATGTTCCAAAACCTTTGGGTCACCATTGCGTGTACCTTCCTATCTGCCCTGGGCCTTGCCCAAGGGCCCATAACCCTGAAGGGCCAGGTCCTGGCCGCCCATAGCGGGGAGCCCCTGGTGGGTGCCTCCGTGCAGCTCGGGGAGCATTATACGATCACCTCCCCCACCGGGGAATTCGAACTTTCCCCCAAGGGCCCAGGGTACCATACCCTGATCGTGTCCCATCTGGGGTATTTGTCCATCAGCCTGGACATCGGGCCCTTGGAGGCTGGGTCACCCCTTAAGATCGAACTGATCGAGGCCACCACCCAACTCGGGGAGGTGCAGGTCTTCGGCAAATCCGAAAAAAGGATCGCCGCCGAGACCCCGACCCTTACCCATACCGTTTCCAAGGCCTTTCTCCAGGCCAACCGCTCCGCCAGCCTGATGCAGACCCTGGACAGGATTCCCGGGGTGGGCAGCCTGAAAATCGGTTCCGGACAGTCCAAACCCGTGATCCGGGGCCTGGGCTTCAACCGGGTGGTCGTGGTCCAGCATGGAATCAAGCACGAAGCCCAACAATGGGGGAACGACCACGGCCTGGAGATCGATCAATACGGGGTGGAAAATGTCCAGATCATCAAGGGCCCCGCCTCCCTGGCCTATGGTTCCGACGCCATAGCGGGGGCCGTCGACCTACAGGCCCCCGCCCTGCCCCAACCACACTCCCTGGGCGGGGAAGTAAACCTGTTGGCGGAAAGCAACAACGGACTGTTGGGGGTCTCCACGGGGATTCAGGGAAGAAGGGAAAAGTGGTATTTCAGGGGCCGGATGACCTACAGGGACTATGGGGACTATAAGGTGCCCACCCAAAAGATCAACTATGAAAACTACATCTTTCAGCTCCACGACAACCACCTGAGGAACACCGCCGGGCGGGAAGCCAATGCCGCCCTGGGGATCGGGTATATGGCCAAGGGGTTCCGTTCCCAGACCCATATCAGCCATGTATACGCAAAAAATGGTTTTTTTGCCAATGCCCATGGCCTGGAGGTCAGGACCTCGACCATAGACTACGACCGGTCCAGCCGGGACATCGACCTGCCCCTGCACAGGGTCAACCATTTTAAGCTGACCAACAACACCTCGATCTCCCTGGGGGACCACAGCCTGTACCTGGACCTTGGGTTCCAGAACAACCACAGGGTGGAACATGCCGAGCCAGTGCCCCATGGGCATATGCCCAGACCACAGGACAGCCGGGAACGGTTGTTCGAAAAGAACACCTATACCCTAAATGTCCGGGACAGGTTCCATACGGACAGCGGACACGAACTTACGGCCGGATTGGACCTGGAGTACCAGCACAACGCGATCGGGGGCTGGGGCTTTTTGATCCCGGGATACGAACGCACCGCCCTCGGGGGCTATGCCCTGGGGCGCTTTGGGCTCGGCCCCGACCTCCACCTCCTGGCCGGGGTCCGTTACGACCACGGACTGCTGGAGACCCAGGCCTACCACGATTGGTACACCTCCCCGGTACGCAACGCGGATGGGTCCACCTCCCAGGTCCACCTGCAGCGATCTCGGGACCTCTCCTTGGAATTTGGCAGCCTCAGTGCCTCCATGGGCCTGAGCCTTATCCATGGGAGGACCACCTATAAGGTGAACCTGGGAAAGAGCTTTCGCATGCCCCTGGCCAACGAATTGGCCTCTGACGGGGTAAACTACCACATGTACCGCTATGAAAGGGGAAGCCCCGACCTGGACCCCGAATCCTCCTATCAACTGGACCTGGAGGTCGACCATGGCACGGACAGGTTCCGGGTGGTCCTCAGTCCCTTTGTGAACCTATTCGGGAACTTCATCTATCTGGATCCCACTTCCGAATATTTCGAGACCCTACAGATCTACCGCTACACCCAGGCCAGGGTGCTGCGCTTCGGGGGGGAGCTCAGGGCCAGTGCCGGGCTCACCGATAGAATGCGGGTGGATGCCTCCCTGGAGTATGTGCACGCCAGGCAGGGAAGCGGGCCGAAAAAGAATTTCACCCTTCCCTTTTCACCCCCTTTGTCCGGGCTGCTCTCCCTCCACTATGGTTTCGGGGACTACCGGTTCATGCACAGGCCGCGCTTGGTGGCCGACCTATGGTTGGCGGCGGCCCAAAGGGAGATCGTCCCCCCGGAGTCGCCCACGCCGGGCTATGGGAAGATCGACCTTGCCCTTTTGGTGGACCTTACCTTTTCCGGCACCGGCCGTCCCATGGAATTCCGGGTAAAGCTGAACAATGCCCTCAATGCCAAATATTACGACCATGGCAGCTTTTACCGCCTGATCGATGTGCCGGAGGCCGGAAGGAACCTTTCGGTCTCCATGACCATACCCTTTGGCCAAAAATAGAACCCTTGAATATTAATCCATTTTAAAATCAATAATTATGAAGTCAACTTTGAAATTTTTAGCGATCATCCCAGTTTTTGCCTTCCTGTTGCATTCCTGTAGCAGTGATGATGACAGTTCCCCCATGGGGGCCCCGGTCATCTCCAATTTTGAATACGGCCAGGGCAGTGCCCACACCACCGACCGTGTGGCCTATAAGGGCTCGGACATCCATATGGAGGCCGAGATCACGGCAGGGGCCGGCGTGGGCAGTATCACCGTTTCAATCCATGCCCATGACCTTGCCCCCGGGGAAGGTGAAGTGGAATGGGGATTGGAGCAGCATTTTACCGATGCCAAATACCTGGTGATCAACCCTACCTTCCACGAACATTTCGATGTGCCAACGGACATCCCAGCCGGCGAATACCATATCGAATTCACCGTGACCGACACCCTGGGAAACAGCACGGAGGTCGAAGGGCACATCCAGATCTTGGATCCCGTGGTCTTGGAGGGCCTCTCCCTGGACGGCAGCGTTGTCCGGGGCAATGATCTCCATGCGGAATTCACCGTACGGGCCGTACATGGTATCCACAGCATCACCGTGGACATCCATGCCCACGGAATCGAACCGGCAGCAGGGGAAGTGGCATGGGAACATCTGCAAGTGTTCGGGGATCCCTATCACGGGCAGCCCGAAGCGGTCTTCCATGAGCATATCGATGTTCCCGCCACAGCCCCGGCCGGAGAGTACCATATCATCATTACGGTGGAAGATGAACAGGGGAATACCAAATCCCACGGGACCCACATTGATGTGACCAAGGCATGAAAGGGACAGAGATCATGGCCCTAGGGCAACGGTTGTTGTTCCTGGGGGCCCTGGGCGTATTGGCGCTCTCCTGTTCCCAGGAGGGAGATCTGGACAGGGATCTGGAAAAACCGAGCATAACCGTGGACTATCCGGGGGGCTTCCCCCAATCCTGTTCCGAGCTGGTCAAGGGCCATACCTATCAGTTCAAGGCGATGCTCGGGGATAATGTGGCATTGGCGTCCTATAGTTTGGACATCCACCACAACTTTGACCACCATACCCACGATGACCAAGGGGTCCCCTGTGCCCTGGAGGCGATAAAGCAGGCCGTGAACCCTTGGATATTCATGGAGCACTTTTCCCTGGCGGATGGCCCGACTTCCCAGGAAGTCACCATCGAGCTCACCCTCCCAGGGGACATCGATGCCGGGGACTACCACTGTGCCTTTTCCGTAACCGATGGCACGGGCTGGCAGAACCGTACCTCCATGGACATAAAAATTAAAGATCAATAACAAAAAAGACCAATATGGGATCAACATTAAAATTGGGGTGCCCCATCCTTTTTGCCCTGTCCCTCGCGACGGCCCTGGTGCTGGGTTCCTGTGACAGTGACAATGGTGATGGGCCACTGCCCTCCCCGCGCATTGGGAAGGTGGAGATCGGTTCGGGCAACAACGCCATGGGGATCATCGGTCGGGATTTCCATTTTGATATGGATGTGGTCGCCGGGGAGTTCCTGGATGTGGTCATGATCAACATGGAAGGGACCCAGAATGATTGGACTTTCGAAATCGTTTGGGACGAATACCGGGGCATGAAAACCACCAATGTCCACAAACATTTCGATATCCCCGGGGATGCCCCGGCGGGGACGTACAGCTTCACCATCACGGTCACCGATCAAAACGGCACCCAATGGGTGGCGGTCAGGGAAATCGAGCTGATCGATCCCGCAGACCTACCGGTCTCCCCAAGCCTGTACCTCTGGACCGTGGAAACCGACCAAGGGGACAGTCAATATGTCAATGGGACGCTGGAAAACCCTGAAGGGATGGAACTCTCCAAGGATGAGGTCCTTTCCTCCATGATCTTTATCCAGGGCGTCAAGGACGATGGGAAGCTCTACCTCCTGCTGGTGAAGAAGGATGCGGGACACCTGCCCGAGACCGTAGGGGAGATCGATTTCTCCAAGGCCATTGTGTACGATGTCCTCGAACACCAAGACCAGCGGGAGGTATACACCTTTGCCAATGTAATCTTTGGGGAGAACGGAGGCTATGAAAGGGCCGTCCCCACCCTGGCCATCGGCGCCGCCCTGGACAACGATTCCCCACAGCCCAAGGCCATAGAGGGCGCCAAGGCCTGGGCCTCCGGGGCCTATTATCTGGGGATGGTATATACGAATTCCACCCACAACCTGAGCCTCCACCATTATATCGAGGTCAAGGTGGTCCTCTGATGGGAAAGATTTGGCCATGGCCCGGGGCCGCAGCCGTCTTTCGCCCCGTACCCTGCCAAGGACAAGAAATGCCGGTCTACATCGACCGGCATTTTTTTAGGTCAAGATTGGCCCAGGGAAGCAGGCCTCTCCACCGGGGGGTACCGTTCAGTTAAAACTCGCCCTAAAGGCCATGGGAGACTGTTTGGTCTTGGATTTGAAGAGCTTGCTGAAGGATTGCGGATGCTCAAAGCCCAGGGCATAGGCAATCTCGCCCACGGAGAGTTCGGTGGTGGAGAGTTTCTCCTTGGCCTTTTCGATCAGTTTGTTGTGGATGTGCTGTTGGGTGCTCTCCCCGGTCAGGGACCGCAACAGGCTGCCCAGGTAGTTGGGGGACATGTTCAGGGCCTGGGCGAGGAACTGTACCGATGGTAGCCCCTTTTCCATGAGGTCCCCGGCATTGAAGTATTCCCCCAGGATCGCTTCGACCCGCTCCAGGGTCCTGTGGTTGGAAATCTTCCTGGTGATGAACTGCCGGTTGTAGAAACGGTCCGCATAGTTCAGCAGCAGTTCGATCTGCGCCAGGATGATCCCCTGGCTGAACCCATCGATATTGGCATTGTATTCCTGCTCGATGTGCCTTAAGATCCCCAGTAAGGTCGCCTCCTCCCGTTCCGACAGGAACAGGGATTCGTGCACACTATAGCCAAAGAACCCATACTGTTTGATCTGCTTGGCCAAGGGGGTGTTCCACAAAAAATCCGGATGGACCAACAACAGCCATCCCGTGGGGCCCTCCCCGGGTCCATAGTCCACAGCCTCTATCCCAAAGACCTGTCCCGGGGCGATAAAGGAGAGCAGCCCCTCATCAAAATCATAGCGTTGTTGGCCATAGCGGAACTTGCCCTTGACGTTGCGTTTCAGGCCAATGGTATAATAATCCTGTACCCAGTTGGTGTTCTCCTCCTTGGCACTATGGTGGACCTGGGAATAGTCCACCAGGCTGATCAAGGGGTGTGCGGGTTTGGAAAGGCCCCGTATCCTGTGGAACTCCTGGATACCCTTGATCCGTTTTATCTTTCTGTTCGGCATACCCCAAGATAATTATTTTTGGTGATTCGATCTTTATGGTCCCGGCCACAATACCCAATTCGGGGATGGTGGGCCTATAAGTGCTGTCCCCCGGATATCTCGATGCGCTGGGCATTGATCCATTGGCCCCCCGCGGTGCACAGAAAGGCGACCACGGGTCCGATATCGGTGGGAAGGCCCACCCTGCCCAAGGCCGTGTTCTCGGCGATGGTGCGGTTCATCTCCGCATTGTCCCGGACCGCGCCTCCGTTGAAATCCGTCTCAATGGCCCCGGGGGCCACAATGTTCACCCGGATCCCTCTGGGACCCAGTTCCTTGGCCTGGTACTTGGTCAGGACCTCCAGGGCCCCTTTCATGGCGGCATAGGCGCCGTAGCCCGGGATGATGATCCGGGTCAGCCCCGAGGAGACGTTCACGATGCCCCCGCCGTCGTTCATAAGGGCCAAGGCCTGTTGGGTAAAGAAATACCCGGCCATAAAGTGGATGTTGACAATTTCGGAGACTTTGGAGACCTCCACCCCTGTGGCAAAGGGGGCAAAGAGCCCGATGCCCGCATTGTTGACCAGATAATCGAAACGGTCGCTGCCAAAGGTCCCGATGAGCTCGGGCAATAGGCTGTGCTCCAGAAAGGGCCCATAGGCCGAATGGTCCGCCACATCGAGCTGTAGGGCCGCTGCCCTACGCCCCATGGCCCGTAGTTCGGCCAGGGTGGCCTCGGCCGCTTCCCGGTTGCTGTTGTAGGTGATTATGATGTCCATCCCGTTTTTGGCCAGGTTCAGGGCCATATCCCTGCCCAGGCCACGGCTGCCGCCGGTTACCAGTGCAATTTTGTGCTGTTTTTCCATGGTACATGTTTTTATTGGGACAAAGTTCCCACAATGCCCCTTCCCCCATTTATCCAAATCCACGGATCTTGTAGCCAAATACGGGGAGGCCCGACCGGCGGTCCTGGCCCATGGGCAGCGGATAATTTTTTCCCCACGCCCGATCAACGGTTCCCGACGCGGAATCATCCGGGCTTTCCCCACGCTCCCCATGCCCCTACCTTTAGGGTAGAACCATTGTAAATTCCGGAACACATGAAAATCCTACCCTATTATCCCCTTTTGTTCCTTGGGCTATGCTCCCTGCACTTGGCGGCCCAACAGCCGGGCAAGAAACAGGATGCCCCCTTGAGGGAATCCCTCGAGGAGGTCAAGGCCTCCGTGAAGAGCATAGGGGAACTCTTCAAGAAAAAGGACAGGAACAAGGAAGGGAACCCCGGCCGGGAGGATCGGCCCGGCGGGGAAAGCCCGGCGGGGATGGGCAGTACCCCATCCGGAGTGCCGGCCGATCCCAGGCACATCCAAGGGGGAAGGATCTCGGATAAGGTGGTCTATCTGGAGGTGGACCGCTTCAGCCACTTCAACGACGGGGTGGCCATTGTGCACAAGGGGAACGCCACGGCCATGATCAACGCCAGGGGGGAGATGGTGTACCCCTACAATGTCCATGAATTCTTTGCCATTGACAACACCTTCAGGGTCCTGGACCATAGGATCTCCCACCTGGGGATTTTTCCCTACGGCCTGAGAAAACATTTTATGAACGCCAAAGGCGTGCAGCTCAAGGGCCAATGGGCCACCCTGGATTTCGGTTCCGGCTTCCTGCAAGAGGTGCAGGAACTCTACGATAAACCCAAAACGGCCCAGGGCCGCTACCAGTTCCGGCAGATCTATATGGATAGGAATGCCCGTACCCATACCTTCCAGAACATCAGCCTGTCGAATATCCATGAGGGAATCGGCAGTTTTTCCAGGAACATCGATGGGCAATGGCTCCATGGCTACTACCGGATGAGCGGGGAAAAGATCGCCGATCCACAGTTCCATGAGGCCGGGCCCTTTTCCGATGGCATGGCCGTGGTGGGAAAACGGGATGCCTTTGGCACTATGAAATACGGCTATCTCAATGCCCAGGGGGAGCTGGCCATTCCCCTGATGTTCACCAAAAGGCCACACCCCTTTTCCGCCGGCTTTGCCAAGGTGGAGCCCCGGGACAAAAGCGAATTCGACTATGCCTTTATCGATAAAAGTGGGAAGGTGGTGTTCTCCCAAAGCGGCATGGACAAGAGAAAGCAGGGCAATTTTGAGTTCCAGCCCTTCCAGGATTACGGCCTGACCACCACCCTGGGCAATGCCTTTGTCATGGACACCCGGTTCAAGATCCAGACGCGGAACGAATTCTTCGAAGGGTTCGGCATCATGGGCAACACCCATTTCCACTATCCTGAATTTGGGAATCGAAAGATGGGAAAACCGGGGCCCTTTACCGTGGTGGGGGAACAGGATCCCAAAATATACTTCACCAACAATGAAATGCACCACGATGGCATCCTCAGGGGCAAGGAGCTCCGGGTCGGCTTCATCAACCTCCACAGTGGGACGGTGGTCTTGCCCGCCTTTTCCTCGATCGGGGTCTTTGACCCGGTCTCCGGTCTGGCCTATGCCGAACTCAGTACCGTGGTCAAGGCCAGCAATGGCCATACCAATGGCCTAAAGACCATCAAGGGGTACATCAATACCAAGGGGGAATGGGTCATCCTGCAAAAGGAAGGGGGGACCTGGTAGCGGGGCCATGGGCAAGGCCCATCCCCTCCCCCTTATGGACCATAGCGCACCGGCCAATACAGCGTGTTCCCCAATCCCTAGCAGGAGGGCCGAAACCTGGGACGGCCAACCTTTGGGCCCTGGGATACCGGGCCCATTGAAAATTTTCCCCCATGGTCCGGCCACCACCCGATTATGTCCCCCTTCCCCCCTTCCCCCCTATCCCCGCCATCCCAAAAACACCGCGCATGCGTGGGGGAATGCCCCTTTTGGGGCTGCCTCCCCGGACGTCCCCATGGGCGGGGACAACCCCCGCTTTGCCCCTTTTGTGGGGGAAAGGGCCGCTTTCAGGGCCGGGACGCCGCATTTTTCAATTTTATTTGTGACTTTTTAGAGACTTTTGTGTCCCATAAAAAGTGTGTCATCTAGAATAAATGCAGCAAGGACCTGATATGGATATCGCTTTGGAGGACAATGATCTGGTGGCCCATATCGTCGCGACCAATAATACCGAGCTGTTCGGACTGCTCTATGACCGCCATGCCCCCAGGGTGTACAACAAGTGCCTGGTCTTTCTCCATGATCCCATGGAGGCCCAGGACCTGACCCACGACATCTTTGTGCACCTGTTCATCAAATTGCGGACCTTTAAGGGAAACTCCAAGTTCACCACTTGGCTGTATTCCCTGACCTATAACTACTGTGTCAACTACGTGCAACGGGACCGAGAAAAGGTCCATAAAAAGGAAGAGATCCGGGAAGATCTTTTGGAGCCCGTGGAGGGAAACATTTCCGACGAACAGCTGTTCCAGTTACGGCTGGACAAGATACAACGGGCCATGCGGGAGATCGCCCCGGAGGAAAGGGCCCTACTGATCATGAAGTACCAGGACGACTTTTCGATCAAGGAAATCATGGAGGCCCTGGAGATCAATGAAAGCGCGGCCAAGATGCGCCTTAAAAGGGCGAAGTCCAGATTAATGGAAGTATATAATAATTTACACTAAATGGAAAACCCATTCAAACAGCTATTATATAACGAAACCCTGCCGGAACTGATCAAGGACAAGGTCATGGAGGACATCAACCTGATCAAATTGGGCCTGGACCTGGCCGATCTTTTTGTGGTGAAAAATCCACAGACCCTAGGGGAATCCTTAAAAAAACCCAAAAAATAAGCGAACATATGGAGAAGTTATTTTCAATGGAAATGCCAAAAGACCTTATGGCCTCACTGTATGCCATGGGCTTAAATTTTGTAGCCGCCCTAGGATTTGTCCTCTTGGCCTGGGGCTTGGTCGCCACCCTACTTTTTGTGGTGCGGAAATCGCTACGGCTCTTCAAGGCCAATGCGAAGTTCGACAGGCTGCAAAAGCTGGTGAACCTCCCCTTCGAGATCAACTTTGAGGCCGTGGTCCTCGGTTTTGTGAAATGGGGGCTGATTTTGATCCTGGTGGCCATCGGTGCGGATATCCTAGGGTTCACCGTCCTCTCGGTTGAAATCGGCAAAATCATACAATATGTCCCCAAATTGGTCAGTGCCCTGGCCCTGTTGCTGGCCGGGCTCTACCTGGCTACGCAGGTGAAAAGGTCGCTCGTGCATATCCTAAAATCGTTCAACTTGGGGGGCAGCCGGATATTGGGCAACCTATCCTATTTCACGGTCCTGGTGGTATTCATCATCTTGGGGGCCAACCAGGCCGGCATCAACACGGACATCGTGACGGCTAACCTTTTGATGGTGGTCGGGGCTTTTATCGTAGCCTTCGCCCTGGCCATGGGCCTGGGGTCCCGGGACATTGTACTGCGCCTGATCTTGGGGTTCTATTCCAGAAAGAACCTCGCCATTGGCACGGTGGTGGTCATCGATGGGTTCCAGGGGACCATAACGGCCATCGACAACATCTGCATGACCCTGGAGAACGAGGAACGAAAAATTGTCTACCCTATTAAGTTGGTTGCCAACATGAAGATCACCATCCTAAAATAATAGGTGTATTGGGATGTGACTTTTGGGGATTTATGTGTCCCATGTAAAACACCGTTTCATTGCCATGGACCCTATATATATCCTTTCACCTTTACTTTTTTTGTTACTCGTCTATCTCCT
>Ga0079224_100014252_pt1 | contig 11102 bp, 6 predicted proteins | sample Stecom2015_FD_80414 | JGI IMG/M metagenome (GOLD analysis project Ga0079224, IMG submission 80414) | Agricultural soil microbial communities from Utah to study Nitrogen management - Steer compost 2015 | ecosystem: Environmental > Terrestrial > Soil > Agricultural land | place: USA: Utah...
CGGCGACGCTGGTGCTCGACGGCGCGGCGCGCACGCGCGCCGGCGCACGCCACCTCGCGGGCCCTGCCTCGCTCGCGCGCCGTGCGTGGCACGCCTCCCGCACGGTCGCCGTGTGCGTGCTGACCGCGGCGTGCCTGTTCGAGCTCCTGTGCCTCGCGCCGGTGCCCCAGCGCAGACACGGCAGCGTGCCCGCCGCGACGGCCGCGGCGACCCGGCGCACGCCCGGGCTCAGCTCGCAGTTCGACTTCAGCGAGTCCGACGGGTGGCTCGACGCGGTGCGCGACCTGCAAGCGCCGGTGCTCGCGACCGTGCGGCGCGACGACGGGCCCGTCCCGCCCGACCTCTACCTGCGCTACGTGCACTTCGACCTCGCCGGTGCGAACCGGTGGGCGACCGGCAAGTTCGTGCGCCACCGGCAGCCGACCGCGGGCCGCTGGCACCTGCTTCCGGGCCGACACGCCGGCGCGACCTACACCGTCGAGCGCGCGCCGCTCGCTGACGGCCGGCTGCTCCTGCCGGTCGGCGCGTTCGCGGTCGAAGGCATCGACGGCCTCGTCGGCCACTCCGACCTCGGCCTGCTGGAAGAGCGCGTGCCGAGCGCGGACGACGTGACCTACCGCGTGCACGTGCTGCCCGCGCCCGACCGGTTGCCGACCGTCGACCTCACCGCGATGCACCTGCTCAGCCTGCCGGAGGCCTTGCTGGCCGACGCCGCGATCGCGCGGCTCGCCGAACGCTACGTGCGCGAAGGCGGCGCGACGTCGCCGTTCGCCCGCGCGCTGGCGATCGCCGCCGGCCTGCGCCGCGACTACCGCTACGAACGCCGCGACCCGACCGGTCCGGGGCCCGACGTGCTGCACAACTTCCTCTTCCACGCCCGCGCGGGCTACTGCATGCACTTCGCCTCCGCGCTGGCGGTCATGCTGCGCCTGCAACGCATTCCCTGCCGGATCGGCGCGGGCCTGTACGGCGGCCGCCCCGGCGACATCGAGGGCGAGCGGCTGTACGGCGAGGCCGACGCGCACGCGTGGGTCGAGGTGCCGTGCGTCGGCCGGGGATACGTGGTCATCGACGCCACGCCCGAAGCCGCGCGCGCCGAGCCTTACGTCCCGATGCCGGACGTGCCCGAGGTGGAGCCGCCCGCGAGCAGCGCGTCCACGGGTGAGGCGCCCGGCGTCCCCCCTTGGGTCCTCGCCCTCGCGTTCCTCTCGGCGCTCGTGCTGCGCCCCTTCGCGCACGGGAAGGTGCGCGAGCGCCCGCAGCCGCACGCCCTCCCCCGCACGCACCCCGCGCGCGCCGCCCTCGAGCGGATCCTCGCCCGCCTGTCCGCTGCTGGCGTCGTGCGCGCGCGCAGCGAGACGCTGCCGGCGCTCGCGGCGCGCGCCGCACGTGCGCTGCCCTGCGACGCCGGGAGCCTCCGCGCCGCGTTCGCCGCCTACGAGGAAGTGCGGTTCGGCGGCGCGCCGTTCGATGCCGAGCGCGCCCGACGCATGGCGGACGGACTCGCCGGCCTCGCGGACCGCCGCCGGGTCGGCGCGGACGGCTGACGCCGGGGCCCCGCTACAGCACCTCCAGCAGCAGCCTGCCCGAGTCCAGGATGGCGCGGCAGCGCAGCACGAGGTCCGCGCCGAGCACGCCGTGCAGCGGGAAGCCGCTCGCGCCCGTGGGCCGGTCGATCACCGGCAAAGTCACCCCGGTGAACGGCGCGCCGGCGGCGCGCATCTCGACGTTGCGCAGCTCGCGCACCGCGACGCGGCTGCCGCCGGGCGCGTGCACGGTGCGGAACGCGGCGGCGGCACGTGCCTCGCCGCCCGGCACCAGCGCGAGCCCGGCGGCGGTGAGGCTCGTGCGCGAGGCGCCGGTGTCGAGCTGGAACCACAGGCTGCGCCCTTCGACCTCGACCGGGACGCGCAGGCCGCCGTCGACGCGCAGGCACGGCGCGGCGTTGCCGGCGGTGAGGCCGCTCGCGGTCGACAGGGTGACCGCGCGTGCGGCGGGGTCGATCACGATCCGGAACCGGGTCAACACGTCGAGCCCGAGCAGGCCGTCGACGCCGCGGCCCGGTCCGCCGAACAGGTCGCGCATCGACAGCGTCTGGTCGCGCACCACCAGGACCGGCATCGGTCCGAGGCGCAGGCCGCCGATCATCAGCGCGGGCAGGCGCGCGAAGCACGCGGCGAACGGCCGCCCGGCGCCGTCGCGCACCTCCCCCGCCTCGACCTTGGCGTCGACCCGCAGACGCGCGGCGAGCGACTCCGACAGCGTGGTGAACGTCGCGCCGGTGTCGAGCACGAACGCGCCGCCGCGGTCGCCGAGCCCGAGCAGCAGCTCGGGCACCTGCGCCGGGTTGAACTCGACCTGCGCCTGCACGCTGGCCGGGTCGCGATGCACCGCGGGCAGCACGTCGGCCAGCTCGGCCCACGCGCGCCGACGCGCGCGCGCCGACTCGTCGCCGCCGGCCGCGCCGGCACGGAGGAGCGGCGCGCTCTCCGCCCACGACCCCAGCGCGAACAGCTTGTCGCCGACCCGCCCTTCGAGTTCGGCACGCGGGATCTGCGGATGACCGGCCGCCGCCGCGGCGCGCAGGTCGGCGAGGACGATGTCGTCGTGCCAGCGCATGTCGGCGAGCAGCGCGTCGTAGAGCAGCACGTCGGCATCCACCGGGAAGCGCTGCCGTGCGCGTGCGAGCAGGCTCTCCATCGCGAGCACGTCGCCGGCGCGCAGCGCCTGCTGCGTCGCGTGCAGGAGCGCGGCCGGCGTGCGGCGGTCGGCGCCGCCGAACACGGTGCACGCCGCGACCCCGAGCCCGGCCGCGACGATCGTCGCCTTCACGGCGTGTGCACCGTGAACGCGACGCGCGCGAGCGCGTCGACCCCCAGGTCGCCCGGACCGATCGACACGTAATTCGCGAGGATGCTCTTGTACGGCTCGGGCTCCGGCTGTTCGAGCAGCGGGCCGCGCGCGACGCGGAACGCGGTCAGCGAAAGCTGCCACGTGCGCCCCGGGACGAGCACCTGCGGCACTTGGCTCGGCAGCAGGCGGAACCGGAACGACGTCGCGCTCGCCGGCAGCAGCGCGGCCCACTCGCGCCGCTCCCCGGCGACGTCGCTCGCCAGTTCCAGGACGAGGAAGGTCGCGCCGGCGGGCGCCGTGAAGTTCACCGTGAACCCGTTCGGATCGACCACCTCGTCCGGCACCGGCGACGCCACCACGGGCACCTCGAGCAGCGGCGCGTACAAGGCCGTGTCCCTCGTGGTGAACGTGATCGCCTGGCGCTGCTCGACGGTGACCCCGCCGGTCGTGTTCACGCCGCGCAGGCACACGTGGTGCCGTCCGCCGGCGAACGGGCCGTCCAGCGCGGGCAGCATGAGCCGCCACGCCTCGTAAGCCGGCTCCAGCGTCACGTCGACCGTGCCGCGCGCGACGTCGGCGATCGTGCCGCTCGCGCCCTCCGTCCCCCAGTCGGCGACCATCGACCCGAGCAGGCGCGGGTCGGTTCCGACCGCCGAGGTGGTGAAGGCGACGTCCGCCGGGACGAGCGCGCCCGACAGCGGGAGCACGGAGCCTTCCACCGGCTTCTGGTCGAAGGCGACGAACGCGCCCGCGAGCAGCGTGCGCCCCCCGTCCACGCGCGTCTCGGCGACCGACACGTGTCCGCGCGGCAGGGGCACGCCGATCCGGAAGTCGATGACCTGCCCGGTGCCCGGCAGCGACGCGAGCGGCACGCGCCCGCCGCTGCTGTCGTCGTCGAGCATCACCCGTTCGAACCAGTCGCGGTACGCGAGCGGCAGGGTCGCGCGCGCCTCGCGCCCACCGCCCTGGGTCGCGCCGGTGACCGTCGCCGCCACCAGCCCGTGGCGGTCGAACGCGCCGGTGCGCGCGCGCGCCGCGATCCGGACCGGCAGCTCCAACCGGTGCGCCAGAGTGCGCACCGCGGTGAACGCGCTGAGCACACGCGTGCCGTCCCTGGCGGTGTCGGCGACCGCGGTCGCCTCGCTCTCGGGCGAGACGCCGGCGAACAAGGTGCCGCTCTCCAGGGTGCGCCCCGCGAAGCCGCGCTCCGGCTCGGCGTCGAGGACGATCCCCGCCTCGGCGACGGCGCCGCCGCTGTCGCGGTCGAACACGATCAGGTTGTTGCCACGGCGCCGCTCGTCGTAGGCGGTGCGCATCGAGAACAGGTTCGCGTCGAGCACGCGCTCGCCCGGGCGGAGCCGGAAGAGCGCTTCGGTGCGGAACACCTGGAACCGGTCGAATGGACGCCCGAACGCGATCGTGTAGAAGCCGGCGGCGACGTCTTCGATCGTCGCGGTGCCGGTCTCGTCGACCCACGCCTCGGCGCGCGCCTCGCCGAACGCCTGGCCGAGGCGCACGCGCCGGTCGGGGAGGATGGCGCCGCGTTCGACGACCAGCACCCGCACGTGCCCCGTGGGCACGGTGTCGAGCACGATGTCCGGCACGACGAGGCTGCCCGGCGCGAGCGTCGCGTCGGCGCGCGCGACGACCGGCAGCATGCCGCGCCCGGCGACGACCTCGATCGTCTCGGTGCGCGCGGCGCCGGAGAGGTCGGCGGCCGCGATCGGTGGCAGGATGAAGGCGCCGTTCGGTTCGGTGACCGCGGCCTGCCCACCGGCGTGGACCAGCGCACCGCGCACTGCCGCGCCGGTGCGGTCGACCACCCGCCCGTGCACGGTGCACGCGTCCGGCGTCGTGCCGGCGATCGCGTAGAGCCCGCCGCGGACGATGCCCGGCGCGGCCGTCTCGATCCGACCGCCGGACGCCGTCGCAGTGCCGGCCGCCACCCACTCGCCGAGGTCCCGGTCGAGCCGGTAGACGGTGAGTTCGGCACCCGCCGCCTCGGCGCCGATGTCGTCGGGGATCGAGAGCACGGCACCGGGCGCGAACGACACGTCCTCCGGCGCAACGAAGATCGCGCGCGCCGGCACCGCGGCGACGCCAGCCGGCAACGGCAGCGCCGCCGGCAGGTGCCGGGGCAGCAGGCTCGCGGTGCGCAGCGTCACCGTCGCGGCGCCGCCCTCCACCACCGCCACGCCGGCCTCGATCGCGAGGATCGCGCCGGACGTCGCGCGGTCGTCGAGCGTCGCGGGCGCCGGCTGCACGCCGGCCTGCACCGTGAGGCCCGCGCTCGGCGCGAGGTCGGGCAGGAACACCGCGCGCGGCAGCGCGCGCCCGTCGTCGATCGGCTCCGCGGTGAACGCGAACCCCGCGAGGTCGTCGAGGTCGGTGGCCGAAGCGGCGCTCGCGTCGATCGTGAAGCGCGTGAGGCCGCGCGGCCGCACCGGCGACTCGCTGCGCCCCGCGCGGCCGGTGACCGCGCTCGCGTCGCCGAAGCGCACGGTCGCGCCGCACACCGGGCGGCCCTGGTCGTCGAACACCTGCACCTGGAACGGGTCGGGCGGCTTGGCGCCGAGCTTGGGCCCGATGTCCGAGCCCCGGCCCTGACAGCCGGCGAGCACGGCGAGCAGCCCCGCGAGCCCGCGAGCGAGACGGGAAGGTCGCACGGCGCGCACGATCGGGCCCGGCGCGAGAGGAGTCCAGGGGCGAGGACCGGCGCGCGCGACCCGCTCGGCGCGGCGACCCGACGCGGCGCCATACCTCCAGGTCGCCGACGCGGTTCCTTCGATGCGCCGGTAGGCCGGCCGGAGATCGCGCGCCACAGCGGCGCGTGCAGGACGACGTCGTCCGGCCGGTGCCGATCGAACCACCAGCCGGTGGCCCCGCGGTGATCGCGGCGGCGCCGCCCGGGGTGATCAGCCCCACCATGTCGACTATCCGGCGCGGCCGCGCGTGGAAGCCGACGATGCCCGATCTCGGCGACGGCGATCGAGCCCCGTTCAGCCGGCGATCGCGCGCTCGGCCGCCGCGCGTAGCGCGGCGCAGTGCCGCGCCACCTCCTCGCCGAGCGCCGCCACGGCCGCGACCGTGGCGCTCGCGGGTTCGGGATCGGCGAGCAGCGCGCGATTGATCCGCACGTTGCGCGCGGCGATCTCGGCAGCGGCGTGCAGCAGTTCGGCGCCCGCGGCGAGGTCGCTGACGATGCTCTTCCCGGCGCACGACGCGACCTCGACCGCGGCGGCCAGTGCGTCGCGACACAGGGCGACGGTCTCGTGCGGCACCGCCATCGCGCCCAGCAGGCCGCGATCGATCGCGGCGCGGCGCGCCGCCTTCTCGGCTTCGGTACCCTGCGGCATCGCATACGCGGCGGCCGCCGGCGCGAAGCCGTCGGCGTCGCGCTGGGCGAGCGCGAGGAACGCGGGCGCCAGCTCGGTGAGCCGCGCCTCGGCGCGGGCCAGCTCGGCTTCGCGCGCGGCGTTCGCCTTCTTGCCGCGACTGAAGCGGATCGCCATGAGAAGGAGCGCGTTGCCCATGGCAGCCGCCATGCCGCCCGCCGCGCCGCCGCCGGGCGCGGGAGTGCGCGCCGCCAGCGCGGCGACGAGTTCCGAGAAGGGTCGATCGATCACGGGCGCCATTGTGTGCGCCGACGCGCACGTCCGGCGCCCGCGATTCGCGGATCCGGAGCCGCCAAGTCGCGCGCATCGTGGGTCCGGTTCGATCGCGCCCCGCACGCGCACGGACTCGCACCCATGTCGGGCAAGTCATCGTGCTCGCCGCGGGACCGCGCTCCTCTTGATCCCCGGCTGGTACGCCCCATGGCCCGAGCGACGACGCTGCGTCGCGTTCGGCCACGGCAGCAACGCGCGGCATGGTCACGGCCTCGTGTGGCCCCGCCCGCCCTTCCTGCCGGTCAGGAGCTTCCTGGGTCGCGCTGCTGGGGTTCACGTGGGTGGCGACCTGCGCCACGCGCGCGGCGAAGCGTGCTCGCGCCTGCCGTGCGGGTTCGCGACCGACGCCGTGGCGGGGCGCGCCTCCGCGCGCATGCGCCTGCCCGGGGATCGCGAGCCGCTACGCGGCGTCCTGACGCCGTCGTGCTGCCGGCGGTCGCCGCGATCCCGCTCGTCCTGGCACGCGCGCAGAGATGAGCGCGCGACCGTGCGGCGTTCACGTCGGCGTCGCGCCGCGCCGCGCCGCCTCGATCTTGGCGACGTCGATCTTGGTCATCGGCAGCATCGCCTCGAACACGCGTCTGGCTTCCGCGCCGCCGGCCACGAATCCTTCCAGCAGGACGCGTGGCGTGATCTGCCAGGAGATGCCCCAGCGGTCCTTGCACCACCCACACCGGCTTTCCGCGCCGCCGTTGCCGACGATCGCGTTCCAGTAGCGGTCGGTCTCCTCCTGGTCCTCTGTGGCGACCTGGAACGAGAAGGCCTCGCTGTGCTTGAACTGCGGCCCGCCGTTCAAGCCCACACACGGGATGCCAAGGACGGTGAACTCGACGGTGAGGATGTCTCCCTCCCTGCCGCCCGGGTGGTCGCTCGGCGCGCGGTGGACGGCGGTCACCTTGCTGTCCGGGAACGTCTCCGCGTAGAAGCGCGCGGCTTCGAGGGCGTCCTTGTCGAACCAGAGACAGATGGTGTTCTTCGGTGTCATGATCGCTGTGGGGGTCGAGTGACGTGCGCCGCCGCGGCCACGCCAACCGGAGGCCGCGCGCGCACCGGTACGACGTCCAGGCCGCCGCGGACAGGACAGCGGATCGCGAAGAACCCGGGCCGCGGGCAGAAGTGCACGCGACGGGGGCTGCAGCGTGCACCCGACCGACGGGGCTTGGGTTTCGCGCCCACCGACGGGGAACCGCCCGCGCCGCCGCGCACAGGAGATGCGGTCCAGTCGGCCACGCCGGCAGGCCGATCCGCGTGCCGGAAGGACCTCGCGCCATGCGACCCGTCGCCTCGTCCGTCTCGACCGTCGCCCTGCTGTGCCTCGCGGCCTGCGCCGGGCCGGCCATCCAGCTCGAACCCGCGCCGACCAGCGCCGACCAGCCGCTCGCCTTCGAGGTGCGCGACTGGGACTGGAACCGGTCGTCGTTCGAGCTGACGCTGCGCGTCACCAACCACGGCGACCGCGTCGTCATGCTGGAGCGCGGCTTCCTCGCGCTGAACGACGGCGACCGCAGCATGGCACCGACCTCGCGGCCGCAGACCTGCAAGATCGCGCCGCGCGGTTCGCGCACGGTGTACCTCAAGTACCCCGCGGTCGACGAGCAGGTGAGCGTGCTGACCGTGGAGTTCGGCGCCGGCGCGCTGCGGTTCGACGACAAGGAAGGCGAACCGCTGGAGGTGCCGCCGCTGCGCCTGCTCGTCGGTGAGCCGGCGCGGCCGGCGAGGTGAGCGCCGCGCGCGGCGGGCCATTCCATCGCGGTCGGGGGCGGGTCATGCTGGCCCGCGTCCCATGCGTCTCGCCGCCGTCCTGACGTTCGTCCCCGCGCTCGCCGCCCAGGCGACGTCGTCCTACGCCGAGCACCTGGAACGCCTGGTCCGCGTGCGCCCGTGCTCGGGGCCAACCGTGCAGTTCGCGAGCTACGACCGGCGCTCGACCGCGCCCGGTGCGCCGCACTGGTTCGCCAACAGCGACGGGTTCGGGCGCGAGCCCATCCCGGGGTTCCTCGCCACCCTGGTGGAACCCGACGCGCGCGGTCGCGGGAAGTGGCTGGTCGCCGAAGTGGAAGGGCCCGGCGCGATCGTGCGCACGTGGAGCGCGGGCATGGCCGGCACGCTGGAGGTCCGGCTCGACGACGGCAGCGCACCGATCTACCGCGGTCCGGCGGATCGCTTCCTGCGCCGCAAGAGCGAGGTGCTGCTCGCCGAGGCAGGGATCGAGCTGCCGGTCGAAGGCTCGTTCGCGCAGCAGGACGCCGACTACCTGCCGATCCCGTTCACGCGCCGCCTGACCATGACCTGGGAAGGGCGGCTCGACGAGCTGCACTTCTACCACGTCACCGTCGCACGGGGCGCGCCGGGCGACACGCCGGGCGAGGCCTTCTCCCTCGACCTGTTGCGCCGGCACCGCGCGCAGCTCGCGCGCATCGACGCGCTCCTGCGCGGCACGGCCGAGGACGCGAGCCTCGCGCCGGGCACCGAGTCCGCGGCGGAGCTGCAGCCGGGCGGCTCGTCCGCGTGGGACGTCCCCGGGCCCGGCCCGGACGCGGCGCGCGAGGGCTGCATCGAGCGCCTGGCACTGCGCTGCAAGGCGGACGACGTCGCGACGGCCCTGCGCGGCACGATCCTGCGCATCCGCTTCGACGGTGCGAGCGTCGCTCAGGTCGAGGCACCGCTCGGCGACTTCTTCCTCAGCGCGCCCGGCGTGCAGCCGCAGCGCAGCGTGGCGATGCAGGTCGAAGCCGACGGTTGGATGGCATGCACGCTGCCGATGCCGTTCACCAGCGGATGCCGCATCGAGCTGCACAACACCACCGGCGGACCGGTCGCGGTCGAAGGCCGCGTGCACGTCCGCACCTCGAACGAGGAGGAGAGGCGGCTCGGCACGCTGCACGCCAAGTGGCGCGTGCAACACGACCTCGTCGCTACGCCCGAAGGTCGCGACATCCCCTACCTGTTCGCGCGCGGCGAGGGCGTGCTCGTCGGCGTGGCCTGCATGCTGGTCAACCCGACCGGCATCCCGACCGCGGGCGGGAGCTGGTGGGGCGAAGGCGACGAGAAGATCTGGGTCGACGACGACGTCTTCCCCTCGACGTTCGGCACCGGCTCGGAGGACTTCTTCAACTATGCCTGGAGCCGTCCCGACCTGTTCGCGCTGCCGCACTGCGGGCAGCCGACCTGCACGGGTCCGGGGACCTCGGGCTACGTGACCAACTACCGCTGGCTGTTCGCCGACTGCGTGCCGTTCCGTCGATCGCTCGCCTGCATGATGGAACTGAAGCACCACCGGCGGATCGAGGGGTTCAGCTACGCGAGCATCGCGTTCTGGTACGCGGGGCCGTCGGCGATCGACGACCACCGCGACCTGACCGCGCGCGACCTGTTCGTCCCGCCGCTGCGCCCGCTCGGAGTCGTGGCGGACGGCGGCGCGCGTGGCGCCACGATCGTGGCGGCCGAACAGCTGGAGGTGCGCGGCGGGACCGAGCTGCGCACGTGGGACGAGCCGCTCGCGACCCGCCACCGGCTGGTCGGCTTCACCGCGCGCGGCAGCGAGCGCGCCGCGTTCGCCCTGCCGATCGAGGCCGACGGCCGTTACGAACTGCACGTCGTCGCGTTGCACCGCGCCGACGCCGCGCCGCTGCGCGTGCTGCTCGACGGCAACCCGCTCGTGCCGCTCGCGCGGAGCGCCGGCGGCACGGTCGGCCTGCGCCGCGCGAGCACCTGTGTCCAGGACGTCGCCTTCGCCCCGGTCGACCTGCGCGTCGGGGTGCACGAGATGACGTTCGTCGCCGAGGACGCGGGCATCGTCGGCCTCGACACCGTGTGGTGGAAGCGCCGGTCGCCGATCCCGTTCAAGGCGGAAGGCGCGCACGAAGGCGAGGCGCTCGCCCGCGTCGGCACGAGTCCGGGCCTCGCGGTCGAGGTGCAGGCGCTGGACGCCGCGCGCTGGAGCGGGGGCGAACACCTCTGGGTGCGCGCCACGCGCGACGGCGAGTTCGTCGACCTCGAGCTTCCGGTCGCGCGGCCCGGCCGCCACGTCGTCGAGCTGTGCCTCACGCGCAGTTGGGACTACGGGATCGTGCAGGCGTTTCTCGACGGCGTGCCCGCGGGTGAGCCGATCGACACATACAACCACGAAGCGCGCACGGTCGCGCCGGCACCGGTGGTCGCCCTGCCGCCGCGTACGCTGGCTCCCGGCGCACGCCTGCGGTTGCAGGTCGTCGGCTCCTCGCCCGAGAGTTCGCCCCCCGGACGCTACTTCGGGCTCGACTGGGTGCGTTTGCGACGGGTCGACTGAACGGCGCGCGGGCCAACCCGGCCGGACGTTCGAGCACGACGAGGCACACCGCGTCGTGGGTCGACGACAACGCACGGAAGGCAGCCCGCAGCTCGCGCCGCACGAGCTCCGCGCCGCCTTCGGCGGAGCTGTCGGCGGAGCTGCCGTGCACAACCTCTCTGGGGTGGACGTGATCCTGTGCGCGGCGTCGGGACCGGCGCGCGCGCCGACGCGGCGAGGCGGTCGGTGGCGACCTCGGCGACCGGAGGATGTAAGACCATAGCACGACGATCCGCTCGCTGCCGCCCGGGGCC
>Ga0079224_100014253_pt1 | contig 11102 bp, 13 predicted proteins | sample Stecom2015_FD_80414 | JGI IMG/M metagenome (GOLD analysis project Ga0079224, IMG submission 80414) | Agricultural soil microbial communities from Utah to study Nitrogen management - Steer compost 2015 | ecosystem: Environmental > Terrestrial > Soil > Agricultural land | place: USA: Utah...
GGGTGATACTTGTGGGAGGAACGGGGCATGGTGCGGTGGTGGCTGTGCGGGTCGGCGTGGTTGTGCTCGCGATGGCAGCAACCGTAGAGAAGCGTCACCAGCCCTTTGCGGCGCTATCGGAGGCACCGTTCCACGGCTTCCGAATTGGCATCCAGTTCGGCCCTGTAGCGGCGCCGGAATTCCTCCCATCTCGCGGGGTCATGGCCAAACCATTTGCGAAGCCCGGAGCTGGGCGCCACCTCGCGGATCCAGTCGTCATGCCCGAGTTCCGCTTTTGCAATGCCGCGCGGCCAGAGACGATCCACCAGCAGCCGCGCGCCGACCGACTGCGACGGGTCGTCGTGGACCCGCAGGATCCTGATCTCGGGTATCTTGCTCAAGGCAATTCGTCCGACAGCAGATCGAGCGTCTTGGTCGAATGGGCGAAGGCCGCGCCCGCCCGCATCTCGGCTGCCACCCAGATCGCCTCCATGATCTGCTCGGCGCTGGCACCCTCGCGACGGGCGGCCTTCACATGGCCTTCGATGCACCAGGGGCACTGGGTGACGTGCGCAACCGCAACCGCGATCAGCTGCTTGGTGCGGGTGTCCAGAGCACCATCGGCGAACACGGCCTTTGAGAATGCCTTGAAAGCGTCGTCTGCCTGGGGCGCCAGCGCATGTCTGCGTTCGGCATGGGCGCGAGTGGCTTTCGGGAAGCTGATGTCGGGCATGGCTTTCTCCGTAGGGCTGGCCGGTCTGACATGGAGACTAGTCGCGCCAGTAGTTGTTCGCCCGCGCGATCGTGGCGAAGTACGTTGCGACCACTCCGGATACGGTGATCAGGCTGTCCGGATCGTGCGCATAGGCCGGGCGCAGCTTGTGCAGCGTCTCGACGTCAGGCTGGGTGGTCTTGACCGCCTTGCGGGCCATCGCAACCGCGAGGTCGAACCCTTCTGCCGGCGTCTCCGTGACCAGCGTCGGCAGCCACGACTGCCCGGCCTCCTGCGCAATGGCCGGCGTGGCCGCAAACAGGAATGCCACCACGATCGGGACAACCATCCTGCGGAACATCACGAACTCCTTTCGCTGTTGACGGTGCGGGGCAAGGGCTGGCGCAGAAGACTTCAGGCGTTGCGCTCGAACGGCGGAAACAGGATCTCGTTTTCCAGGCGGATATGTTCGTGGAGGTCGTCGATGAATTCGCCGAGCCCTGCGTAGAGCGCGGTCCACTTGCGACAGGCCCCTTCGGGCAGGGCCAGGTCGCCCGTGATGCGGCGTATCTGCGCGACCTCGCCTTCGTGATCATCGTGGTCGGCGCGCATGGCGGCAATTCGGTCGGCTACGTCCGGCGATCCGCCCCGGCGTATCGCCGGGAAGAGAAGCAGCTCCTCCTTCTTCATGTGAACTTCCAGCTCGCCGATCAGTTTCCGGAGTAGCCCGGACAGCCCATTGGGCGCTGCAGGATCGTCGGCGTGTACCGTCTCGACCTGGGTGGCGAGCGCGGTGAGTTCCGGCAGCTGTTCGCGGTGGCGGACGTGATAGCGGGTTTCGATATGCCGGGTCAGGGCGGCCAGATCGTTGACCGGGGCAGCTTCGCTCATGGCATCCTCGTTGGTCGGCGGCGGTCGGGGACGTCGCCCGGAAGTCTGCCGGCGGCCGTCTCGACCGCCATGTGCAGCGAACGGGCAATGAGTTCGGCCCGCTCGATGACGTGGGCAGCCCCTGCCGGCGGGCAGGTTTCGTGCGCCGTTTCCCGGAACAGGGACAGCCAGCGCTCGAAGTGCTCCCAGGTGACCGGCAGGCGGGCGTGCTTGGGCATCGGCGCGCCGTGAAAGCGCCCGGTCATGAGGGCTACCGAGGACCAGAAGTCGACCATCTGAGCGAGATGCACATCCCAGTCCCGGACGCGCTCGTCGAAGATCGGGCCCAGCATGGCATCAGTGCGGACGCGGGCATAGAAGCGGTGCACAAGATCGGTCAATCGGCCATCGTCCAGGCCTGTCCGGGCCATCAGTTCGGCCGTTATCGCAGGTCTGGCAGAGCGGATCGGCGCGGGAGGTGTCGCTGCTTCAGTCATCTCGTCCTTCACGGGGTTTTGCCACTCGACCTGATCATGTTAATAGGCATGCGGAATACCAATTCGTCAAGGGACCCTGCATGCGACTGACGGCCTTCACCGACTATGGTCTGCGCGCCCTGATGCGGATGGCCAGCGCGCCGGGACAGCCGTTCTCGACTGCGCAACTGGCCGATGAGTTCGGTCTTTCGCGCAATCACCTGGCCAAGATCATGCAGCGGCTTGCGCGGGGCGGCATCGTCGCGACCCGCAGGGGCGGCGGCGGAGGTGCGGTACTTGCACGCAGGCCGCAGGACATCCGTCTAGGCGACCTCGTGCGCCTGCTGGAGGATGGCCAGGCGCTGGTCGAATGCCTTGCCGGCAGCGGCAACTGCACGATCGCCGGATGCTGCCGGCTGAAGGCGCGGTTGCGGGCCGCCGAGGCGGCGTTTCTGGCCGAACTCGATCGAACGACGCTGGCCGATATCGCACTTCCAGCGCCGGCCATGTCCCCAGTCGCTGCGGAGATGCAGGCAAGCACTCTGTAGGGCGCGACGGCGGAGACTGCAGGACGGCCTTGCCGCCACGGGTGGACGGTCGCGTCTGCGACCCCATCTTGGTGGGTGACGGTCGAGGTGCTGATCAATGCTGTTCGAGACACTCAAGCGACTGCTGTCCGGGGAAACAGGCGTCGGGCCGGACCAGTCCGACATCCGCCGGGCGGTCGCGGCGCTGCTGATCTACGCGTCGCGCATCGACGACGAGATCGACCCGGCGGAAGTGGCTGTGCGGGACCGGTTGCTGAAGGAAAAGTTCGACCTCGAGGATGGCGAGATCGCAACGCTCGTGATGGAGGCGGAGAGAGCCGAGGCGGAGGCGATCGACCTCTACCGTTTCACGCGGGCGATCAAGGACCGGTATGACCGCAGGCACCGCGGCCGGATCGTCGAGATGCTGTGGGAAGTCGTGCTTGCCGACGGCGTGGTCGACCCGCTGGAGGCGAACCTCGTCTGGCGCGTATCGGGCCTGCTCGGCTTCACCAGCCGCGAGAATGCGGAGCTCCGCCGCACCGTGAAGGCGCGCCTCGACAATTCGCACGCCGATCCGCCGGCCGACCTGTCCTAGCGGCGCCTTCGCGGCGGGGACATACAAGAATGACGCCGCACGCCAACCCGCCGCAAAGCTCTATGAAGGCGATTCTCGCAAGCTTGCGTGACCGCGCATCCAGCCCGCACCAAAACAAGCCAGATTGAAAATTGTCGACAAAAGACGGTTGACAAATCGCACGGCGGCACGGAACGTATCGACCTGAACAGTGGTCTTGGAGGGCTGGCGTGAAGCTCCTGGCGGTCAATCCCAACATATCGGAAATCGTGCTCGACGTAATTGTCGCTGCTGCCAAGCGGGCGGCTTCGCCCGGAACGGAAATCATTGGTCTCCATTCGCCGAAGGGGACCCGGAACATCGACAGCGCCTACGGTGACTACATGAGTGCGCCGTACATGATCGAGGCGGTGCGGCGCAAAGTGGCGGAAGAGTCAATCGATGCAGTCGTGCTCTGCGGCTTCGGGAATGTCGGGATCTACGCGCTTCGAGAAGTGCTTCACGTTCCGGTCGTGTCCATTTCCGAGGCGAGCATGGCAATGGCGTGTACATTGGGGCACCGCTTTTCCACGCTGACCATGCTGGAGCAGTTCATTCCCTATCAACAGGACATCGTCCGCCTGTTCGGGTTCGAAGCGAAATGCGCCTCGGTGCGGGCAATCAACGTCAACGTCGAACGCGCAACCATCGAGCGCAAGCGCGTGCTGGCAGACCTGAAGGAGCAGGTGATGCTGCTCGTCGAGCAGGATCAGGCTGAGGTGGTAATCTTGGCTTGTGCGGGCTTGTGCGGCTACGATCGCGATCTCACCGAGGCCGCGGGTATCCCCGTCATTGACCCCGTGGTCGCGGGAGTGAAGATGGCCGAAAGTCTCGTTTCCATGGGACTCTCGCATTCCAAGGTCCGCAAGTTCGCAACTCCGCCGCAACCGCTCGAGGATTATCACCTTACGAACTGATTGCGGTCTGCGTCCGGCGCGTTGGCCAACCTCGACATGGTTCTTGAAATCGCTGGGTAATGGCGCTCGGATGCAGCACGGGGGCAAGCAGGATTCGGTCAGCATCGGCCAGGCCGATCCGTCACGAAGAAGGGGATGAATATGGGCAAACTGGACGGTCGCACAGCTCTTGTCACAGGTTCGAGTTCGGGCATCGGCGCAGGTGTAGCAGTCGCATTTGCCCGCGAAGGGGCAGACGTGGTGGTCAACTTTCCGACCCCGCGTCAGAAGGCAGAGGCCGAACAGGTTCGCGCACAAGTCGAGAGCGAGGGACGACGCTGCATCGCGGTGGAGGCTGACGTCACCGATGAGGCGGCAACGAAAAGGCTCTTCGAGGAGGCAAACGAATTCCTCGGCCGGATCGATATCCTGGTCAACAATGCCGGAATATCCGAGACGGCCCCGATCGAGAAGCTTTCCGCCGCATCCTGGGACCGAATGATCGCGGTTCACCTGCGCGGGCTCTTTCTCATGACCAGGCTGTGCCTTCCCGGCATGTATGAACGCGACCACGGAAAGATCATCAACACGGCATCGCAGCTGGCCTACATCGGCGCCCCGGGCTACGCGCATTACGTGACCGCAAAGGCCGGCATCATCGGGTTTACCCGGTCATTGGCACTTGAGATCGGGACGCGCAACATCAACGCCAATTGCGTCGCGCCGGGCGCGACCAATACGCCGCTCCTCGATAACGTTTCGCCGGAGCTGCTCGACCAGATTCGTGCCTCGATCCCGAAGGGACGATTCGCCGAGGTCAGCGATATCGTGCCTGCCTACGTGTTTCTCGCCTCAGACGAGGCCGCCTTCTTTCAGGGCCAATGCCTGAGCCCGAACGGCGGTGACGCCTTCCTCTAGGACGGAAAAGACAACGGAACCCAGGTAACAGGATTCGCAAGACCGCCGGATCTGTTGGAGGTCAGCTGCCAGCCGCTGTCCACGATTGTAGCGGCAGATGCCTGCGGAACCGGTGCCGGAGCAAGAGCGGTCGATATCAACCGCTTGGCGGACGCGTCGGCCGTGTCATGAACTTCAGCGGATGATCCGGCGATGACGCCGCCCCGACCTGCAGCCAATCGGCTGTGACGAAGATGTACGTGTCCGGCTACTACCGGATCGCCATTCGCGGCACCCACAGTGCGATGTCGGGGACATACATCAACAACACTGTCACCGCGATCATGATCCCGACGAAGGGCAATGATCCGACGATCACGTCGTTGATGCTCTTGCCGTCACCACGAACGCCCTGAACAACATAAAGGTTAAGGCCGACCGGAGGTGTGATCAGCGCAAGTTCGCAGACGATCACGATGAACACGCCGAACCAGACGGGGTCATAGCCGAGCGCGACGACGAGGGGGGTGGTAATCGGGATTGTCGTGATCATCATCGACAACGTCTCGAGGAAGCAGCCAAGGATGATGTATATCAGGAGCAACACCCACAATGTCGCGAGCGGTGATACTCCGAGATCTGTGATCCAGCGCGCTATGGCTTGCGGCAGACCGACCAGGCTGAAGACGAAGTTGAGGAAGAATGCTGCCACGATTATGAGCAGCAACATTGCGGTAGTCCGCAGCGTGGACTGAAACGCCTGGTGCAGCATCGCAATGGAAAACCGACCATAGAACATTGCCATGAGGACCACGGCAACGACACCGATCGCTGCGGCTTCGGTAGGCGTCGCCAATCCCGAGTAGAGGCTGCCCAGGACGACGAGGAAAATCACTACAGGAGGAACGAGGTCGAGGAGCAGCGACACGCGTTCGCGCCATGGCACGCTTGAATTACCTTCGCCCCGAAGCTGCGGCCACAGGGCGACGGCAGCGAAGATCAGTACCCCGAAGGCAGCAGTCATTATCAGGCCAGGAATGATTGCGGCGAGGAACAGCTGCCCGATCGAAGTGTTGGTGATTGCGCCGTAGAGGATGAGATTGATGCTGGGCGGGATCAGGATACCCAACGTTCCGCCAGCCGCGAGCGAGCCGAGCACCAAGCGTTCGTTATAGCCATGACGGGCGAAGGACGGCAGAGCCACCGTTCCGATGGTCGCGGCGGTGGCGACGCTAGAGCCGGACGTTGCGGAGAAAAGCGCACAGGCACCGATATTCGTATGCAGCAGTCCGCCGGGGATCGGCGACAGCCAGGCAGCGAGTGCCTGATACATTCTGTCGGCAATTCCGCTCCTCAGCATTATCTCGCCCATCAGGACGAAAAGCGGAATGGCGACCAGGATAAAGTCGTTGAGATTGCTCCAGGCAAGATCGCCAAAGCTCAGTACGACCGGCCAGCCGAGCAGGACAACCGCACCAGCCACCCCGAGAAGGAAGAGGACTGCCGCGATCGGAAGACCGAGCGCGGCAAGGGCCAGCAAAAAGACGAGATAGAGAAGGCCAACCCACACCATCTCGTTCATGAGACCAGCCTCTCTGTCGTTCCGCCTGAACCGCGAGCTTTAGCGCTATGAAGTTCCTCGGCAACTTCGGCCTCGATCGGCTTGGTACCGAAACGGCTATCGGCTTCCTTGCTGGCACCGGTGCAGAGAAGAACGGCACAGTGCACCGTCTGCGCGACGGCCATGACGGCAAACAGCGCCAAACCGGCAACCCATAATCCCTGCGGCACGACGAGCGGCAGGCCCAGTCCGGTGGAGGCGCTCGCAGAAAGCCGCCAGGAGGTAAGCGCGACAAGGCCGCCCCGCCACAGCAGGATCACCGCGTAGGTGCTGATGGCGATAAGTGATACGAGATGGAGAAATGCCCGGGCACGCAGCTGGAGGTGGTCCAACACCATGTCGACCCTGATGTGAGCCTTCTCGGCAAGCGCATACGCAAATCCGAACGTTACGCTAACGGCCAGAACATATCCGCCCAGTTCATCCGTGCCGCCAATGGTTATCCCGAACAGCTTTCGCGCCAGGACGTCGATCAGGATGAGGACGGACAGCCCAAGGATTGCCCACCCCGAGGCTATCGCCATGATGTTGCTCAGACGTGCGAGCACGAGGATCTGCTTCGTGACAGGCAGTTCGGCCGGTAACTACTGCTCGACAGCGAGACCCACCACGGCGCCTACCGTTTCGTTCCAGACACGCGCACAGTTCTCGTAGGTGCTTGCGCATCTCTCCGCCCAGCCCGGAAGGACGGTCTTCTGCGCAGTCTGTTGCAGCAACTGACGATCTTCCTCGCTGACCTCGACCAGGGTCATGGTCTCTTCCGTGCCGTATCGGCACTCACCTTGGCCGGTATTACAGTTGATGCCGTCCTCGGTATAGAGTTCACCAGCGTCCCAGTTCTTCTGCTCGAACTTGGCGAACTCCGTTGCCAGAAGATCCTGTGCTTCGGGCGACAGCCGGTTCCAGAAGTCCAGATTGGCAACGTGGGCCTGGATCGACCAGCCCACGAAGAGGGGGTAGAGATAGTTGGTGACTTCGAACCATTTGCTGGTATTGCCCGGCAGTGTGCCGGTAATGGCGCAGTCGATGACTCCCCTCTGGAGTGCCTGATAGACCTCCGGGAAGGAGAGTGACACGGCCGAGCCGCCAAGCGCCTCAATCAGGTTGGCGACGGCCGGATTGTGGACACGCACCTTGAGCCCGTCGAGTTCCGATAACCCCTTGATTTCCGACCGACAGAAGAACGCCTGGCCCGGGAACGGCCACAGGGCAAGAAGCTTCCCGTTGTATTTTTCTTCGAGCAGTGCGCCGATCCGATCGCGATACGCGTCGACAACCTTGCGTTCGATTTCCAGGGTAGGGGCGATACCGGGCAGGTCCACACCTTGTACGAACGGTGCGTCGCCGCTTATGTAGCCAAGCTGCATCGCCATGATATCGAACGTTCCGAACTGAAGTAGGCGCACGGCCTCGAAGCCCTTGATGCCCGTTTCGTCCATCGTGCGGAACTCGATGGTGAAAGCGCCCTCACTGGCAGCCGGCAATTCGGTTTCGAAAAACGGCCGCTCGATTTCACTGCTCTGGAGAGTGTTCTGGACGTTACCCAGCACACGGATGCTTGTCTTCTCGACCGCCTCAGCGGCAACCGAAACAACCATGGAAGCCAAGAGGGCTGCCGTAGCAGCTGATACGAACAGTCGTGTCATTCTGGTCCCCTTCGGTTCGCCGTTGGCGGGATCAACCTGCTGCCGTGGGATCGTACCGGGCACACTGGGGGTGTCAAATGCTTTTTGTCGACAATTTCTCATCGCATGATGCAATTGCACTTGCCTTCGTTGGGCACTGTGCGGACAATCGGCAAGACAGTTTCAATTAGGCCAGAGACCCGACGACGCCATGGAGCCGACAGAAGAGGCGTTGAACTTCCTGAGGTCCCATTCAATGGTGACCGTGATCGAACGCAAAATCGAGCGGATGATCCTGAGTGGAGAGCTCACGCCGGGGAGTTGGCTCAACGAGCGGAAACTGGCTGCTCGGCTGAATGTTAGCAGGGGGCCGGTACGCGAAGCCTGCCGGAAACTCGAAAACGCGGGGCTGGTACAAATTGTCAACAACCGCGGCGTCTTCATCTGCCAGCTCGAATTCCAGGAAGCAATCGAGCTGGTGGAAATTCGCGCCGAACTCGGTACGCTGTTGGGACGCCGCGCAGCGGAAAACGCACTTCAGGAAGATATAGACCACCTGAATCAAATGGTCTCTGACATGGACACCATAGTGGCTGAGCATGATATTGAATCGTATCATGTATTAAACCACGAATTTCACAACAAATTGCTAGCATGCGCGAAGAACAAGCGCCTGGGCAGCATCTTTCAGGGCATGGAGATGGAGTTGCGCCTGTTCCGTCAACAGGTGCTGATCGAGAATTCAGGCCTCGAACAATCGAATGCGGAGCATCGGGCAATCGTTTCTGCAATCGCCTCGCGAGACCCGAGGAAGGCAGGTACGGCGGTTGCCAGACACTTGCGTCGTACGCGTGATCGCATGATGAGCGCGCTGGCTCGAGCGTCCGCCGCTGACAAGGCCAAGGACTGAATGCCTCCTCTCCGGTGATTGCAATGGCGCATGCAAGCGGTTATGTGAAAGCCGGTAGATCCGGATGCCCAACTCCTGTCCGGGCGTACGGGCACCGGTGGGCGCCGGTTGCAGATCCGGAAGGATGGTTTGGCGTCGTCTTGCCGCCCGGCACGCCGCTTTAGCTCAGTTGGTAGAGCACATCATTCGTAATGATGGGGTCGTCAGTTCGAGTCTGACAAGCGGCACCACTTTCCTTTCTGCGTTCTGATCCCGCTTTTCCGTACCACCTGCGCAGATCACCCGGATCGCTCGCCGATAATTGGGGGGTGATGCGGTACGTGCTGATGCCACAATCCGCCATCCTGCCAGGTATTCCGACCACAAGGTCGACGGCAGATACAATGCCGCCATGGTGGTCTCTGCCGGACGTCGCGACCCATTCTGTACAATACAATCAAAAGTGGTAGTATATCCGCACTCTGCCACCGTTGAGGGCCGACAGGTCGCGGCGGGAGCGGACAAGACAGCCTTGGGTGTCCTGAGGGACGCGTGGCGTTCGTCTCTGGCGCTGCGTACCGAACGGGGGGAGACACCATGGGTACGCTTGCGCGCGTCGACACACGGGACGGTCGTCGATCGGTCGAGGCACTGAAGGACGAGGTCCGCCGCACCGGATTGTTCCACGATGACTGGTACAGGAGCAGGTATTACCCTGAGATCCGGTACACGGATGACCTGCTCGTTGACTACCTGATCGACGGTGCGGAAGCCGGCAGAAACCCCAACCCCTACTTCGATGTCGCGTGGTACTGCGCGGCCTATCCCGAAGCAGGCGAACCCGTACGCTGCCTCCTGCACTACAGCCGGCGCGGGTGGAAAAGAGGCCACCGGCCGTGCGCGCACTTTGACCCGCAGCGGTACATCTCGGCCTATCCTGATGTTCGTGAAAGCGGCGCCGAGCCGCTCAAGCACTACCTTCACAACGGGTACTATGAGCAGCGGCGCATATTCCCGGTCGAGCATCCACGCTCGGCAACCGCCGTCGAGATTGCGCGGAGCGGGCTGTTCGCCGAAGGCTGGTACCGGGCGTCTCATCCCGACATCGGCGACAACTACGTGGATGCGGTGGAGCATTTCGTCATTCACGGCGCGGGAGAGGGGCGTCGTCCCAACCCGCTGTTCGACCCTGACTGGTATTCGCGAAACTGCCAGGCGGCAGGGAAGGGTGCTGAGCTGCTACTCCACTATGCCACCACGGGCTGGAAAGAGGGCTTGAACCCGTCACCACGGTTTGACGGCGACCGATATCTCGCCTGCTATGACGATGCCCGGACCGCGGCCATGTGTCCGCTGGCGCACTATCTGACGATCGGGGTGCTCGACGGCCGGGCCATCTTCGCAGTCACCGGCGCGTGTGACGAACGTCGGAAGGATGGCGAAGCAGATCGATCGCGGGTTCGGGTAGACCAACGGCTGCGGTTGCTGCTGTCGGGACGGAGCAATGGCGGCCGCCGGGCGAAGAAACCGCGGATCGGTCGCAGGTTTGACCCGTCCAGCCTCGACATTCACTGGGTGATACCGGGCTTCGAGGCGGGAAGCGGCGGCCACATGGTCATCTTCCGCGTCGCCGCATTGCTGGAGTCGTTCGGTCACCGACAAACGCTCTGGATTGCCGATCCTGGCCGCGGTACCGCGGAGGAGATCAGGCGCGATGCGCTGATGCACTTTTTCCCGCTGCGCGCGCGATTTGCACTGCTGCATGAAGGCTTCGCGGCGGCAACGGGCGACGTGGTCCTGGCAACCGGTTGGGAAACGGTGGCTCCCGTCATGCGCAATCACGGCTTCCGCAACCGGATGTACTTCGTTCAGGACTACGAACCCGACTTCTTTCCGAAGGGCAGCAACAGCCTCGCCGCCGAGTCGACCTACCGCTACGATATCGACTGTCTCTGCTCGAGCGCGTGGCTCGAGGATATCCTGCGCGACCGCTA
>Ga0079224_100014254_pt1 | contig 11102 bp, 9 predicted proteins | sample Stecom2015_FD_80414 | JGI IMG/M metagenome (GOLD analysis project Ga0079224, IMG submission 80414) | Agricultural soil microbial communities from Utah to study Nitrogen management - Steer compost 2015 | ecosystem: Environmental > Terrestrial > Soil > Agricultural land | place: USA: Utah...
AAAGCTTAATATGTATAGGCGAAGTGCTTAAGTTTTCAATTTCTATTTGCCTAGCAAAAACGCGTTTGGTAGCTATAAATCTGGTCTTAATATGCTCAATTTCACTTCCCATCCATTCATTAAGAGAGTAAATACTTTTATACGATTCAGGATAAACCAAACGATAAATATTGTACAAAAGCATATAATCGGTTCCACTAAAATAGCCTTTAAACCAAGGGTTTAAACTATCACTCACACTCCATTGATATCCGTTTTTAAAACCAAAAACATATCTATTCGAAATATGCCAAGGAACGGTATATTCAGCATTTTTCTTATCGTCGAATAACCAGTGTGGGCCATTTACAGGGCAAATATTTAATTCATACTGAATTTGATCTTCAGGCCAATAATTAGTTTTATTAGGATATAGATATTTATTCAATAAGTAATAAAATTCCCAACCTACTTCATTATCGTGCACACGTTCCCAAAGGTAACGTGCGCTTCTAGTACTATTTTTACCAGCATAGGAATTACTAATAGATCCAATAACCACTTCCATATGGTGGTTAACGTGGTGATTAAAAAACAGTGGAGTTAAATTGCGCCACAAGGCACTAGATGCGAAGGATACTCCAGTTAAATAAGGATTGTTTAAATCTTTAAAAACTTGTCCAATTCCACGTTTATTTAGCTTAACCCCATTTTTGAAGTAATTGCCCATAATTGCTAATGGATAAGAATACGCAAAACTATGTCCTCCTCCATTATAAGGCAAACAACCTTCATCGTTACAACCAAATCCGTATTCAGTTCTAACGGGGTTTCTATATTTCCAATCTTGGTCGTAATGGTCTATCATTCGTAAAGCCGTTAAACGGGCTCTTTCCCCTAAATTTTGTCCATTATAAACCATTGCGTCATCGGCACATTCATACACCAGCATAAGTCCCATTAAAAGCGGGAAAATTTGGTCATGGCTAGGTTCGTTCATTGGGTAATAGGTATTGGCTTTATAGATGAAAGGCGGACAAACCTTCCATTCTCCGTACCAAACGGTGTCATTTTCGTCGTACACCCCACTTAAAGCCGAGCCTATACCAACGGCAAAAGGGAAATGTTTCACAAAATCTGGTGGAGCATCGTTGCGAAGGAAAAAGCCATTAATTTGCCCTTCTACCGAGCCTATCCAACGGCGATTCACCGAATCCCATTTAACTTCGTTAATCTTACCTTTTCTAGTTTCCCCATTAAAATTACTCCAAACAACTTCGGCATTATAATCGAGACGATCGAAAGCTTCAAAGGCCAAATAAAGTTCTTTTAATGTTGAATCGGTAGCTTGATTTTGCTGGCGAAGTAATTTGTATTCCGTACCTAATACCCCCAAATACCAACCGTGAAAAATAGTGCCATCGCCCCAGTCAATAATGCGCGAAGGACGACCTAATTCCTTACAAACTTTATATTCACGAATTAAACCTGCTGGAAGACTTTCGCCCTCGTCGGTTCCCATATGTTGGAAATAATTACGTAAACGAAAACGCATCCATCCATATTTAAGCTGGTTGATACTATCGTTCTGAGCATATAACTCCAGCATTGAACTCATAATCAACGAGCAAACACAAATAAATCGGACAGCTTTTTTCAACATACTGGGTGTAAAGGTAAGAATAGAATTAATATACGATTTTACTTCTTCAAAATGGACCTAATTTGTACTTTCGTGTTATGCTAAATTTAGAAAATTTTATACGTGTAGTTGAAGATTTCCCTAAACCAGGAATCTCTTTCAAAGATATTTCCCCACTTCTTCTTAATCCAGACGCAGTAAATTATTGCGTAGATGTATTAATTAAACCACTTCAAGGTCAAAAAATAGATAAAGTAATTGGAGTTGAAAGTAGAGGTTTCTTTTTAGCAAGTTTAATGGCTCAAAAACTTCATGCTGGCTTTGTTCCAGTACGTAAAAAAGGCAAATTACCTTTTAAAACTGTACATGCTGAATATGCCTTGGAATATGGAACCGATGTGCTTGAAATGCATATTGATGCTATTAATCCAGGCGATAAAGTACTAATTCACGACGATGTATTAGCCACAGGTGGAACCATTGAAGCCGTTTGCAACCTAGTAAAATCGCAAGGTGCCGAAATAGTTCTTGTAAACTTTATAATTGAACTAGAATTCTTAGAAGGACGTAAAAAAATTGCCGATTATAAATATACTTCCGCGTTGAAATACTAACCAGGAATTGAATCGGCCTTGAGGAAGTATTTGTACGACTTAGGTTCTCGCATTAATGCTGGAGATGGATTTTCTACACCTTTTTTTATAAATCTTGCAGATATACTAAACTTTGTCTTCTCACCTTTTCTTAATATACCGGAATACAAATTATTTTTTCCGACATATTTTCCACTTGCATCATAGAACTTTACAAAACCACTAATATTTATGGAGTGATTATTAGGATTTTCTAAAACTCCTTCTAAAATAGCATCATCGCGAGACCCGATAGAAAATTTCTCATCTTTAATTTTGTAAGCAAATGATTTTTTAGGTGAATTAAAGAAAAATGGCTCGCATTTGTTTACTATTTCCAAACTATCAAAAGGTTTCACAAAACTCCAATTCAGACAGAAGCTTTCCTTACTTTTAGGAAGTATATAGCCTATATCTAATTTATCGTTAACCGAAGCAACTTTAAGGCCATCTTTGTAGAAATTAAACTCTATAAAGGGGTACTTCCACACGGCCCCCGATTTGTTTTCAACTTCTCCAACAATTAATACATTTCTCCACCTTTTAAAACTACCTGTATCCGACATTTCGTACCAAGCAACTTTGATATCTGGATGATCCACTTTAATCGTCAGAGTGTCTAAATACTTTACTCCATTAATCTCAATTTCTTTAGGTTTATCAAAACCTATATTACCAAAATCATCAGGATCATAAGTAGAGTTTGAAAGAATGACAGTAATACCAATGGTTAAACAAAGCGAAAAAATTACTCCCAAAATAGCAAACATCCAAGCTCGACTTTGCGTACTCGTGCTTTCAAAAGTATAGGTATAAGTAGTTCTATTATAGGTAAATTCTTTCTTTTGCTCGGGTTTATGAATGTAGTTAAGAGTTCCACAGTAAGTACAAGAAAATTTATTTTCACTTATTTCTTTGAAGTCGTTACTACCACAATTACTACAATTTAGTTCTTTGATAAACATAAGGACGGTTTAATTTGAACACAATTTACTAATGAAATATATTACAATTTCACGATAGTACAAGAAATAAGATAAAAATCAGGATGATTAATAATGATTTTTGGACCAATTCCAGGCACTTAGCATAATTTCTTCTAAACTACGTTTAGCCTTCCAGCCAAGTACTTTATTAGCTTTTTCTGAGTTGCTAAAAATAGCAGCTACATCACCAGCTCTACGAGGAGCTAAATTATACTTCAATTTAACACCTGATGCCGCTTCAAAAGCAGCAACTGCTTCTAGAACAGTAGTTCCTGTTTCTGAACCTAAATTAAAGGTATCAAAAACCAAACTCTCTCTATTTTCAATAGTATATTTACATGCAGCTACATGGGCATCTGCAATGTCGGAGACATGAATATAATCGCGAATACAAGTCCCGTCTTTAGTATTATAATCTGAACCAAAAATTTGTAATTCGCCCCCTGTTTTAGCAGCTTTACAAATGATAGGTACTAAATTCGCAGGACGATTTCCTGGTTGTTCGCCTAACAAACCATTTTTATACGCTCCGGCCGGATTAAAATAGCGCAAATTTACAACTTTAGTCCCTTTGTAATACTTAACCCATTCGGCTAAAATTTCTTCACCCTTACGTTTAGTAAAGGCGTATGGAGATTCTGGATGACTTAATGGGGTATTTTCATCAACTTGAACGGTTTGAATATTTCCGTAAACAGAACAACTTGATGAGAAAACTAAAACAGGAATTCTATACTTTTCGCACATTAGCATAACTTGAGTTAATGAACCTAAGTTATTGTGCATGTACATAGCTGGGAATTCAGTGCTTTCTGGTACCGATTTATAAGCTGCAAAATGAATAATAGCATCAATATTTTTGTGCTCTTCAAATATTTTATAGAACGCATCAGACAAAACAGAGATGCCATAATAATGTACTTTAACACCAGTAATCTCTTCGATCTTAGTATATACATCCTCAGAACTATTTGAATAATCATCAACCGAAATTATTTCTGTAATTCCTTGTTCGATGAAACTCAAAATAGTATGAGAGCCTATATAACCACTACCTCCGGTGACAAGTACTTTACGCATATACTATAATTTTCTTCCTAAAATTTGAACCATTTCGTTTTTCCACTGAGAAAAGTCGCCTGCAATAATATGCTCGCGAGCTTGCCCCACTAACCAAAGATAGAAAGATAAATTATGCAAGGAAGCAATTTGTAATCCTAAAAGTTCATCAGCTTTAAACAAATGGTATAAATAAGCTTTAGAATATACAGTTCCACTATGCACGCTTGGGTCGTATTCAAGAGGAGAAAAGTCCATCTTCCACTTTTCATTTTTTATATTGATAATTCCATCGCGGGTAAATAGAAGTCCATGACGACCATTACGAGTTGGCATTACGCAATCGAACATATCTACCCCCCGAGCTATACCTTCTAACAGGTTAATAGGAGTACCAACCCCCATTAAATAACGTGGTTTATTGAGAGGTAGTATTTCGTTTACCAACTCAATCATATCGTACATTTTTTCAGCAGGTTCACCCACTGCTAAACCGCCAATAGCATTACCTACCATATCTTTATCAGCAACGTATTTAGCCGATTCAGCACGTAAATCTTCATAAGTACTACCTTGAACTATAGGGAAAAGAGCTTGTTCAACTCCGTATTTAGGCTCCGTTTCTTTGAAACGAGTAATACATCTATCTAACCATCTATGAGTTAAACCCATACTGTTTTTCGCATAAGTATAAGAGCTTGGGTATGGAGGACATTCATCGAAAGCCATCATAATATCAGCACCAATAGAACGTTGAATATCCATTACACTTTCTGGAGTGAACATATGACGCGAGCCATCAATATGAGATTGGAATAAAGCACCTTCTTCAGATAACTTACGGTTCCCTGCTAAAGAAAAAACTTGGTATCCACCGCTATCTGTAAGCATAGGACCATCCCACTGCATGAATTTATGTACACCACCTGCGGCTTCCATAACTTTCATACCCGGACGAAGATATAAGTGATATGTATTTGCCAGAATAATCTGAGCTTTTACATTGTTTTTTAATTCGTGTGGATGTACCGATTTTACCGTGGCAGCAGTACCAACTGGCATAAAAATCGGAGTTTGAATAGGACCACGACCAGTGTGTAATACACCAGCTCTTGCTTTTGATGAATCGTCGTTTTTAATTAGTTCAAAATGCATAGGCGCAAAGATGATGTTTTTTTAGCAGAATTAGTAATTCAACCCTCGCCTTTCAACGAATTTTAATATCATTTTCAAGTCATTACCTAAGAAAGAAAATCAAATTTGTATATTTTAGAAAATTAAAATTATTTTTAGCTACCTTCATCTTAGGAATAAAACCTATTATGCTCGATAACTCAAACACCATATATAAACGTCAACTACGCCAGTTACTTAATGTAACCCAGGCAATTAACAATAATTTCTCTAGGGCAGAAATATTAGATATTTATGTAAATATTCTGAAGGGAGAAAAATATATTTCTCGTTTTGCCTTGTTATCTGTGCATAAAGGTGAATTAAAAGTTGAAGCAGTTGGACATACAGAAGACGAACAAATAGACTATATACTAAAAAACAATGTGCTGGATTCTATTAAGAATCCAGACTTAGTAACTTTCATGGCTAAAACGCCTGAATGTCCGTTTAATATTATTATTCCGGCGCATCATAAAGACCATATACTAGCAGTTTTATTAATAGAAACTGTTTATGACAATTCAGAGTTTTTAAACCTACCAACTCATATTGCAGATGCTCCTGAATTTTTACAAACCTTACATAATATTGTGTTCGTAGCTCTCGAAAATAAAATCTTATTTAAAGAAAATTTAAAGCAAGAACGTATTCAAAAAGAGCTTGAATTAGCTAGTGAGCTACAAAAAATGCTATTCCCACCTACTTGGAAACAACACGATTTTGGGCTAGATATTGCAGGATTCCATATCCCATATTCTGAGGTGGGTGGCGATTATTACGATTACTTCCCTATTTCGGAATTTGAAGTGGCCTTTTGTATTGCAGATGTAAGTGGAAAAGGTATTTCGGCAGCACTTTTAATGTCGAACTTTCAAGCTAATGTGAGGGCCCTGTTTCCCTATTATGGCAATATGAAATCGCTTACTCAAAAACTAGCTGAAAACGTAGATAGAGCAGCTCGTGGAGAAAGATTCATTACAGCCTTCCTTGCCGTATATAATGTAAAAACTAGAGAACTTAATTATATAAATGCTGGGCATAATCCTCCTTTACTTTGGAATAAAGGCGAAATGCAAGTTTTGGAAGAAGGAACTACTGGCCTTGGAATGATTACACCTCTCCCCTTCATTAATGAAGGAAAGGTTAAAGTAGATCCAGGAGCCTTTTTAATTTGTTTTACTGACGGAGTAATTGAATTACAAAACCAAGAAAAAGAATACTTTGGTTATAGTCCACTTAAAAAAGTTGTTAGTCAACACCACAACCAAGATGCAGAACAATTAAATTTAGCGATTAGCATGGAAATAAGTCGTTTTAAAGGCGCTAAATTCCACGACGATGCTGCTATTTTAACTTGCAAATTCGACTAGTTATTTTGGCTTCTGTAATAAGTATAGTCATCGACTATAGTTTGAAGGAATTTAACAACATCCTGATCTATATTATACTCTATACCAATTACTTCGCACACTTTTTTAGCACATTCGCTGCGGATATAGTAAAGATTTTGAAGCGATTTTGCGTTTAAAACATACTTAATAGTTTCGATATCTCGACTAGTAAGATTTGTAACTTGAGGATAAGTTGGAGTATAATCTTCTGAAGTATAATGCAAGATAGTGTCTTTTAAAGAAACCCTTTTTTTAACGGTAGCTACTGCTGTACCAGCGGCGATATCACCCAAACGTTGCCCTTTTGCACTTGCAAGTACTGCAACAAAGCCTAATCCAAAAAATAATACATTTTCGAGTAAACGAGTAACCCAACGAATAAAATAACTACTAAAACTTGGAGATGTTCCGTCTAGTTTAATGACTTTAATATTACGAATGCGCTTTCCAATCGATTGACCGTCGAAAATCAATTCAGAAATCAGATCGTAAAACAAGACTGGCACTGCAATTCCAAAACTTAACCAAATTGTAGCTGAATCCGATAAATTATTCCAAATTTCAAGATAATCCAGAACAAATAATACTGCAGCAATGTAAATCGCACATATAACTGTATCTATAAACCATGCAATCATTCTATCACTCACAGACGCGACCTCATAATCAAGTCGAACATTATGAGTGGTTTCAATCGATATTCTATCAGTATACTCTAACATTAGAACCAAAATTACAAGAATTTATTAAAGGCAATTTAAAATCAATATAAATTTTTACATATCTGAAATCTAGTATTATATTTACGTGAACTAATTGATTTCACGTGCGAGAGCTTATATTTTTACAAAAAAATGAAAAAAGTTGGACGGAGCTAGAAGAATTTTTAAAGGGAGATGGCCCTAAAGACCCAGATAAACTTTCTTCGCTTTACATCAAATTAAATGATGATTTGTCCTATGCCCGCACATTCTACCCTGAAAGCAATATTATCGACTATTTAAACGGATTGTCGATACAGCTGCACAAAGAAATTTATAAGAATAAAAAAATATCGAAAAACAGATTTATGGAATTCATCAAATTTGATTTTCCTGAATCTATGTACCATTTACGATGGTATAATTTCATTACGTTAATAGCATTTTTATTATCGATAGGAATAGGTTGGCTTTCGGCAAGTATAGACACTAACTTTACTCGCTTGATGATGGGTGACGCCTATGTGGAAACTACTTTAGAGAATATTGCCAATGGTAAAGCCATGAATATTTATGGCCAAACTGTTGAAGGAGTCATGTTCTTTCAAATTGCAGCTAACAATTTATACGTTTTGATCCTTTATTTTTTATTGGGATTAATATTTGGATTAGGGTCTATAGCTATGTTATTCCGTTTTGGTATAATGATAGGTAGCTTTTTCCAATTCATGTACGCTGAAGGTGTATTTGCTGAAACAATGGTTGCTTTGTGGATGCATGGTGTTATAGAAATTACTTGCGCAATTGTAGCTTCTGCCGCTGGAGCTAAATGGGGTATGAGTTATATATTCCCTGGAACTTATACTCGTAGCGAATCTTTTAATATTGCCAGTAAACAAACCTTTAAAGTTTTATTAGGTCTTTTACCTTTAATTGTTATTGCTGCTTTTATTGAAAGTTATATAACTCGACATTATACTTTCAATATCCCATTGTCTATTTTAATTATTGTAAGCACCTTGATATTTGTGCTTTTTTATATAGTTTACTATCCTTATAAACTTATTATTTCGAAAGAAGAATATGAATCAAAGTCCTAAACTTAACTTTAATCAATATAGAGATATAGGCCAAATCTTTAATAGTACCTTCACCTTTATAAAACAAAATTTTGGGATACTATTTAAGCTAATTACTACCATTTCAATCCCACCTATTTTACTAGCTGCAGGATTAATTATTTATGGAATTTACACTTTTATAGAAAACATTGATGCTGACAATCTATCCTTTTTCTATTCTTTTATTTATTTTTCAATCGCAACCCTTATAGTTATTTTAGGTGGCATGCTATTTATTGCATGTATATTCGAATTCATAGCTATTTATAAGGAATCTGATGATTATACTAAAATAACAACCGCACAAGTTTGGAGTCAAATTCGTAAAAACTTTTGGAATTGGGTTGGAAAGATAATTTTATGGACTTTGATATCAGCAACATTATCTTCTATCATTTCTATGATTGTTTTCATGGTTTTTGGTGCTGCCATGGTAATAAGTATATTTAGTCAAAGTATGATACTCTACTTTATTTTTATCATAGGAGCCTATGCATTTTCTTTCATAACTTCTGCTTATGTTCAATCTATTGGTATTCCTATTTTCTTCATCACAGCTCACGATAAAAAAGAAATAATTCCTGCAATCGGAAAAGCTTTTCAATTAATGCATGCTAAAGGAAATTTCTGGAAAGGTATATTTGTAACTCTACTAGGAAATTTAGTTCAATATATTCTTACATATTCTTTCATGGTTCCTGGAACTATACTATTTGCCGTAGTGGCATTTAACTTCAAGGAATCTGGAGCTAGTTTCGATGAAATTACAGAGTCTAGTTCTATGCTTATTGTAATTGCAATATTTGTCACACTTTACTATATCGCTTTACTTTATTCAACCGTTATTTATTTCGTTTCACAATCGTTTAAAACAGGCGACCTTAACGAAAGAGCTTTCGGTAGTAACTTGCTTGAACGTATTAACCAAATTGGAACTAAGCGCAACTTAGATGATGACTTTCAAAAAGAAACTTATTAATCTTGAAAAAACATCTATTTACATATTTCTTAATATTTTCCTCAACATCATTTAGCTTTGCTAAACAGATGAGAGATAGTACATTGAAAAATGTGCAAAGATTTGACCGAGAGGAATACTTCAAGCTAAAAAATAGCGGCGATTACGATTATTTAGAAGAAAGCGAAAAGGGATTAAGTCTCTTAGAACGTATTATTCAATGGATTTTGAAGCTATTAAATAAAATCCTTCCAGAGAATATGATAGATGTCCCAAATGAATCTAACTTCGATACTACTTTCTTCACTTGGGCTATTCTAATTGGATTTATTGCCATTATCATCTTCATTATTGTTAAGATGAAAAAAGCTGGAATGTTCAAGAAAAAAGCCAAACGTATTATTCCAGAAGAATTCGATATTCTCGAAGAAAATATTCACGAAATCGCTTTTATCGATGAAATTACTCAAGCTGAAAACGACAAAAACTTCAGAAAAGCTATCCGACTTCATTATCTAAACACTTTAAAACATTTGGATGATAATGGTTTAATTAAATGGACTCCGAATAATACTAATAGCGACTTTAAACGTATGATGCGAAATTCAAAATATTTCGAAGAGTTTAAAGAGTTATTATGGATATACGAATATGCTTGGTATGGTTTGTCAAATCCAAATTTTGATGAATATACTAAACTAAAAGAGTCGTATTTAAAATTTCAATCTAACTTTAATAAAGTTAAGGCATGAAGAAGAACGTAAAAATACCGTTTTATTTACCTGCCTTGATTCTATTTTTGGTGGTTGTTGCGGCAATATACTTCCAACCCAAACCTATAGATTGGTCTTATTCTTTCCGTAAATACGATAGAAAACCATTTGGAACCAAAGCCTTATTCAGCTTACTTCCAAACTATTTCAAAAATGCCGAAATAGTTACTATTGATACTCCTTTAGAAGAAATGAATGATTGGTGTGAAAATAAATCGCTCTATCTTTCTATTGGAACTACTCAAATCGCTCACAATAAAAAAGAATTAGTAAAACTCCTTGATATTACTAATACTGGCGGAGACGTTTTCTTAAGTACCTATAGATTTAATGAAGATTTACTAGATACCCTAGATATAGAAATACTTGCCAGTAATTTCGACTATTATAAAACCATCGAATGTAATTTCACTGATCCAAAAATTAAAGCTTCTGTAAATTATAAATCGCATCCATCACATAGTTCTGCCGTTTATTTTTCGAAGATTCCGAACAATGCTATTGTATTAGTTAGAGACCTAAATAACAACCCATTAACCATTGCACTACCATGGGGTAAAGGGAATTTAATTTTAAATACAACTCCACTTTTCTTCACCAATTACCATCTATTCAATAATAATGATATCGACTTTGTAGAAAAGACTTTTTCGTATTTAGAAACTCCTAGAACCGTTTATTGGG
>Ga0079224_100014256_pt1 | contig 11101 bp, 8 predicted proteins | sample Stecom2015_FD_80414 | JGI IMG/M metagenome (GOLD analysis project Ga0079224, IMG submission 80414) | Agricultural soil microbial communities from Utah to study Nitrogen management - Steer compost 2015 | ecosystem: Environmental > Terrestrial > Soil > Agricultural land | place: USA: Utah...
TAGATGAGCGGTTTGAGCAGGTCCGTCCACAGCGCTTTGAACTCGAAGATGAACACGACGATCAGGGCCGTGCGCGTGAGCGGCAGCGCCACGCGCCACCACATCTGGAAGTAGTTCGCGCCGTCGATGCGGGCCGCGTCGAACAGGTCGCGCGGCAGCCCCAGGTAGAACTGCCTCAACAGGAAGATGTAGAAGGCCGACCCGAACAGGTTGCCGGCCCACAGCGGTACCAGGGTGTTGACCATCCCCAACCGGTTCCAGATGAGGTAGACGGGAATCATCGTGACGGCTCCCGGGAGCATCATCGTCGCCAGCACGAGGCCGAAGAGGGCGTCGCGGCCGCGGAACCGGAAGTAGGAGAAGCCGAACGCCACGGCAGCGCTGGACACCGTCACGGCCAGGGCTCCGACCAGACCCACTATCACGGAGTTCTGCAGCCACGAGAAGACGGGGGCGGCGCGCCAGACGTTCACGTAGTTCGACCACATGACGGGGTCGGGGATCCACTCCGAGTTGAAGACCTCCGAGCGGGACTTCAGGGAGGCGCTCACCAGCCAGACGAAAGGCGCCAGGAACACCACGGTGCAGGCGCTGAGCAGCGCCAGGAACACCCCGCGGCCCACCAAGCGGCCGACGCGGCGGCCCCTGGTCTCGACGGCGCGCGACTCTTCGGTGGTACCGCTCGGTGCAGCGGCCTCAGCCAACGCCACGCCTAAGTCACCGCCCCTCGTAGTAGACCCAGCTCTTGCTTACGCGCAGCTGGATCACCGTGATGATCAGGATGACGACGAACAGCAGCCATGCCATCGCCGAGGCGTAGCCCATGTTCAGGAACTCGAACGCCTGCCTGAAGAGGTAGACGACGTAGAACAGCGCGGCCGAGCTGGCAGCGCCGGAATCCATCTGCCCGAAGTACATCGTGTAGACCTCGTCGAAGACCTGCAGCGCGGCGATGGTGTTGACGATCAGCACGAAGAAGACGGCGCCGCTGATCATGGGCAGCGTGACGTACCTGAACTCGTCCCACATCGAGGCGCCCTCGATGCGCGCGGCCTCGTAGAGGGTGATGGGCACGTTCTTCAAGGCCGCGTAGAGGATCACCACCGTCCCACCCAGGCTCCACAGGCTCATGATCACCAGCCCCGGCTTGATCCAGGCCGGGTCGGTGGTCCAGCCCGGGCCGTCGATGCCGACCAGGGCCAGGCCCCTGTTCACGAGGCCCACCGACGGGTTGAGCACCCACAGGAAGAGCGCGCCCACGGCCACCGTGGGCGTGAGTGAGGGCAGGTAGAAGACCGTGCGGAAGAAGCCGGCGGCCCGGGTGACGCGGTCGAGCAGCAGGGACAGACCCAGCGCTAGCGCGATGGAGAGCGGGACGTAGAGGATCGTGTAGAAGAAGGAGTTGAACAGGGCCAGGCGCAGCCGCCTGTCCGCCAGCATGTCGGCGTAGTTCTGCAACCCCGCCGGTCGCGGCGGGCGCAGCACGTCGTAATCCGTGAAGGACAGGTACAGGCTGGCGAGCATCGGTATGGCGGTGAAGATGAGGAAACCGATGACCCAGGGCGAGATGAACGCCCAGCCGGCCCGCGCTTCGCCCCGCCGGAAGCCTCCTCGGCCTCCGGCGGGGGTGTTCCTACCTAGCGTCGCTCGTCCTACTGCTCCCATGCCTCGTCGAGTGCCGCCTGCGCCTCCTCCTGCGCCTGCGTGAGGGCCTCTTCAGCCGTCTGCTCCCCGTTGAGCACGCGATTGACGGCGTCCGTCCAAGCCTGCCGCACCTGCGCTCCGGTCGGGTTGGCAGGGATCGAGAAGGCGGCGTCCTGGACCTGCAGTATGACGTCCACACCGTTGTCGAACGCCTCGTTGCCGCTGTCCTGGACCAGCTCGCCGAAGATGCGCTCGTCCGCCGCGAGGTTGCCCGTGTAGGTGCCGGTGTAGGTCCGGCCCTCGTCGGCACGGAGGCTGGCCCGCTCGGAGGCCGCGGCGTACCAGGTGTCGGCGCTGGTCATCGTGGCCATCCAGGCGCAGGCGGCCTCAGGGTTCGCCGCGCCGGTCGGGATCGCCCAGGCGGAGCCGGTGGCGAACGAGAGCGGGTTGCCCTGCCGGTCGAGGAACGGGGCGAAGGCCACCGGGGCGTCCGGCGAAGACTCGACGAGCACGTTCACGTACCACTGCTCCATGGGCCATGCGCCGATCTGGTTCGCCGCCACCTGGTTCTGGGCCCCGAAGAAGTCCCACGTGTCGCGGAACGCCATGAACGGGCCGCGGCCGCCCGCCGCCTCGTGGAGGCCGGCGGTGAACTCGAGCGCCTCGATGGCCTCGGGGCTGTTGAGCATCGCGGTGCGGCCGTCGTCCGAGACCAGCTGGCCCCCGTTGGCGCGCACCCACAGCGGGAAGAACTCGGGCAGCTTCGGGTCGAAGCCGATGCGCGTGACGTTGTTGCCGTCGACGGTCGTGAGCTGCTCGTTGAGGGCGGCGATGGCGTCCCAATCGCTGGTGTCGACGTCCTCGAGGGTGAGCCCTGCCTCCTCGAGCGCGGCGGTGTTGATGATCATCAGGATGACGTTGTTGAACTCGGGGATGCCGTAGACGGTCCCCTCGATCGTCACCGGCTGCGTGGCTGCCGGCCTGAACTGGCTCATGTCGATGCCGGCCTGCTCGATGCACTGATCGAGCGGTTGCAGCGCACCGCGCGTGGCGTACGTGGAGAGGTCGTCCCGGTTGAGGTACACGACGTCCGGCGGCCTACCGGAGGCGATTGCCGTCAGCAGCTGCTGCTGGTCGATGGCGCCCTCGGTCACCTCGAGGTTCACGTCTGGGTAGGCCGCCTCGAACGTGTCCACCCTGACGGTGGCGATCTCGTCGGGCAGGCCGAACCCGAGCACGCGCAGGTCGCCCGAGGCCTCCATGTCCTGTGCCGAGGCCAGGGCCAAGCCTGCGGTCAACACGACCGCGGCGGCGGACCGCAGTAGGCCCCCCGTGAACGAGCTGCGTCCTGCGTGGTTCACGTGACGTTGCATGTTTCCCCTCCCTGTGGCGCTTATCAGCGCGCGCTGCGGTGGCCGCAGTCCTCGCTGGGGCCCTGTGCCTGAGCGACCTCCGCCTACGCGGGGACCGCAGCCGAACCCACGGCGACGTCTGTCCCGCCGCATGGAGGTTCGCCAGTCGTTGCCGGGGGCACTGACTCAGGCTTGGAGCCCAGGAAGTGCATGCTAGAAGCGGCGGCATGAAAGGCCTTGTGGCTTGCATGAGAAACTTCCGTCCCGGTGGGATGTAACGGGAAGTCGTCTCTCATCTGACGTCGCGCGACTCGCTCAGACGGAACCCACGTGAACGGTCAGACGATGTGGCGGAGAGCGGTCAGACGGCCTGAAGGCGCGAGGTCAGACGGCCTCGAGGTAGGTGTAACCGACGAGCTCCCTGTCGTACAGCTCCAGGAAGTCGGCCATCTCCGCCTCTGACATGCCGCCCGCCTGCATCACCTCCTCGGCCTGCTGAGCGACGGCGGCGTGTAGGTCGGGCGTCTCGAAGCCCATGTTCCGTATCACCCGCCTCGCCTTCTGCCCCTCCACGTAGAGCTCGACCTCGTAGCGGCCCTCCGGCATCAGTCGCACGTGGGCCTCGTTCACGCGTCCGAAGAGGTTGTGGGCGTTGGCGAGCACGTCCTGGTAGGCACCCGTCAGGAAGATGCCCAGGTAGTAGCTGTCGCCCGGCTTCACCTGGTGCACCGGCAAGGTGCGCTTGACGTCGCGCAGGTCGATGAAGCTGTCGATCTTGCCGTCCGAGTCGCAGGTTATGTCCACCAGCGTGGCGTCCCGGTCTGGCTTCCTGTCGAGGTGCGTCAGTGGCGCTATCGGGAAGAGCGACTTGATCGCCCAGTGGTCGGGCAGCGTCTGGAACACCGAGAAGTTGACGACGTACTTGTCGGCCAGCATGCGGGGCAGCGCCTCGAACTCCTCGGGGACGTAGTCGAGGTCCCTTACCACCTTGGCCACCCGGACCAGGATGCGGTTGTAGAGCTGCTCGAAGTGCGCCCGCTCGAGGAGGCTCAGGTAGCCCAGGTCGAACAGGTTGTGCATCGTCTCCTTGTTCGCAACGGCCTCGTTGAACACCTCGCGGTATGACTTCGCGGTCACCTGGCCCTCGAGCTCGAGCATGTCCTTGACGAGCTGGTGCTGCTCCTCACCGTCCAGCGGCGGCAGCTCGACCGGGTCCCGCGTGGGGCCGATGGCATCCACGACGGGCACGATGACCACCGAGTGGTGCGCCGTGAGCGCCCGGCCCGACTCGGTGACTATCACCGGGTGCTGCACGCCGGCGTTGTCGCACACCTCCATGATCGTGTAGACCACCGTGTCCGCGTACTCGCGCAGGCTGTAGTTCGCCGAGACGTAGTAGGTGGTCTTCGACCCGTCGTAGTCCACGGCCAGGCCGCCGCCGACGTCGAGGTACTTGACCTGAGCGCCCAGCTCGGCCAGTTCGACGTACGCCTGGGTGGCCTCGCGCACGGCGACGCGGATGCGCCTGATGTCGGTCAGCTGGCTGCCTACGTGACAGTGGAGCAGCTCGAGAGCGTGCGCCAGGCCCTCGCGCTTCACGCGCTCGACCACGTGCACGAGCTCGGCGGCCGTGAGCCCGAACTTGGCGTCGTCGCCGCCCGACGACTCCCACTGGCCCGTGCCGCGGGCGTGCGTCTTGAAGCGGACGCCGAGCGAGGGCTCGACTCCCATCTCCTGGCTGATGCGCAGCACCCGCTCCAGCTCGCCGGCCTTCTCGAGCGTGATGATCACGTTGCGGCCGAGCTTCTTGCCCCACAGCGCGAGCCTGATGAAGTCGTCGTCCTTGAAGCCGTTGCAGCACAGCAGGGCGTCGTCGTGCGTGTCGTGCGCCAGGCACAGGGCGAGCTCGGCCTTGCTGCCGGCCTCGAGCCCCGTGCGGTAGCGCGCGCCGTAGCCGGCGATGGTCTCCAGCACCACGCGGCGCTGGTTGACCTTGACCGGGTAGACGCCCTGGTAGTGCGACCCGTAGCCAGCCTCGCGGATCGCGGTGGCGAACGACTCGTTGATGCGGTCCAGGCGGTCCTCGATGATGTCGGGGAAGCGCAGCGTGAGCGGCAGGTCGAGCCCGCGCTCCTGCAGGTCGCGCACGATGTCGATGATGGGCACGGGCGCGCCGTCCCGGTCGGAGACCGTGACCTCGCCGCGGTCAGAGATACCGAAGTAGCCGGTGGACCACGACCGCACGCCGTACAGCTCGTCGGCATCGGCGACCGAGAAGCCGGGGTCGAGAGATAGCTTCGTCACCACGCCAGGGTAGCGCCTACGGCACCGGAGCCCGCGTTGGCGGCGACCGGGGACGGCCCGCAGGCACGGGGCGGGAGCGGCACAGTTGCTAGCATCTCCTTCCGATGTCACGTCCCGTCCCAGCCGCTACCCCGCGGCTCTCCTTCCCGGCCGAGTGGGAGCCTCACGCGGCCACATGGACGAGCTGGCCCTTCGATGACGAGCTGTGGGAGGGTCAGCTGGCGACGGCGAGGCGCGACTTCGCCGGCCTGGTGGCCACGATCGCGCGCTACGAGCCCGTCGTTCTGAACGTCAGGGACGACGACACGGAGCGTGACGCGAGGCAACGGCTGGCTGCCGCCGGCGCCCACGAGGGCGCCATCACGTTCCACCGGGTGCCGCTGAACGACGTCTGGTTCCGGGACAACGGGCCCCTCTTCGTACGCGAGGAGGACGGCAGCGTCGCTCTGACCGACTGGGGCTTCAACGCCTGGGGCGGCAAGTACGCGCCGTGGGATGACGACGACCGCGCGCCGCTGGCCGTGAGCCGTACCTTGGGCATGAGGCGCTATGAGGTGGACGCGATCATGGAGGGCGGAGCTCTCGAGCTCAACGGCCGTGGCGTGTGTATCACCACTCGCTCCTGCCTGCTGACGCCGACCCGCAACCCGGGACTAAGCGAGGGCGATATCGAGGCGCTGCTCGCCCGCTGGCTGGGAGCGCAGCAGGTCGTGTGGCTGGGAGCGGGCCTCGAGGGCGACCATACCGACGGCCATGTCGACACGATCGTCAGGTTCGCCGCCGAGGACGTCATCGTCGCGAGCGTCGATGAGGACGAGGACGACCCCAACCACGCGACCATGCAGGCGAACCTGGAGGTGCTGCGGTCGCTGCGCACGCCCGAGGGCCGGCCGTACGACATCGTCGAACTGCCGCTGCCGCAGCGCAGCGCCTACCTGGGGCCCAACCGCCTGCCGCTAACGTACGCCAACTGGTACGTGGGCAACGGCTTCGTGGTCGTCCCCGTCTACGGGGATCCGAACGACGAGCGTGCCCTGGCCACCCTGCGTCCGCTCTTCCCCGGCCGCGACGTGATCGGGTTGCCGGCCAGCGGGCTCATCACGGGCGGCGGGGCGTTCCACTGCGTGACCCAGCAGCAACCGGTCGGTCCGGTGGCGAGGAGCGAGACATGAGCGAGCAGCGCGGCGCGCGGGCGCCGGGGACCTTCCGGCTGGCGGTGGTGCAGATGAGCTGCACCGACGTGCTCGAGGAGAACCTGCAGAAGGCCGAGTCGTTCGTCCGTGAGGCCGCCGCGGGCGGGGCCGACCTGGTGCTCCTACAGGAGCTGTTCGAGAACCTCTACTTCCCACAGCTGGAACGCGAGGAGCTCTTCGCCCTCGCCCACCCAGTGGACGACCACCCGTTCATCGAGCGCTTCGCCCGGCTGGCGGGCGAGCTGGGCGTGGTGTTGCCGGTGTCGTTCTTCGAGCATGCCGGCCAGGCGTACTTCAACAGCCTCGCCATGGTGGACGCGACCGGAGAGGTGCTGGGCGTCTACCGCAAGAGCCACATCCCCGACGGCCCGGGCTACGAGGAGAAGTTCTACTTCAACCCCGGCGACACAGGCTTCAAGGCCTGGCGGACCCAGGTGGGGACCGTGGGCGTCGGGATCTGCTGGGACCAGTGGTTCCCCGAGGCCGCCAGGGCCATGGCGCTCAAGGGGGCGGACGTCCTGCTCTATCCCACCGCCATCGGCTCGGAGCCGGCCGAGACGGGCGGGCTGGACACGCGCGACATGTGGCGCCGGGCGATGCTGGGCCACGCCGTCGCGAACTGCGCCTACGTGGCAGCCGCGAACCGCGTGGGCCAGGAGGGCGACGCGGAGTTCTACGGTAGCTCGTTCGTCTCCGACTACCAGGGCGAGTACCTGGCCGAGGCCGATAGGACGTCCGAGACGGTCATCTACGCCGACCTGGACCTGCCCAAAGCCAGGTCCTTCCGCGCCGGCTTCGGGTTCTTCCGCGACCGCCGGCCCGACCTGTACGGCCCGCTGCTCACGCTGGACGGCGGGGACGAGTGAGCGCCGCCGTGCCGGCCCGCAGCTAGCCGCCCTCTCCCGCGCTGCGGCGCGCCGCCCGCGACGCCTTCTGAGCGAAGTCCTGCGCGAAGACCTTGATCTCGCCGGCCAGCGGCGCGTAGGTGGTGGCGTTCGCGTACGTGTCTGCCATCGTCATCAGCGTCTGGAAGAAGAAGTCGTTCATGTCGTCCACGGACATGTCCTTGGTCCACAGGTCGATGCGCAGGGCGTTGCGTTCCTCGGCGTCCCACAGGGCGAGGATGAACGCCTTGGCGGCCTGCTCGCCCTCTCCGGCGCCCTCGTCGGCGCGCCAACCGATGGCCTCGACGCCGTCGTCAGACGACACGACGCGCAGGGTGATCTCGGAGCTCTTCATCCCGCCATGCTAGCAGCGGCTCCCGGAACCGCCGGACGCCCGCATGGCGTGTCAGCCGTGTGCGCGCCTCTCAGACCGCTGCCAGTCGCTCACGGTATCGTCCCCGAGGTAGACACGAACGGTTCTGGCGGCTCACATTCGGGCGCCAGCGTGTAGAGAGGGCAACCGATGAAGGGACTGATCTTGGCCGCCGGCCTGGGGACCAGGCTGCGGCCCCTCACGAGCCTGAGGCCCAAGCCCACGATCGCGGTGGCCAACAAGCCGCTCATCCATTACGCGGTCGACAACCTGGTGGACGCCGGCGTGGATCACATCGGCGTCGTGGTGGGCCCTCCCACCGAGGCTCCCATCCGGGAGACACTCGAGGGCTACAGGGGCGCGCGCTTCGAGTACGTGATGCAGGACCCCCCGCTCGGCCTGGCTCACGCCGTCAAGGTCGCGCGCCCGTTCCTCGGCGACGACCCTTTCGTCATGTACCTGTCCGACAACCTGTTCGAGCACGGCATCAAGGACTTCGTCGCGGCCTACGACCCGGGCGCCGGCGTGAATGCCGTGCTCGCTCTGGTCGAGGTACCGGACCCCCGCCAACTCGGCGTGGCGGTCGTCGAGGGCGGCCGGATCGAGCGGCTCGTCGAGAAGCCGGCCGACCCGCCCAGCAACCTGGCCGTGGCCGGCGTGTACGTCTTCGACGCCAAGGTGCACGCCGCCATCGACGGGCTCGAGCCCGGAGCCAAGGGCGAGTACCAGATCACCGACGCGATACAGCGGATGATCGAGGCGGGCGACACGGTCGCCCCCGTGGTCGTGTCGGGCTGGTGGAAGGACACCGGCAAGGCGGAGGACATCCTGGACGCCAACCGCCTCGTGCTGGGGCGCCTGAAGGGCCGCGTCGACGGCACGGTCGAGGACAGCGAGCTGGTCGGCGAGGTGCTCGTCGAGGAGGGGGCCGTCATCAGGGGCTCCACGATCTTCGGGCCGGCCATCGTGGCGGCGGGCTCACGGCTCGAGCGCGCCTACGTGGGCCCCTTCACGACGATCGGCCACGACGTGCTGGTCGTCGACGCCGAGCTCGAGTACACGGTCGTCGGCGCCGGGACCACGATCGAGCGCGTCGGCGCCCGCATACAGGCGAGCCTCATCGGCGAGGACGTCATCGTCTCGGGTCACGACGGCAGGCCCAGCTCGCACCGGTTGATCGTCGGCGACGAGAGCCGCATCGAGCTGATCAAGGGCTGACGCGGAAAGGCTGGGCTCGGCCCGCTGGCGCCACCTGCGACGTGCGCCCGGTTCAGTCGGCCGGCGTCAGCAGCGCCATGCCCCTGGCGGGCAGCGTGAACGCGCCTTCCCGCCTGCCCCTATCACCCAGGCGGTCGCTATGAGACTCGGCTGGGAGAGCCCGGCCAGATAGTTCCACCGGCGTGTCGGAGGCGTTCACGGCCACGCACGCCACGCCCGCGGCCGACTCCCGCCTCACCACCACAGCGCCCCCTACGCTGAGCACCTCGGCGGAGCCCCGGCGCAGCGGCTCGAGCTCGGCGCGCAGGGCGCCGAGACGCCGCACGTAGGTCATGAGCTCCATGTCCCAGGTGGGCTCCTCGGACCACGGCATCGTGCCCCTGTTGCGCGGGTCGTGGCCGCCCCTCAGCCCGATCTCGTCGCCGTAGTAGAGGCACGGTGCGCCCGGGAAGGCGTACAGCAGCAGCAGGGCCTGGCGGATCGCGGTCTCGTCGCCGCGCAAGATCGTGGCCAGCCGGGGGGTGTCGTGCGAGTCGAGCAGGTTGAGCTGCCCGAAGCTGGCCTCCTCCGGGTAACGCGTGACCAGCTCGCCCATACGCTTGGCGAACGTGGCCGCGTCGATGCGCTCCATGTGGCCCAGGCCGCTCTTGGCCGCCTCGGCTGCGTCCAGGTCGCGGCCCACCAGGCCGTAGACGGCCCTGGCGAGCGGGTAGTTCATGACGCCGTCGAACATGTCGCCTTGCAGCCACCTGCCCGCGGCGTCCCAGATCTCGCCGACGATGTAGGCGTCCGGTCGCACCGCACGACAGCGCACCCTGAACTCGCGCCAGAAGTCGTCGTCATCGATCTCTGCGGGGACGTCCAGGCGCCAGCCGTCCGCCCCGAACCTGAGCCAGTGGGCGGCGACGTCGAGCAGGAACTCCCTGACGCGCGGGTTGGCTACGTTCAGCTTGGGCAGCGCGGGCAGGTTCCACCACGCCTGGTAGCCCAGCTCGCCGCCGCCGTAGGCGTTGAGCGGGTGCCGGTTGACGAAGAACCAGTCCAGGTAGGGGCTCTTCTCCCCGTTCTCGAGCACGTCGTTGAACTGCAGGAAGCCCCGGCTGGCGTGGTTGAAGACGCCGTCGAGGATCACGCGCATGCCGCGCTCGTGAGCGCGCTCGAGCAGCTCGCGCAACGCGCCGTCGCCTCCCAGGAGAGGGTCGACCCGGTAGTAGTCGTGAGTGTGGTAGCGGTGGTTCGCGGTCGACTGGAAGACCGGGTTGAGGTAGAGCGCCGTGACGCCGAGCGCCCTTATGTGGTCCAGCCTCTCGGCGACGCCCAGCAGGTCGCCGCCCTTGTAGCCATGCACCGTAGGCGGCGAACCCCAGGGCTCGAGGTTCGCGGGCTTCACCCGCCGCTCCGAGGTGGCGAACCTGTCAGGGAAGACCTGATAGAAGACCGCGTCCTTGACCCACTCCGGCGTGCCGCCCGCCACGGGCTCCGCCCCCGGGCGGGCGCTCATAGCGGCCTCAGGAGCGGGAACAGCACGACGTCGCGGATGCTGGGCGCGTCGGCCAACAGCATCGCCAGCCTGTCGATGCCCAGCCCGAGGCCGCCCGTGGGAGGCATCCCGTACTCCAGCGCGACCAGGAAGTCCTCGTCGAGACGCTGGGCCTCCTCGTCACCCGCCGCCCTCAGCTCCTCCTGCGCCTCGAACCGCCTGCGCTGGTCCAGGGGGTCGTTGAGCTCGCTGAACGCGTTGCCTAGTTCCATGCCCACCGCCACGGGCTCGAAGCGCTCGACGAGACCCGGCCGGGAGCGGTGCCGCTTGGCGAGCGGGCTGATCACCTCCGGGTGGTCCATGACGAAGGCCGGCCCCACGATGTTGGGCTCCACGTAGCGGTCGTAGAGCTTCGCGTACACGTCCCCCAGCGGGCGTTCCGCCAGGGGCGGCTCGCCACCGTCTCCACGCTCGGGGAAGCGCTCCGCCACCCAAGCCCGCAGCCGACCCTCGTCCAGCGGGTCGAAGTCGAACCCGGCGCGTGCTGCCAGCTCGCCCGTGTAGTCCACGCGCGGCCACGGCGGGGTGAAGTCGAGCACCTGGCCCTGGTAGCTCACCTCGGGGCTGCCGGTGAGGTCGGTCACCAGCTTCGA
>Ga0079224_100014257_pt1 | contig 11100 bp, 9 predicted proteins | sample Stecom2015_FD_80414 | JGI IMG/M metagenome (GOLD analysis project Ga0079224, IMG submission 80414) | Agricultural soil microbial communities from Utah to study Nitrogen management - Steer compost 2015 | ecosystem: Environmental > Terrestrial > Soil > Agricultural land | place: USA: Utah...
AACGAGCTGGGGCCGAGAACAACGGCAAGCAGACGCTTCGGCTTTGGCGAGACTCAACATCTAGTCGTTCCGGCGTAGGCCGGGATCCAGGCTAAAAGGGACGTACCATGCGTGCGAACGCCTGGACTCCGGCCTCCGCCGGAGCGACGAAGATAGGTATCGCATGTTCCCCGGGACAGCTGCGCGCGAAGGCTCGCTCGACGCCCACGCTGGGCGTTCGGCTGCGATCAATGCACTTCCAACGTCAGTGCCTCGATCCACGTTTCCCCGCTTCCGCTCACGATCTCGTTGCCGAGCTCGACGCTCGACACATAGTGGGTGGATTCGAGTAGCCCTCGATCGGCGGCGTCGCGAACGAACGCGGCGAGATCGAGTGTTCCGTTCATGGGCACGCCTTCCGCAACATAGACGACGTGTTGCCAACGATTGCTGTTGGCGCCCGATGCATCGCCCATGTCTGCCGCATGCCATACCTGCACGCCGATGCCCGCGATCTCCGTCGCGCCAATCTGCCTCCCGGAGGGAGACACGCCGCGGCCATTCATCCACACGTTGATATCGGCGCTGATATCCGTCGGATCCGGCTGATCGCTCGTGCGGCCCGAGCGCGTCACCCACAGGGTCACGGCGAAGTTGTACTTGCCTTGCGCGGTCGTATCGACCCCGTAATGCAGTGCTAGCGTTTCGATGCCCTCGATCCGGATGGGCAGAGCGCTATCCGTCGTCACGCCGCCGTTCCACGGCTTCCATCCGAACAGCGCTTGCGGATAGGCGAGAAGCGCTTCGCCGTCGCTCGGCCATGCCCAAGACCAGCCGAATTGCGGCGCCGCAGGATCGCCGCGCGTCAGCAAGCATTGCTCGTAGGCGCCGACGGCCGCCTGCTTGTTCCACATATTGTTCACGAAGCGGCCGTTCGGCGTGTCGGTTTGGTAGCCGTCGTCACAGCTCAGTACGCGAGCCTCTCGCGCTGACTGCTCCGCAGCGGCGGAGGCCGAGGTGATGGCGAGCGCAACGGCATACATGACGAAGGATCTCGCTTTCGATTTCGGCATCCCCAACCCCGATTGCGCCAAGATCTCACGGACTCGCGTTCCACGAAGTCTGCGTCGACCTCGATCGTACGCCAGTTCGTGCGGAAGATACCGAGAGTCGTTCGACGTCGTGACTCGCGGGCATAGCCCTCACTCGAACATCAACCTTGTAATGCTTACACGGGCCGTGGGTCGTTGGCCGGAAGGCGCCGACATTCGCGCAAGATTCGCGATGCCCATGTCGATCGCGCAACACAATTTCTCAAACCTCGCTACGCCGGTGCTCTCCTCCACAGACTGAGGAACGCGCCGCGGGGTATCGGAATTGAATACGTGCCGCTTTGCACAGTGTCGACGGACCTTGCTCTGCACGCTGCGGGCGCGCCGTCGTGGAGGCGGTTTATTTCAAGGAAATGGAAAGGGGTATCAATGAAGAACATCGCAATGGTTTGTGTGCTCGCCGCGCCGTTCGCGGCGCAGGCAGCCGACGAAGTGGGACACTGGTATCTCACTCCGCAGATCGGCGGGATTTCGGTCGACAACGACCGACCCTTGCAAGACAAGGACTGGCTGTACGGTCTTGCGATCGGCAAGCACGTGAGCGAGGCGATCAGTCTCGAGCTGAATCTGAACGGAGCGCAGGTCGGCGGCGGTATCGGTCGCAGCGATTCGAGCCTGTACAGCGCATCTTTCGATGTGCTCGGCGTTGCGAATCGCGGCGGCGCCGTGTCGCCGTATATCAGCGTCGGGGCCGGCATGGGACAGAACGATCGCAGCCCCGGGAATGATGCAACCGATTTCATGGGGCAAGCCGGGTTCGGCCTATTTTGGAATGTCTGGGAGAACGCTGAGGGCTCGAGGAGCTTCGCGCTCCGGCCCGACTTGAAAGCGCGTTGGACCGAGGCCGGTGCGGAAGGCACGCTCCGAGACTACATCGGCACGCTCGGATTTCAGTTCTCGTTCGGCGCCCCGGCTCCCAAGCCGGAACCTTCGCCGCCGCCGGCACCCGAGCCGCCGCCCCCGCCTCCGCCGCCACCGCCGCCTCCGCCGCCGGCCGATACCGATGGCGACGGCGTCACGGACAATCTCGATCGCTGCCCCGATACGCCGCGCGGCGTCGCCGTCGACGCGTACGGATGCACGATACGAGGATCGATCACGCTCGAGGGCGTGGGGTTCGAAACGAACTCGGCGCAACTGACCGCGGGCTCGCGCGACGTGCTCGACGGCGTTGCCGCGGATCTCAGAAAGCATCCGCGTCTCAAGATCGAGCTGCAGGGCCACACGGACAGCACCGGTGCGGATAGCTACAATCTCCGTCTATCGCAGCAACGGGCGGAATCCGTGCTGGAATACTTGATCGCGCAAGGCGTTGCACCCGAGCAGTTGACTGCGAGAGGTTACGGCGAATCGCAACCCATCGCGGACAACACGACGGCGGAAGGACGCGCCGCCAATCGACGAGTCGTCATGCGAGTGCTGGAGAATCCGGGTGACGTGAAGGTCGAAGGCGCAGTCGAGCGCTGACGATCCGAAGTCGAGTCCTTCCCGGCCCGGCCATCGCACGATGGCCGGGTTCCTTATCACCCTCCCCCTCGGCCTACTCATATATATGCGTGTCGTTGGACCCGCGGGATCGATCCGAGAGAAGGCAGCCAGACTGCTCGTCGACGCTTAACCCCGCTAGTCGACTGCGGTTACCCCGGTATCGACACGGCCCGGCCTCCATAGGAATCTCGCGTGAAGCGCACGTGGTGATCGGCGGAAGCACCCTATGAGCCGCTTTGCGAACAGAACGGCCGCGGGACGCGAGCTCGCCTCGCGTCTGAAAACATTTCGTTCTCGAAACGACGTCGTCGTCCTCGGCTTGCCGCGCGGCGGCGTGCCGGTTGCCTTCGAGGTCGCTCGAAGTCTGTCGGCACCGCTCGATGTGATGATCGTGCGCAAGCTCGGTGCGCCAGGTCATCCCGAGCTCGCCATCGGCGCAATCGCCTCGGGTGGCGTCACGGTGTGGAACGAACACCTGACCGCTCTGGTGAGCCAAGAAGCATTGCGGAGCATCGAGGCCCGCGAGCAGGCAGAGCTCACGCGTCGCGAACGACTGTATCGCGCTGGCCGACCGGCCTGGAGCCTCAGGAAGCGCATCGTCATACTCGTGGACGACGGCGCAGCGACGGGTGCCAGCATGCTTGCGGCCGTCCGCGCGTTGCGCCAGCTCGAAGCGGACCGAATCGTAGTCGCGCTCCCCGTCGCATCGTCGGAAGCTTGTGCGATATTGGCGCGGGAAGCTGACGAGCTCGTTTGCCTGGAGCAACCGAGCCTGTTCTACTCCGTCGGCGAATGGTATGCGGATTTTTCTCAAACGACGGATGAAGAAGTCACGGACCTCCTCGAACGTGCGGCAGCGGAAATGTCCCGCCAAAGCGATGGATAGCATGCCGGTCGCTGTAGTATGACCGGGACATACGAAGCCCTCGGAGGACACGATGCTGCTGTTCAGCCCCAACCATTCGGCGCCTTTCGCGCGCGAGATCGCTCGACACCTGAACGTGTCTCTCGGAGCGAGCGAAGAGCGCGAGTTCGACGGCGGCGAGCACAAGATGCGGGCGCTCGAGGATGTGGCAGGACAGGACGTGTTCGTGATCCAGAGCCTTTGCGGCGATGAGCATGCATCGGCGAACGACAAGCTGTGTCGCCTGCTGTTCTTCGCCGGCAGCCTGAAGGATGCCGGCGCCGCGCGAGTGACGGCGTGCCTCCCCTACTTGGCATACGCGCGCAAGGATCGCCGCACGCAGCCGAACGATCCGACGACCACGCGCTACCTGGCGGCGATGTTCGAAGCGGTAAGAATCGATCGGGTCATCGTGCTCGATGTTCACAACGAGGCCGCATTCGACAATGCTTTTCGCTGCACGACGACCCGCATCGAGGCAATGAGCACGTTTGCCGATGCACTCGCGCACGAGCTGAGCGGCGACGGCGTCGTGGTCGCATCGCCCGACGCCGGCGGCATCAAACGCGCGCAGCGATTCCGCGAAACGCTCGCGGCGCGTCTTCAGAGCGACGTCGGATTTGCCTTCATGGAGAAGCGCCGTGCGAAAGGCGTCGTGTCCGGTGAGACGCTCGTGGGCGAGGTCGCGGCGCGAGACGTGCTGATTTTCGACGACATGATCGCCTCGGGCACGACGATCCTGCGCGCTGCGACCGCGGCGCGCCGCGCCGGCGCCCGCCGCGTGCTCGCGCTCGCGAGCCATGCGGCATTCCAACCCGCTGCCGCGTGCCTGTTCGAATCCGAGGGGCCCGATGCGGTGCTCGTGAGCGACTCGCTTCCGATCAGACCGCCGTTCGATACGTTTCTGCCCGACAAACTCAGGGTGTGCTCGGTCGCGCCGCTCTTCGCGCGCACGATTGCAGCGTTGTCGAGCTCGGCTAGCCCAGGACGCGACCCGCGTATTCATGCGCCTTCGTGAGGTAGGCTTGCACGCGTTCGCCCCAAGACGGATCCTCACGTAAGGCAGGATCTCGAAGACGCCACGCAACCAGCTTCGCGCGCACCATGGCGCGTCGGCAACGATAGAAATCGATCAGCCGCTCCGGAATCGGATCGCGCGAGACTTGCAGGTAGCGATCCAGCACGCGTTCGGCGGGAGAGATATCGCCCAAACGCTCGCATTCGATGCTCAGGTACGCGAGCTCTTCTCCGGGATCGATCGTACGCAAGTCCAGCGAAAACTCGAGCGCATCGATGATGCAAGGCGGATCGCTCAAGCACACGTGCTCGGGACGCACGTCACCATGCCCTTCGACGATGCGACGTTCTCGAGCGCGGCTCTCGAGATCGGCGCGCACACGCCCGCAAGCCTCCTGCGCTTCGTCGGCGACCGAGCCGACGAAGCGTCGAGGAAGGTTCAAGTCGGGTGCGCTCAGCTCGGCGAGGTCGAGCTCGATGGCCGCCGTCATCCGATGCACATACGCGCTCGGGGAAAAATCGATCGGCGGTTGCCGCTCGTAGAAATCGGCCAGCAGCTCCCCCACGGACTCGACCGGCAACGTCGCTGCGGTCCCGGCCGCAATCGCATGATCGAGCATCAAGTGCGAGGGCAATCGACGCATTACGACCAGCCAATCGACGATGTGCCCCGCTCCGCCGACGTGCAGCGTACCATCTTCCCGGCAAACCAGCGGCACGGCGCCCAGATAGACGCTCGGCGCCAATCTCCGGTTGAGCCGCACCTCTTCCTCGCAGCTGTGCTTGCGTGCAGCCAGCGTCGTGAAGTCGAGGCCGTGCCAACGCAGCGGCTTCTTCATCTTGTAGGCATGGGATGCACTCAAGAAAACCCACGCGAAGTGGGTTTCGATCGCTTCGATCGGCTCTCCCGTCGATTCGTAAGCGGCGCCCGAACGCAGGGCACGAATTTTCTTCTCTAGCGTGACGTCCACGGCGTGCAACCGCTCGGCGGTAAGACAGGAGTATGCCTGACGCGGCGTTGCGCTGCGTCTCGCGGATCATCCTGAGGAAGACCGGTATTCGCCCTTATGTTCACGACGTTTGAAAGCGATGCACGGCGAAAGGTAAGACGACGGCTGGCGAGCGGTGCGGCGCGCTAGACGTAGCCCTCGTTGAGGTACGGCCCGTTCGGCGAACACTCGTGTGTACCTCAGTACGATGACAGTTACAGATCCGGGTGTGACCATGACTTCCATCAAGGATGATTCAGCGATGCGCGCTTCGGATGCGCTCGATCCGATCAACCGAGTTCCTTGTGAAGACAAACGATTTCCGCACCCCAAGCAAGGAGAAAACGTCATGGACACACCTGTCGACCAACCGATCGTTCACCGATTCACCGCCTCGGCAAGTCAGCTTCGTGACGCGCAGCTCACGCACGACGCCGAGGCGTTCCGATCCTCGGTCTCGAGGGCCCAGTTGTTCGGCGAGGCGAATCGCCGCCGATGGCGCGGGCTTGCAGGTCTCTACAAACAACTGGAGAGCGACTCGCGCGTCGTTTCCGCTTTGAAGGAATCGAGCGCCGCCTACAGGGCCTTGGTCGAGCCCAACGAGATGTCCGTATTCAAGAAGCCCGGCGATTTCCCGCTGCATTGGTTCTGGACCCTCGATCCGGGCATGAATGTCTTCGGACCGCCCTTCGACGCTCAGATCGAGGGACCCACGGCAGGCCCCAAGGCGGAGGCCGCAGCAAATCGCCACAAAGGCGAGCTGACGGTCACGATCGCCCATGATAGAAATGCCGAAGGAAATCGTGCCGCCGAAGCTTGTCTACGCTTGGTAATCGATTCGAGCGCTCCGGCGAACGTATTCCTGAAGCCGTTCGTTCAGTACGACGCCGAGTCTCTTGTCACCGGCCAGTGGCTTTCCGCGTACAGCCGCGGTGCGGTTTATCTTTCGGTCGCGCATCTTCTGGACGGGGCAAACGCGATGCGAAACGAGGCCGTGCTCTGGGAGCACGAGTCGGAGACGCTCGATCTCGTCACGCCGAGCGGTTTCCTATCTCCCTCTGCGCTCGAGGTCGGTACGCATATCGAACCTGGCAACCCTGTGATCGTATCGCTCGGCGTGCGCATCTCCGGGCACCAATCCGGCGATGAAGTCGACATTCCGTTGTTGATGTCTTTCGACTCGTGGAGTTACTTCCGTGCCCGACTATGGGCAAAGGTCGTGTACCTGGCCGCGCAAGTGAATGTCCTTTAGAGCTCGACGGGCGGGGCCGACAGGCGGACGGCTCTCTTTCCATGTGATCCCGTCACTGTAGGCCGTCGGTCGTCTTCGTCATCAGGCGGCGCTCGAGCGGGCGCGGCAGCTCAAGCGGCTCCGGCGGAACAAAGACTCGCGCGCAGGACTTCGCATCGCTGAGCGCGATCAAGCGCAAGAGTCAAGGGAGAACACCAATAGCACTGGAAGCCGCTCGTCGACTGTACAAGCTCGCTCCGACAGCGGGCATGCTGAAGTCACCCGCGCTACGCACGGCGACGATGCTCGCCGCTGGCGGCGCGGGTTTTGCGATCGCAAATCTCCTGCTCGCACGCATACTGCCGCCCGTTCAGTTCGGCGAGCTCTCCCTCGCGCTGTCGTTGATCCAAGTGGGCGCGACGATCGCGGTGCTCGGCCTCCCGATCCTAATTACACGCCGCGGATTGGCGCCGAGCCCCCGCCTGCTCGCGCAGACGCTCGTGCCGGGCATCGTGCTCACTGTCATGGTCGTATGGGCCGCAACGAGACTCTATCCGCTGAGCTCAGGTCTCCCCGCGTTGCTGGCGGCGACCATCTTGTTCGCAGCGCTCGGACGCGTCGCCGGCGCGTTCTTCCAGTCGGCACAGAAATTCGGCATTTCATTGTTGCTCAGCCAGAGCCAGAACTGGGTGCTGCTCGCGAGCGTGCCGATCGTGCTGCTGCTCGCGAATCCGGCAAGCACGACCGTGATCGCGATCGTCCTTGCGAGCTACGTGCTCACGAGCGGCATCGGATGGGCGCTCGCGTGGCGAGCCTCGCACCGGGATCTCGACTCGCCGGCACACTTTTCATTGCTGTCCACCGAGACCCTCGGCGCGGCAGTGCACTTGCTCGCGGCGAACGTGTTCTTCCAAGTCGATCGCTTGGCCGTCGGCAAAGTGCTGTCGTTCGAGGAGCTCGCGACGTATGCCGTCGTTGCCGCGATCGCGGGCTCCGCCTTTCGCATGCTACAAGTAGGCGCCGGCTACACGCTTACGCCGCGGCTGCGAGCAACCCCCGATCGAGCACGGGCGCTTCAGGTGCTGCGCAGCGAAGCGCTGGCGGTGTTCGGCTTGGCCGTGTTCGCGGCGGCGGCGATTGCGATCGTAATGCCCTTCATCTTCGCCGTCCCGCTCGAAAACCGGTACGACTTACCGAACGGCCTCGTCGCGGCAGTGATCGTCGTCGGTTTCGTGCGCATCTGGCAGGCCTTTGCCGCGGCGGTCGTCTCGGCGCTCGGTAGCGAGCGTCTGTTGCTTGCAATGGGTGTCGCAGGCTGGCTCGCGCTTCTCGTGTCGGTGTTGGCCGCATTCGGCGTACGCGAGCACGGCTTGACCATGGTCATCTACGCGATCGGATTAGGATGGCTGGCCTACGCGTCGTGCGTCACCGTGCTCGCCCTTGCCGCCTGGAACGAACGCTTCCGCCCGCGCACTCATATTTCCGGCTGCGCCGAAGACTGACGGACCGATCGCGCCGCGCGGTGCGCTTCGTCCTTGCGCAGCAACGACGCGATGCTCGTACGCGCGAGTGCCATCGTCGGCAGCGGGTCGTCGGCGCGGAACACCGCGAACACTTTCCGAGCGCGATACGGCTCGATATAGCGCCTCGCCTCTGCTGCGCCTCGCCCCATGGCGCGCACGACGCCACGCACGTCTCGCTCCTCGTCGATCCATACGACGTTCTCCGTCTGCCGTGAGGGCAAGCGCTCGAGCGGCAAACCCAACGCGCGCTGATAGCTCAGCACGGGGAAATCGATGCCGCAGGCGACGGCGAGTGCGCCCGAGTAGTTCGGTCGCGCATTGACCTCCATGAGCTTGTACTGCCCATCGCGCGGATCGAGCTTGAACTCCGTACAGGAAAAATCTTCGATCCCAAAGGCCGCAAGCACACGCCGCCCGAGCATCTGCACTTCCGGCATGACGACGCTTCGCACCACGGTCGGAAAGCCGATGAGCCGCGGCTTGTTGCGCACCTTCTCCGCCGTGAACTCGTAAAGCGCCTTACCTTGCAGCGCGAACGAGTTGTAGTTCGCACCGCACTCGTCGCCACCGGGTATGTACTCGCACAACATGATCGAGCGATCGCCGCCGATGAGGTCCACGTGCGAGAGCAGCTCGCGTTCGCTGTTCACCATGATCATCTTTTGGCGAAAGCGCTTGTAGAACAAGTGCCCTACGGACGGCTTGAGCAAGCAGGGAAAACCAATCTGCCTCGCGAACGCAACGCATTCATCGACCGTGGATGCCATGATGAGGCGCGGACACGGAATGCGATGCCGTCGGGCTATGTCGTACGTGCGATGCTTCTCGATGAGCTGCCTCACCAAGCTCCAGGGTTGCGGAACCAGCCGATAGAGGCTCGACAGGTGTGCTGCATGCTTCGAGATCGCGACGAGGCTGCCGTCATCGGTCGCGAACAGCACTGCGCCATCGAAGCGCCGACCGAGTGCGATCAGCGAATCGACAAAGCCTTGCTCGTCCTCGCTCGGATCGGGCACGTCGATCGAGTCACGTAGGAAACGCGATGATGCGCCGCTCTGCGAATTGCCGTAGCACAAACCGACGACAGGCACGCCGCGCGCACCTAACGAGCGTATGACCGCCAGGCCGGCTTTCGAGCAGCATGCAACGAGTGCACAACTCATCGTCTTCATCGGGCGCTTCGCTGATACGGACCAAAGCAATGCGATACGCTCGCGATGGTTCCGCTTCGAGAATTGCGAGTGACCGAGATGCGATTACGCTCTCATCCGCATGCAAGGAAGCAGGTCGCGGTGATAAAAGCGGCAGCGCCGCGAGTCGATCGACGTTCTCGATGCGTCGCATCGAGTCGCTGCACGTGCTAGCTCACGTGCGGGGCGTCAAGCGCCAGATTTCCCCGCTGTCGGTTGCGACATACAGCGCGCCATCCGGTCCTTGCACGAGCGAACGCATGCGCACGGCCGGCACGTCATCCACGGTATGCGCGGAGACTGCACTGCCTTCGTCGTCCAATTGCAGGATGTCTAACCGCTGAGCGCCCATGATACCGACGGCAAGGTGGCCGTCCCATGCCGACCACTGCGTGCCGTTCAAGAATGTGCACGGCCCCATGCCCTGCGATCTGCCGTCATTGTTCCACGAAGGTCGCATCGCGTTGGGAAACTTGTCGAGGTCGGTCATCGGCGTCGGCGCACCGCTCGGCTTGTTCGAGATGTAGCCGCAGTAGTTGTCCGCACAGCTCACGCCCTGTTCCGGCTTCGGGTCCCACCCCGCGTTCGCGCCGGCAACGAGCGGCGTCACTTCGTCCGAGTGCCCCGGCCCGTGCTCGCACGAGAACGGCTGCCCGGTGCTCGGACGAAACGCGATGCCCTGCACGTTGCGGTGACCGAACGTGAACACGCGTGCGTCTCCGCCCGCGGGTGTCGCGTTGCCTGCAGCGGCGGCGCCTTCGCGCGTCACGCGCAACACCTTGCCGCCGAGTCTCGAGAGATCCTGTGGCAAGGGGCCGTTGTGATTGTCGCCTGTCGTGATGTAGAGCAATCCTTCCGTCGGATGAAAACGGATGCGCCCGCCGCTGTGAGCGCCGGCGCCGCCCCAGTTGTTGCCCGCGTTCTTGTATGCGATCTCCGTGACGATATCGGTGCGATCGGCCACTGTCGTGTAGTCGGCGCTCACTGTGAGCCGCACGACACGGTTGCTTGCTGGCGAGCTCAGGTTCGACAGCATGTAGACATAGACGAACCGATTGGTCGCGAACTCGGGATCGATCGCGACACCGTTCATCCCCGACTGTCCCTGGCAAAAGAAGTCGCTCGCGACGACGGCCGCCCCACTGGTGCCGAACAAGCGTCGCGTCGTGTCGCTCGTATCGCGCACGGAAAGGCCGCGGCACCTTTCGGTGAAGAACATTGCGCCATCGGGCGCGAACGCGAGGTCCCAAGGCGACTGCAGCCCGGCCACGACGACCTCCCGATCGAGCTCCGGTACCTCCGACGATGGCGGCGGCGGTTCCGCTGGAGGCGGCTCCTCGGGCGGTGGTTCCGGTGGCTCCTCCGGCGGCGGCGGCTCCGGCGGCGGGGATTGCGAAGGTGGCGGCGTCGACGGTTGTGAACCGCCGCTGCTGCCTCCCCCACCGCAGCCGAACACGAGAAGCGCGCTCAACGATGCAATCACGATTCGAACGAGGTTGTCGCGGTACATGGTCGCATCCGGAGCTGAGATCGATACCAGTCTAACGCCCCGTGACGGCGAAAGGATGCGTCTCCTTTAGGCGCCGTCTCCTTCCGGCGTCATCTTCTCGAGAGCGCACTGCCGTTCGGGGAAAATGTGACATCCACCTTCGTCGCTCCGGCGCAGG
>Ga0079224_100014258_pt1 | contig 11100 bp, 10 predicted proteins | sample Stecom2015_FD_80414 | JGI IMG/M metagenome (GOLD analysis project Ga0079224, IMG submission 80414) | Agricultural soil microbial communities from Utah to study Nitrogen management - Steer compost 2015 | ecosystem: Environmental > Terrestrial > Soil > Agricultural land | place: USA: Utah...
GCGCCGCAGGTATTGCCTCCGAGGGAAATTTTCGACGAATACGGGTCGATTTGACAGTTTCAGGCAGATCAATTAATGGATACAGGCGTACGTAGGCAGCCGTATCCATTCCGTAAATCCGTAGCAGGTCTGACTTCTTGCGGAATTTGCCACCGCTTACCCGGTAGCGGATGATACGGCGCGCCAGAGCTGGCGAAAAGCCCAGCCGTTCCAGCTCCTGTGTCGTTGCTTCGTTAGGATTAAATCGAAACGCTTCGCGCACCACGGGGGCGGCATGCACTACTGCGGGTGCTCCCGGCTCCCTAAATAATCCCTCCAGGCTGTCTAGGATAGCCACCTCGCGTGAGAAATCCGGCGTCGCCCCCGGAAAAAGGAACCGGGCAACAGGCTGCGAAAAAAGTGCGGCTACCATAAGTGGCAAAAGGATTAAGAATCCATTGGTTTCTCTACGGGAAAACCCAAAGAGAAAACGGATCCATTTACGGATCGAGTGCATTACTGAGAGGGTTTTGGGTTGATTGGGTCCATAATATCCTCAAAACTTGCCACCCCGGCAAACCGTTATCGGTCTGACGACGTGGTTTGGCGGTCAAAAAAGGTGATATTGCGTATCCCCCATCTCCGCCCGTTTGCGTATACTCCACAGCACGACTCAGGAGAGTTATTTAGACTGGTTCTAAATTATAAATAGCCTGATATTCGTCATCCATAAATGTCATTCCCACAGTAGTTTTGCAGGTTAAGAGTATGCAAGAGAATTTCAGAGCCCTCATCCTGACGTACAAAATGGCACCCGTAGCGGTGAGGGAGCAGGTGTCGCTGAATGAGGAGGGTGTCAAGAATCTTCTGACGTTCGCTCAGTCGTATACGTCAGCGTCGGACGTGTTGGTGGTCTCAACCTGCAACCGGACGGAGATTTATTATCAGGCTGAACGGGATCACCGCGCTGAGTTCCTTAACGGCCTGCGGTTGATCAAAGGCATCTCCGTCGAGGAGGCTGATGGATATTTTGTCGACTTGAAAGGCGAAGCAGCCATTCGGCACCTGTTCGACGTGGCGATAGGCCTGGACGCCCAGATCATTGGCGACATTCAGGTGAGCGGACAAGTGAAGAGCGCCTACCAGTGGAGCGCTGATATGAATATGGCCGGACCGTTTCTCCACCGGCTGATGCACACCATCTTCTTCACCAACAAGCGCGTGGTGCAGGAAACGACCTTCCGCGATGGTGCCGCATCGCTTTCCTACGCAACTACAGAAATGATACAGGAGCTCACGGGTGGAAACCGTCGGGCGAAGATACTCGTGCTTGGCGTCGGAGAAATCGGCCAGGATGTCGTTCGCAATCTTATAGACCAGGATTTGGATCCGCAGCAGGTTGCGGTACTCAATCGTACCCCAGAGAGGGCCCGCAAGCTCGCTGAGCAGGGCGGCTTCCGTTACGGAGGTCTTGACATGTTGGCCGAGGAGGTAGGCCAGGCAGACGTCGTTGTAAGTTCCGTATCGGGAACCAGTCCCCTCATCACCCCTGACCTGCTGAGAGGCCACTTGATGTCTCATAAGTTCTTTATTGACCTCTCAGTGCCGCGGAGTGTTGACCCGTCGTTGGAGCACATCCCAGGCGTGGTACTTTACAACCTGGATGAGATTACGGAGAAGACGCAGGAGGCGGTAAACCGTCGCAAGGCGGCCATCCCGAGAGTGCAGGAAATTATTGGGGAAGCGTTGAACGAGTTTGAGGATTGGGCCCGGGAGATGATCGTTAGCCCCACCATTCAAAAGCTTAAGAATACCCTCGAACAGATTCGCCGGGAAGAACTGGCGCGTTATCTCAAGAATGCCTCTCCTGCTGAGGCAGCCCGTCTCGACGAAATGAGCCGGTCATTCATGCAGAAGATACTGAAGTATCCTGTACTTCATCTTAAGGCAGCCTGCCGGCGTGGCGACTCGGAGTCCATTTCTGAATTGCTGCACGATCTGTTCAACCTGGAAAGGGTGAGGGAGAAAAAACCCTAACGTTCACCCTTCCATTGACGCCGGAAGAGAAAAAATTCGTCCAGCTTGTTAACCAGCACCAGGGCCTGATCCATAAGGTCGCCCTGATGTACGAAACCGATCCTGAAGCCAGGAACGACCTGTTCCAGGAGATTGTTCTCCAGCTTTGGCGGTCCTTTCCCACGTTCCGGGGTGAAGCCAAGATCACCACCTGGATGTACCGGATCGCCCTCAACACCGCCATCTCGGGACTTAGGAAAAAGAATCGCAAGCCACCCACAGAAGACATTCACGACGGCCACCTGAACATTTCGGAGGCACAAGACGCCGACCACGAAGAAAACCTGCAGCGGCTTCAATGGGCGATTCGTCAGCTCTCCGAAATCGACCGCGCTATGATCCTCATGGCGCTGGAAGAAGTACCCTACGAAGAAATTGCCGAGACGATGGGCATTACGCAAAACAACGTACGCGTCAGGATGAATCGCATCCGGGAACGCCTGCGCAAACTTATGACAGCCTGATTTATGGAACTCGACGACCTGAAAAACATCTGGCAAAAAAGCGACCTCTACAAACCCAGGCGTGAGGAAGAGATCTCGGAAATGCTCAAGGGCAGGAGCAAATCCATCATCACCCGGCTCCGGAAAAACGTATGGTTCGAATTGGTGTTTACCATCGTGGGAGGCATTCTTCTGTTGTATTACGTTTTCTCCATCCCGAGCCTGTCCTTCCCTGTAGCCTTCGTCCTCATTCTGTTGTCATTCATACTATACATCATCTACTACGTAAAGAATATCAACCTCCTTAATCGATTCGAAGGAAGCTCGGGTGACGTCCGAACAAACCTGGAACGGCTGGTCGCTGACCTCGATGCGTTTCTGAGGTTTTACCATCGTAGTTACACGATTCTCTTTCCCGGTTTCCTGTTGCTAACGCTCATCCTGGCTATCGCTGACCTTGGGCTTGCAAAGTTTCTCGAGTCATTGCACGAATGGAGAACAGTAGCTTACCTGCTCTTTCTCGTATTATTTTATGTTGCTTTGACATTCTGGATTGGCAAGTGGTACCTACGGAAATTGTATGGAACGCACTTGCAAAAACTGCGCGGACTGTTACGCGAACTCCAGGAAGGAGATAACGCGGGAAGCACGGCTGCACCTTCCACCGAGGGCTGAACCTTAGCGACCTGGAGTAAACAAGGTATCACTTTCGAGACATTCCGCCAGGCTTCTATAGACGTTGACCATGTTCTCACGGCTGTAATCCTGGTGCAATTCGCGGACAATGCGCTCCGCAAGCGTGCCCTGGGACAGGATAACGTCCAAGGCGGGCTTCCAGGCTGCCAGCCGGCCATTCATCACCTTCTCTACGATAGCCGCCCAGAGTTCGCCAGCAGCAAGCTTCTGCGATCCCAAACCGAAAACGCTCAGGTAACTGGGCTGATCGATGACGGCTGCCGAGCCGGCCTCCATACATACATCCAGCAGGTTGGCCAGGGTTTCGGTTTTCCACTTCATCTGAGATTCATGATCGATGAACATTCCATTTACCAACCCTTTCAATGTCTCGATTACCAATGCTACTACGGCAACGTCGGCCTTTGCCGATTCCTGGCAGTCCATAACGCGAATCTCAAGTGAGCCCCTATCGAAGCGTGCGATGGCACCCCGCGAGTTCACCCAAATCGGATTGAGTATTCGTTCCGGATCAAACGGTGCCAGGTCGGCCTTGATCCTATCGTAGATCACTTGAAGGTAATTGCGGCGCGAGAACACTGCTTCCGGGATGATCTTTCCCGCTATGGAAGGAATCCTGTTCTGGTTGGATTTGTAGTATTTCAGCCTTGTATCAAAGGAGCCCGTGAACTTACCATTCAATACAGGCGTACTCGCACATAATGCCGGAAGGATCGGGAGCAACAGCCGTACGGCAGCGTGCAGACGTGCGAACTCCTGGTCGTCGTAAAACGGCAGATTAAGGTGGGTACTCTGTACGTTGGACCATCCGTGTCCTTTGCAGTCGAATATCCTGTTGTACGTTTCGTAAATACTGCTGTCACCGTGCGGCCAAAGGCGCGTCTCCTCTGCGGGATTCATGAACGGGTGCGCGCCCGTAGGCATGAGCATGGCATTCCATTGAGCAAGGATGGAATTGACGTATCGAACGTTTTCTGCCAGGGCATCCGCCATGGCAACGAGATCCAGTTCCGGCCGCGTTGCCTTGAGCTCCACCACATGGAGTACAAGTTCGTTAGACCACGTTACGCTGCCCCGCACAAGGTCGGTGTCGTAATTTCCTGTCTCATTCCGGATCAGCTCATCGGCAACAGGCTTGACGCTGAGCGTGTCCTTGTCTACAATCATGTACTCCAGTTCAATGCCATAGGCCTGAAACAGGTGGATGCGCGGCGGTTGACCTATCATCGGCTCGTTTTGATCTTGTTTAGAAGGACTTCCATGATCACCGAATACAGCTTGTCCTTTAACACCTTGTCTTCGGTACCGGCGTCGATATTGGGATTGTCATTCACTTCAATCACATAGAATCGGCCGTCTTTTTCTTTCATATCCACGCCGTACAGTCCTTTTCCAATCAGCGAAGTCGCGCGAAGCGCGGTTTTTATCAATCCCGCCGGTGCCTGGTCTACGGAAATACATTCAACCGATCCGTCGCGCGTGCTCTCGTGTGCGCTCCAGTTGACGATCTGCCAATGTTCCGACGCCATATAGTACTTGCACACGTAGAGCGCCTGCCCGTCGATGATGCCGACACGCCAGTCGAATGGAGTAGGAAAATATTCCTGCGCGATCAGCAGGTCCGACTTCTGAAACATGCCTACAGTCACATCTTTGAATTCCTTCGCATTGTCGATCTTATATACACCTTTGCTGAAAGCGCCGTCGGGTTGCTTAAGGATGAAGGGGAATCCGATTTTTTCAGGCAGCGACTTGTAGTTGTCGCGGCTGATCACGAATGATTTCGGCGTAAGTATCCGGTTTGTGCTGAGCAGTTCGTACAGGTAGACCTTGTTGGTGCACTTAAGGATAGAGTCAGGGTCGTCGATTACTGCTAGGCCCAGCGATTTTGCTTTCTTGGCAAACTTGAAAGTGTGGTGATTGACGTACGTGGTTTCGCGAATGAAAAGCGCATCGAACTGAATAAGCGACTCGAAGTCATCGCGTGTGATGAGCTCGCAATAGAAGCCTGCCTGTTCAGCTGCCCTGACGAACTTCTGGATCGCTTTGTCGTCCGAGGGTGGGTACGGATCGGCGGGGTCAACCAGGATGGCCAGGTCGTACTTCTTCTTTTCCGGCTTCAGGTTTCGCTTGCGGCGGAGGAATTTCTCCAGTGACGACCAAAGCAACTCATTGTCCTCTGATGGAACTTCGTCCAGACTCATGGGTTTAATGCCCTGCAGAATCCATTTCGATCGCCGCGTGAACGTAGCACGCAGGGATGGCGCCTGAATATACTGGAACAGCTGACCGGCCAGCCGGCCCAGGCGTTCTATTTTCGTCCTTCCGAAGTATATGCAAAACTCGACCTTGTCCGCCGGTTCGTTTTTGAAACTGGTTTGAATGAGGTTGTCAAAGTCCTGCGAGTCTTCACGCAGAATGGATGGGAACCGAAAATCCTGTATGGTCGCGACATCGGGAAGTACGTGATGCTTCCTCGCTTCTGCCAGCAGCGAAACATAGTACCCGAGGCTCTGGTACTGGTACGATTTGCACAGGTTGAGCACCTTAAGGCCCTTCGTTTGTTGGTATACCTCCCCTGAGATGTACTGTGCGGGAGTAATGATCCTGAAATCCTCGAGGCTGGGGCTCCACATCGCCGGGTTTTCGGCAACGATTATTTTTTCCATTGGGTGAGGGTCGACCCCTTACTTATTCGGTTCAATTATTTGTTCGGTTCAATGATGAGCAAATTGGCATCATAGGTGACAATGCCCAACATGATGCTATTGATAAGTCGCTCAAAGCTCACACCATAAACCTGATCCTTACCGATCGGATTTGGCGTCATGGGGTCAGCCAGATATACGCAACGCTTCTTTTCATCGAATCCGCTGATCACAACAAAATGGCCCGCTGGTTCCCCTTTGATGTCGTCGTAAATATCGAACTGCGGCACCTCCCGGGGTGTGCCATACAGGTAGGTCGCACTTAGACCCGTCAGGATGGGGCGGGACCGCGACAGATAGCTGCGGATAAGGTCGGCGTCCAGTTCAGCAAACCGCAGGACACCCCCTGCTTCCAGAAACTGGATGTATGCTTTCGATGCGACCCGAAGTTTGCGGCGCTTGTACTTGAAGGCCATCTGCCGCTTGAGACGTTCAATCATTTTCTTTCGCGAAAACCCCACCCACGACGGATCGAACACATTCAGATTATACGAATAAATAGTAGCGCGATAGCCGCGTCGCAAGGCGTGGTTGCCAAGCATCACGGCCAGTGTACCACCGTTTTTCAATTGCTTTACTTCGCGAACCACTTGCCGAAGGGGTACTTCGTCGTTGTAGTAGCGGTAGAGCGCCTGCAAGCAGGTAGGTCCGCAAGTGACGTCGTCCGGCTGGGCTTCTATATCGAATTCGAGCACAAGGTCTTTGCGCATATGCGGCTCACATGAATTTTTTTAGAAAAAAATCAACCACTTCGACGAGGATCAGGAGGATGATGATGATTTCGAGGATATTGCTTTCCCTTTGGTTGAGGATTTCTGAAAAGACATCGAGGTTGGCTTCGATCATCCGCATCATGTATTCCACTCCCCGGAACCGAGTTCTAAGATCGAAATGCTGAATAAGTCCCTGATGAAGCTTGTCGAGGTATTCGTTCTCCCAAACAAGTTCGGGTACATCAAAAATATAAATGTTCTCAACGATGCTGTTCTGTGTGTTGAGTGCCCGTCCGAGAAAGCGCATCATGTTTTTACGGCGAATGCTCAGGGTTCCCGTCCGCTCCATCTGGTTGGTAAACCCCTTGATCTCCATCAGCAAGTTTTCCGCGGCGTTGCTGTAGTAATCCAGGGCAACGGACTGCGCCAGCTTGAACATTACGATGCGGAACACTTCGTCGTTGAGCGTGCCCAGGATAACGCGGTGAAACTCAAACCGTATACCTCCACCCTCTTCGTGGAGTATCCCGAATTCGTCCTGGGTAACATGAGTAACCGCAAACCGAAAGTAGGGGTTGACCTTTTGGATGGCGTCCTCCATCTCCTGGTCTGTGTAACCACAAAATACGATAACGCCATAGTTGAAATAGTACTGGTAGCGGTTTCCCGGAAAAGAATAGAAGAGTTCCGACGAGGCTTCCGCCGTGGGCTTTTCCAAAACGGTTCGAATTCCTTTGAGGTCGAGCTGCTTGGCAACATGAAACGCAGTGAGCGTAATTTCCTTTCCCATAGTTTGCGGCGTCCGCTCCACAAAGGTAAAGTAAAAGTCGGCAGATTTAATTATGCCGGGAATTGATTAGGTTGTGACCTTAAATTCAAACCGCTATGAAGCTTGCCGTTGTCGCCTTCCTGTTAGTTCTATTTGCGACCGGACCAGCGTTGTCGTGGGGACCTACCGGCCACCGGGTGGTAGGCGCCGTCGCCGAAGACTATCTCACCCGCAAGGCCCGCGTCCGGCTCGCCCGCATCCTCGACGGGCAGTCGCTCGCTATGGCGTCCACCTGGATGGATGAAGTAAGGTCCGACGCCGCATACGATCACATGGCTGACTGGCATTGGGTAACCATACCAGACGGCATGACCTATGCCGACACCGAGAAGAATCCGGCTGGCGACATCATCGCGACCCTCAACCGGGTGATCGATGAACTCCGGGAGGGATCCCTGACGGCAGCCGAAGAACGCGAACGGGTTTTGATCCTGATACACCTTGTCGGTGACTTGCACATGCCACTGCACGTCGGCAACGGCAATGACAGAGGCGGCAATGATACCCGTGTGTCCTGGTTCAGCAGATCCAGTAACCTCCACCGCGTCTGGGACGCCGACATGATCGATGATACACGATTGAGTTACACGGAATTCGCCGCATCCTTAAAACGACCTTCCGATCAACAGGTTAGGCAATGGCAGCAGTCAGGAATACTCGTGTGGGCCGAGGAGAACATGTCTTACAGAAATCAAATCTACAAGGTGGGCGACGGCCGGCTAGGCTACCGGTACTCCTATCTAAACATGCCCACCGTCCGCCAGCGGTTGCTACAGGCAGGCATCCGCCTGGCCGGGATTCTCAATACGATTTACGGCTAAGGCCGGTGTACTGCGGCAGTGGATGGCTTCCGCGAGACGGATGTTGCGTCCGTAGATGTCGCGGTGACATTCCACACTTCCATCTGCCATAGCCTCGCAGGTGATGTAGCGGATACGCAATGGGACCGGTAGGATGCTTACTTGTCGACTTAATTCTTCCCGCATGAATCGGTCGAAGTCGCGTGCTGAGCACCAGGGATTATCAACCGACACCAGGTGCCGCGCAAGTTCGAGCGCGCGTTCGATGCGGATACAACCATGACTCAGTGCACGGTATCGGGCTGCAAAAAGACCGCGCGCGTTGGTGTCGTGCAGGTAGATGTTATAGTCGTTCACGAAGTTAAATTTCAACAGCCCCAGGGCATTGAAGGGGCCCGGTATCTGCTGCACCAGGTAAGGAAAATAGTTCTCCCCCAGCCCATGCCAGTTCACAGAATCGGGGTGGACCTCGTTGCCGCTGATGTCCAAAACGCGGTACCGGTGTCCGGAAAGATATGACGAGTCAGCTTGTATCTGGGGCAGGAGCTCACGCGTAGCGATCCGGCGGGGCACATTCCACGCGGGGTAGACGATGAAATTGGTGATGACACCGTCGAGAACGGGCGTCGGAAAATAAGGTGCGCCAACGATCACACGCGATTCGAACTCGATCGAGTCGTTGTTCATTAGCGTCAGCCTGTAAGACGGAATGTTTACCAAAAGGTAGCGCCCTTCGTGCGCATCGATATCCCATCGCCATTGCTCAAGGCTCAGACTCAAGTCGACTACCTCGCGTTCGATGGCTACGCGGTCAGCCGGCGACATGGGTGTCTTCAATGAGTCCAGTCGTGCTTTCAAAGCGCTTTTGAGCGCCCTGTAGGCAAACGCTGGCGGTTCCAGGCTGGCGAGTGCACCTGACAGTCGGTTGCGGCTAATCCCTTGGATTACAGCGTTCAATATCACCGAATCGGATTCAACGACGCGCGGATGCCAGCCGGCACTATCCGGCTCCACGCGCCCGTAACGGAGGTGATTCGCCACGGAAAACAGGGCATCAGTTAACAAGAGATCCAGGTGTGCAACAACGTATGCATCGGGTTTGCTGTTTTGCAATTGAGCAGACAGCATGCTGATAGCGTCATAGTGATAGTCTTCCGGCCGAAGTCCCGAGTACTCGATGCCACCGATGATGGCAATCATGGAATCGGCGAGGGCACTCATATTATTTTCCTTATACCACAACAGCCGGTGATTTCTCAGCGAATAAAAATCATCCACCTGGCACCAGGAATGAAGCGATTCGGGGCCGACCACGGTGGAGTCGCGCAGCAACTCGATGAGCGCGTGCTCTATCGGTGACGAAGGGGTTGTCCTCGACAGGTGCTGCATCGAATCCGAGCACCCTATCGACGACGTTGCTAAGATTAAAGCCATCCACTTCCGGGACAAAGAGATCATGGGCATCATCGTTAGTTATTCCCCTCTTACTAGCAGCATACTGTGGGTTCACACGGTTCGCCGGGATTGCATCGCACACATTCCGCCCAGGTCCGGAAATACGGGAAATAATACAATTGTGATGCCCAACTACCGGCGGGTGCCGGGATCAGACATACGGCAACAGATAATACGCTGGAAGGGGCAAAAAAATCTTTCGCCCGAAACCGGACTTTTGTGCAACTCCGAAAAAAATTCCCGATCCGGAAAAATGCCGGCCCACATTGGTCTTGGAAGGATATCCGGACCCCTCACAGCCGCGCCAAAACCTCGTCAATCAGAGTATCTACCACACCTCTCGGATCAGGGGCAACGGACCCTTCAGCGCGGCTGACGATAATGGCATTTACACTAAAGGCATCGTGCTCCAGCAGACGCGCCATCGCATAATAACCGGCAGTCTCCATTTCGAAATTGGTAAGTCGAAATTCCGCATCGTCCAATCTTCCCCGAAAGGCGCTCATGTCCTCAAGCAGGTTGGCGTAACGGATCGGAATGCGAACGCTTCGTCCCTGCGGCGCAAAAAAACCAGGAGCAGTTACCGTATTACCACGCGTCATGGCAGTACCAACCCGATCTCTAAGACCAGGCGAGCACTGCACTACATAGGGCCGATGGGGTAGTTGGATCTTTTCGTGAAGTTCACGGGCCAGCGCCTGCTCGGTTTCCGTCATGCTGAGATGGTAATATGCCATCATAGCGTCAAGTCCCACCGCATAGTCGGAATATAGGAGCGTTCCTACCGGGATGTCGGGCTGAAGCGATCCCGACGTACCAATTCGGATAATCTGAAGTCTCCGTTTTTCTTCAAGCGGCTCCCGTTTTCGGAGATCGACGTTGACCAGGGCATCGAGTTCGGTCATGACCAGCTCGATGTTGTCCGTTCCGATCCCCGTACTCAACACTGTAATGCGTCGGCTTCCGTATGTGCCCGTCTTCGTAACAAACTCGCGGTTACGGGTTTCGAATTCAATGTGATGGAAGCGGCTTGCCACCTGGTCAACACGGTCGGGATCTCCTACGGTGATAACCACATCGCTGATGTGATGAGGAAGCAGCCCGAGGTGGTATACACTCCCATCGGGATTGAGAAGGAGGCTCGACGCTGGTATACGGGCCATACTATACTTTAACGACCTCAGCGGGATTACCGAAAACCGTTTCACCCGCCGCCACGGGTTGGATTACGACGGATCCTGCACCGATCCTCGCACCCTTGCCAATAGTAATACCGGCGACGATAACCGCACCAGAGCCGATAAAGACTTCGTCCGCGATCGTGACATCGGAATTTATCAGCGCACCGGATCCTACCTGGACGAAATCACCGAGCGATGCCTGAGCGGCGACGACAGCACC
>Ga0079224_100014259_pt1 | contig 11099 bp, 7 predicted proteins | sample Stecom2015_FD_80414 | JGI IMG/M metagenome (GOLD analysis project Ga0079224, IMG submission 80414) | Agricultural soil microbial communities from Utah to study Nitrogen management - Steer compost 2015 | ecosystem: Environmental > Terrestrial > Soil > Agricultural land | place: USA: Utah...
ACAAATACTTTGGTCACGTCATATTCTCTGGCAATATTACAGCCATTTTCATCTTTTAAAATCAGTCTGCCTTCTACGACAGAAACATTGACATCACTCAGTAAATATTCGCCAGTTTGCACAATGACTTTTTGTGTTGGCGCATCGGTTACAGTCAATTCAACACCTTCAAAAACAGTTATTTTATCAAAAGCATCCACCACAAATTCGAGCTCAATAATATCACCAGTATTTTGAAAACAATCGGGTGCGCTGTCATTATTACAACTAAACATCACACAGCAAACAACCAAACAAATAATATGTCTCATAACCTTACTCCTATTCCAAATTCAACAGCTTCCGCTTTGGCCGCGTGGGTTTTCAAGGTTATAGCCCCAAAAAATGCGTCACCAAAATAGCGCTTAAATCCTATTCGCATATACGTCTGACCTTCAAAATCAAATGGATAATACACATAATACCCTAACTGCGTTTCAATAGACATTTTATTAATGAACAATTCGTGTCCAACAAACACTCCAACACGTTTAAAATCTTCATCGCCACTGATATTTCTTTCAGGATATGCCATCGAATAAAAATAAATCAATTCCTCCAAAAATTTTGAATAAAACACATCGGTTCCCAATTGGATTGCACTTTTTTTGTTGATACGTTTATCGACATAAGCGGACAAAATATAAAACGGATATTGCCCGGTGCCGATGATATCACTTTCGTTAACTCCAGTTCTAAATGCGATATTGTACTTGATATTCTCAGTGAATTTTTTCTCTTCAGACGATTCAATATAATCTGATTCGTTTTTAACATCCAACAGATAAGTTGCACCTATATTAAAAGCTAAGGTATTGGTGGAATTATTAGGCGCTTTCACATTCGCATTGGAATAATGGACCAACGATAATCCTGCCTGGAAACCCAAGCCATCAATGATGTTTTCTTTTCTATAATTGAGCATCAAATATGTGGTACTCAACAAATCCGAACCGTAGGCATTGTTCTTGAAATTGGTTTCCTTATCGTACGGATTTGTAGTGTAGGCAAGACCTTGGCCAATTCTAAACATTAAATTCCGATTCAAAAAATAGAAATTATAATGTGCGTATAAACTGTAATTTTCGCCCAAATGATGGTTTCGCATATCTTGATATATAAACGAATAACCCACATCGGGGTAGTTATAACGGGATTCCCAGTCTTCAAAGCCGTAGCTTTTCTTATTGTAACTTAGTATGATGCCGTTGGGGTGGTCAGTTATCAGATGTGAAATATCTGGATTGTGCTTTAAGATTGAACCGTAAAACTGATTGATTTCCAAGGAATGGGAATGTGTTTTTTCTTGTGAACACACAAAATAGGTACAACACAAAAAAATAACAATGGTAAGTTGTTTCATCAACAGAAGTTAGTGTATAAACATAAGCGAATATATTAAATCCTTATTTCAATTGACCTAAGGCATCTTCAAGCAATCCGAAAATTATGGGGACGTCTTCTTTTTTGGCCGTTCCGACCGATAACCTGAACCAATTGGAATCAGTGGAAGCACCAAAGGCATAAAACGGCACCAAAGCCAATTTGGCTTCTTGCAATAAATAACGTGTTACATCTTGAATGGTGTTCAATTTAGCGCCGTCCATTGTGGTTTTTCCAATTAGATCAAATTGGACCGTTAGATATAAAGCTGCTTCTGGCTGAATGGCCCTTACCGGCAATCCCAAATCTTTCAAACGTTCAAATCCATCATAAAAAGCGATCAATCGATAATTCAGTTCTTCCTTTATGTGATTTAGATACGTAGAAACAGCTTCCGTTTGACTCAAAAAATTGGCAGTGGCTACCTGTTCCGCCTTTGGTGCCCAAGCCCCAATATGGCTCAACATCGCTTTCATTTTATCAATGACATGCAAAGGGCCGAAAGCCCACCCCACCCGTACACCTGTTGCGGCAAATGCTTTGGAAATACCATCCACAAATAAGGTGTAAGCTTTCATTTCCGGAAGCAAACTCACAGGATTGTAATGTTCAATCGCACCATACGTCAATTGCCAATAAATTTGGTCGTAAAGAATGTATAAGGGTTTTATATTTTCGGCTATTCTTCGTTTGTTTTCATCGATTACCAATTGTGATATGCCCAACAATGTTTCTTTATCAAAAGTGGTTCCTGTTGGATTCAATGGAGAGCATAAGGCTATCAGATTGACATTTCTGATATGTGGTTTGATGTCTTCGACCGTAGGCATGAATTTATTTTCCGGCGAAGTCGGAATCATGACAGCCTTATTTCTGGATAAATAGGTGTAAGCATCATTGTTCCAAGAAGGTACAGGATACAAGACCGTGTCATCAATATCCAAAATGGTCTGGTACATGGCATAGATCAATGGACGTGCGCCTCCGGAAATCAATATTTCATTGAGTTCATAATCCAAATCCAAATGTATTGAAAGATACCTAGAAACCACTTCCCTCAACGATTCCATACCATTGGCTGTCGGATAATTGGTCTGGTTATCTGTGTAAGCATCAACAATCGCTTGCTTCAATGCTTCTGGAATCGGAAAGATATTGGCATCAAAGTCACCAATTGTTTGGTTGTAAATCACTTCACCCTGCGCTTTCAAAGCATTCACTTCCCCCGCGATCTTAATGATTTCCGAACCTTTTAAACCTTCAGCTAATTGAGATGTTTTCATAGGAATGCAACAACTTAAATGTGCGGCAAAAGTACGGCTTTATTATTTTATTGCCGCTTGAAGAATTATGCCTGTATGTTAAAATACTTTTGACGCAATTGTATGGATGTTTTCGCTTTTTCCCATGGAATAATAATGGAGCACAGGGATTCCAGCCTTTTGGAGCTCCTTGGATTGGTTGATGCACCATTCGATGCCTACTTGGGCGACGTCCGTATTGTCTCGGCATTTGATGATTTCCAAAATCAAGGCTTCAGGCAAATCTACATGAAAACGGTGTGGGATTAAATTCAATTGTTTTTTTGTCGCTATGGGTTTCAATCCCGGAATGATGGGCACTTCAATCCCTTCCAATCGGCATTTATCCACTAAGTCAAAATATTTTTGATTGTCAAAAAACATTTGGGTCACAATGTATTCAGCACCGTTCTTGATTTTCTTTTTGAGGAAATGGATATCGCTGTCGAGACTCGGCGCTTCCATGTGTTTCTCCGGATAGGCCGCGACCCCAATGCAAAAATTGGTTTTGGAAGAATTTTGGAGTTCTTCATCCAAATAAATGCCATCATTCAACGCCCGGATTTGCTTTACCAACCCATTCGCATATTCGTGTCCTTCCTTTTCCGGCCTGAAATAGGTTTCGTTTTTGACGGCATCGCCACGCAACGCCATCACGTTTTGGATTCCCAAGAAATCCAAGTCGATCAAAAAATTTTCAGTGTCTTCTTTGGTAAATCCACCACACAAAATATGCGGAATGGCATCCACCTTGTATTTATTTTGAATGGCTGCGCAAATACCAACAGTTCCAGGTCGTTTTTTGACCACCTGTTTTTTTAAAAATCCGTTTTCTTGCTCCTTAAAAACATATTCTTCACGATGATAGGTGACATCGATAAAAGGCGGATTGAACTCCATCAATGAATCGATGTTATCAAAAATGGATTTGATATGTTGTCCCTTTAGAGGCGGTAAGATCTCAAATGAAAACTGGGTATTTCCATTTGCCTTTTTTATATGTTCGGTTACTTTCATAGGCCTCCTAAATCCTCCAAAGGAGGACTTTTATCTTTTTTTGCCATGCCCGAAATTTCGGGACACGAATGATTTTCTGTAGCTGGATTCATACTAATTTAAACACCCTCTGCCAAATTTGGGTTCAACCACTTTTCTGCTTCTTCATAACTGATGTTCCTTCGGTTGGCATAATCCTTAAGTTGGTCCTCTGCTATTTTACCAAGCCCAAAATATTTCGCTTCAGGATTGGCAAAATAATAACCACTGACGCTCGCCGCGGGCCACATGGCCAAACTCTCGGTGAGTTCCACGCCAATGTTTTCTTTGACGTTCAGCAACTTCCAGATGGTCTGCTTCTCCAAATGGTCTGGACAAGCCGGATATCCTGGTGCCGGACGAATGCCTTTATAATTTTCCTTGATTAATTCTTCATTGGTAAGATTTTCACTTTTCGCATAGCTCCAATGATGCGTTCGAACCTCTTTATGCAGGTATTCCGCAAAGGCCTCTGCCAAACGGTCTGCTAAGGCTTTGATCATAATGGAATTATAATCGTCGTGGTTTCTTTCAAAATCTTTTGCCAATTCATCGGTTCCAAAACCAGCGGATACACAAAAAATACCTAGGTAATCCTGTTTTCCTGAAGATTTTGGTGCGATGAAATCTGATAGGGAAATGTTGGGAACCCCTTCCCGTTTTTTGGTTTGCTGGCGAAGCGTCAAAAACTTAAAGTGGTGGTGGGTCATCTGTACTTCAATATCATCATCATTAATGGTATTGGCTGGGAACAGACCGAAAACCGCTTTGGCCTGCAATAACTTTTCATCAAAAATTCGTTTCAATAAGAATTTTGCGTCGCTAAATAATTCCTTGGCTTGATCTCCGACGATCTCATCTTCCAAAATATTTGGATAGCGTCCATGCAAATCCCAACTTCTGAAAAACGGGCTCCAATCGATATACTTTTCCAACTTTTTTATATCAAAATTATCCATCACTTGGATGCCCAATTGATTTGGTTTGATTATTTCAGAAGTATTCCAATCAATTTGAAGTTTATTTTGGCGCGCTTCCTCTATGGTGACGTATTCCTTTTCTTTCGTACGTTTTAAAAATTGGTCACGGAATTTATCATATTCCTCGCGAATCTGCTCTTTATAAACACGATTGTCCTTTTGCAAGAGATTCCCAACCACAGTCACAGCTCTTGATGCATCATTGATATGGACGACTGTGTGGTTATAATTGGGTGCAATCTTAACAACCGTATGCGCTCTGGACGTTGTTGCCCCACCAATAATCAAGGGAATGTTGAAATTTTTCTTTTCCATTTCCTTGGAAACATAGACCATTTCATCCAAAGAAGGCGTAATCAATCCACTCAAACCGATGATATCCACATTTTCTCGAATGGCAGTTTCGATGATTTTTTCAGGTGGCACCATGACCCCCAAATCAACAATTTCATAATTGTTACATCCCAAAACCACACTCACGATATTTTTCCCAATGTCGTGCACATCGCCTTTTACGGTGGCCATTAAGATTCGTCCTGCAAATTCTTGTTTGCCATCTTTTTCAGCCTCTATAAAAGGTTGCAAATAAGCAACCGCCTTTTTCATCACCCGTGCTGATTTCACCACCTGTGGCAAGAACATTTTACCACTTCCGAACAAATCACCGACGACATTCATCCCAATCATCAAATGGCCTTCGATGACTTCAATGGGTCGTTCCGATTCTAGTCGCGCCTGTTCAACATCCTCAATAATAAAAATATCGATTCCTTTGACCAGAGCATGCGTGATTCTATCCTGAAGCGGCTCATTTCGCCATTCCTGAATTATTACGTTTTCATCTTTTTTAGTTCCTTTGACCTTCTCGGCAAAATCGAGCAAGCGTTCTGTAGCGTCATCTCTCCTGTCAAAAAAAACATCCTCAACCAGTTCCAGCAATTCCTTGTCAATTTCGTCATAGACTTCCAACATTGCTGGGTTGACAATGCCCAAATTCATTCCGTGTTGAATGGCGTGATATAAAAATGACGAGTGCATCGCTTCACGAACAGTGTCATTTCCCCGGAAGGAAAAGGACACGTTGCTGACACCTCCAGAAACGTTGGCATACGGTAGATTTTTCCGAATCCATTTAGTAGCATTGAAGAAATCGAGTGCATTTTTTCGGTGTTCTTCCAATCCCGTGGCGACTGGGAAAATATTTGGGTCGAAAATGATATCCTGTGGTGGAAAGTGGACGATGTTCACCAATATTTTATACGAACGCTCGCAAATTTCTATACGCCGCTCATACGTATCAGCCTGACCTTTTTCATCAAAAGCCATTACGACTACTGCTGCGCCGTAACGTTTGACCAATTTCGCGTGATGTATAAAGGCTTCTTCACCTTCTTTTAAACTAATGGAATTGACGACTGATTTCCCTTGAACAATCTTTAATCCTGCTTCGATGATTTCCCATTTAGAACTATCAATCATAATGGGAATACGGGAAATGTCAGGTTCAGAAGCAATCAAGTTCAGGAAAGTGGTCATTGCGTATACGCCATCGAGCATTCCTTCGTCCATATTGATATCCAGAATCTGTGCGCCACCATCTACCTGATGCCTGGCGACTTCAAGTGCTTCCGAATAGTTCTCTTCCTTTATCAGCCTTAAAAACATTCTGGAACCCGTGATATTCGTTCGCTCGCCGATGTTAATGAAATTGCTTTCGGGTGTTACCACGAGTGGTTCTAATCCTGATAATGTTAAGTATTTGTTTTTTTTCATTTCGTTCTTTCAATTCACCCTTCTGTCTTTAGGCAATTACCGAAGCCCAAATCCACCTTCCCTTAAAAAAAGGGAAGGAACTTTTAAACTGTTTCTGCTATTTGTCGTGGTTTATATTTCTTTGCGACATCAGCAATTGCCTTGATATGTTCAGGAGTCGTGCCGCAGCAACCTCCAATGATGTTGATCAATCCATCCTTTAAATAGTCCTCTACCAAAATTTGCATTTGTTTTGCGGATTGGTCATATTCTCCAAAGGCGTTTGGCAAACCCGCATTTGGATAGGCTGATGTGTAAAATTCGGTTTCATTTGATAATCTCTGCAAATAAGGTTTCAATTGTTCGGCCCCTAATGCGCAATTGAAACCTACACTCAATAAAGGTACATGGGATATGGATGCCAAAAATGCTTCCACCGTTTGTCCTGAAAGTGTTCGTCCCGACGCATCTGTAATCGTTCCAGAAACCATAATCGGAATATCAATATTTCGTTCTTCCTTAACCTCTTCTATCGCAAACAAACATGCTTTTGCGTTTAATGTGTCAAAAATAGTTTCGACCAAAAGTACATCCACACCTCCATCAATCAAGGCTTCTACTTGCTGCTTGTAAGCAATTCTTAGTTCATCAAAGGTAATCGCACGATATTCTGGGCGGTTCACATCTGGTGATAGACTTGCTGTTTTATTTGTTGGGCCGATGCTTCCTGCTACAAAACGCGGTTGGTTTGGATTGGCTTTTGTGAATTCATCGGCCACTTGTCTGGCGATTCGTGCGGATTCAAAATTGAGTTCATAAACCAAAGTTTCCATATTGTAATCGGCCATTCCAATGGTCGTTCCGGAAAATGTATTGGTCTCAATAATGTCGGCGCCAACTTCAAAATATTTTCTGTGAACTTCCGCAATGGCTTGCGGCTGCGTCAAGGATAATAAATCGTTGTTTCCTTTCAACGAAGACGGATAGTCCTTAAACCGTTCGCCACGATAATCTTCTTCAGTAAAATTGTATCGTTGCAACATCGTGCCCATGGCGCCATCGAGCACCAAAATTCGTTTTTGTATTTCCTCTAAAATAGTTGCCATATTTTTAATTTAAACTGTGTGATAATTTAAGGATATCCGAAAACAAACCTCTTGCAGTAACACTTTTACCCGCACCCGCTCCTTGGATGACTAAAGGAAATTCGCGATAAGAATCAGAATATATCTCGACTATGGAATCGGCACCTTTCAATTGTCCAATTGCTGAAGTTTTATGTTCTGAAACCAATTTGACCTCCAAAGTGTTGTTTGAAACATCCAATTCGCCCACATATCTCAAGACACAATTTTCAGATTGTTCCGATTTTATTTTTAAAAATGGCACATCCAGTTCTTTCGCCCTGGTTTTAAATTGAAGCAAAGTCGTTTTACCATTTAGCTGTTTTGGAACCAAAGATTCGATAGAAACATCCTGTATTTCCTTTTTCAAATCCAGTTCTCGAGCTAATATCAATAACTTTCTTGCAACGTCATTTCCAGACAAATCTTCCCGTGCATCAGGTTCTGTCAATCCCAAAATTCCTGCTTGATTCAATATTTCAGAAAATGCAATGTCTTCGTTCGAAAATGAATTAAAAATATAACTTAACGACCCGGAAAACACACCTCGAATTTTCTGAATGTTTTCGCCAGAATCGTACAAGCGTTTTATGGTTTCGATAATAGGCAATCCTGCTCCAACATTGGTCTCATATAAAAAGGCCTTGTTATATTTCTTCAGGGTCAATCGCAATTGCTCATAAAACCCATAACTCAAAGTGTTGGCAATTTTATTCGCAGACACAATATGAAAACCCTTTTCTATCAAGGGAATATAATTATGCACAAAATCCACACTTGCTGTGGCATCAACTGCAATTAGATTTTCCAATTGATGTGATTTCACATATGCAACAATATCATCAATCGTATAGGGTACAGAACCAGTATCGAAATCAAATTCCCAAGTCTTGGAAACACCATTTGTTTCGAAAAACGCCAATTTGGAATTGGTGATAATCGGAATAGTAATGTTCAAATTCTGCTGTGCCAATAATTTAGGCTGTGCTTCACAGATTTGATTAATCAATGTACTTCCAACATTCCCAATCCCAAAAATCACAATGTTTAACTTCCTAGACATACTGTTGCTCTTTTTTTTTGTTAATGGTGGTAAATGCTTGGCTCAAATCATTGATTAAATCTTGCGCATCCTCAATGCCACAAGATAATCGGATGAGGGAATCCTTGATGCCGGATTGCAAACGAATCTCATGCGGAATTGAGGCGTGTGTCATTTGTGGTGGATGGCACAACAAACTTTTCACACCGCCGAGACTTTCTGCCAACTTAAAATAATTGGTGTTGGTCACGAATTGATTGGCTGCTTCTTGGGTGTCCTCTTTTAATGTAAATGACACGATGCCACCGTACAATCCATTCTGCTGACGTTTTGCAATGTAGTGGTTTTTATGCGAAACCAATCCCGGGAAAAACACCTCCTGCACCGCATTGTGATTGATTAAAAATGCAGCCACCGCAAAGGCGTTCTCGCATTGTTTTTTATAGCGAAGTTCCAATGTTTCGATGCCGCGAATGGTCAAGAAGCAATCCCATGGACCCAGTACACCGCCAGAGGCATTTTGGACAAACTTGATTTTTTCTGATAATTCCTGTGTTTTTGTCACAACCAATCCAGCGAGCAAATCAGAATGTCCACCGATGTATTTTGTACCACTATGGATTACAATGTCTGCTCCGAGATTAATTGGTTGTTGTGCGATGGGGCTAGCAAAGGTGTTATCGACCACTAACAGAGCACCAACACTTTTCGCAATGGCGGAAATGGTTTGAATGTCTGAAACTTTCAAGGTTGGATTGGTGGGCGATTCAATCCACACGAGTTTTGTTTTGCTGCTGATTTTATCAGCCACATTTGAAGCATCGGTTGTATCGACATAATGCACTTTGATGCCCAATTTCTCATACACATGGGTAAACAATCGATAGGCGCCACCATAAATATCATCCACAGCTATGATCTCGTCACCAGCGGATAATAGTTTTAAAACTGCATCAATGGCAGCCAAGCCTGTTGCGAAGGCAAAACCGGAATGGCCGCCTTCCAATTGGGCAACGACGTCTTCAAGAACTTTACGGGTGGGATTGTTGGTTCTTGCATAATCAAAACCTTTGTTGACACCAGGAGCTTCCTGGATAAAGGTGGACGTTTGGTACACAGGTACAGAAATTGCCCCGGTGAGCGGATCGCTCGGAATGGAATGGATAATTTTTGTTGCACTCATTTTTCTAATTTTTTTGAGTTAATAAATAGATTAAAACAAAAAGCCAAATGCGTCTTCACAGACGTACCTAATAGAAAAATGTTAAAAAGAAAAACGTAATTTCAGATGGGAAATGACGTGTAGTTATCTATCCAAATCCTCGATAAATGAATCGATTCTTTAAGTAGAATTTAGCACCTTCTTGATTCCGCAATACAGCAAAATGACAAGGGTTGCTAAGGCTTCAAAGGGTCTAATCCCTCCACCTTTCTTGATAACACTTCAGTAAGTTTTTGAACTTTGTGAATACAAATATTGCAACACAAATTTTACAATTCCAAATTAATTCTGAAAAAAATTAAAAATAATTCGGTATCCATTTTATTTTTTTACTTTTGCCAAAGACAAACTTAGAGGAAAGATTTGACTGATTGCAACCTCAATAAAAAATGCTAAAGGCAGTGCAAACTACCTTCGACGCTAAACGTCAGATCTTCCATAACATACAATAAAATTAGTATATGGCGTATTTATTTACATCAGAAAGCGTGTCGGAAGGACATCCGGACAAAGTTGCAGACCAGATCAGCGATGCACTCATTGATAATTTTTTGGCATTTGACAGAGAGTCGAAAGTGGCTTGCGAAACGCTGGTAACCACTGGACAAGTGGTACTTGCAGGAGAAGTGAAATCGAACACGTATTTGGATGTTCAAAAAATTGCACGTGAAACCATCAATAAAATTGGGTATACCAAAAGTGAATATATGTTTGATGGGAATTCTTGTGGCGTGTTTTCTGCCATCCACGAACAATCAGATGATATCAATCGCGGTGTGGACAGGGCCAGTAAGGAAGAGCAAGGCGCCGGCGATCAAGGGATGATGTTTGGGTATGCCACCCGTGAAACCGAGAACTTGATGCCTTTGGCGCTTGATTTATCTCATAGAATATTGATTGAATTGGCAGCGCTCCGTAGAGAAGACAAAGACATCACTTATTTGAGACCAGATTCTAAAAGCCAGGTGACGATTGAATACAGCGATGATAATGTACCTCAGCGGATTGATGCAATTGTTGTATCAACGCAACATGATGAATTTGATGCAGATGACGTGATGCTGGCAAAAATACGGAAGGATATTGTAGAGATTTTGATCCCTAGAGTGAAAGCCAATCTTCCTGAACACATTCAAGTATTGTTTAATGATTCTATTAAATATCACATCAACCCAACAGGGAAATTTGTGATTGGTGGTCCGCATGGTGATACCGGTTTAA
>Ga0079224_100014260_pt1 | contig 11099 bp, 6 predicted proteins | sample Stecom2015_FD_80414 | JGI IMG/M metagenome (GOLD analysis project Ga0079224, IMG submission 80414) | Agricultural soil microbial communities from Utah to study Nitrogen management - Steer compost 2015 | ecosystem: Environmental > Terrestrial > Soil > Agricultural land | place: USA: Utah...
GAATCATTCCATAGCTTGCATAGATCGCCGGGCACGGGTTCAGTCATAAGTAACATAAATTTAATGAAAATCTAATCTGTTTTAGTTATTAGTCAAGAGCTATTGTACCAATAATAATCGTATATTTGAAATAAACTAATAAACTTAACCATGAATAAATTTATCAAAGTAACTCGAGCAAGAGGTGAGCAAACAACTTAGTCAACGTCGCCAATATTCTTTATTTTAATGAATCCAATGATCTCACGACAATAAGATTCCAAATCCTTTGCTGTTTCCAAATGGAATTTCAGAAGCGGTTCAGGTAGATTTTGCTCGTCAACCAAAAACAGCAAATCATCTCCCTCAAAGCCTAATTTTTGTAGACCTTGTGAAAATGGTTGTACTATGTTTTCAGGAAATTCATACTATTTTTATTTGTTTAAAACAAACAATATCGGCTGCTTCCAATCTGTAAAGATACAATTTATCATATCTGTTTTCAACATCTACCTAAATTTATTAAGGCTATATGGAAGCTATACGTTTTGTATATGATATGCCAAGCTATTACCAGTTCTATCAATCGTTGATACATGAATATCAACCGTTGGAATTTCTAATTCTGTACATTTTTCTGAAGCAATTTGAGTAATTGATTCTTTTTCAATATTGATATCCCTTGTCTCAGTGCCATTATCATTAATGTAAGTGATATTTGTTTTACAAAAATTAGAAATACGCTTTTCCCCACTAGCATCCTCCAATAACATCAAACTATCTTTTAGAGTAATTCCAACTATATAAGGATTACCATCAGATTTGACAAAATTAACCTTAAAGGTTGTACCATTTTTTGATAATTGAATGTCCCGCTTAATCTTATCTAATTCAATTAATACATTATATACCTTTTCTAGTTCAATTCTGTATAAAGGAGACGTTATATCATTATGAGCCAAGGTATTTAACACCACACTTTTATATGTTTTCAAATCTTTAAATTTTGAGTAATCTAAATTTTCAATTTTACAGAAATACTCTAAATGGTTAATTTTATCATTCAAATTCTGCTGAGAACTTTCGAACAACCCCTCATTATTTCTTTTAATTTCATATTTTAATGGGTCTGGATACAATCTATCCAAAATCTCTTCACACATCGTTCTCAAATAAATACCACACGCAGGATAATCATGCTTTTCAAGATAATATTTAGCCTTCTTAAGTTTATTAGGGGAATCATATATTGAGGGTTTTTCAAATTCCGAGATCGTATCAACATAAACTTCTTTATAAACAAACTCATCTCTCAATCCAACATTTCGAATCTTATCTTTTAAATAGTAGAATAAACTTCGATCGTGTGTAAGAAACAATAGCTGATAGTCCTCAGTAAACTTATTTTGAACATCTAAAAGAAAATCTATCAAACGATCACGGTTATTCATATCCAAACTAATCATAACATCGTCAAACACGATAAATTTCAATAAATCAGGTGCGGCTTCATTAATTCTCTTTTTAAGGATAGTTAAACGAATAGCTATCGCTATTGCAGCAATTTTCGCTTCATTTAAAAAAGATTGAGGTCTATTTATTTTTATTTTTTTTCCTAAGTATGAAGTAACAACAAATTCAATTTTAAATGGAGCAAATTCAAAATTGACATCAGCTTTTTTATAAGTGAATTCTCTGTATTCTAAAAGAAAATCAATATCATAGCCTAAATCTTTCAACATTTTTGGAGCATTAGCATTGATAAAATCAATTAATTCTACCAAGTGACTATTAAAATGTTGCGTAAAATCGTTAAACATTCGATTTTCGATACTATGTTTATATACTTGGATTATCTTCCCTTTTGCATTTATTGTTGTACCTGGTCCTTCTGTAATTTCCTTATACATGTCATATGCATTTGTGAAAAATTTAGATTTACTATTTCTAATTAAATCTTTTTTTGGAAAAGTTATATATGGTAAGATATTCCCAATAAAAATCTGAGCTAAATCCATTTTCTCACCATTCCAAAAGTCTTGAAATTTGTAAAGTACCTTATAACTAATAAAGTCAGAAGATTGGTTTACCTCTTGGGCAACTCTATTGTTGTTAATGTTTGTATCAAAAAGAGATACTGAATAATTCTGTGGAATTTCATGTGTTGTTTTAACCTCTATAAATGAGTCATAAATTATGGATTCACCAGTATATATAGGTTCGGTGTGAATATTCAGTAAGGACTCCTCGTGCTCTGTAAAGTGTTTGAAATATTTTCGAATATCCTCATCATTTTTTAATGCAGATTCAAACAATGTGTACAGTGCCCAATAAATCGAACTTTTCCCACTGCCATTTTCTCCATACAAAAGCAAATGTTTGCCACCTAATTTAATAGGTTCTTGTTGATCGAAAAACTTGAAATTATATACTTGTAAAGTATCAATCCTACTCATATATTATACTAATTTTCTAATTTCTGCAATTAGATGTTGACTTCTGGTTTCTACTAAGATTATACGTTGTCTTATCTCATTCTCTGGTTTTTGAAACCACAAATAGAATTCTTTAATTGTATCTGCTTTATCTTCTGATTTAATTAATTCTGTAAGCGGTTTAGGAGCTATAAATTCCAATACGGATATCCCATTTGTTTCCATGTGGTTTTTGAAATACAATTCATACACCATCATATCCAATACATCCTCTATGTGTGATGCTATTCTATCATTAGACGTATGCTCCACAATTGATTTATTATCAGGGTTTTTCAGGAATAAAAGATAATCTAAAAGAATGGTAAACTTTTCAATTCCAGATTCAGGTTGTACTATCGGTATTTCAACCAAAGGTTCTTTATCTATCTGATAGTTATTCCCCTGCATTTTCCCCTTATAGCGTAACCAAAAAGCAATAAGCTTTGAGTTTAAAAGTGTTGTAAGGAACTTTAAATTAAACCGATTCGATTTAATAGAATAAAACGTTTGAGTTACATAACAATCGAAGTCTGTGTATGTAAAACTAGGTTCAAAATTCTTTCTTACAGAAATTATTTTTTCACCGATAAAAAAATCTTCTTTCCTTGCTCTATGCAGTCCATATGGTTTATTATCTGAAGTAATGATTTCAGTATACTTATCTAAATGTGTTTTTATATTTGGATAATTTGAAATTTCATTCTTTATATCTGATTTTGTATAAATTATCCATTCAGAATTTTGGGTATTACCATAATATTTATGTAATTCCTTCGTCGAGTAAAAAGGTTTGATAAGCTTATATTCTTGTTCAGATAAAGAAAGAGAATCAATCTCACTTTTTGTTAATTGAAAAATACCATCATTGACGGAAAAACCTATACCTAAAATATCTGCATTTTTTTGATTTAGTTTGTCCTGTGGAAATACTATTCCCTGTGCTACTTCAGCATCTCTTAATTTTTCAACATTGTTATCTAATACTTTATTAATGATATTATCAATCACAGGATTGTTGAAACTAATCATTGAATCTGTGTATAGATCCTTCTTGAAATTCAGAATATATTTCTCGCTATAATATTGCTTATTCCCAAAATCAAGAAAATAGGGTAATTCAGATTCATTGATTGTATCATCTTTTAGCAAAGAGTACCTTATTTCATATTCAGCTTTAGGCTCATTTTTCTTTAGCAAATAAATCATTGTCTGAATACCTGCAGATTTAAACACTTTATAATTCCAAAAATCTGTAAACAGTTTTATCTCCGTATCATTAAGCACTTTATTTCTGAAAATTGAAGCACCGGCACTTGTAATCCAGTTGTTTTGTGCAATAAAACATTCCGCTCCATTCTTCTTTAACAGGTCTATACACATGCAAGCAAATCCATACCATATATCCATCTTTCCTTGATAGTATGGAGAATTTCTAAAACCATCAAATGCCTCTTTTTTGGTGTATTCTTTAATATATGGTGGATTTCCTATTACTATATCGAACCCTCTTTTATCTTTATCTTCAATGATTAAAGGATTTAATAATTCTGGAAAGTCCAAAGCCCAATCGAAGTGAGAGAAAGGTTCGTCGTTATTTTTTAGTAGCTCTATTTTAGCTAATACCTTACGCCACCCCTCGGTTTGTAAAAAGCCATCCATTTGTTTCTTAGTAGATTTTGCATTTCCATCAAGAGTTGTCCCGTTGGTTTCGATCATTACTTTTAACTCCGTAGAGAGTATATCTAATTTTAGGGTACGTATTTCCTTTGCCAATTTTTCTTTTTTCTGTCCCTTGGCTTTGAAGTATGATTTCTGTTTTTCAGAGATTTGCTTTAGCAAGTCTATTTTCTTTTCGATTAGTTCCTGTGCAAACAATCCGCCTTTTGCACTGTCTGTGCTCCAATCAATTTTTATAACCTCATCTTCAAATTTGCTAACCAATGAGTTTCCTACTACTATCTTATAAGCAAGGTTAGGTAATGCTTTGGGAACATCTGCATCAACAATCAAACTCAACCAAAATCGCAATTGTGCAATATCAACAGCTCCTTTTTCTATATCTACACCATAAATAGAGTTTTGGATAATATTTTCTTTGACCTTTGCAGGACTCCAGCCGGTATAACCCAAATCAAATGTAATTCTCTCTTTGAGCGTAAAAATTTCCTGCAATATCCCCATAGGAAAAGCTCCCGAACCAATTGCCGGATCGCAGATTTTTACTTTATCCAATAAAATATTGATTTCATTGAGCTGTTCGACAGATAACTGTTCTTTATCTTTTTGTTTTACAAACAGGTCAATACCTTCTTTCGTATCTTCTCCTAAGTGTGTGACCAGATACTCAATCAGGGATTCCTGAGTCATATAATGCACAATTTCCTTAGGAGTATAGAAAGTACCTTTGTCTTTATTGGCTTCCAGTAAGTTTTCGAAAATATGCCCTAACATTTCAGGATCTACCGCTACTGTATGCTCCTCTGGACTATTCTCGTAAATGGTGAAATTAAAACGGTTGAAAAACTCGAATAAATCTGCAAACAGTTTTTTAGGAAATGTAAGGTAATCGTATTTGTCCGACTCTTTGTCAAATAAACCTCCATTTAGATATGGTATCTTAACGATGGATTTATCGGGCATTTCAAAATCGTCATTTTCACGCTCTTTGTTTAAGGTGTCATAAAATAACTTTGTTAGCCAAACCGTATAAAATGTATCATTAGCACCAGATTGAATAAAGAAATTTCTCATAAAGTCTTTATCGCCATCGGCATTTTTGTAATTCCCCGTAGGCGATCCCATCCATCCTTTTTTCTGTAAGAAATATAGGAAGACAATTTGCCCTAATAACTTCTTGCAAAAGTCACGAGCGGTAACCTTATCCCCATTGAATACCGATGCTAAAAACGGTGATGGGTTTTGAACAGGAACTAACTCATATTTCCCACCCTTTTTTACAAATTCATCACCTGTAAGGTATTTAATAAATTTTGCATAGTGGGTTTCTCTATACTCATTAAAGAATTCTTCGGACATTGCTTCCACAGCGAAAGCATCCTGAATATCTTTGACCTTGATTTTATTTTTACTTTCCAGTTCTAAAAACCGATCCGTTGCAGTTCTATACGTTTCGTATTCGTCTCCAAAAACATAGGTATAACGCTTAGGATTGGTTTCAGTAGTTTGTACCTGTCCATCCTGAAAAAAACTATCGTAGGCAATGAATGAAAAACGCCAATGTTTATCTCTCGTATCTTCATATCTAAAGGTCGCAAACACAGCGTTATTCCCTATAATGAGTTTCTTTACCAATGCTCCTAATCCGACACGAGCAATTTTAACCTTACTAAAGTCTTCTACTGTAATTTCGTATAGTTCAACTTTTCGGTTATCGTGCGTGGTAAATTCACCATATTTGACCACTCTTTTTGCTGTACGCAAGTCCGTTTCTGTTAACTGAATTTCCTGCTCACCGTCCTTATCGTATAAAGCAAACTTTTGAGCCGACTCTTTGAATATAGGCTTTAGCACATTCTCCTCAAATGAGGTTCTGTCGTAATCTGAAGTGAATATTTGGTATAATGTGTTTTCCATTATTTGCTTTCAATATAAGATTCTGAAATCACTATTTGTGGCTTACTAAACAGAGAAGCTCTTTGTTCTTTAATTCTTGCCGTATCACTAAAATTCATTCCTTTCAGAACGCTGTCATATAAATTGGCGATTACCTTATGTGGATCGTTCTCCGTATTTTCTTTCATAAACTTTTTAATGTTATTAGGCAGTTGCCTGTGTGAACCTTTATATATTTCGTCTAAGGCTCTTTGCATCTGCGTTTTAAAGAACGAATTATCTGTTATCCCTATAAAATATTCCAAATCCTTTATTACTTTCTTTTCCGTGGCTGAAAGCTGTGCTTTCGTAACATTCTTTGTTTCGGTATTTTTAGCCACAGTTTTGAAGTGATTTAATGCCTTCGCTACCTGATTGTGATGATTAGACGGAAGTTTTACTGCTTTTTCTTTTATGGATGCTTTGAATATCTTAGCTGCATTCACAAAAGTAAGTTCGTGAACGATATTCTTTTCATCTGTTTTATAGAAAACACCAGGATGCCCCTCACTTTTGATATAAGTAATCGATGCGTTGTCTACATTGATAAATGATTCCACATTTTTTGCTTCTCTCGCAATTCGGGACTTTTTGGGAATTCTTTTTATCTCGTTAAATTGTTTAAGATTATTTTTTTTAAACTCCCTCAATTCTTGCAAAAACAGTAATGTTTCATTGACCTCTTCTTTTAGTTTTGAACCATACAGACCAGCTTCGCCAACTTCCTCTAATTGAGAGTAAATCTGACTGTCCTCTCCAAATGCCGAATGAAAAGCCTGCAACTTTTTAATTGCAGTACTTGTAAGTTTAATTTGATTTTCTGATTTATCAGAAGGATAAAAGTTGAAAACGTTGATTTGACTTGCTTCTGTACCGATACGGTTTACACGCCCGATTCTCTGCATCAGACGAGTGGAGTTCCAAGGAACGTCATAGTTTATTAAAATATTAGACCTATGAAGGTTTACGCCTTCTGCTAAAACTTCGGTAGTGAAAATAATGTCGTAATCATTTTTCCAGTTTTCTCTTTCCTGATTGGCATCAAAATTTTCTAAAATAACAGGGAATCTATCTTTGCGGTTCTCGGCACTTACCGTGATTATTTTTTTAACGCCAATTTCTGTCAAGCGGTCATACACATATTCAATGGTTTCCTTTGATTCTGAGAATACCACAAGTTTCCCTGATTGATTGTATTTTTTATTTAAAAACTTAGTTTTCAGATCAGTAATAAACTTATCTAATTTTGGGTCATAAGTGATTTCTGACCATTCTTGCACTAATTGCTCAATTTTTCTTTTATCCTCTTTCAGGAACTCTAAAAAGTCCTCTTTGAAATCATTTTTTGTATATACCTGATTATTTCCGCCTTTCGCATTGATTTTCTGTTCCAAACCTTCTTCATCGCCTTCATTAAGATATTTGTTGACATCAATATCGGGAGCAACATATACCTTATTCTCTTCAAACATCTTAATCATGTGTTTGGTGTTGGTGAGAAGTCTTGACAATGATTTTTTAAACGCATAAAAGCTGCTTTCCAACCGTTTAACCAAAAGCGTTTTCATAATGGCAGAGAGCCTATTTGAAATAGCTCTTACATCTCCGTAGCGTTTACGGTCTTCCTCGTTTATCAAATATTCAATCGCTCTATACCTGTAAAAGCCTAATCCATCAAACGGATTTAAGTGTTCATCCATTGATGTAAGCATTGAAATAGTCTTATCAAATAATAAACTTAGTTTATCATCAAACTCATATTTAACTTCGTGAGGAGGATTTATCTTCGGAAATACTATTCCCTGTTCCGTAATATCTTTTTTGAAATCTTCATTATTTTCAATATCTGTTCGGCTTCTGCGAATAACCAAAGGTTCTATTACTTTATCTCTGATTTTATCAAAAATTTCCTTAACCTTTTTTATCTCAATTTTTTCGTCTTTTTTTAGCTCGTCATACTCTTCTTTTAAGGGAAGGAAGAAAGCCTGTAAATCTTTTACGCTTGGCAGATTTGAATTTCGCTTATCCTGAAACAGATAAATTTGATTTTCTATATCAGCAGGATGATTATTTAATGGAGTCGCTGAAAGCAACATAACTTTTTTGCGAGTGTCGCCATCACTTCCAGGTATTGCTCTATCTGATTTTGTAATCGTTTGGAGCTTTTCGTACATATCAGATGTGTCGTTTCTAAACTTATGAGCTTCGTCAATTACAATTAAATCAAACTCATTTGGATTTGGATAATTACGATTTTTACCATCTAATATTTTATGTAAACTTCCAGTAGAAACAAACCATGTATTGTTTTCAACGTGAAAATCTTTTATTGTTTTTTTCCAGTTATCTTCTAATGCAGGAGGGTAAACAACCAATACTTTGGAATGATAACCATTTTCAAAAACAAACTTCTTTATTATTATTGAAGCGATTATCGTTTTACCTAAACCAACAACATCGGCTAAAAAGAATCCATTGTATTTCATCAACTTTTCATATCCTTCAATTGCTGCTTCGGACTGGTATGTTAATTTCATATAGTTGTCAGGCAGAAGCAAATCAATATTGGTCGGGTCATATTCTATACGATTTCCGAAATATTCTATCAAAAGCTTTATATATAATTCAAAAGGCGTAAAATTTTCATTAAGAAAAGTATCCTCTTTTAAACTCGAAATATCAACTGGCAATATATCTACCGCCTCATTCCATAAATGCTCAAATTCATCTGATGCAAACTTTATATCATCATAATCTCTCAGCTCTACATTGAACTCATAATTAGATTTATCACGAGAACCTAATCCTGCTTCGGTTAGATTTGATGAACCTGTAATAACACTTCCTGTTGAATATTGATTGAATTCTTTAGGTCTGAATATATAGATTTTCGCATGTAAATTCTTCTCAGGATGAGCCTTAATGACTATTTTTTTTGTAATAATATCTTCTATAAATTGTAATATACCATCCTCAATATCTTTAGAATAGTCAGCATTTTGTATGTCATCTTTTAATGTAGAGATAAATTGATCAATTGTTTCTTGAGGGTCAATGATATATTGTTGTCCGATTGTATGATACTTTTCTAATAGAACATCAACATTAATACCCACTAAAATCCTAATTTCCGAAATATTGCTTAAATAAGGTCTTAATTTAAAGTATCCAGTAGCTCTGAAATAACCTACAAGTGCATCAAAATGATGAATATTGGGCAAGTTTTTGAAAACTCCCTCAAATTTTTTCAGAAGACTATTCTCATTTTTATTTGTAAAAAATTTTGTACTCATCAATCAGTTATTTTCATCTTTAATTTCAATCAATAATTCTTTTACAGGAACATCCAATATTTTTGCAATATCGTATAGCACTTCCAAACGAGGCTGTTGTCTATTCTGTACATAGCCGTTAACGATATTATAGCTCTTTCCGAGTTGCTCTGCAAGCCAGGTTTGTTTAATGCCTTTTTGTTCCAATATCTCTTTAATCCTATTCATACCTAATTCATTATAAATAGCTTACATCTTTTTAAAACAAAAGCTGTAAAAGCTGCAATATACTGTATTTTGATGTAATAAAACACTGTTTTAGGGTGTAAATTTATTTTGGAAGGGTTTTTTAGGATAGTTTTTTTGAGCTTTTATTTGCTTCAGAAATCACACATAGCTATTACAATCTCCTGCCTTTCTTCTTTTTCTTTATTTGATTAGCAAACTGTTCTTCCTCGTAGTCCACTCCCTGTGCATTAGGTAGCAAACTGAACAATCCCAAATTAGAATTAGACAAATGCTCATTTGAAAGAAACTCAAAAAGGTCTTTCGTTGGCAAATCGTCCGATGTATTCGTTTGGGAAACAGAGATATCTTGTATCTTCAATTCGGGTTTATTTCTGTTGTTCCACCAATCATTGAATACATTTGCAGACAGGTTTCTGTCTAATTGCGAACCGTTCCAAACGCTTCGGCTTTCGTGGTCAATAAATGTCATACCGTAAATTCGTCCTTCATTATTACGTCTTACAACCATTTTAATTCCTTGTTCAGTCAATTGTTTCTTAAATTCGGATTCGTTCTTTGTGGTGTGTATAGCCAATTCAATGGTATTTTTTAGTACAGACCTAGCAGGATTGGTTTTCATTTTTTCTTTGGACTGCTCAAAATGTTTTTGAAGTTTTACAACACCTGCATCTTTTCCGAAAAGTGATGCCTTGAAAGGATTGCTTATCTTGTTTCCGTTCTCGTCCAATGCCACATACACCAATCCGTTTACAGGTTGTCCGTTCCGCTCTCCTTTGACTTCCTCCGCTGTAATGTTGAATAGTGATAGCAAAGCATTATAACTTCCCAAAGTTGGAAAGCTATAATACTTGGGTAGATGCCGTACTACCGAAGCGATTTGGCTCTTTATATCGCCATTTTTATAATTTACAGGCTTGAAAACTTTATTCGTTTGTTTCTGCTCCTGCTCGGTAGCTTTTTGCAGATTGTATTTTGTTTCCAAATCCCGACAAATAGCCATTGAGCGTGGATGGTCATAATCATCGGGGATTTTCTTGCCGTCAATGCCCACGCAGGTCGAAACGATATGGATATGTGTGCGGTCAATGTCCGTATGCTTGAAAACTATGTAAGCGTGATTACCGTATCCCATACGCTCCATATATTCCTGTGCCATTTCCGTAAACTGTTCATCGCTGACCTTATCCGAAGGAGTTTACAATAATGAATCCGAACTGGATGACTACAGCTTACTGAAACAAATCTATATCCTGTTAAGTGATGAAGTAGATGATGAAGAATACTATGACCTTGGTGTAGATGTGCCTATATGAAGCTTATTTTGACTTGCAATAAAAACTTAGCTCCGCCGGCTCATTCTTCATCTCATACCAGTCATCCAATACACTGGCATTTACAAAAGTGGCTTCTCCTTTTGTAAAGCTTCCATAGTCTTCGTGAATATGTCTGAAAATGTGGTTTTTAGGTGTGTAATTTACTTTGAAGACGTACATGAGCTGTTACCGAAAGC
>Ga0079224_100014261_pt1 | contig 11098 bp, 11 predicted proteins | sample Stecom2015_FD_80414 | JGI IMG/M metagenome (GOLD analysis project Ga0079224, IMG submission 80414) | Agricultural soil microbial communities from Utah to study Nitrogen management - Steer compost 2015 | ecosystem: Environmental > Terrestrial > Soil > Agricultural land | place: USA: Utah...
CACCTGCGAACAACGCGTGCGGCAGCTGGCGCGGGACATTCGCGAACTGGTGGAACAGGGGCGTGGGTGAGGAAGCCAGCCAGGCAGGATATGTGCGCCTAGTGTGATGCCTGCTCAAAAAAGAGACTAGATTTTTCATATATAAATCAGTGACATAGCTTCGTTTCAGTTTAAAAAAAAGACAAAATTGGCGAAATAACATCTCATAGTCTATTTTTTAAATGCCGTCTGCGTTGTGACAGGCAATATCACCCTTGGCGATATGTTGCCGAAAGAAGTTTCTCTCCAAATTTTGCAGCGAAACTATATATGACAGATCAACTAATTGTTGGGGAGCTAGTAGTCGCAAAGGGAAAGCTTGCCACAATTCAACAGATTCTTAGCGCAAAGAGCATTAGGGTAGTCGTTAAGGCAACTGGCGAAGCTTTGATGGTTTCTCAGCGCGATATTGAGAGGATTGTTGGTCTCACAGGAGGGGTGGCTGGGGGTAATGTAATAAATTTGAATGTGAATGATTATGGAGAAGACGAGTTATCGCTAGCTGTAGAGCGGTACAACGTTATTAGCCAGTGGAGGGTGAAGGAAGTAACAACCGCTCAAGCTTGTGTGAAGCTGAATTTGTCGCGGAGCTATTTTTTTCGTTTGGCTAAGATGTGTGATGAGGAAATTGGTCCTCTGTCATTGGTTCTTCAGCGGCGTGGGGTTAAGAAAGGAGTTACTAGATTAGATGAAGCTGTAGAGGTAATTATTTTTGATGCGACTCATAAAGTTTACAATTCGAAAGGTGCTAGCTATAGCAAAGTGTGGCTCGAGGTAGATGTCGCATGTAAAGAGCAGGGGTTACCATCCCCTTGTAAAGCTACAGTTTTACGACGTGTGAAGTTAATTCTCTCAGAGAAAAAAAGAGTCAAAATCAAAGCCGGGGCCGATGCCGCAGCACAACAGTTCTCAGCGCGACCGGGAAAGAAAAAAGTCGAAAGGCCGTTGCAATGGGTGCAAATGGATCACACGTTGGTCGACATTATCCTTTTAGCGGATGATCGTATCAATGTAATTGGTCGCCCTTGGTTGACGGTGATAATTGATATATATACAAGAGTGATTGTCGGCTATTACCTCAGCCTTCACGTTCCGTCGTCAGTTTCTGTGGCGTGTGCACTTAGTCAAAGTGTGCTTCCTAAAATAGGTTTTGCCAAAAGCATGGGCATAGATCCCGTAGACTATCCCTATTATGGTAAGCCAGACGTTTTGCACATGGATAATGCTGCGGAGTTCACCAGTCCCAAATTTAAAGCTGGATGCGAGTCATTTGGAATACATCCCGAATATCGACCAGTTGGTGAAAAGCACTTTGGTGGTCATGTTGAACGATTGATTGGTACTTTCATGACGACAAAAGTCCACCTCTTAAAAGGAACAACAATGTCGAACTCAGTTGCACGAAGAGATCTCGACAGCGAAAAGAATGCCACAATGACATTCTTCGATTTTTCTCGTTGGTTTGCACGCGAAGTGGTTGTTTATCACTCGACCATTCATAGTGCGTTGAAAGTTAGTCCGCGGCAAGCTTGGTATGACTATTTTGCTCCCTCCGGTGGGCTTCCGTATCCACCGAAAATTTCAGAACCGGAGCAGCTGAAGCTTTGGTTTATGCCTCAAGAAGTACGAAAAATTAACCCCGAAGGTATAAAGTTACACGGTCAGACGTATTGGGATCCTATTTTAGTGCCCTTTGTTGGGACTAATAAGGTGGTTGTTAAATTTGATCCGTTTAATTTGAATGAGGTGTGGGTTAAGTTAAATGGACAGTTCTGCTCAATTCGTCTATCCGACTTAACGATCCAAGCGCCAAGTTATGAAGAATATCGTGCAAGCAGGTTACATAGGCGGCCAGTTCGAGTCGGGGCAATTGATAGTGCTGGAGGGCTTAAAGCCTACAGGGAAAAGCAGGACATCGAGAAAGAGAGCATCGTCTTAACGCGTAAGCAAAGACGCCGAAAAGCTGCGGAAAAAGCCTATCTTGATGCCTACCCTGGTCCTATTGGCGACAATCCGGCAGTTAAGCCCGAAAAAGTCAAGCCTGACTATTCAGCTCTTCCGGAAAGATTCAGATCTGGGGGGGGCAAATGAGTAGCGAACACGTTCGATCTGACATACAGAAGTATTTATCCGCCGATGTGGATACTCGAATAGCCGCAATTCATAATGAGCTTTGGGTTGATAATAATTCCAGCGAAGCTGTTTTTAGAATGATGAATAATATTGCGGAAGTCCCAGATCGCATTAATGCCCCCGCGCTGCTCGTGATCGGCCCTGGTGGTTCGGGGAAAACGGCCATAATATCACAAATCCCGAAGCGAATTAAGAATAGTGAAGGATTGGTTGTTATATCCATGGCTGAGTCGCCTGAGATAAGCGTCAAGAAAAGCCTTAAAGCCGAACTCGCCTTGGCTCTCGGTTTGCCTCTATCCTCTGGGGTGAGACATAAAAGCGGCTCGGATATTATCCCAAATGAAATTAGAGAGGTTATCAGGCTCAGAAGAGTTTGGGGCTTGGTTATCGATGAATTTCATGATGCACTTTTGCGTCCTAAGCAAGAGCAGCGAGTTAATATGTCAATTCTCAAGAAATTACTTGGGGGTGAGTATGGATTGAAGTTATTTTGCTTTGGCACCGTTAGCGCGCGGAATGCCCTGCAGTCCAATGATGAATTTAAAAGGCGATTTCATGAGGTTGCGCTTACGGATTGGTGTGAAGATGAGGGTTTTAGATCGTTCTTGCTAGAGGTGGAGGAATCATTGCCATTGCGACTGCCATCGCAGCTCTATTCTGAGGAGATGGTAAGGTCGATTTTATCTATTACCTATGGCCGAATGGACAAGACTCTCGAATTGATTAGAAGTGCTGCGTGTTATGCAGTAAAACTAGGCGTTGAGAAAATTGATCTGAATATGCTGCAGCGTGCAAACAAAAATCCCTGGGGCTACTAGATGTGAGATTAAGTGCGCTACTAACGCCGAATTTTGACGAGACGCTATCGTCTTGGCTTTTTCGGTGCAGCCTTAATCGGCATATAATAAAATTTACGCGCCTGGAATTGGCCGAACGTCCGTTGCATTGGTGGGAAGGGCTAGAGTTCAGGTCCGCTGATCCAGATGTTGATTTTTTTTCAGCGTCTCAACGCCTGGGGGTAGGGCGTGAGGACATTAACCCAGAATGGTTGAGTGTTTATTTCGGTTTACGTAATGGAACTGCAGTTGAATGGAGTTATCGCCGTTTCTTTTGCCCGGACTGTTTGCGAAATGACGTAGCCAATGGCCATTTACCTATATGGCGAAAAAGTTGGTGCTATTCCCATTCATGCATTTGCAGTATGCATAAAAAAGAATTGGTCGCGCTATCTGATGCGTCTCGTTACTCGAAAGCGTGGGATGCTTTTGTCCAAGAATGTAATTCGGTCTCAAGAAGTAATGTGGCGGAAGACTCATGGTTTTCACGTTTCCGCTCTACCACTCTTATGAAAATTGAGCATTTTCTTACTGGTAGCAGAGCCAGTCGGAGATATATCGTGGTTGATTTATTTAATAAGTTATTCTGTATTTTTCTTCAAGCCCCTTTTCATGGTGGTCGAGGTGGAGCTGCGAGAATCCATTTTCAAGCAGAGAGAGGTATGCGGTTTTCTGATCCGACCTCCTTTGAACAAAGCATATTCAAGGGTGCTTCCATCGCGGACCCGCCAAGTAGATTTGGAAGCATGATATTTGCTGCTTCATTGCTAGATATTATTCCTTATTCAAGATTTTTGATGTTCATTGAAGCGTGTGAGGATGCAAAGATTGGTCTACTAATACCTAGGGACTTACATCGGGCTGCAGCCTTTCCTTATGTCGATGGGGCCGGGTATAGAGCACTGCATCGTTATTTGGGTGGTTTTCCCAGGAAGGACTTTCCGTTATTGGATCGCCACCTTCAACTCCAAGAGGTCAGATATGCTCGTGAGGGTGTGCTCGGCCTGCATTTGTTCGGAACAGTTCTTGACTAGCGGTTGTTAGTCTACGCAACTCTGTTCGTGCATAAATATGACAAATCGTGAATCTTGTTTCTGCCTATGAAAAGGTATTTTGGTACTGCGGAAAATTGACAAGCTGAAGCAGGTAATTCCTATCCTTACTTGTCAACTCAAAATCCATCAATGATCGGTCGATACCGATCGCATTGGGCATCAAGGGGCGCTGTACTAGGGCGTTTTTTCATTAGGGCAGGTTATGCCTCCAACGCAACGCGCATCCATTTTGGCATTTTGGATGTCATTAGTTTCGCTAGGTCTTCAGGTCTAAGCGCCTTTTTGATTGTGACAATACACTCCGGGGTAGAGTTGTCTTTACCGAGGTAAAATAATGCGCTGATGGCGGTGCCTACCTCGGTTCCGCAGTGCTGCATGACCATTGGCGGAGCATGAACCAAACGGATTTCAGCTTTCCCTATAAAAATTGATCGACTGGGGCCGCTTGTGTAATAGATCGGAATAAGCGGCATTTGGGTGCTCAGTCCAAACAATCTGACCGCATCTGCGCCATGAAGCTGCAGAACCTGGTGGTTCTGGCTGGCAATCAAATTTGTCACTTGCCATACGTTTGGGCGAACCCATGCTGTGTATTGACCGGGTTTCGGTCGCATGTAGATTCCTCGATACACCCGCTCAAGTTCACCTCGGTTGACCAGTCGATTTATTGCTTTGGATACGGCGCTTCTCGTTCCAAATTCCGCGAATCGCCGGATACTGAATGGCTGTCCTTTGGGAGTCAGCTTGACTCGTTGAGCAACGCGGGCAGTTACCGAAAGGACTCTATCAGCGCGGATCATTACTTACCCTATGGCTATAGCGTGTAGTTCAATGACGAACTGAAGAGCGGCTGATGGAAAGCAATTACCCTTCGTCGATATTCATCATCTTGCGCATCAATCACCAGGCACTCTTCGAGGCGCCCTAACGAGAAAATTTGGTTAGCTGACGGGTAATGCCTGAGCAGGCTTTTTGCATAGCTGCGGATGTCCTGGGGCAGCTCAGTGTTGCGAGAGAGTTCTCGTAGGAACTCTTCGGTCTTGATGACGCTGCGGGTTCTCTCGTGGGGAAGGGTCAATGCGTTGCCTCCTGATTCAGCCAACCACAAAAGCCGACGTCTGAGCTCTGATATCTACATAAGAAATCAAAAACAAGCCAGCAACTGCTGACGATAGTGCTTGGAAAAGCTGACCTGGTAGCTTGGTTCAGGGGCAGAGTCTTCCAGAGAGATGCGGGACGTACCGACGGCTCCAAATACCTGTGCGTTGCTATTTTCAGTACTGCCATCCACTCTGTCGACATTGTCGGCAGACCCAATCAAGCCGGAAATGGAGCTTGAGGTATAGGTTGGCATCTGGACCTCGTTAAGCACCGCCAGGTCATCCGGCAGGTCATCTGCAATTCTTTCCGCCATGCACTTCAATGCCGGCTCCGCCAACATGAATAGCCACGCTTGATCATCGGGCTCGCCTGTGCGTCGAAGCACTCGCCCTAGTACTTGTCGGTAATGCAGCTCGGTGCGGATGCGGCTCAGGTAGCAACATACCTGAAGGCGTGGGATGTCCGTACCTTCACTGATCATTCCCACAGCGATAATCCAGCGGCAGCTGCTGTGTCTGAACTCATTGATCACTTGTTGTGCGGCGGGAGTTATGTTGGTCACGATGCGGCAATCGTCACCCCGGGCTTCCAGGGCCCGGGCAATTTGCTGGGCGTGTTCGATATCGGTGGCAACCACCAAACCTGCTGCATCAAGCTTGATCAGGCGAAGCTCATCCAGCTTGCTGCACCCACGACTGAGCAACTGATCGATCACTTCGTCATGGCGCAGCAGCTCTTCGTAGGTGACAGGGGATTCGCACAATAGTTTGGCGATGCTCGGAAACATCCTGACAGTGCACTCTGTGTCCAGCTCTTCGGTAAGTTTCACCTTTTGATTGTCGAGCAGGACAATGCGGGGAGCGCGGCATACCTGATCAGTGATGGCTTCTTTCAGTCCGTAGCGGTAGTCGCAGATCAGATGCCCTTCGGGGCTCGAATAGCGAGCCAGAGCAATGGGCCGGTCGTCTGAACGCCAAGGCGTACCAGATAGCGCCAAGGTGAAAGTGGCCCTGTCTTGTATTCGCTGAAGAATTTGCTGGCCCCAAGAGTTGCTTAGTGATAGATCGTGGCCGGCGCAGTGGTGAATCTCGTCAAACACCGCAAACACTCGATAGTCAGTGAGGAGTTGCCAGAACGCCTCATCTCGGTACTCCATGGCCTGATAGGTGAACGCTGCGCCTGCTGCGCCGAGTTGACCGTCAAAGCGTCTACCGAGAACGGCAGCAAAGGATGCGCGAAAGCCCTCGACCACCTGGCAAGATGGCGCGAAGCAGAGCACCAGATCGATTTTGCCCTGACCAAGTAGCCTGCTGGCCAGTTCAGCCGCCATGCGCGTCTTGCCGGCGCCCGGCGTCGCTTGGCAGAAGAAGTGGGGTGTGGATTTAAATCGTTCAAGCGCTTTGTCGATGCAGCGGCGCTGCCAGTTTCGCAGTTGTGTGGTCATCGTGCGGAGGCAAGTGTCTTGAGCGTCTTTTCGATGGCGCGGAGATGGCCCAGCAGGCGTGAGCTTCGGTCTCTGGCGTCCAGATACTCGCTTTCGACCTTGTCGCGGAGATGCGGCATATCCTCAAGAAGCAGCTTATATCGCTCCGCCTCGCCCATCGATGCCAGGAAGTCCAATCGGACCTCTTTGAGAAGCGTCTCCAGATGCTGATCCATACCGGGTGAGGGTTCAGGCGACACTGCTGAATTATCGGAAGTTGATGGTGCCCGGTCTGGCTCACCAGCGGTCTTACGGCTGTTCTCGAACCCGTTGTCAATCAACTCTAGCTGCAGATGTGTCGGAATGGATAGGAGGTGGTAGACCTGTCCCCGTACGCGGCGCTCTTCGTCATGCACGAGCCAACCTATGCGTAACATTCGGCGTATCTGTTCATACACATAGCGGCGCACATCGCCGATGCGATAGGTCATGCCTTCGAGGCGCTTGGCGTAGGCATCGCGCAGTTCACGAATCGTGAATCGTGTGCGGCCTTCCTCCTGAAGCAGCTCATACAGCCGCCTGTCGAAGGTGAACGAGGCTGATTTCATTGCGGCACCAGAGAGAGATAGCGCGAAAAATACGGATTATAGTCCGTGGCCTGTGCGTCCGTAAACGCATGATATTGCCGTCTCAGCGGAATTGAGACGGTCATGGATAAGTTGGCGAAAGCGTTGGGCGAACGCATCCGAGCGCAGAGAAAGGCCTGCCGGATTTCTCAGGATGCCCTGGCGCTGGCCTGCAGCATCGACCGCAGCTATATGGGGCGGATTGAGCGGGGTGAAGTAAGCATCACCGTAGAGAAGCTGTATCGAATTGCACGCCAGCTCGCCTGTGACCCGGCCTATCTGCTACCTAAACTGTCCGAACTGAAACCAACCTGAATGATCCTGGGTTGAAAGTCGCAGCTGACCGCCGCGCGGCGGGGCAAGTGATCCACGTCCTTGAGTAATGGTTTGCCGATCTAGTCGTCTCGGCCAGCTTTGCTTTTTGCTGGCGGAGCCGATTTATCTACTGCCACGGTTACGCGCTCGGCATTCCGTGGCTGTCGGCGGGTGCCTTGCCTGGCCTTGGACTTGCTCAAGCGGTCCAGTTCGCCCTGTAGATCCTGATTGCGCTGCTCCAGGACCAGCTTGATGGCTTCTATCGCGCTGAGTTGGCTCTGCAGAGCTTCAAGGGCCAGAGCTTTCTGATCCAGCAGACGTTGCTGGGCCTGCTGATCCTTGTGCAGCTGCCTTGCTTCGGTGAGAAGGCGCGCGTTGTCGCGATTCAGCTGGGTCAGTTCGTCCTGCTTGACGATTAACGTCTGCTGCAGCTGACGCGTTTCCAGTTGCAACTGCTGCACCTGCGACTCGTGTCGACGCTGTTCCTGTTCGCGCTGTTCCTTGCTGGCCTGCCGGTAGTGCTCCAGGGTGTCGCGTGCATGTTGGTGCTTTTCCTCTAGCGAATGGATCTGTGCGTCGCGATCCTGTAGCCGCTCCTCCAGATCGCGATTGGCCTGCTGCAGGCGGGCGTTCTCGACCTCGGTCTGCTGCCGCTGCTCGCGTGCTTGCTGCAGCTCGTGATGAGTCGCCTGAAGTCGTTCGGCGTCGAGGGCAGCCTGACCTTCCAGCTGTTGGATGCGGCTTTCGGCCTGTCGAATCCGCTGCTGGTAGTCGATCCGTTCGCGGCCCAACTGTTCCCGCTCGCCGGCGACGGCGGCTTGCGCCTCCTCCTGCAACTGGTCGGCCAGTTGGCTCACCAGGTTGGCTAATTGCTCGCTCAGCGAAAGCGGCACCGCCCCGCGGCTGCGGTCGGCGGGTTCCAGCTCTTTCAGGTAGCGGTGAATGGTGGTCTTCGAACCGGTATTGCCCAGTTCAACCCGTATCGCATCGATGCTCGGGTGCTCGCCGCGGGCGAGGAGGGCGGTGCGAGCCTTCTGTACCACCGCCTTGTTGATACCGCCACGCGCCATGTTGGCCTCCTACAATTTCGTACTGTATTACATACCCTGTATTTACATTCTATGTTTCAGCGAAAGTTTGCACTAGAAGGAAGCTGAATTAAAATTGGATAATCACGAATTATCCAAGGTGAAGCGTCTTTTTCGTCGTTTAGTCGTCGCTCACCGGTACACCAAGGGGATACGCCCAGATGAGCCAGGAGATCGAGCGGTACCTGCAGGCCGGTACCCGCGCCAACACTCGGCGCAGCTACCAGCAAGCGCTCGATCACTTTGAGGTGTCTTGGGGCGGCTTTCTGCCGGCGACCAGCGATGCCATCGTGCGCTACCTGGTCGATCACGCCGCCACGCTGTCCAGCAACACCCTGAAGCTACGTCTGGCAGCTCTGGCGCAGTGGCATGTCAGCCAGGGCTTCCCCGATCCGACCAAGACCCCGCTAGTTCGCCAGGTATTGAAGGGCATCCGTACCCTGCATCCACGTCTGGAGAAGCAGGCCGAGCCGCTGCAGCTGCGCCAGCTCGAGCAATGCGTACAGTGGCTGGAGCAGGCTGAGGGGAGGGCAAGAGCGGAAGATGACTGGCCGAGGGTGCTGCGCTGTTGCCGTGATCGTGCGCTGATCCTGATCGGCTTCTGGCGGGCATTTCGCAGTGATGAGTTGTGCCGCTTGAAGGTAGAGCACATCCAGGCGAGAGCCGGGGAGGGTATGCAGTTATTTCTTCCTTGGAGTAAAGGCGATCGGGACAGTCAGGGCCAGACCTTCAAAGCGCCAGCGTTAGCCAAGCTATGCCCGGTACAGGCATACGTCGATTGGATCAGCCTGGCCGGCATCGCGCGGGGACCAGTGTTCCGCAGCATCGACCGTTGGGGTCACCTGGGCAATGAACGCCTACATCCGAACAGTGTCGTTCCAATCTTGCGCACCGTGCTGCAATCGGCAGGGTTGTCCGCTGAGCTATACAGCAGCCATTCGTTACGTAGAGGGTTCGCCACCTGGGCTACGCATAGTGGCTGGCATACCAAGGCGCTGATGCAGTACGTGGGCTGGAGCGACGGCCAATCAGCGTTGCGCTACGTCGAAAGTGTTGGAGTGTTTCCAGCACAACTGAGTGCGCCGTAACTCATTCCGACTAGGTAGTCGGTAACTGCCCCTCCTGACAGCCTGTCGGCTGAGACGTCTACTACGCCGAGCCTATAAGGCGTTTAAGGCAAGTTAGCAGACGAGGTTCGGTGATGTGTTTAGGCTGCTGCGTCTGATCCGCTTCGGGGGCACAGTCGTAGGTACGGGCGCTAAATGAGTGGCCAGAGGTATCCATTTCTGATCAACCAGGGCCTCGAAACGCTCGAATGGAACTGATGCAGTGGACAGGGTGTTGTTTTCTTCGCCGAGTGACTCCTCAATCCAAAACAGATGCGCCACACCTAGATTAAAACCATCGTCCCAGCTGTCTGTGAATCCTGCGGCTGGAAGGTCAGCCTTTCGGCAGCGCGCCAGTGTCGTGGTCCTACCGCCGTCTTTGTAGGACAGACGCACCACCTCTGCCTTCGCCTGCGTCGTGAAGAAGCAGATTCGATAAATAGCTTGGGAGTTGTTGAGCTGATTGAGGCGACTTCTAAGCAGTTTGTGAGGATATGAATACATATCGCCAATCCAGCGGGGGTGCGCGGTGACATCTGTCCGGGAAGGTTTTCAGCTTTGCTGTGTAGTCAAGTCGGTAAATATATTCACTGGTCATGGCTATCTCAAATCTCTGCGGGAACCACCTCAGCGAAACCCAGTTTGCCAAGGTCACGCTCGTCGACGAACACATCGACCACTCTCATCGGATTGGTGTCACGTAATCATCCAGGCTTTCGGGGAGCAGCGTGCTTTGACCTCGATGTTCTCCCTGGATGAAGCGCTTCATATGCCATCCCCACTGACGTTGATCTCACAATTGTAGGGGTGGTGTCGGCTAGGCCTGGGGTGCTGTGCCGGCAGAAATCAGGAGGTCGAGCTACCTCCGTCATTGAATAAATCATCGCGAGCAACGAGTCCAAAATCACTGAGATCTTGGCTCTCATCGCTGAACATGAAGTTCACCATGCGCTCTCGTCTGAGGCCGGAAATCGTCCTGAAAAAGCAGAGCTCGCACAGATGGACCTCATAGCGCTCGCCGTCGTGGGCCGAGCCATAACCCCAACTGGCGTGAAGAGTGCCGAATTGCAATCCATACCCTTCAACACGCGTGCTACAGCCACAAACGTCGCACAGAACATCGCTGACCGATTTGCTCTGTTCCATAGCTGTGATCTTCATTGGCAACCTCCCACCTGGCTACATGTACGCCTTCGTTCATCCGGCACACGATACTCCTTTTGGAGCTTTGCTCGGTGGGGTGACGCTTCCGCGGTTGGCAGGGCTCGCTAAAGCACCAGTGGAGGTGCAGAAGGAGCATCAAGCAGCTTTAAAAGGTCTGAAAAAGCGTGCCGTCGAGCTCGATCAGGAACTTCAGTTCATCGAGCAGTGCCACG
>Ga0079224_100014262_pt1 | contig 11097 bp, 6 predicted proteins | sample Stecom2015_FD_80414 | JGI IMG/M metagenome (GOLD analysis project Ga0079224, IMG submission 80414) | Agricultural soil microbial communities from Utah to study Nitrogen management - Steer compost 2015 | ecosystem: Environmental > Terrestrial > Soil > Agricultural land | place: USA: Utah...
AAATGTTCGGGTTTTTAAATTGAAGTTGGCCTACTAGGGCTCGAACCTAGACTCTTCTGGACCAAAACCAGACGTGTTGCCAGTTACACCATAGGCCAGCGTTTCAATGCGGATGCAAATTTAAAACAAAGTTTAATCTACGCAAATATTTTTGTCCTTTTTTATTTATAAAATCACAGCACTGCTGTTTTCCCCTTTTTAGAAAATAAATCCATTTAAGTCCCGTTTTAAAACCGTTGTTTTAAATATTTCTTAAATTCGCCACACTATTTTCAATTAAGTGCCAACATGACCAATTTTACTTTTAGAACATGGAATAAAATACTGGGATGGCTGGTATTTGTGATCGCCCTTACAACCTACACACTTACTCTGGAACCTACCGCAAGTTTTTGGGATGCGGGTGAATATATTGCAACCTCGGCCAACCTTGAAATAGGACATCCCCCGGGAGCACCACTATATCAAATGATGGGAGCATTCTTTGCCACCTTTGCGGCAGATTCCAGCCAGGTGGCCCTTATGATCAATTTTATGTCTGGTCTTGCAAGTGCCTTTACCATCCTGTTCATGTTCTGGTCTATCGTGATCCTCATATTAAAAGTTACCGGCCCACCCGAGGAATTGACACGCGCCGATAAAACAGCGATCCTTGGTAGTGCTTTTGTGGGTGCGCTTGCTTTTACATTTACAGATAGTTTTTGGTTTAGTGCAGTTGAAGCAGAAGTTTATGCAATGGCTGCATTCATCATGGCGGTTCTATTCTATATAGGATTGCTCTGGGAACGGGATATGTTCAAACCCCGCGGAAACCGTTGGCTCATCCTGATCTCCCTTATCATAGGCCTCACCTTTGGGGTTCACTTTATGTCCCTTCTGGCAATTCCAGCAATAGGGCTTCTTTATTTTTTCAAGAATTATGAGAAGGTTACAGTCGCCAATTTCATTATTGCAAATATTGCGGTAGTAGCTGTACTTATGTTTATATTTAAGTTTCTGCTGCCATACACGCTTGCCTTTTTTGGACATTCCGAAGTATTTTTTACAAACTCAATTGGCTTACCCTTTAACTGGGGAACCATCATCGCCTTCCTTATCATCGTGGCGGCCTTTTATTTTGGAATAAGATATACACTCAGGAAAGGCTATTATCAACTCAACACCCTCTTCCTTTGCATCCTTTTTATTTTTATAGGATTCTCAAGCTGGATCATGTTGCCAATACGCGCAAACGCCAATACAGTGATCAACGAGAACAGCCCGGCTGATGCCAGGGAACTTCTCGCCTATTATAACCGGGAGCAGTATGGTGAAACCCACCTGTTCTACGGCCCGCAGTTTACTGAAATGTATAGCGGTCTTGACCCTGAAAATCCGTATAAAGACGATAAACCCAACTACGAGCGTGATGAAGAAGCGGGAAAATATATCATTGTAAATGATTATAAGAATGCCCGCCAAAACCTTGATGACCGCCACAAGGATTTTCTCCCAAGAATGTGGAGTTCTCAACACGCCACCAATTACATGAGGTTTACAGGCCCCATAGGATTCAAAGTAAAACCTGAATTTCAAAGCCAGGAGCAATTACTTGCGGCAGTAAGTGAGTTCAGGAGTAGTTATGCGCAGGGCCGGATGGATTATGATGATTATCATAATTTCCTGTCACAGTTCAGCCAGTATCTCGATGTTGATAAACCCTCCTTCGGGTCTAATATGGGATATATGTTTGAATATCAGTTTGGATATATGTACTGGAGATACCTTATGTGGAATTTTGTGGGACGACAAAATGACGTTCAGGGCCAATATTCAGACCTCAACGGAAACTGGCTTAGCGGGATAAAATTCATAGATGAAATGCGTCTTGGCTCACAGGATGACCTTCCTTCAGATACATTGACTAATAAAGGGCGGAACACTTATTTCTTTCTTCCCTTTATCCTGGGAATTATTGGAATATTCTTCCTGTACAACCGGGATAAGAAAAGTTTATGGGTATTGACCGTATTTTTCCTATTTACAGGACTTGCCCTTAAAGTTTATTTAAATGAAAGACCTTTTGAACCTCGCGAAAGAGATTATGCCCTTGTGGGTTCCTTTTATGTTTTTGCGATCTGGATGGGCTTTGGAGTTTATGCAATCTTCAATTTTCTCAAATCTAAGATCAAACCGGGCATTGCAGCCCCTCTCGCTATAGCTGTTACTTTCCTGGCAGTACCAACCGTTATGGTGTCTCAAAACTGGGATGACCATGACAGGTCGGGCAGATATACCGCCCTGGCAATGGCTAAAATGTACCTGGATAGCGTTGATGAAAATGCCATCCTCTTTACTATTGGAGATAATGACACTTTTGCCCTGTGGTATGTGCAACAAATTGAAGGTTACCGCCGGGATGTGAGAGTGGTGAACACCAGTCTTTTTGCGACAGACTGGTATATAGATCAAATGAAACGCAAGGCGTGGACCAGTGATCCTATACCTTCCCAACTGGAACATCACCAATTCAGGGCCGGTACCAATGAGTTTGTGATCCACCAGGGCGTCACGCAGGATTCTATGGCCATCAAGAACTGGATGAACTGGATAGCCAGTGATAACCCGGGCACTAAAGGAGAATTACAAAGTGGACAGGTAGTAAACACCTTCCCTACCAAATCGATTAGAGTACCGGTGAACAAGGAGAACGCGATAAAATACGGCATTGTAAAACCTGAAGATGCCGATGAGATAGTAGACAATATTTTCATCAAACTTGATGGAAATGTAATTTATAAGAACAGATTGTTAATGCTTGATGTTATTGCCAATAATGATTGGGTTAGACCCATTTACTTTACCGGCGGAAGCTTTGGTGATGATGATTACCTATGGATGAAAGATTTCCTTCAGCTTGATGGTGTGGCTTATAAACTTGTACCAATACAAACTCCTGTTAATCCCAGAAATCCGTTTGAGATGGGAAGGATCGATTCAGATAAAATGTACAATATTGTGAAAGGCTGGGATTGGGGTAACATTGAAGATCCAAATATATATCACGATCCTGAAACCAGGAAAAACACTATTACTTACAGAAGCAACCTGTCACGATTGATAGAGACTTTCCTGAATGAAGATGACACTGTAAGAGCAAAGGAAATGCTTGATCTTGGTATGGAAAAAATGCCTGTGGAATATTTTGGTTATTACACCTTGTTAGAGCCCTACATAAGCGGATATTTTGAAGTAGGAGAACCCGGGAAAGCACGGGAGATATGGGAAAAAGTTGCCCGAAAATACCAGGAAAATCTAAAGTTCTATAGCGGCTGGGATGCTGAGCGGCAATTAAACAATGCCGATATAATTATTACAGATATGGAACGTTACCGTGCCCTCGTTGACCTTTTGTTTATGTATGGGGAACAGGAGTATGGCAGGGAAAAAGCCGATGAATTCAATAGTTATTTAGGCTTGTACCCAAGGTTCTATTCAGATGAAGAAGATGCTGTTGAGGTACCCACCCCAACCAATGAGGCCATTCAACGGGAACTAAGACAGCCGGAGAATCTGGACTCCTTAGACAGCACCTTACTGGAACAGTAACCTATGTTTGCTTATTTTAATATAATTTCCACAGTGGGAAAGGTTATTTTTCCTTCCCTGCTGTGGAATTTTAATATAAAAGAAAAATGCGTCTACCTCACTTTTGATGATGGCCCTGTTCCCGGGATCACACCCTGGGTGCTTGAGAAACTCAGGGAATATGATGCAAAGGCGACTTTCTTTTGCATAGGTGATAATGTCTCTAAACATCCGGAAATCTTTAAAATGATCCTTGATGATGGCCACGTAAAAGGCAACCATTCCCATAACCATCTTAACGGCTGGAAAACCGATTGCAAATCCTATGTTTCAAATGTTTTGAAGGCAGAAATGGCTATTAATGAATTTGCCGCCCCAAGAAGGGAACATTCAAAATCCCTAATGGCAAAGAAACTTTTCCGGCCACCATATGGCAGAATTACCCCGTCGCAGATCAGGGAAATTGAAGCCAGAAACTATAAAATCGTAATGTGGGATGTAATAAGCGAAGATTATAATATTAAAAATCCTGCTCACAATAGTATTAAAAATATTATAAGATATTCAAAACCGGGAAGTATCATCGTATTTCACGACAGCGAAAAAGCCTTTCCAAATCTCCAGTTCATTCTTCCGGAAATACTGAAATATTTTGCTGATAAAGGTTTTGAATTCCGCAGTCTTTAGATATATTCCTTAAGAAGTCCAATAAGGGTATTCGCATCCTGTTCACCGCTTTGTCTCCACTTCATTTCCCCCTTTTTATAGATCATCAAAGTGGGAAGGCCTTTCACTCTTAATGCTTCGGCCAGCTGGGTGTTTTTATCAACATCGATCTTTATGATCTTTGCCTTGTCTCCCACGGCTGCGGCAACATCTCTAAGAACAGGATGCATGGCGGTAGAAGCTTCATTCCATTCGGTATAAAAATCTAATAGGACCGGAATGTTTAGATCTATTAATTCACCAAATTTTGACATAAGCTAAATGCTGATTTTGATTAGATTTTAATACCCGTTTAGTTATTATATCAAATATAGTAATTTCTTTGAATTATAAATTATGAAGGCCGGGGACCTTTTTTTAATTCAATGACGGTAATTTCAGGCCATATTCCCACCCTACCCGGATATGCCAGGAACCCAAATCCGCGATTCACGTTGATGTACCTACCAAACTCCTCATAGATTCCGGCCCAATTCTCATAACGGTATTGCACAGGGCTCCACCTGAACCAGCCCGGGATCTCAATTCCAAACTGCATCCCATGGGTATGCCCGCTTAAAGTAAGCTGAAAATGGTTTGGATCTTCCTTTACTTTCTCCTGCCAGTGCGATGGATCATGGCTGAGCAATACTTTAAAATCTTTATCGCTCAAGCCTGCAGATGCCTTATTAAGATCACCGGCCTTTTTAAAACCACCTATCCCCCAGTTCTCTACTCCTACCATCGCAATACGTTCCCCGTTTTTCTCAATAAACCTGTGCTCATTAAGAAGCAGGTTCCATCCCATTTTAGAATGAACTTCCTTAACTGCCCTTAGATTTGCGACTCGCTCCCGGTCATTATCCCAGCTTACATAATCGCCGTAATCGTGATTTCCCAATACTGAAAATACACCGTCACTGGCTTTTATGCGACCAAAGGTCTCAATCCATGGGCTCATTTCATTTGCCCGGTTATTAACAAGATCTCCTGTAAAAAGAACAGTATCACTTTGCTGCTCATTTATGAGATCAATGGCATATTCTATTTTCTTCCTGTTATCAAAACTACCGCTATGAATATCACTTATTTGTGTGATCCTGTAACCATCAAAGGAAGCCGGCAGATCTTCAAAATGCAGGGTATATTTCAACACCTTAAAATTATATTTTCCCTGGTACATCCCGTAAAGAAGGGATGCAAAAGGTATAGCCGCAATTCCCAGGGCCAGTTGACTTATAAATTTTCTTCTTGAAGGAATACTAAAGGAATCAGCCGGGGTTGTTACTTTCTCATAAGCGGCTACCAACACCCTTATCACATCTTCTCCCAGGAGGAAAATTGTTATAATAAAATTGGCGGCCAGCAGGGCAAGAAGGAATCCCAGGGCGTAACCTCTACCTCCGGTAAAACCTCCCTCAGGGTTGGGCTGGGTCCATTGATAAATAAAATATACCAGGATAAAAGCAGATAAAAGAATATATCCCGCAAGGATCCACGGACTTTTGGTAACTGTCCTTATAGCATGGTATGAGTATATATTAAGTACAAGGTAAAATATGATGAATAGGATCCAACGCATGGAGCAATTTTAATTTTTTGCAAATATAATGCTTACAAACACCTTTGGTTTTTATTTACGGTTAAATTAACCAATGGAGCTATAGACAAACCTATAATCATCAGGCCACTACTACCACTTTTAATTGGAAAAAATTTACATTTATGATGAAGTATACATACAGGTACATGAAACGACGAAAATTTCTTATAAATACCAGCCTTACCGGAATAGGAATTTCTGCTTTCCCTTCGGTTTTAGGTTCTCACGAACTAATAAAAAAATCAATGCAACAAAATTTTCCAATTACTATAGCCACATGGAATTTCCCCAATGCAAGTAAAAAAGCCGGTGAAATGCTCGCCTCGGGAGCAACAGCGCTTGACGCGGTTGAACAGGGAGTAATGGTTGAAGAAGCTAATATAAAGAATACCACCGTTGGCAAAGGCGGAGCGCCAGACCGGGAAGGGAATGTCACCCTTGATGCCTGTATCATGGCCCCTGATGGCAACGCGGGATCTGTAGTATATTTAAAGAATAACACCCATGCCGTTTCAGTCGCCAGAAAAGTTATGGAAGAAACGCCACATGTGATGCTGGCTGGAGAAGGTGCCGATCAATTTGCCCGGGAAAAAGGATTTTCAAAAGAAGAGCTCCTGACCCCGGAATCGGAAGCCGCTTATCATGAATGGCTAAAAACAAAAGAATACAAACCGCTCATAAATATTGAAAACCACGATACCATTGGTATGCTGTGCATTGACAAGAATGGAGATATAGCCGGGGCATGTACAAGTTCAGGATTATCATATAAGATGAATGGCCGGGTGGGAGATTCACCCATCTTAGGATCTGGACTTTTTCTTGACAATGAAGTGGGAGGGGCTGTTGCTACAGGAATGGGCGAGGCCATCATGAAAAGTGTGGGCAGTTTTTTAATTGTTGAATTAATGAGACAGGGCAAATCTCCCCAGGAGGCATGTGAAACAGCAATCAAAAGAATCATAGCGCGCAACCGGGATTATAAGGAATTTCAGGCCGCATTTATAGCGATCAATAAAAAAGGGGAAATAGGATCCTTTTGCATTCAGCAAGGATTTAGTTATGTAAAATATCAGGATGGCAAAAATGAAAATATAATGAGCAATCACTATATTAAGTAGAGACGCTGTATGACTCGGGGAAGAAATTGTCTCGACAGATTTTCTAAATCTGCATTTGCTTAAGCTTATAGTCATGTCAATTACATAAACTTAAAAGTTGCGATCCCTGGATTTTCAGGGACGCTGCATTTAAATGGTAATAAATTCTGGGTGAAATGCAAAACCTTTAGGTTGCAGAACTCATTTCTGTTCCGTTGGTATCATAATTTGGTTCCTGATCTTCCTCCCGCATTTCCTGGATCAACTTGGTTACCTCTTTTATCATCTCACTACATATCACTATAAGCGAGCCTTTCCGGGCATTTTCAATAGCATAGATCACCGATTCCTTTTCATCCTTGATCACAAGCGTTTTTTTGAAAGGATCATGCTGCTCTATGCCTTCTCTGAGATATGAAATGATCTCATCTGCCGATCGCCCTCTTAAGTGTGCATCCTGCCTGATTATTACCTCATCAAACATTTCGGCTGCAACTCTTCCCATTTCTATCATATCCTCTTTTTTCCTGTCACCTACGCCTGTAATGATCCCCACTTTATAAGTAGCCCGCACTTCAGTTACAAATTCCTTTAATGCCATCATTCCCGAAGGATTATGGGCGTAATCCATCAATAACTGAAAATTCCTGAACTGGAACATGTTCAAACGGCCCGGGGTTTGGGAAGGAGAGGGTATGAAGGTTTGCAGGGCAACTTCAATATCATTTAGGCTTATTCCCTTAATATGAGCCGCCAATACTGCAGGCAGCACGTTTTGTATCATGAAACGGGCTTTCCCGCCAAAAGTGAGCGGAATATTAATCGCTTTTGTAACCCGTAATTTCCATTCGCCCTTACAAATGGTGATGTATCCATTCTCATATACCGCAGTAAGGCCGCCCTCTTCCTGCATTTTTTTAATTCTGGGGTTATTTTCATCCATGGAGAAGAGCGCAACTTTGCTAATCACTCTTTTTCGCATTTCATATACCAGGTCATCATCTGCATTCAGAATAGAATATCCATCCTTGTCTACACTCTCAGGAATAACAGCTTTTACTTTAGCCAGTTGTTCAACCGAATGTATACCATTCAAGCCCAAATGATCCTCTGTCACGTTGGTTACAATACCAATATCACAATTATTAAAACCAAGACCCGCCCTTAATATTCCGCCCCTGGCACACTCTAGAACAGCAAAATTTACGGTTGGATCCTTGAGCACAAATTGTGCACTCACCGGGCCTGTACAATCACCTTTCATCATTAACCGGTTTTGTATATATACCCCATCTGTAGTGGTATAACCCACTTTATAACCTTCCTGTTTAGCGATATGGGCAATCAAACGGGTAGTGGTGGTCTTACCATTGGTACCGGTGACCGCAATTATGGGAATGGTGCCTGTAGAATTATTCGGAAAAAGTTTATCAACAACGGGAGCTGCCACATTGCGAGGTAATCCCGACCCAGGATTTAAGTGCATTCTGAAACCGGGCCCGGCATTGACTTCCAGGATTTTTCCTCCCGTGGTGGCCAGCGGTTCTTTAATGTCACGGGTCATAACATCTATTCCGCATATATCAAGGCCTATGATGGTTGCGATCCTTTCAGCCATGAAAGCATTTTCAGGATGTACTATATCTGTTACATCGGTAGAAGTGCCACCCGTACTCAGGTTGGCAGTATCCTTCAGAATAACTTTTTTTCCTTTTTTAAGAATACTATATGGGTTCAAGCCATGCGACTTTAAAATATTTAAAGTTGAATCATCCATGGTGATACGCGTAAGCACCTGTTCGTGGCCAATTCCTCTTCGTGGATCGCTGTTTATTTCCTCAACCAGCTGGCTTATTGTGCTTTCACCATCGCCCGTCACGTGAGCCGGAGTTCTCCTTGCTGCAGCAACAAATTTATTGTTTATTACCAGCAACCGGTAATCCTTTCCCTTAGCCTGTTGTTCTACCAACACATATGGCGAAATTTCCTTTGCCTTTTTAAATCCGGCTATGGCTTCTTTCAGGGAATTTATATTGACCGTGATCCCCCTGCCATGATTTCCATTTACCGGTTTGGCAACAAGAGGGAAACCTAAATTATCTACCAGGACAGGCAAGTCCTCTTCCCTGCTCATGATCTCCCCTGCAGGAACCGGAATTTGAGCCTGCTCAAGTAAATACTTTGTATCTGGCTTATCGCATGCTATACTCACTGCAATATTACTGGTTTCACTGGTTATAGTTGCCTGTATCCTTTTTTGATTTGATCCATACCCCAATTGGAACAGGGAGTGTTTATTTAACCTTATCCAGGGTATATTACGGGAAGAAGCTTCATTGATAATTGAGAGTGTGCTAGGACCCAGCCGCACCCGGCTGCGAATTTCCTGCATTTCCAAAATATCCAGGGTGTGATCATATTTATCATCCTTAATAAGTGACTTACATATCCTTACCGCTGCACTGGCTGCATAGGTTCCCACCTCTTCTTCCAGATATGCAAATACAACATTATAAACACCTTTTTCACCGTAATATCCGGTCCTTCCAAAACTCACATCCATACCGGCAAGGGATTGGATCTCTAAAGCAATATGCTCAATTACCTCGCTCATTAAAATTCCATCATCAGCACTGCCAAAAAAGTCCTGAGACTCTCTTTTGGAGCGCCTGTAAGTCAATAAGTTAGGAAACATACATTCAATTCTGGAATTGAACCCTGCAATGTCGCTGGAAAGAACACCATCCATCTCCTCAAGTTCAAGTACCATTGCAATCAATTTATGACGGGTTATTGACCAGTAATTTGGCCCCCGCATAACATTTATTTTCCGAATTTTCATATGGATATGTTTCAATTTTCCCCGGAAAAAGACTGGCTTGAGAGACAGAATTTCAAAGGACCCCTAATTTAAGAATCCTGAGATTATTAAAAGGTCATGCCCTCTGAATTTAAAGAATATTTATGATAGTTAATGACTTTAAAATACTGTTGCACATTGAGGTTCAACAATTTATTAAAGCAGGCATTTGAATCGAGATAAGACGCATTATCTCTGATATCAGGTATAAATGATCTACGGGATCAAATATGGATCCCGTAAATTATAAAATTCCTGAACTATCTGTTTGGAATATCGGCCACCGAAAAACCATATAAGAGATTGGCCTCCTCTTCCTTAAGTCTTTGAACTACATCCAGAGCCTCTGTTACCACATCACTGCATATTACAACAAGAGAACCCGGGCTGGCATTTTTTATAGCAAAGGTTACTGCATCTTTTTCATTTTCAATTACCGTGGTTTTTTTATTGGGGAATTTTTGTTGTATACCTTCCCTAAGCATATGGATCAATTCCTTTTCAGTTTTACCTCTCAGGTTTTTATCCTGCCTTATGATGATCTCATCAAACATTTCAGCAGCAATACTGCCAATTTCATTGGTATCGGTTTCACGCCTGTCTCCCACCCCTGCAATGATCCCCACTTTCATTGTGGCATCTATTTTTTCAATGAATTTTTGAAGGGCACGCATGCCTGATGGATTATGGGCATAATCCAGCAATACCTGGAAGTCTTTAAACTGGAATAAGTTCAGCCTGCCCGGGGTTTGGGAAGGTGAGGGAATAAAGGATTCCAGTCCTACTTTCATATCTTCTATAGTAAATCCTCTTATGTATGCTGTTAAAACTGCCGGCAGAACATTTTGGATCATGAAAGCAGCTTTACCTCCATAAGTAAGAGGGATATTTACAGCTTTTATCACCCTCAATTTCCACTCTCCCTTGCAAATTGTGATATATCCATTTTCATATACCGCACATAGCCCACCTGAGTTTTGTTGTTTTTTGATATGCCTGTTCTCTTCATCCATTGAAAATAGCGCCACCTTACACCTCAGGGTTCGGGACATTTCATATACGAGTTCATCATCGGCATTGAGAATAGCATATCCTCCGGGTAAAACACTTTCGGGGATGACACCTTTAACCTTTGCGAGTTGATCAATTGTATGAATACCTTTTAAACCCAGGTGATCCTCGGCGATATTGGTAACAATACCTATATCGCAATTATGAAATCCCAGGCCTGCCCGTAACAAGCCTCCCCTGGCACATTCCAA